>Ga0255780_10000081_pt1 | contig 84880 bp, 72 predicted proteins | sample 071ome_32_FD_179978 | JGI IMG/M metagenome (GOLD analysis project Ga0255780, IMG submission 179978) | Coastal salt marsh microbial communities from the Groves Creek Marsh, Skidaway Island, Georgia - 071405AT metaG (version 2) | ecosystem: Environmental > Aquatic > Marine > Intertidal zone >... | reverse complement strand
GCCAAACACAACCGGGGAAGTGAAGCGGCCCAGACCGCCTTGGAAATGGCGGAATTAGTTCAGGAGTTTGATAAACGTTATGCATAAGTAAATTTAATGTATAACAAGCTTGTCTTCTTTTTAACTTATTGAATAATGATAAGGTCGACATAGTCAAATGGCTTGTGTAGGTGCTTTGTGAAAAATTTCACAAATGGCTTGCGCCGGCACATGACAGTGATAAAGTCTGTCGCAACTGGAAATAATCTTAACTGAGATACGTCTACTTATGATCAATAAAGTTACTGTGTTCGCCAGTCTGGCGTTGGTATTGGGACTCCATTCCGCTGTGGGTGGAGATATTACCGGAAAAGTTACACTTAAGGGAGCCCCTCCCGCCGAGATCAACCTGCCTTTGGATGCCCTTTGTAAAAGGACAGTCAAGCCAGGTGTCACCCCTACCACCCGTTTTTATGCTGCTGATGCGAATGGCGGTTTGGCGGATGTGTTTGTTTACCTGAAGAAGGCTCCTGCCAGTCCGACTCCATCCGAGCCAGCCGTGCTCGACCAGGCGTCCTGTGAATACACCCCTTATGTTGTGGGTGCTCAGGTGGGGCAGACCATCACTGTGAAGAACTCCGACCCCGTGCTGCACAACGTGCATCCAACCCCCAAAGTGGCGGGTAACAAGGAATACAACAAGGCCCAGTTGCCTAAGGGCCCATCCCTGGATTTCAAATGGGACAAACCCGAATTGTTCCTTCGCTTCAAATGTGACGTGCATCCCTGGATGTTTGCATACGTTGGTTTGGTTGAGCACTCTTACTTTGCCGTGACCAAGGACGACGGAACTTTCACCATCAAGAATGTTCCTGCCGGAGAATATGAAATCGAAGCTGTTCACCGCAAAACCCACCCTAATGGCAAAGGTATTTCCTCCAAGGTGACTGTTGGTGCCGATGGGGGCAAAGCTGATTTCGTAGTGGATATCAGCAAATAATCATAACGTTGACACTTTACCCGCTGGCAAGTTCGCTTGCCAGCGGTCTTTCTTTTCAATCAGCCTCCTTTTTGATTCACCAACTTGAGCCAATCGCATCCATCAACGAGTTTTCGAGTCTTTGCGTTTGCCACGTGCCTTTTGACGTGGTTTCTCATTGGTGTGGGAGGATTGGTGACCAGCCACGGGGTGGGCATGGCCGTGCCGGATTGGCCGAACACCTATGGCTATAACATGTTTTACTTTCCCTTCTCCCAATGGGTGGGTGGGATTTTCTGGGAACACTCCCATCGATTGGTTGCCTCGGTGGTGGGGTTGATGACTCTGATTTTGACTATCTGGTCCCACGGAGTGGGAGGACGTAAATTACTGCGCTATGTGCTGTTTCCCCTGGCTCTGATCGTCACCATATTGATATTTGTGCGTATTGAGCAAAACACGATGCAGCATGCTTCTGTGACCGGTGCTGTGGCCCTTGTTTCACTTGCTTGTTCGTTTTTCTGGCCCCGGATGCAACCAGCCAGCCCTTTGGTAAGGAAATTGTGTTGGTTGGCCCTGTTTCTGGTCATTGTTCAAGGATTGCTGGGTGGCCTGAGAGTGACTCTTTACAGAGATGAAATTGGTATCTTTCACGCAACGTTGGCTCAACTTTTTTTGGTGTTGATGGTGGTGCTTGCCTTCGCCAGTAGCCGTGCCTGGGTCCGTTGGAAGCAGGTCTCCACACAGTTGCTCAATCCTGCCAAGTTGTTTTCCTGGTTGATGTTGATTTGTTGTGTCCTGACGGTTGCTCAGTTGGCTTTGGGAGCGTTCATGCGGCATGAACACGCAGGACTGGCCGTAACGGGGTTTCCTTTGGCCTATGATTCCTACCTCTGGCCGCCCATCCATGCCGAATTTGTGGATCAATTGAACGTGCAGCGGATTGATCACCGCGAGTTCGATCCCATCACCGTTTTGCATGTGAAAGTCCATATGTTTCACCGATTGATGGCCTTGATACTTTTCATCAGTGGTGTTTCGATGGTGTTGTGGTCGTTCAAGCGGTTTGGTAGTCGGCATCCGTTATCAATGCTTTGTGTTGTATGGTTTGGTCTGTTATGCCTTCAAGTGCTATTGGGTGCGGCAACAGTGTGGAGCAACAAGGCAGCTGACATTGCTACTGTTCATGTGCTCATCGGGGCATTGACCCTCGCTCATGGTTCTTTTATGGTCCTCGCCGCCCGAAGGTCAGTGTATCTAACTTTGCAAGCACAGAGAGATGCTCCCGGTCGGGCATCGCATGAGGATTTGGATCAAGTGGGTATCTCCTCGGCGATGTTATGAAAACCACCACAGAAACCATGGAAACTGAGTCATTGTCCGCCCGGTCGGCTTGGAACGTGTTCGCCGATTTGGTGAAGGCGAGGCTGACGGCTTTGGTCTTGCTGACCACACTGACGGGTTTCTACCTGGCATCTCCCCAGGGGATGCATTTGACTTTGTTGGTGCATACGCTGGTGGGCACCGGTTTGCTGGCTTGTGGCGCTTCGGTGTTGAATCAATACCTGGAACGAGGTCATGATGCCCGGATGCCGCGTACCGAGCGTCGGCCGCTGCCAGCGGGTTTGATTCAGCCGGAACGAGCTCTATGGTTCGGGGTGGCTTTGTCGATTGCCGGGACTTTGTATACGTTTTATTGTGTGAATCTCCTCACCTGTGTGCTGGGGGTATTGACTCTTGCTCTTTACACGTTTGTGTATACACCGCTCAAGAGGGTTACGAGTTGGAACACTGTTGTGGGGGCGATTCCCGGGGCCTTGCCTCCATTGATGGGGTGGACGGCCGTGCGCGGTTCCCTCGATGCCGGGGGGTGGGCCTTGTTTTTAATTTTGTTTCTTTGGCAGCTGCCACATTTTCTGGCCATTGCCTGGATGTATAAAGATGAATATGAAGCCGCCGGATATGTGATGTTGCCGAGTCTGGATCGTTCAGGGAAAAAGACGGCCAATCACGCTTTGTTTTATGCCGTTATACTTGTTCCTTTTAGTTTGGCGCCTGTGATTTACGATGTTTCTGGAAATATTTATGCGGTCGGCGCTGCCCTGCTTGGATTAGGGTTCGTGTGGCAGGCTTTGAAATTTTCATGGGCTTTGGATAGAACTAGGGCTCGACAATTGTTTTTTTATTCGATTATTTACCTGCCTCTGCTTTTGTTGTTGATGACTTTTGACAAGGCTGGCGGTTAATAGTTCAAGCAGATGCAGGCCTCAGGGAGAGGCCGCGGACAGGGTATCCGGACAAATACTGCCTCCGGGTAGTGAAAACCCGTTAAATTTAACTTAATAGAGTAACATAAATACGAATATGGATTCGACGGAAGCGAAAGAACACCATGATGCTGGCCACGGCCACGATCACCATGATCCCGGTTTCATGCGCAAATATATCTTCTCCACTGATCACAAGATCATTGGTATCCAATATGGCCTGACGTCTTTGTTGTTCATGCTGGTTGGTTTTTTTCTGATCGCGGTCATGCGGTGGTCGATTGCCTTCCCGGGGGAACCCCTGCCGGTGATCGGGACCATTTTGAATACGTTCATGTCCGGAATGACCTCACCCGTTCTGGATCCAAACACAAATGAGCTGATCGGATATGCCATTTCCAACGACCTTTACAACTCGTTCGGTGCCATGCACGGAACGATCATGGTCTTTCTGGCGGTTGTTCCTCTGGCATTCGCGGCATTCGGTAATTACGTGGTGCCCCTGCAGATCGGGGCAATTGACATGGCCTTTCCAAGGCTGAACATGGCCAGTTACCATTTGTTTCTGCTTGGAGGATTGGTCATGCTGGGCAGTTTCTTTATTCCAGGTGGTCCGGCACAAGCTGGATGGACCTCTTACTCTCCGTTGGCCACGTCCATTCCAACCGACGGTCAGCTGTATTGGCTGATCGCCATGGTGATGATTATTACTTCTTCCCTTTTGGGGGCGGTCAACTTCATTGCCACCATCATTCAATTACGTGCCCCCGGCATGACCTGGATGCGTTTGCCTTTTTTCTGCTGGGCACAGTTTGTGACCGCGTTCCTCCTGTTGTTGGCGTTTCCTCCGCTTGAAGTCGGAGCCCTGCTTCAATTGATGGACCGCGTTGCCGGTACTAGTTTTTATCTGCCGACAGGCTTGGCCATTACTTCCATGCAGGATGTCAGTGGTGGTGGTAGCCCCTTGCTTTACCAGCACTTGTTCTGGTTCCTGGGGCATCCCGAGGTGTACGTCTTGATTCTTCCGGCCATGGGCGTTGTTTCTGAAATTATCGCGAACAACACCCGCAAGCCCATCTGGGGTTACCGTTCGTTGGTTTATTCCACACTGGTGTTGGGTTTCCTTTCCTTCATCGTATGGGCTCACCATATGTATTTGACCGGTATGGGAACCAAGATCTCAACCTTTTTCCAAACCACGACCATGATCATTTCGATTCCATCGGTGATCATTCTGACGTGTTTGTTTATCTCATTGTGGGGGGGATCGATTCGGTTTAATACGCCGATGCTCTTCGCGCTCGCGTTTCTGCCGATGTTTGGCATCGGCGGTTTGACGGGATTGCCGTTGGGCTTCAACTACAGTGATATTCACTTACATGACACTTATTACGTCATTGGTCACTTTCACTATGTGGTGGCACCCGGAACCATTTTCGCGCTCATAGCGGGTATTTATTTCTGGTATCCGAAGATGACAGGGAGGTATATGAGCGAGTTCTGGGGCAAAGTGCATTTCTGGTGCTCCTTTGTGTTCATGAACCTGACCTTCCAGCCGATGTTTGCGCAGGGAATGGCTGGTATGTTGCGTCGTATGGCTGATGGAGGCGCTGGTTATTCAGTGGCCAATAACCCCGATGCTATTGGTGGATTGGCAGATCATCTGGTGAAACTAAATGGTAATATCACGTTTGCTGCCTACGCTCTGGGGCTGTCGCAAATTCCATTCATCATCAATCTTTTCTACAGCATCTTCAAAGGTAAGAAAGCCGAGTCGGACAATCCCTGGCAGTCCACCACTTTGGAATGGCAGACTCCAACGCCTCCTCCTCATGGAAACTTTACGACTCCACCCAAGGTGTATTCTGGACCTTATGAATACAGTGTTCCCGGATCGGCTCAGGATTATATTCCGCAGAACCAGAAAGCTTAACACTAACCAGAGAAATATTTTTTAAATCCATGGAAGTTCCATATACAGTTAAGAATCGACCGGACACCGGCCTTTACAATGCGAAGATAGGCATCTGGCTGTTCCTGGCTTCGGAAGTCATGCTTTTCGGGGCCTTGTTTTCCTCCTACATCCTGTTACGCGTGACTGCGCAGGAAGGGGAATGGCCAACAGAGTTGCTGAATGTTCCCATTGGTACGGTCAACACAATCGTCCTGATTCTCTCCAGTGTAACGGTGGTCATGGCTTGGGCCTCGCTGAAATTGAATAATTTTAAGAAGTTTAAACTTTATCAGGGGCTCACTGTCGTATGCGCTTTGATATTCGTTCTGATCAAGTCGTATGAATATCGCGACAAGTTTACCCACCATGACGTGGTTTTGACCGATGGCATGCGTGTCGATGGTCACCTGGTGGAGGAGACCGATGAATACATCATCCTGAGTCACCCGCTGGAGTATCCGGCCGAAAAGGGTATCGGCTATCGTCCCACAGCGATTAAATTAGCTGACGAAGAAGCCAAAGCTCATGGGGATGGTCACCATCATGCGGAAGACCGCAAGATCATGCTGGCCGACATCGAAAAACGAACCACATGGGGACCCTGGGCGAATACCTATTTTGCCATTTATTTCACCCTAACCGGATTGCACGCGCTCCACGTGATTGGTGGCGCTTTGGTCATGGCCTATTTCTGGGGGCCGGGCAGCCGTATGTGGAAGAAAAATCCGGAGCAGTTTGCCAATCGCATCGAAGTATCCGGATTGTTCTGGCACTTTGTTGACTTGGTTTGGATCTTCCTATTCCCAATCTTGTATTTGTTGTAAGCGTTACGAAAACCTATAGCATCTGAATTTTATTATGAGCGGACACGGTCCTGAAGAAATCAAGAAAGCGATGAAGAAATACCTCATGGTATTTGGTATTCTCATCGTTGGAACCATCGTCACGGTGTTGGCGAGTTACATACATTTTGACAGCTTTGCATTAACGGTTGGATTGGCATTGCTGATTGCGACCGTCAAGGCGAGCTTTGTTGCCTTGTATTTCATGCATTTGATCGACGAACGCAAGTCCATCTATCTGGTGTTGGGATTCACGACCTTCTTTTTTGCGGGGCTCATGATCCTGACCATATGGGCATCAGGGGACAAGCCGTTGTATTCGGTCATGCCGTAACTCGAAGTAAAGGAGACCAGCCCATCATGTCACTTAAAGCGTTTCACATTATATTTGTTACCATCTCGACCCTGTTCTGCGTGTTTTTTGGAACCTGGAGCCTGGATCAGTACAGAACCGTGGATCCAAGTGGGATGAACCTGCTTTACATCATTGGCTCCTTTGCGGGGCTCATTGTTTTGCCTGTTTATGGTTGGTATTTTTTGAAGAAACTCAAACACGTCAGTTTTTTATGAAGCAACGTATCAAGACAGCATTCTTGTTGGCCCTGTTTGGTTTGGTGCTCCACCCAGAAGCATTTGCCTGTGCCACCTGTTATGGGGAAAGCGATTCCAATATGGCCGCGGGTATGAGCTGGGGCATTCTCTCCCTGATGGTTGTGGCCTACAGCGTGCTGCTAGGTATCGTAAGCTTCTTTGGATATTTGATGTATCGAAGCCACCGTATGGCTTCACTGATGGATCCCGAAGTCATCCAGACATCAGACTCCTCACAAACCGAATTTAATCATCGATAACATCAACAGAAATTTATGCAAGAACTGTTCAACTTGACCTCAAACCTGCCCGTCGTTGCTTCTGAGCACGGGACGGATGTGGACAATTTCATCATTTATATCCATTGGTTGATGGCTGCTCTTTTCATTGGGTGGACCGGCTACTACCTGTATGTCCTATGGAGATTCAACAGGAAGAACAACAAGAAAGCAGATTATCATGGAGCTCGCACGCACGCTTCCACTTATCTGGAAATTGCAGTGGCAATCGTGGAAGTTATCCTACTGACTGTCTTCGCTATTCCCATGTGGGCAAAGGTTGTGGACGAAGTGCCCAAGCCGGAAGAATCCACACAGATACGTGTGATGGCACAGCAGTTTGCCTGGAATTTCATGCATCCCGGGGCGGACGACAAATTTGGTAAACAGGCTTTTGAGTTGGTATCCGAAGACAACAAATTTGGTCGCGATTTGGAAGATGAGAATGGAAAAGATGACATCTTTACCCTGAATGAAATCCATTTGCCGGTTGATAAGAATGTGGTTTTCCATGCTTCATCGCTGGATGTGATTCATTCGTTCAAGGTGATTGCGTTGCGCATGTGTCAGGATGCCATCCCCGGGATGAGCATTCCTGTTTGGTGCAAGCCCCAGAAAGTCGGACGCTATCAGATCAATTGTGCTCAGCTGTGTGGCAACGGACATACTGCAATGACCGGAGGTTTTCTCAATGTCGATTCGCAGGAAGATTACGATGCCTGGCTGGCTCAAAATACCCCTGCCGATGGTGAGGAAGGCGCGGGCGCTCTCAGTTTTGAGTAATAGATTTAGCATTGGATTTCACACAGTGCATGCCAGGCTGGTTATCGGTTGAGACGTTATGGATTCATTAGCCGAACAACGGGCCAAGGCATACCGAAGATTGGCAGGATCAGGATTGGTCCTGCTTATTCTTTTTGTTGTTTACTTTCTTTCACTGAAAGCCCTGAAATCCGGAAACCAACAGGGACCTTCGGTTGAATCAGGTGCATCTCCAGCCCTGCCGGTGCTGCACACCCTGGGCTCCCTGTCTCTCACGAATCAGTTGGGTGATGCGGTTGGATTGGATGCCTTCAGGGGATCCCCCTGGTTTGCCAATATTATTTTCACGCGTTGTCCCGGACCTTGCGCTCGCATGACCAAGCAGATGCAGGCGCTGCAGTCCAAGCTGTCCCCTGAGCATCAAGCAAAGTTTGTATCGGTTACGACTGATCCAGAATTTGATACGCCTGAGGTGCTGACCCAGTACGCCCGCAAATTCAATGCCGACACTTCAACCTGGAGTTTCCTGACGGGAACCAAGGAGGAAATATTTCGAGTATCGACCAAGGAATTGCTTCTGGTGCTTCTCGAAAAAGATGAGGCGGAAAGGGAGTCGCCCAATGATATTTTTCTGCACAGCACCTTGACGGTTTTGGTGGATCCTCTTGGGAGAATTCGAGGTAGTTATGAGATGCTTGAGGAAGGTGAGCTTGAGCAGGCAATTGAGGACTTGCGCTTGCTCGAATCCGAGGCATTTTAGCTATATTATGGAATTACAGGATCTTCCCCTTATCAACGCCGTTTTAAATTCCTGCAGTGCGATACTTCTGACTTGCGGGTTTGTAGCCATCAAACGTGAGAATAAAGAACTCCACAAAAAATGCATGGTGGGGGCTTTGATCACTTCCTTTTTGTTTCTCACCTGCTATGTGATTTACCATGTTGGCATGCAAAGGGTGCATGGAGCTGCCCACACCAAATTTGTGGATCCAGCTTGGTTTCGCCCTTATTACCTCACTCTCCTTGCTTCCCATTTAATACTGGCCATTGCGATTGTTCCGATGGTGATTCTTACTGTGCTGCACGCCATCAAGCAGAACTGGGAAAAACACAAACGCATCGCCAAATGGACCTGGCCTTGCTGGATGTATGTGTCCGTGACCGGAGTGGTGATTTATTTGTTGTTGTATCAGATTTTTCCGCAAGTGCCGGGGTGAGGTTTTTTGAACCCACATCACCGCAGTCGCGCATACACCGCAGTGGTGCCCTTACGATACGCTGGTAGGGACTTGCTGCCGCAAGTCTGCGACGTGCAATGAGGTGAATAATATCCGTTGGGGAACAATGCGCGTTGTGAACTGCCGGCTCAAACCGTTAGTCCGCATGATGGTTCAGGCTGTTGAATCCTCTTCACACTCCCGCGGCCCTGCAGCAGCGGTGCCCAACCTATTCGGTTTCCTTCCCCGGTTTGAATGATATTTCTGCTGAACGGGGGGGCTTTTATCCTTTCATGGGTAAGATGGCTGATGCGAGTAAGGTAAGTATCAGACCTGCGATGGATATGACTGCGAGGCTGAGCGTCCAGGTTTTGAGGGTTTCTTTTTCGGTCATGCCGCTGAGTTTGCAGACCACCCAGAAACCGCTGTCATTCATCCATGATATCATTCCCGATCCGCATCCGATGGCCAGGTAGATATAGATGGGGTGATAGGCCAGTGCTGCGTTATCTCCAATGACCGATGCCATCATGCCGGTGGTTGTGATCATGGATACGGTGCCTGATCCTTGTGCTGTTTTCATCAGGGCCGCAATGAAGTAGGCCAGCAGGATGTAACTCAATCCGAGTCGGGAGGAAAGTCCACCGATGGCTTCGCCGATTCCCGCCAGTTTGATCATGGCGCCGAATGCGCCTCCGGCCGCCGTGATCAGGATGATCAGTCCAGCTGTTTCCAAGGGGGCTCCCATTATTTCGGCAAACTTTGAACGATTCATGGGGTTTTGTCGTATCAGCACGATCATTGCAACGAGGGTCGCCAGAAGCATGGCGATGTATTTGTTGCCGAGAAAGACAAACAGGTTGGACCAGACTCCCATGGTCGCCGACAGGTTAAAGGCATCGATGACGGACGCGGTTCCAATCAGGAGGACAGGCAAAGCCACCGGCGCGAGGCTTCCCAAAAAGGATGGCAGTCTGGAATCGCCTTTTTCTTGAGCGGTTTGATCGCTTTCGTTCCGCAGGGGAATGGAGGTGCGTTGATCCATGATCCTGGCGACTGCGAGGGCCACGATGGCCACCGGGATGCCCAACAGGATGCCAGCCCAAATGCCGGTGGCGAGGTGGATGCCGAGTTTCTCCGCCATGAACAACGGCCCGGGGGTGGGGGGCACCAGTGTATGTGTAATGACCGCCCCGCTGCAGATTGCCATGATGTAGAGAGCATAGTGGCGACCTGTCCGGAGGCTGAGTCCGCGGGCGAGGGGGATCAGGAGGAAAAAAACAGTGTCAAAGAAAACCGGGATTCCCAGAATGAAACCACAGATCAGAAGTGCCCACGCTGCTTTGGCTTCCCCAAAGCGACGAATCATGACACGGACGATTTTGTCCGCAGCCCCGCTTTCCATCATACAAACCCCTATCAGGGAAGCCAGGGCGATGACCCATGCAATTTTTCCTGCGGTCGAACCAAATTCAGTCATGGGTTGCTCCACGGCGGCGATCCATGCGCTGACGTCCGATGCACCTCCCGTGCCGAACAAGGAAAGAACACCCACAAGCATGGCTGCGATCATCAGGGCCAGAAAGGCGTGGATACGAAGCCATGCGATGGAAAGGACCACCGTGACGATGCCAACCATCAGGCACACGAATGGCCAGATTTCCAAAGGCGGGGGAGCATTTGTTTGGGCAATGATCCAGTTCATAGCTATTCGTTTGCTTAATGCTTTGGAGTAGTTGGATCCTAGTTGATCAACCCCGTATGAAAAGTTAAATTTCTTTGGCAATTTCATCGCAATTCCCCTTGCGCCCATCGGGGTTCCTCGGGTATGCATGGAATGTTTTTAGGAAACGATGAATTATCATATCTCAGAACGTGCGGCATCTCTGGCTCCATCCCTCACATTAGCCATCAGCGCCAAGGCAAAGCAGCTTAAGGCGGCAGGGCAGGACGTGATTGGTTTTGGCGCTGGCGAACCTGATTTCGACACCCCACAACATATCAAGGATGCGGCCATCGAGGCGCTCAACGATGGGTTTACCAAATATACCCCTGCCAGTGGCATTCCTGAGCTAAAGGATGCGATCGTTGAGAAATTTCAACGGGACAATGGATTGGATTACAAACCTTCCCAAATTGTCGTGAGTTGCGGAGGGAAACATTCCTGCTACAACATCATGATGGCCATTTGCAATCCTGGAGATGAGGTCATCATTCCTGCGCCTTACTGGTTAAGTTATCCGGAGATGGTCAAATTGGCCGGGGGCAATCCGGTGATTCTGGATACGACCGATGTCACGCAGTTCAAGGTGACTCCCGATCAATTGCGTCATGCGATCACCGATCGCACCCGGATCTTCATTCTGAACACCCCCAGTAACCCGACCGGTTCTGTTTACACGCCCGAGGAGATCAAAGCGCTCGGTGACATCTGTGTTGAGAAAGGTGTTTTGATCCTGAGTGATGAAATTTACGAGCAATTGATTTATGGCGACGCGGTCCACAAGAGTGTCGCCTCGTTTTCACCAGAGCACCAGGCTCACACCATCATCACCCACGGGCTGGCAAAAGCCTGGTCCATGACAGGGTGGCGGCTTGGTTTCCTGGCGGCTCCCGAGCCTATTGCCAAAGCCATCAGCGCACTCCAAAGCCACAGCACCAGTAATCCGACTTCCTTTGCGCAAAAAGGGGGAGTGGAAGCCTTGCGTGGTTCTCAGGATCACTTGAAGGAATGGTTGCCCGAGTTTGATCGCCGCCGTCGCTTTGCGCATGAACGTTTGGAAGCCATGCCAGGCATTTCATGTGTGAATGCTGAGGGTGCTTTCTATCTGTTTCCCAATATTTCCGGGACCGGGATGAAATCCACCGAGTTCTGCGACAAGTTGTTGGAACAATCCCAAGTGGCTGCCGTGCCGGGGATCGCGTTTGGTTCGGATGATTATATCCGTATCAGTTACGCCACGAGCATGAGCCAGATTGAAAAAGGGATGGAACGTATGGACGCATTCGCGCGTTCGTTGCAATCCTGATCGGCATCGATTCTGCTTACTCCTGGCATGGAAGTTACAAGGCGATTGTTTGTCCGAACCCTTTTGCTGAATACTGCCTGGATGGCCGGAATGGGCGGGATGCAGCGATTGCGCCTTGCCGGTGAACTGGTTCCCAATCCGGATGACAATCGTGGCGTGCTCAATATTCACCCGGATGATTACCCTGTGTTGTCGAACGCAGGGGGCTCGGTCAGACTTGGCTTCAATCCAGTGCGTTCCAATCATCTGCCGGATGGGACTCTACACCCCATCCTGATCAATCGGCTGGAGAGCGGAGAACTCATCGTGCTCAATGCCGAATGCCCGCACGCTTCTTGTGCCGTTCGGACGCTCAGTCAATCTTCCAACACGCATACCTGTCCGTGTCACGCTTCACGGTTTCGAGTGGACGGTACGCGGATCAGTGGGCCGGCGCCCTTCGGCCTGGATGTGTTGGAATCCGAGATTTGCCCGGATGGTTCACTTGATATTCTGGTTCCTCGTTTGAAGTTTTCGATTACCAGCAAGGTGCTGGATTTGGGAATCTTCAAACGGATCAAAATTGATTTTCCGGCTCGTCGGAAAGTTTCCTATCAGGTTGTTTTCAAATCCGAAGCTTCTGCTGATTGGCAAACCATTCCATTTGCTGCGAGCGAAGGGGGAGGGCTTTCTCAAACAGTGTTTTTGGGTGAAGGTCTTTTAACTTCCTTGTTTGTCGAGGTCCCCAAAGATCAGGGGATATTTGCTGTTCAAGTGCTTCAGGAGGAAGTTTAGCGGGGAATGCCTTCAATGCTCACACCCGTCCCGTGTCGGGACTTGAGGCGCCGAGGCGCAGAGGGTGTGACGCAGGGCAATCCTTGGATTAATAGATGCGTTTGGGGGTTGCGGTTGGGGTTTTCATTTCGTAGGGGAGTTTCCATAACCCCGTTCCGTCCTGATTGGTGAAGTACAGGTGGGATGGTGTCAGGGCGTCCGGATTGCCGTCCGCCCAGAAGGCGTAAAAATCCGGATGAGCATCCACCGGACGTCTTGCGTAGCCGTGATTGCGGGGGCTTTCTTCCGTGATGGTTCGGAATGGGTTCCATGCCAGACTGTTTGCAGGACGTACCCACATCATCATTTCTCCACCTGTGCCATGGCGTTGCGGTCCCGGGGCCGTGGGGGCGATCAGTCGCCAGCGATTGTCAGGTTCAATGTAGAGGGATCCCATGTCGTAATTGTGAAAGGCACGGGTGATGGTTTGAAAGGTCCAGGCGTTGTTTTGCCAATGGGCAATCGTCCATTCACGGGGGCGATGATGAGGTCCGGGTGAATGTTTGTCGCTGGTGATGTGCAGGATCACCGGGTTGCCATTTCCGTCTACCGTGATGTCCTTGAGGTAAACAAGGCGACCTTCCGCTTGATAATCTTTCACGAGAGCAGGATTGTCTGGTTGCGTCAAAGGTGGCGTGATGGGGGCGCCTGAAACGGTTTCCCAGGTTTCCCCGAGATCTGATGTTTGAAGGAAATAGAGGTTGGTGCGGTAGTCAACATTTCCCTTTGGATGGTAGTTGAAGGCGGTGATGACGCGTGAACCGATGCGGCGACTGATCTGGTAATGACCACCCATGCCGGCCAGTTTTTGATCTTCGGTCCAGCCAAGACCGTGTTGACTCCTGTTCCAGTATAGTTCGCGTCCTTTTGTATATTTGGTGAACAGATGCAGGCATCCTTCGTCTTCGATCCACCAGGGTTGCGGGTAGGTGAATTCCTCCTCACTGATTTGGTCGAAGGCAGCAATGTCATAAGGCCGTCTGCTCCGGTATTTGTATCCGGGGCGGTGTCGTCCCCTTCCACTAACGAAAACCCATAAGTAGCCTTCAGGGTCCATGGCAATGGAGGGATTGTCGTGAGGATCGTTCACTTTTAATTTGTCATGAACCACCGTGGGCTGCGGAACCTGCCCGTTTTTGTGATCGTAGTAACCGATCATGGCCAGGAGGTGTGTGTCACTGGCCTGAGTGGTGCCGCCGAACACGAAAAACGTTTTATGGACCTCCTTGGAGTAAATGGCCAGAGGGCAGTGTTTTGCGGTGTAGGTGCCGAGTCCACCCGAGTATTTGGAGCCGTATTCGGATTTCTGCCCCAGATCGAACCAGATGCCGCGATAGCCTGCGATCTTTCCAGTGACAGGGGCAGCATGTTTGCTCTCGGCGGCTTTTGTTTCATGAGGAGAAGAAAAGAAAAGCAAGAGCAGCGCGCAGATAGAAACCGGGGTTGCCAGGGAAAGCCCCTTTTGAATGTGTGATTTGATTGGAACAGGCATGCCCAATGATGAGTTCGTTCAGCGGAACTTTCAATGGCGGATTCATGTGTTGCTTATCCCTTGACCCTGGTTGACAGGCGGTCTAGTTTGGCTTGATCTGGGGAGCGTTCTGAGGCGGCTTTGAGGTCGTCTGAAAAGCGCTGAGAGTTTCGTTCGGGAGAGCGAATGACCCATCGAACCTGTGCGGATAATGCCGACGAAGGGAATGCCTACCCATGCTTCCTGAATGACGGATTTCCAGGTGAATTGACATAAATTAAAGCATTCAAATGATAGCGAACAAGGACCAGACCGAACCATCCAGCAGTCAACCGTTGCCCAATTCAACCCGCGTTTACGTGGATGGACAACTCCACGACTCTGTGAAAGTGCCCATGCGGGAAATCTCATTGCACCCGACCCATACAGTGACTGGGGACACCGTTCAAAACGAACCGGTTCGCGTTTACGATACCAGCGGCCCGTGGGGAGATCCTGAGTTTAATGGCAAGGTGAGTGAAGGACTGCCGGCGTTGCGTTTGGACTGGATCCAGCAACGGGAGGATGTGGAATCCTACGAGGGGCGCGAGGTGCTTCCTTTGGATAACGGATACCTCTCCGAGAAACATGCCGAATCAGCAGGAGGCAACGATGGTGCCAATGGATTGAAACAATTTCCAGGACTCAAGCGGAAGCCCTTGCGTGCGTCCAAGGGCCATCCGGTGACGCAGCTCTGGTACGCGCGGCAAGGCATCATCACCCCCGAGATGGAATACATCGCCATCCGGGAAAATGCAGGACAGGCGCAGGCTGTGGAGGATGCGTCCAAGGAGGCTCGCACCTCATTGGACCACCAGCACCCCGGACAATCCTGGGGCGCTCAGATTCCACGTCAAATCACCCCTGAATTTGTGCGGGATGAAGTGGCGAAAGGACGCGCGATTATCCCCAGCAACATCAATCATCCCGAGTCCGAGCCAATGATTATCGGACGCAATTTTCTGGTCAAAATCAACGCCAACATCGGCAACTCCGCAGTGGCTTCCAGCATCGAAGAAGAAGTCGAAAAAATGCGATGGGCCACCAAGTGGGGAGCGGATACGGTCATGGACCTTTCCACCGGAAAAAACATTCATGCCACACGGGAGTGGATTCTTCGAAATTCACCTGTCCCCATTGGCACCGTGCCGATTTATCAGGCGCTTGAAAAAGTCAATGGACGGGCAGAGGACCTGACCTGGGAGATTTTTCGTGACACCCTGATTGAGCAAGCCGAGCAGGGAGTGGATTATTTCACCATTCACGCCGGGGTCTTGCTTCGTTTTGTGCCCATGACCGCGGCACGTGCGACAGGTATTGTTTCGCGGGGCGGTTCGATCATGGCCAAGTGGTGCCTGGCGCATCATCAGGAAAACTTTCTTTACACCCATTGGGATGAAATCTGTGAAATCATGGCCGCCTACGACATCTGTTTTTCCATTGGCGATGGTTTGCGCCCCGGTTCCATTGCGGATGCCAATGACGAGGCTCAGTTTGCCGAACTCAAGGTGCAGGGTGAACTAACCCGCCGCGCCTGGGAACATGGTGTGCAAGTGATGAACGAAGGTCCTGGACACGTCCCCATGCACATGATCCAGGAAAACATGACCAAGCAACTGGAATGGTGCGGAGAAGCTCCTTTTTACACGCTTGGGCCTCTCACAACGGACATAGCGCCCGGGTATGACCATATTACCAGTGGCATCGGGGCCGCCATGATTGGTTGGTACGGTTGTGCCATGCTTTGTTACGTCACACCCAAAGAGCACCTTGGATTACCGAACAAAAGGGACGTCAAGGAAGGTGTGATCACTTACAAGATCGCCGCACATGCCGCCGATCTCGCCAAAGGACATCCCGCAGCCCAATACCGGGACAATGCCCTGAGCAAGGCACGTTTTGAATTTCGTTGGGATGACCAGTTTAATCTCGGATTGGATCCGGAAACGGCGCGTGACTATCACGACGAAACCCTGCCACAGGACGGCGCCAAAACCGCCCACTTCTGCTCGATGTGCGGACCGCATTTCTGTGCGATGAAGATCACCGAAGATGTCCGGGAATACGCTCGCACCCAGGGTCTTTCCGAAGAAGAGGCCATCAAACAGGGCTTGGACGAAAAATCCCGCGAATTCGTTGAAAAGGGATCCGAGGTCTATCAGAAAAGTTAAAGAGCTCCATGGCTGAATCATCGTGAGCCGGGACCCATCAAAAGCAAATTTGTTGTTGAGGATCAGCTTCCTCTTTGGCTCGCTTTTGATGGTGGCCGACGCTGTGCATGCAGAGGAGGCGGGCGGTCCGGCTGAATCACTCTGGTCCTTTCAGCCTGTCCAACGCCCGGATGTTTTGGATGGCAGAACCATTGATGAATGGATTGAAGCATCCCTAGATGCCCACGACATAGCGCCCAATCCACAGGCTGATCGATGGACCCTGATTCGGCGTGCGTCGTTTGATCTGCTTGGGCTTCCGCCTACTCCGGATGAAGTGCTTGCTTTTGCCGATGACACATCGCCGGATGCCTATGAAAAGTTGGTGGAACGTTTGTTGGCTTCGCCGAGATACGGGGAACGGTGGGGGCGTTATTGGCTGGATCTCGCCCGGTATGCCGACACAAATGGCGCCGATGAAAACATGGCTTTCCCAAACGCCTGGCGCTACCGGAACTATGTCATCCGGTCCCTTAATCAGGACAAACCCTACGACCAGTTCATTCGTGAACAAATTGCCGGAGACCTCCTGCCGGAGCTGGACGACATGGAGGTGCAGGCGGACCGGTTGATCGCCACCGGGTTTCTGACGCTTGGACCGAAGATGCTCGCCGAGCAGGATAAGGAAAAGTTGCTCATGGATGTGGTCGATGAGCAGATTGATGTGGTGAGCCGGACCTTTTTGGGGATCAGCGTCGCCTGTGCACGGTGTCATGATCACAAGTTTGATCCCGTTGATCAGGAAGATTATTACGCCCTGGCGGGCATCTTTCGAAGCACCCGGACCATGGCAAATACGGATCATGTCTCGCGCTGGACCGAACGCGTGATTCCTCATCCCGACAATGCCGATCTGCAAGCTGCTTTTGATGCTCAACAATCCGAATTGGAAGAGCGCATCAAGGTTTTGGAACGTTCCGCCGGATCTGAGGAAAACAAGAAGCAGTTGAAACAGCTCAAGGAGGACTTGAAGAAGTTGAAAGCAAAGGGTGCCGGTTTGCCCAAAACCATGTCGGTGATGGATGGGGATATTCAGGATCTTCCCGTTCACTTACGGGGGAATCACCTCACTTTGGCGTCCGATCCGGTCAACCGCCGGAATGTTTCTTTTTTGGATCACCTGGTTTCCATGGGGCACATTGGCGAAACGCATTCCGGGCGCTTGGCATTGGCGGAATGGTTGTGTGATCCAGGGCATCCTTTGGTTGCCAGAGTCATGGTGAATCGCATTTGGAAAGGCCATTTTGGTGAGGGACTGGTATCGACTCCTTCGAATTTTGGACAGACCGGTGATCGACCATCGCATCCTGAGCTGCTGGATTGGCTGGCTCAAATGTTTGTTGAGGACGGGTATTCGATCAAGTCGATGCACCGCCGCATCATGCTTTCCGAAGCCTACAAACGGTCCGCCATTCATTCAAAAAATTCAGCCGATAAAGATCCCGGGAACCGATTCCTCTGGAGGCAGAATCGTCGACGCTTGGAGGCGGAGCCATTGAGGGATGCTTTGCTTTACATTTCAGGACGTCTCGATACCTCATTTGGGGATGCGTTGGGCAAGCTGAAAGAGAATACATCCTATTACCGCGAAGAGGGCAAGGCCTTTGAAGCTCCTGTCAGGGCGGTGTATCTGCCGGTCTTGCGCAGCCGGGTGTATGACATGTTTGCCACGTTTGATTTTCCCGATGCTTCCGCGCATTTGGAGAAAAGATCCCAAACCATCATGCCCCAGCAAGCCTTGTTCTACCTGAATGGGACGCTGACTTCACAGTCAGCAAAAGGTGTGGCGGACAGGGTGCTGACGTCTGGTCTGGACACGCCGGAGAGTCTTCTGGACCGCCTGTATTTAACGATGTTTGCACGTTTGCCTTCCCCGGAAGAATTTCGATTGTCCGAAGCTTACTTGAAACAGGCTTCCTTTGTCGGCTCCAAGGATGCAGAGCGGACCGGGCTTGTCCGTTGGATTCGGATTTTAATGGCGTCCAATGAGTTTAGTTACATCCGTTGAGGATTGAGAGATGAATAGGACGACACTATGCCAACACCGTCAGGGACCGGAACTCAACCGGCGTCAATGGCTGGCGCGTTCTTCGGCTGGTTTTGGCACATTGGCATTGCGTTCTCTCATGGCCGAAGATGTGGAGGGGAGCACGGGGCTCATTGGGGCACCGCATTATCCCGCCCGTGCGAAGAGAGTGATTTTTCTTTTCATGCATGGTGGTCCCTCTCATATCGATACGTTTGACTACAAACCCCTGCTCAAAAGAGATCACGGCAAACCGCTTCCATTTGCCAAACCTCGTGTGCAGTTTGCACAAACGGGCAATTTGTTGGCGAGTCCATGGGATTTCAAGCAATACGGTCAGAGTGGACGATGGGTGAGTGATTTGTTTCCTAAAATGGCCCGGCATGCGGATCAACTGTGTGTGATCAAATCCATACACGGCTCCAATGAAGCGCACGGGGGAGCGTTGCTTAAGATGCATACCGGTTCCGATACATTTGTGCGTCCCAGCATGGGGGCATGGATCAGTTATGGTCTGGGAACGGAAAACAAAAACCTACCAGCCTTTATCACCATTCATCCAACGCTGGGGCACGGGGGCGTTCAAAATTTTGGGGCAGCTTTTCTTCCTGCCCAGCATCAGGGAGTGCGCATTGGGCATCGTGGCGCCGACATCAAGAATGTTGGGATCACCAATCTCAAGCCGGCTCTCTCAAATGCCGATGAGCAAGCGTCGGATCTGGCTTATCTTGAACGATTAAATCGTTTGGGATTATCTGAGAGTGGCCCGGATGCAGACCTTGAGGCGCGCATTGAATCATTTGAATTGGCCTTTCGGATGCAGATGGAGGCTCCTCCGCTTTTTGATATCTCCAAAGAATCCGAGGCGACCAGAAATCTATACGGTATTGGCCAAAAGCAAACCGATGCCTTTGGACGGCAGTGCCTTCTGGCGGCTCGTATGTCTGAGGCAGGCGTACGTTTTGTGCAATGCTCGCATGGATACTGGGATCAACACAGCAACCTGGAAAAAGATCATACGCGACTGGCCCATGAAGTGGATCAGCCCATATCGGGTTTGTTGAAAGACCTTGCCGGCAGGGGCTTGCTGGAGGATACCCTGGTGATGTGGGGTGGTGAATTTGGCCGAACACCCACGGCGCAAGGCAAGGATGGTCGGGATCACAATCCGCATGCCTTTACCTGGTGGCTTGCCGGGGGGGGAGTGCGTCCCGGTTTTGAATACGGTCTTACCGATGATTACGGTTATTACACCGCCGGCCAAAAAGTGCACGTGCATGATTTGCATGCCACACTTTTGCACTTGTTGGGCATGGATCATGAGCGATTGACTTACCGGTATGGCGGCCGTGATTTCCGACTGACCGATATCGCCGGGGAAATCGTCCATCCGGTCGTCAGTTAATTGTCATATTTTTGTCATTTTTATCTCATTAATCTTAACTTTAACGCTTAATCCACCCGTTTTTCTTCCGATTCACCAAGTAGTTCATCTTGTGAATCGCTATGATTTTAAATAGTTCGAAACAAGTTCGGCTTGCCTTTGTCGATAAGCACTCATCTGTGCTCGATGAATTCAAGCACTCACTGGTTGATGAAAGACCTGATTGGTCAGTTCGTTTCTTTGATGATGGGCAACACCTGTTGTCGGATATGGAACGAAGAGAATACGATCTGGTTGTGTCTGATATCCATTTGCCCGGATTGTCGGGAGGGGAATTTCTCCGGACAGTTGCCCAGAAAGCACCGGAAACAGTGCGCGTGGTTTCATACGATCTGGAGCGTCAGGAGGATGTGATGACGCATGTGGATGTTTGGAATCAATTCATCACCAAGCCATGCGAACCGGATATGTTGATTTCGGTTGTTGAAGAATCATTGTCACTTAAAGAAAAGCCACCAGGATTATCCGCTGTGGAAGTCATAAAAAACCTGAAACGTCTGCCGACCATTCCGGCCATCTATGTGGAATTGAATCGGTTGTTGAGCGATCCTAATTCATGTCCCGAAGACATCGGCGATGTGGTTGCCCGGGATATTGCCTTGACGAGCAGTCTGTTGCGCATCGTCAACTCCGCCCAGATCGGGCTACGACGGAATGTGGCCACACCCCACGAAGCTGTGAGTTTCCTGGGAGTGGACATCGTCAAGACCCTGGCATTGGGGGCGAAGTTGTTCACCATGTGCGACGACCAGATTTTAAGGTTGCCTTACTTGAAAAACTTGTGGGACCACAGCATCAACGTGAGTGGCGCGGCGCGCAAAATCATGAAGGTACAGGGAGGCAATCGGAAGATGGTCGACGAGGCCATGGTGGCGGGGCTGCTGCATGATGCGGGAAAACTCGTGCTGGCTACCAACGATCCCCAAAAGACGATGGAAGTCCTGAATTTATGTAGGGAAAAGGAAATTTCCCTGATGAAAGCAGAAGACCTTGTCTTTGGTTTCAATCATGGCGACGTGGGAGGTGTATTGTTCCGGCTTTGGGGCTTGTCAGGCAAGGTGGTCGAGGCTGTTAAATTCCATCATGTGCCCGGTCGCAGTTTGAACAAGGACATGAGTGTGTTGGCTGCTCTTCATGTGGCCGAGATGGTGAGTCAACCGCTTGGAGAGGGAAGCTACGGCCAATGGAGCCAGGAGGATGCTAATCTGGATTACATGCAATCGGTCGGAATGAAAGGGGATTTGATCGATTGGAAACGCCGTGTGGATGAGTTTGAGTGATCCAACCTGTCCGAATCAAAACATTTACCCAACAAGGAGAAGTCCAAATGATTATGAATTCAAACGAACATCGTGTTGATGCCTTGTCCTGGCCGCATCAGGTTGCCTCCATGGGACATCGTCACTTTGATGATGTGTCACAAGTGTGCCTAGAACAAGGGACCCAGTACATGCAGATGCCTTTTGGCATGATCAGCAGTATTCACCGTAATGTCTATCGCATTGACAAAGTGTTTGGACGTCCCCCCGGCTTGGAAATCGATGACGAATGGTCGGTTGAAGAGACCCCGTGTTTTCGTGTGCTTGCCGCCGAGTGCATTTATTCGTGTCCTGATTTACTGGGGGATAAGGGGGCGGATTATGCCGCATTCGCCCAAAAACTGGGAATCCGTGGTTTTATATCGGCTCCCATCTGGGTGAATCAATCCGTGCAGGGGACATTGAGTTTTTTCACCAATGAAGTGCATGAATCCTTCGATCCGGAAGTGGCTCAAACCTTGGAACTGGCCGCATTTGGACTTTCTCGATTCCTGGAATTTGAGCACTTCAAGAATATCCGGGAGCTGATGAATGTTCAGCTCAAGGAAGCTCTTGAGGATGTCAAAGCCTTACATGGACTACTCCCCATCTGTGCCAGCTGCAAAAAAATCCGGGATGTGGATGGTTTGTGGGTCAAGTTTGAGGAGTATGTCGCCAAACACTCCCTGGCACAGCTCTCGCACGGTCTATGCAAACCTTGCGTGAAGGACCTTTACGGATTTGATCCGGATGAAATGGAATCTGAAGAGGAAGAATGTTCCTGCGGCGGTTGATCAATCTTCCATTGTGAAGTCGTCCGGATAAGCCACAACGGTTTCCTCGATCGTGCTTTCATCTTCAATGACAGTGTCATTCAAGATAATGCGGTAAAATCGGCGTTTTTCTCCGATGGCTTCGTCGTCCTGAATCGTGATCGGGCGTGTTTGAAAGGAAAAGGCGAAAACATCTGTCCAGTTTTCGAAATCATCTGAAGCTTGAGCCTTGAACGGCAACCCTCTGGGCCCTGTGATGACCATGCGCGATTTGGAATTGGGCAAGACCTGTACGTTCTCCAATTTGACCGGAGTATTGTTGATGAGAGAGGTGCGGTAGTAGCGGGGGCTGTTGGGATCCGCTCCTTCATCAATGATCGTAAATTCCCTGTTTTTCAGTTCCTGAAGGGCAATAGGCGTCCAAACTTTTTTGTCGTTGGAAGCATACACGATGGCTGTTTGATCCCGTGGGCCCCGGACGGTGATCCTTGGTGCTTGTCCGGACTTTCCCTTCAGGGTTTTGAATTTGACTGAAAAATCGATTTCTGCCGTGACTCTGCAGGCGAAATTCGCGATGGGATCTCCATTGAATCTCCAGGGAGTCCATCCATTGGCGAGTCTCACCCAGAAATCATCAAAACTTTTTCCCAATAGGACCGGGTCCCTCAGCAGAAGACTTGCCCGATCCGTGCTCCTGCCGCTTAATCCATCAAATTCCACTGTATACGTGAACCTGTCCGGGACATCGACGCCAAAATTATCGATGACCGCCGTATTGAAATCCGGAAAGATGGTAAAGGGTTCACTTTGGTAAAGAAGGGTGCCTGGGCTGTTTGCTTCAAAGACTTCCTCTCCGTCGTTGGCATAAAACCGAACGATACAGGTTTCGTCTCCTTCCGGTTCGAATTGGCCCAGATATTCGAATTCAAATTTGGTGATCTTTCGGGCGTCGCCTGCCAAAATAATCTCGTCGCCGTATTCGACTGTTCGCGGATACTGTCCGGTTACAGGACCCAATATGTTGTCATAGACGACTTCCTCAGCGACGAACTGAGCGTTGGCGACGGTGAAAAATCCGACACATCCGAAGGCGATCATGCCTGCGAATGTCTTGCTAATTTTGGATGATGGTGCGTTAAACATACCTGCCTTTCATGGAAAAATCGAAAGCCGAACCAATTCATCCGTAAAGGAAGTCGTAAACGGAGCGAATTGGTACCCCGGCTAGGACTCGAACCTAGAACCAATTGATTAAGAGTCAACTGCTCTACCAATTGAGCTACCGAGGCACGGCATTTAATCTCGTTGCAATCATTCGATTTGTCAAATTTGAAGCATAAGAAATGCCAAAATCAGATTTGAGAACACCATACTTTGATGGATCAGAGCTGTTGGGGGTGTGTCATGAGTTCATTGATGCGTGTCAATAGTCGTCCCGCAGCACCTCCGTCCAGGACTCGATGATCGAAGCTTAAAGTGAGCTGAGCTTCGGTTACCGGAACAAACGAGGAGGTGGATTCGTCCCAGAAAGGGACTTTTCTTCCTGCTCCAAGGCCGAGCACCAGCGTCTGTTCGGGGAGTGGAATGGGGGTGGCCCATGTTAAGCCAAATGTGCCGAAGTTGGTGACGGTGGCGATGGAACCGCCTGTTGCATTGGCTGGTAGTTTACGTAGACGCGCTGAGTTAACCAGATTGTTGTAGGTTTCCACCATGCTGGTGACGGAGGTGTTGTCAGCGTTGCGAATGACCGGAACCAGCACTCCATCTTCCGCTTCCACAGCAAACCCGATGTCGATCGAAGCAGGATGCGCGATTTTGTTGCCGATCAATCTTCCGGCAGTTGCGCTGTTCTCAGAAAGGGCGATGGCCAGTGCTCGGATGGCAAAAAGGGCCGGGCCGGGTTTTGGATTGAGTTTGGCCCGATGGGACAACAAGGGATCCAATTTGACAGGTGTCCCCACTGTGGCCAGGGGTCTGGTCCAGCTGCGGCGCATGGCATCTGCCACCGCTACGCGCATCGAAGAGGCTTGCGTGAGGCGCGCCTGCTCAAGTTGAGTAAGAAATTTTTCAAAATCCTGGATGGTCAAGCGCCCCCCGGCTCCACTGCCAGCGATACCCGCCAGATCCGCTTCCCGCAGTCCCAGCTCATACATACGGGCTTTCATGCGGGGCGACATGTACTGAGCCCCTACGAAGTGAGCCGGCACGGGAAGGCCCTTGATGGTGGGTTTTACGACTGAGAACGAACTTTCCGCACTCGCCGGCGCGGGAGTCGGTTGTTTTGAACCGGGCTGTTTGGATTCCTGCCTGGATTGTTTTGGCTGTGAAGTCGCTTGAGATGCGGTTGGTGCGGATGTCTGATCCGATTGGGCGGAAACGGCATCACTTTCCACTTGTCCCAGGACATCTCCAACCGCATAGCTTTCTCCGATTTCAACGATATAGGCATCAATGACTCCGTCGCATGGGGCGGTGACATTCATGGTGGCTTTCTGGGTTTCCACTTCGATGATGTCCTGGCCGGCGGTGACGCTTTCTCCCTGCGGGACCAACAGGTCGATGATCGTCGCTTCCGCGATGGATTCTCCCAGTTGAGGCATGATGATGGGGGTTAAAGACATAGGCTTTCGATGATAAATGAGATATCGTTCAAAGTTAAATTCTGAGCAAATGGCGCGAGGCTGCCACGATACTTTGGGCGGTAGGTCGATGGACCGACCAGAGTCTTGGATGATAGGGCACCGGGGTGTCTTTGGCGTTGATCCGTTGAGGTGGTGCATCCAGCAGATTGAATCCTTCGGCCACCACCCGGCTGATGACTTCCGCGTTCACCCCTCCCCAGGGCCATTCCTCCGCCACACATAGCAATCTTCCCGTGCGGGCAACGGATGCAATGATCGTATCGGTGTCAATGGGTTTAACGGTTCGCAAGTCGACGACCTCGATCTGAATGCCGTCCTGTGCCATTTCCTTCGCAGCTTCGAGACATTCGTGCACCATGGCGCTGTAGGTGACGATGGTCATGTCACGGCCTTCGCGTGCTATACGGGCTTTCCCGATGGGTAAGGCTTCCTGCGGCAGTGATTCGGCTTTGAGGTGGAAATATAAATATTTGTGTTCACAGAAAACCACCGGATCATCCAGTGTCACGGATTCGATCAACATGCTGTAAGCATCTTCAACCGTCGCCGGGGTGCAGACAATGAGTCCTGGAAAATGGGCGTATATGGATTCCAGACATTGACTGTGAAACGGGCCACCTCCCGAAGTGCCTCCGCTCGGGAGTCTTAAGGTGATCGGGCAGGGGACTTCAGTGCGCCAGAACAGAGTGGCTGCCTGGTTGACCATCTGATTGAAGCCGACTGTCGAAAAATCTGCGAACTGGACTTCAATGATGGGACGTAGCCCCTCGATGGCTGCTCCGACCGCGGAACCAATCATGGCGTCTTCGCTGATGGGGGCGTCGATGACCCGGCCGGGGAATTCTGCTGCCAGATTTTTGGTTGCCTTGAATGCGCCGCCGAAAGCGCCCACATCCTGACCGTAAATATAGACACTGGGGTCGTTCTTCAACAGGTAGGCCTGGGCTTCCCGGATGGCTTCTAAGTATGTGATGCTCATTTGACGATCTTGATGGGTCCCGGTCGCATTCGTCAGTTGGCCGTGCCGATGGGCTGTTCGCTCAGTTCACGTGTTGCCAACGGATTCCAGTTGTGGGTGTAAGGATCCGGTCCGCCTTCCTGTTTGACGGTGGTGATGGATTGATTGATGTCTTTCAGAGTGGCGGCTTCCCATGCCTGAAGTTCTTCAATTGAGAAATCGTATTGGGAAATTAACAAACTACGAGCTTGTTCCATGCAGTCTTTTCCTACCTTGGATTGCTTCATGTCATCTGTTACGTAGTGAGCGTCATCATGTTCCCCATGTCCGCACAGTCGCAGGAGTTCGGCCACGATTAATTGTGGGCCTTCGCCATTTCTGGCCTTTTGAGCCGCCTGTTGAAGTGTGTTCCAGCAGCTTTCAAGGTTCGTTCCGTCTACTTCATGAGCGGTGACACCGTATCCGACAGCTTTATCGGTCAGTTTTTCACAGGCAAATTGCATGGTGGTTGGGGTGGAATAGGCATATTGATTGTTTGCAACCACAAGCAGTAGAGGTAGTTTTTCAATCGCTGCCTGGTTCAGGGCTTCATGAAAGGCTCCGGTTGAAGTTGCTCCTTCACCGATACAGGCGGCACCGATGAATCCTGATTCGCCTTTCATGCGCTTGGCCATCAGGGCTCCGTTAACCACGGAAATAGAAGCTCCCAAATGGCTGATCATGGCCATGGATCCCTCCCTGGGGCGACCGCGATGGACGTTGCCATCCCGAGCCCTCATGGGGCCGAGGGGAGAACCAAGGCAATTTCTCAGTGCGTCCAGCACTGTTTCGCCGAACGCCAGGCGTCCGGCCCCGTCGCGTATCAAGGGAGCATAGACATCTCCCTTTCGAAGCACCATTCCCACCGAGACACTCAGAGCTTCCTGACCTTTACCCAAAAATACCCCTCCGAAAATGTCTCCTGCGCGATAGAGTTGGGCGAGTCTTTCGTCCAACTTTCTTGCGGTCAACATGTAACGGTAAGCTTGCTCGGCTGTTTCCCTGTTTATTTCCTGATTCATTCGAGATATCCGGTGCTTGGAAAGCACATCCGTTCACTGATACTAATTGCCTGAGTCTTCTGGTGGCAATGGTTTATATTTTTCGTTTCCCTGTGCAAAATAAGGGCACTGGTCGTCATTTCTTCAAGAAATTACCAAAAAGATTGAACCAAATGGTGTTCCAGTGCGTCCACTTGCTTGTAATGGGGGGCAATGGTTCTACCTGCAATTGCCTCTTGCCTCCCGATGATCGAAACGTAAACTGAAGCCATGTTGAAGAGAATCGGAATCTTGGGTGTACTCGTGTTTGGAGCTGTGTTTGGACTCCAGGCGCAGGTCGAGGTGTCACTGGAGTTTAAAAAGGACTTTTTCCTCGCTCATGAGGAAATGATCGCCGAAGTGAAAATTATCAACTACTCGGGCAGGACACTGACTTTCGGTCAGGATCAGGAATGGCTTCAATTTACTGTCGAATCCCGCAACGAATTTCCCGTGGAGAAAGTTGGGGATCTGGACATCATTGAAAAGTTTGAAATTCCCAATGCCAGTCGAGGCATTCGTCGCGTGCATCTTGTTCCGACCTACAAGATTGATCGACCAGGACGGTATCGCATCACCGCTTTCATCAACGTGCCTGAATTAAACATGAACAAAGTGACTGCTCCTGTTGAAATCGGTCTGCTGTCCGCCACGGTGATCTGGGAACGACCCGTTGGGGTGGTGATGAATGAGGCGGATCCTTCGGCCCCGATCGCCGTTCGTAAGTATTTCCTCATGCGCGCGGTCAATGAAAAGAGCATCGATTTGTATGTCAAAGTCACGGATCAGTACGAAAAGGATATTTACGGAGTCTATACTCTGGGGAATATCGTTAGTTTTGGGGAACCGGAGCGTCAGGTTGACCGCTTCAGTAACTTGCATGTGCTCATGCAAAACGGTGCCCGTACCTTCCGATATACCATCGTGAAACCGGATGGAAAAGTGCTGCTCAGACAAAAGTGGTCTTACTCCAGCACCCGCCCGCAGCTTTCTTTGGGTAAAAATGGATTGATCGAAGTGAAGGGTGGACAGCGCCAACCCAGTTTTGAAGATATCCCCACTCCTGAGCAGATCAATGAGGTGCGGGAACGGAATGCGGAACCTGTTGCCTCCACCTCATCCGGTTCGGCAGAGCTAACGCAGAGTGATTCCAAGCAGGAATAATCTGCCTGTTTAGGAAAAGTTATCCCACTTGATAGGGGAAGTTCTCGTGGAGGGATTACCCAAAGAGTAACCAGTTTGTTCGGGCTTGAGCTTTTTTCAATCCTTTGGTGGATCAAAGTCTAGCTGACCATCATCACGGTTTGATTCTGGTGGAGGAAGCAGATTTTATCACCGATTTCTTCCAGAGACTCCATCAGGTAATCGCGGTGCCCGTTTCCTATCCAGGGAGAATTCAACATCAAGGAGACACACCCGATCGAATGAGCCGCAGCCGCATCCTGCCACTTGTCGCTGATGATATAGGAATGATCCATATCAATGCGGTATTGATGTTCCAACTCCTTGAAAAGACCTGTGTTGGGTTTTGCGCAGGGGCAGGGATCCGAGATCTCATGCGGGCATATCAAAACATCATCGATCTTTAGCCTGGCCCGCATGATTTGATGCATGCGTTCGAGTTCCCTCCGATCCAGTTCACCGGTCGCCAACATGGGCTGATGCGTGGTGACAAAGATTTTAAGGTTCAGTGACCTCAGTTTTGAGATCAATGGAATGACTTCCGGATTGATCTGAAATTCCTCGACGCGTGTCGGTGACACGGGCTTGCTTTGCCCCAATGGATATCGATTGACAATACCATCCCTTTCTAAGAAGACCGCAGATTTCATACAAGATAACAAGGTAGCAGGATAACTGCCGTTTATCAAAAATAAGAATCATATTTTTCATCCGGCTTGTCAGCAAAATCACTTTGATGATGAATTGGTTCGGCTTGGTGACAATAACGTTACAAAACGGATCAAACAAAAAAGCCCGGGGTCATTTGAACCCGGGCTTTGAGATGGATAAATGTGACTGATTGGATGGCTGGTATACAATGATTCCAGCTTATGCAAAAGGATGCTGCCAAGGTGCTCGATAAACGCGAGCCAAACGCTTGTTTGCTTCCGGATCATTCACCACGGTTCCGGATTCCGGATTCCATTTCAACTGACGTCCCAGTTCCATGGACAGATTGGCCAAAATGCAGGATGTCGTTGAAATATGTCCTTGCTCAATATCCGCCACAGGCTTGCCTCGTGTGGCTATGGCGTTGAGGAAATCCAACATGTGCCCACGCACAGCCGGTGCGACATGGCGTTCGAGATCTTTCTCGGTACGATCTTCCGGGTATTCATCCAATTCCATGACCACATCCTGATGGACCGGAGATGCTCCGCGGTCACTTGGGATGAAGTCATAGCTGTTGACACTCATTTTCAAGGTTCCCTTATCCCCGTAGAGAAACGCTGCCCACGGATAATCCGGATCAGGCGCATGTCCCCAGGTTCGGTGTTGCCAGACGACCTGCAGGTCTTTGAAATCAAATGTGGCAGTCTGCGTGTCGGAGATGTTCGCCTTGGCCTGTTTGTCCACCAGAATACCCCCGGAGGAAGATACAGTTTCAGGCCAGCCCAGATCCAGCATCCAGCGGACGGTGTCCAGCATGTGGATGCACATGTCTCCTATGATACCGTTGCCGTATTCCATGAACGCTCTCCACCCACGTTGGTGCACGATGTTGTTATAAGGACGCATGGGGGCGGGGCCGGTCCACATTTCGTAATCCAGGTTGGCGGGAGGAGCGATGTTGGGTGGATTGGACCGATTGCGCATGTGGTAGTAGCAACAAATCTCAGCATGAGCGATGTTGCCCAGCATGCCGGTGTCGACGAACTTTTTCTTGGCCTCAATCAAATGGGGTGTGCTGCGGCGTTGCGTGCCGACCTGCACCACGCGACCATACTGCCGTGCTGCTTTGAGCATTGCCTGACCTTCACGGACATCGACACTGATGGGTTTTTGAACGTAAACATCAGCTCCGGATTTGACGGCTTCAATCATGTTGAGAGCGTGCCAGTGGTCCGGGGTGCCGATCAGCACAATATCCAGATCCTTTTCGGCCAGCATTTCGCGGTAATCGGCAAACAAACGCGGTTTTTTGCCCGATTTCTGACGTTCCGCGACAATGTCCGCTGCTCCCGACAATAGGTCCTTGTCCACGTCACACAAGGAAACCACTTCCACAGGTGCCACCTGAATCAGGCGCAGCAGATCAACTTTCCCATACCACCCGGTTCCGATCAGGCCGACTCGTTTGGGTTTTCCATTGACCAGTTCGGCCAATGCTTCGTGGTTGAGCGCCGTGGCCGCGAGCCCTGCGCTCCCTGTTTTGATAAATTCTCGTCGATTCATATGCATCTCCCAAAGCTTGATCCGGCTCGAAACGCAGAAAGCCTGTGCTGACCGCATTGATGCCGGAATAGTTGAGTGCATTCATTATCCATCCATCCATATGAATTGTCCAACCCTGAATGGACGGATTGAAAATACAGGAGCATATCACTTGATGTTCCTCGAGTCACAGGGCATGTATTCCTCTTTGTCATGACCGAACACATTCTAGCCCAAATCACTTTGATCCTTGTTCTGGGAATCGGATCGCAATGGCTGGCTTGGAGGCTCCGGCTGCCTTCCATCCTCATGCTGTTGGTGGCCGGCTTTGTGGCTGGTCCAGTAACGCATCACCAATGGATTGATCCGGATGCCATGTTCGGAGGTGTTCTGATGCCATTTGTGTCGGTCAGTGTCGGATTGATCATGTTTGAAGGTGGATTGACTTTGAAGTTCCGTGAACTGGATGACATTGGGCATGTGGTGTTGCGACTGGTCAGCCTGGGGGCGGCAGTCACCTGGGGACTCACCATCTTGTTGGCGCGTTGGTGCCTTGGTTGGGATTGGGCATTGTGCGTTTTGCTGGGCGCAATCCTGGTTGTGACCGGTCCGACCGTGATCATGCCCTTGCTGCGTTTTTTGCAACCGAATCGCCAGGTGGCCTCCACGCTTAAGTGGGAAGGTATCATGATTGATCCGGTCGGAGCCTTGCTCGCGTTGCTGGTGTTCGAAACAATTCACCACGGGATGGGGGAGCACGGGGTTCAATGGAGTCATTTTCCTATGGCTGCGGCATGGGGGTTCGGAAAGACCCTGATGGTCGGCGGTGTGACCGGTACGGTGGGAGCGGCGTGGATTTATTCTTTTTACAAACGACACTGGGTGCCGGAATACCTGCAGAGTCCATTTGCTCTCATGGTGGCGGTTCTGGCCTTTTCAGGCGCCAATTACTTTCAGCACGAAGCAGGATTGCTTGCTACAACCGTCATGGGCTTGATCCTGGCCAATCAAAAGCATGTCGATATCCGGCATCTGTTGGAGTTCAAGGAAAACTTGAGGGTGTTGTTGATATCCGTCCTTTTTATTGTGTTGTCGGCACGACTTCATCTCGATGATTTTTCCGCATTGCCTCTTGGCGGAGTGTTGTTGTTCTTGCTGGGGCTTCTTGTTGTGGTGAGACCTGCCACTGTCTGGTTGTCCTGCGCAGGGTCCAGTCTCAAGACGAGTGAACGATGGTTTCTGTCATGGATGGCTCCTCGCGGGATCGTGGCTGCAGCGGTGGCTTCTGTGTTTTCCATGAGACTGGTGGAGGTCGGCATGCCGGGGGCCGAATTACTGACACCTGTGATTTTCGTCGTTATTGTCGGGACGGTTCTGGTTTATGGTTTGACTTCTACGCCGGTAGCACGGCGTTTGAACGTGTCGAGTCCCGATCCGCAGGGTGTGTTGATTGCCGGCGCCCATGACTTGGGGAGGGAGCTGGGATTGGCGCTTCAGAAAGAAGGTTTCAAGGTTCTGATGGTGGACAACAACCGACAACACATCAATCAGGCCCGTATGGATGGATTGCCGGTCCACTATGGAAGTATTCTGTCGGAGGATGCCTTTGATGAACTGGATCTGGCAGGAATCGGACGTTTCCTGGCGCTGACTCCCAACCATCGTGTCAATTCGCTCGCGACCATCCATTTCTCCGAAATGTTTGGTCGGACCGGTGTCTTTCAGTTGCCCGATCAACCCGGTAAATCCCAGCGAACCGAAAGCTTTTCCGAAGGGCTCCAGGGGCGAACTTTATTTGGCAAGGACCATACCTATGACTGGTTTCATGAGCGACTGGGATCGGGCTATGTGATCAAGCGAACGGCCATGACCGAGACCTTCGATTTTGAGGATTTCCAGTCCGAGTATCAAACCGATGTCTGCCCGATGTTCGTGGTGACTGAAAACAGAAAACTCAATATCATCACCACTGGGCAACCCATCAAGCCTGGCAGCGGACAGGTGTTGATCAGTCTGGTTCCGGTGGTGGACGCCGGGCAGCCGGCAACGGTCGGTTAGGAAAAGTTCAGGGCTTTTGCCAGCAGTTTGTTATATCTGCCAGCATGTTGTTGGACGGCTGGTCTGGATTTAGCGTTGGCTCCCAGGTAGGGAAGTTCCAGGACAGTCACATCGTTGATCCATGATTTGAGGAGTTTTCCATTGGTTTTCACTGAAAGATCCGCGTTTTTTCTCCCCATCAACACCACATGGATGTTTTGTGGCGACATGAACGATTTTAGGTAGGTGACATTGAGCAGCACCTGATTGAGGACTCCCAGCTTATTGGGCGCTGTTATAACAACCTGGGGACGGCAATCTTCGATCACGTGCCCCAGATGGTATTCGGTCCCCAAGGGAGACATCAAACCGCCAGCGCCTTCGACCAGTAAAACTTCATTTTTTTTGGCGGATTGACAGATGTAGTCGGTGAGAGTTTTCCTGGGAACCTGATTTCTTTTGGGCATGGCTCCCGGGGCCAATGGCGGTTCGAAAAACCAGGGGTTCACTTCTTGCAATGACAGGTCCCGTCCACCGTGAAAGCGTATGTGACGGGCATCGGATCTGGAGCCGGAACAGAAGGGCTTAAGACCTGTTGCCCGGATCCCTTGATGACGCAGATGGCATAATGCCATGGATGTGAACAATGTCTTGCCCGCTCCCGTATCCGTGCCGGTGATGAATATCAACTTTCCTTGCATCAGCCGCTTAGTCCCATCGCATGTTCAGAACGGCAAATTCATTTCTCCCCATGCGCACAATGAGCGCTCGAAAAACGCGCGTGTATTGATCGATTCGCGCTTCGACGAACACTTCGAAAGTGTTGCTTCGATTGGTGACGTAGCGTTGTAGTGATTGCAACACGTCTGGCGTGATGCTGGGGACCATGGACAGTTCCTGAATGCGTGTGAAGGGAATGTCATCTTCGGTTCCATCCATGCCGTCGAATCCCGCGCGCGTCATCACAATGTCAAACGCCATGTTTTCATCCATACCGGGTATCAATTGCAGGACATCCGCCGATGCCGTGTTGATATTCACCTGCGCTCCGCCAACGGTTGTGAAAATATCCACCAAACCAAAGGAGCCCGCCCCCATACCTGTCGGCATTCCCATGGGGCCCATCGCAGGGCTGCCAGAGCCCAGTCCAAAATATATTTCGGGAGTGATTCCCCGGATGAATAAAAGTTCCGACAGATCATCAATCGGTCCATTCTTGACCAGATACGGGGGAAAGGGGGGATTGGGTTCGGCCAAATAATCCTCTTCGTCGGCCCCGTTAAGGCGCACGCCGACATCGACATCCACCCAGTCCATCAGCGAATCCATGATCACAGCCGATTGAAACGAATCAACTCCCATATAAAGGAGCGACTGGGCCATGATGGTGGGGCCGTGCACGTTGATGTTGAATCGTCTTTCGAGATCTTCGATGCGGACGTTGATGATGCCGTCTCCCAGTTGAACATTTTCCAACGATACAGCTGCCAGGACATCATTCGTTCCAAAAGGTCCGCCCGCCCACATTTGATTCAGCGCGTCAAACTGGTTCTCGATGGGGATGTTCATCTTCTCCGCCAGCACATACTTGGCGAGTTCCACCCCGGAACGTCCCATCCACTCCATGTCCGGATCCCGTGTGGTGTTCATGGCCAGGCGGGTTTCAATCTTCATCGAAAAACTGAAATGCGCCGCCATGATGCCCAAAGCCAGCACCACCACCATGACCATGACCAGGGCAATACCTGACTGCCTGGCACGATGTGTTGGATGCGGGTTGGATGTGTGGATGAACATGGCGTTTCAGTTCGCTTTTATCTTTGGATCGGGACCGCTTGAATGGGTTGATTGATTGGCGCGCCTCCAACCGGACCAGTAGGGCGTTGGAAATTGGCTCCGACGGTTTGGGACGGGATTTGAACGATACGCTTGATGAGTCGGTTCTCATCCACTTTACCACTTTCAGGGGAAACAAAGCCCAGCGTAAAACGCATCATAGGTGGTATTTGATTGGTGTAAGGCCATTCGGGCAACCATTCGCCTGTGCGAATATGCAGGAATTCCAGCGTAAATTGTCCCACATTTTTAGCCAGGACCATTGGGTAGGGTTCCTGTCCCTCTTCCAACGGGGCGAGAATGGGGTTTTGACGCATGATCAACTGGTGAACGTTGTTGGTGGGTTCCACACTGAAGGTGACTCGGCGAACGGGTTGGTCGAAAAACAAACCACTGCCGGGGAAGGATGACGGCAGTCGTGACACCAAACTGAACGCGGCGTAGGTTTCGGTGGTGTCCGTCAGGAAAGCGTAGTAAGGCATGTTCGCCTCATAAATCACCGAAGAAGTCAGGGCATCTGTCAAGGCACGCACGGCAACGCGATTACGATGAGCTTCCACGGCTGCCGTGATCCCGATCTGTGAACTGCGCACAATGGCCTGCCATGATGCAAAGATCGCAACCATCAAACCTCCCAACACACCAATTGCCACCATGATTTCAATGAGCGTGAAGGCGCGCAGTCGAAGCGCACGCCTCAAACTTTGCCTTCCGTTTGCCCTTGTTGGAGCCGGTTTGTTGAAAAGAGCCCGGAGGCTGGTGGGTGTTTGAATGTTCATCGTGGCAAAACTCCCCTTCGTGCTCCCATGTTGGGACGCCATAACAGGATACTGTTGCGGGACTGGCGCATGCTGTTTTCTGACATCCAATGAATGCTGTAATCGACCCGGAACAACCCGTTCGTCGCGACCTCATCAATGAACCCATCCACGGTCACACCGGGATGCGCGTCTTCGTATGCAATTTTGACATCAATGGGCAGGGGGCCGATCTCCAGAAAGTTGGTCATGGATAATAATGACGGAAGACTGGTGCGATCCACATCCAGCGTTTGCAGAATACGTGCGGTGCGCAGGTGCTGGCTGGTCAGTTCCAGAATCACAAAGACCGATGTGAAGAAGATCGCAATGGCGATCATGACCTCCAACAGACTGAAAGCCTCCTGTATCGCAGGGAAACGACTCTGTTTGTTGGAGGGAGTGATCTTCATTAGGAAATTTAAACTAGTAACTCATATGCTTGGGATCCGACAGACTGGGGAGTCCGGTGATGGGATCGAGCATGATGATGCGGCGGTCGTCATTCAGCAGGACGGTCACCATGAATTCATCCGACGTGCCATTGGGAAAAAAGCGAATCCTCGCTTCTCCGGCCCCTTCCTTGATCAAATCCACAAAATTGACCCAAATTTCCTCCAAGGCAATGTTGTAATCCAGGGTGCGTCGGAATCCGTCCAGTTCTTCAAAATGAGTTCTGGATTTGCGGGAGTTGTTTCTCGTCATCGGATCCGGATTGATCATGTCTTCCGGCAGCCCTGGATTTTCCGGGCCCAGTAGTCTGGGGTTGCTGGCTGCGCGTACGTAAAGGGCATATGAGTCGTTGTCCGTGTTGATGACCAACTCAGCCATGGTGCCCTTCAAAATGGCCAGGGCCCTTGCTTGTTTGCAGCCGTCCATGATGTCCATGGTGGCTTTGGCGATGCCATGTTTTTCCAGCGCGCGCAGCATGTTGGGGACGCCCCATCCAAGCATCAACAAGACGATACCGGTCACCAACATCACTTCGATGAGGGTAAAAGCACTCTGCTTCTTGTTGTGGCGTTGGAGGTTCATCGGCTGCCAATGGAGGAGGTGATCTGGAACATGGCTGAGAGAATACTGAACAACAGTCCTCCCACACCGATCGCCATCAGGATGATCATGGCCGGTTCGACCAGGTTCGTCATCACGCGCAAGGCGATGGTCAGTTCGTTCTCGTACGTTTCCGCCACACTTTGCAGGGATCCCGGCACGTCACCGGTTTCTTCACCGATCTTGATCAGATCGATCATCAACTGCGGAAACACTTTGCTGCGGGCCAGGGGTTGTGAAATTGTTTTACCATCCGTTACATCTTCGCGCGTCTTGGCAATCGCTTCGGCCAGGACGACGTTCGGGATCACTTTCTCCGTGATTTTTAACGCTGTCAGGACAGGTACCCCGTTCTTCAACAGAGTGGCCAAGGTTCTTGCAAACTGGCTGAACAGGTTCAATTTGAAAACGTTTCCAATGATCGGCAGCGTCATCTTCCAGCGGTCAATGGCCTGGCGGCCAGATGGATTTGAGCTGAAGCGATGGTAAAAGATCATGAACACCACCAGCACCAGTGGAGCCAACCACCAGTAAGTCGCCGAAATGCGACTGATGGTGATCAGGGCCTGAGTGGAGGCGGGAAGGGGAACCTTCATATCCGTGAAAATCTGGGTGAATTTGGGAAGGATCACCGTCATGAACAGCACGATGATCCCCACACCCACTGACCCGACGATGACCGGATAAATCAGAGCGGAAACAAACTTTTGCCGAACCTCCGCAAATCGCTCGAAATGATCGGCCAATCGCTGCAGAACCTCTTCCAATGCACCGCTTTGTTCGCCGGCGCGGATCATGTTGATATAGAGGTCCGTAAAGATATGTGGCTGCTTGGCCATGGCGTCGGACAAGCCTTTGCCCTCCATGACGTCCTGTCGCAACTGCTGGCTGATCTCCTGTGGAATACCTTTGGATTTCAGGTGACTCATGCTGTTGAGTGCCACAGTAAGAGGCATGCCGGAGTGAAGCAGATTGGCCAACTGCTGAGTGTAAGTGGCCAGTTCCTGCAGCTTGGGCTTGCGTTTGCGACTGAATATTTCACGCAGAATGGGGGGGGCAGAGCCTTCGTTGGCGGATTCAGCGGCGCGACCTCGAGGAGCGCGAGCGGGTTTAGCAGCTTTGGAGCCCTTGCCCTTGACTGCGTCCAACGCTATGGGCAACAAGCCTTCACGCTCGATCTGCGACAAGGCCGCCGAACGATCCGGGACTTCGATCACGCCCTGAACCAGTTCGCCGCTTCGCTTGCGCGCTTTGTAGGAAAATTGTGGCATAAACCTTTAATCTAATGAACACGCGACGCATGCAAAGTTGCGCCGAGGCCCACTTTAAGCCGGTCAGCAGACAGGTCAAGCTGTTCCAATTCACCATAAAATGAAGCCGTCTTCGTTTTTGAAGGGTGAATTCATCCCCTTCGGCGCCTTCGCCAGCAGTTGACTGCTTCCTTCGGGGTTGTATCTCGGGCCTATCAGGTTTACATTCACGCTCAGGGGTGAGAAACGACCCTCTTCATCAGATGAAAAAGATATCATCAACCTTCTTTTGCTTCCTTCTACTTGCTTTGCCATCTCTACTCCAGGCAGGTGAGATTGAAGTTCCCGCTGATTATAAATCGATCCAGAAGGCCATTGATGCCGCCAAGGCGCACGATGTCATCGTGGTATCCCACGGTGTATACCATGAGCGCATCCGGCTAAAGCCTCACGTTCATCTCCGAAGCAAAGGAAGCGATGATCTCGGAGGCAAGGGATTCAAACGTGCTGAGGCGACCATCCTGGATGGCGGTGGGAAGGTTGAGGACGTTGCCGGAGTGATCATGGCGGAAGGCTCGATTTTGGATGGATTCACCATCACCGCAATGGGCGTATTTGACGAAGCTCTTTGGCAAAAGCACTGGGACGAAAAAGGGATGCACCAATCACACGATGACATCGGTCATTTCGGAGCGCCCGGCATCTCCGTATCAGGTGTGAACTGCACGGTGGTCCACAACATTGTGCACCACAATGGTCACACCGGTATTGCGATTCAGGGTGAGGATGCGAAGGAATGTTCACCCAGGATATTCAACAACGTCAGTTACCGCAACATGGGGGGCGGAATCGGATCCATGAAGGGTTCCACCGCCATCATATCGGGCAATACCTGTTTCGAAAATTTCTATGCCGGCATCGGACATAACAACGCCAGTCCACTGGTCACGGAGAACGATTGTTTCAACAACGTTCGTGCAGGAATTGGTATCAGTAACGGCGCCAGCCCGATCGTGAGAAAGAACCGGTGCCACGGCAATCGACGCGCAGGCATCGGCATCCGGACCGGTGCCGGTACCCGTCCGGTTGTGGAAGAAAACGATTGCTATGAAAATGAGATGGCGGGAATTGGATGCACCGAGAAATCAGCCCCGGTATTGCGTGGCAATCGTTGTGATCGCAATAAACTTGCCGGGATCGGCTGCAGCGATCATGCCACGCCCGTGGTCGAAGGAAATCATTGTTCCGAAAACGGAGCTGCCGGGATTGGTTCCGAGTCGGCTTCACCCACCATTGTGCGCAATCGACTCGAAGCCAACAAAACCGCCGGCATCGGGATCAGTCAGCAATCCAAGGCATACATAGCGGACAATAAATGCCTCGAAAATAAACTGGTTGCCATCGGAGTGCGTGATGGCAGTGAGGTGGTCATCAAGGAAAATGTATTGGTTCGAACGGGTGGAATGCCTCCCATCGTCGCCATATTGGACGGAAGCCAGGCCATAGCCATTGACAATCAAATCAAAGGTGGCGGAGTGGCAGGTGTATTGCTACAAGGCAACTTGATTGCAGCCCGGAATCGACTCGAAGGTCAGAATGGAGGCAGTGGCATTTCCATTGGTAAAGGCTCTCATGCCACTCTCAAGAATAACGACATCAGCGGATACCGAAATGCCATCAATGACCAGAGAGAATGAATGGTGAATGGTGAATTCGCGAAGGGTGATCAAAATATCCCGATCTGTCCGTGAGTGGCGGCGGTGCGGATGTGGGGCGTTCGGATGATTTGGGCTTTCCATTGTAAGGTGATTCGTTGGTAAGAATGCCATAGGGTTTGTCCGTCGAGACGACACGCATTCCCATTCGGACTCGTTCACTAACCACAATTTTAAATTCACTATTTACAAACGAGTTGGTTTTGGGCATGGAACGGGGGATTTGAATATGGATAAATCCGAACTCATGAAAGCGTTGTTGGAGTGCATGGAATCGCAATTGCGACGGCACCATGCCGCCAATAAGCAGGCTTCCGATGGCGCCACCAATGAGGAATCCCGAGCCGAAACCAAGTGGGATACCAGTGGGTTGGAGGCTTCTTATCTGGCGCGTGGTCACGCCTTGCAGTTCAAGGAACTGGCTGCCCAGGTGGATGAGCTGCGATCCATGTCGACAGTTTCTTTCAAAGGTAAACCTATCGGGATTGGCGCGTTCGTGGAGGTGGATATGGATGGTTTTCAGGACTATTTTTTCCTCATGCATCACGGTGGTGGGATCGAGTTGAAGCTGAAAATGGGCGTCGTCACGGTCATTACCCCCGAATCTCCTGTTGGCGCCGCTCTCAAAGGAAAAAAAGCCGGTGAAACCTATCGATTGCAAAGCGGACTCTCAGGGAAGATTGTTTCTGTTTGCTGACATAGACTTCCTTCCGGATCAGCGCATCCACCCACCCATTGGTATCCAATGAATGCCATCGCAATTTTTGAGTGCTGTGGCTTGACACAGCTTTGGATACGGTCCGCATGCGCAGGTCGTATTCAAATTCTTCAAACGTAAACTCGCTCGTGAGGAGATTCGCCATGAGGAATGGGATGCAATCTGCACAAGCCAACCACAACGTTACCCTGGCGTATCCAGAGCGGTGCTGCACACCACAATCCAAAGCCCGAGCGGCATTTGGTTGTATGCGGGTGCTGGAAATGTTTACAATCAACGGCGGTCAATATGCGAGTTCGCTACAGGATCATTCGGGATTGGTTGGGGTTGTTTTTCGTCAGCGTGATGTTGAATCACGCTGGAGACGTTTCCGAAGACAAAAGCACACCTCCAAATCGTTCGCTCTACCTGCCTGGAAAACACATTTACAAAGTCTCCTGCCAGCCTTGTCACGGTGAGCGCGGACGGGGGAATGGAGAATTGGTGACAGAGGCATGGGAGGTATTTCCCAGAGATTTTTCCACCGGAGATTTCAAATACCGATCCACTCCCTACGGTAAACTCCCCACCAACGCCGACATCAAGCGAACCATCCTCCGGGGCATCGCCGGGTCAGCCATGCCGACGTTTCATGACATGCAGGACAAGGACATCGAATCCGTCACGGAATATATCAAATACTTCTCACGAAATTGGCGCAAAGATGAGTTTCATGCCGATGCGGTTCCTTTGCCATCCAAACCGGAATCCATGCAATCCGATACCGGGCGTAGAGCGGCGGTTGCGTCCGGTGAATTGCTGTTTGCGCAGAACTGTGCTCCCTGTCATGGAGCCGGTGGAAAAGGTGATGGCATCGCAGCTGCGACATTGATGGATTCCTATGGGAACCCCATTAAACCTGCCAATCTGTTGATGCCTCTTGGTTGTGGCGAAAAGGAAGAAGATCTGCTGCGTACGATCCTTACCGGAATGACTGGCACCCCAATGCCCGCGTTTGCCGAAGCTTTGAATGATGAGGAAGCCTGGCAGATTGTGCTATTGATCTCCGATTGGCGCCGGTCCAAAGCCTTTTGAAACGGTATATCGAATCGTGTGTGGATTTGTGGTTTGTGTAAGCGATTAAGCAATATTGTGTTGCGTTGTTTTGAATATCCAATTGACCTCCGGTTTTATTCTATCCAATATCATCGGCCCGGATGGACTGGCCGGGGGTGTTTCGTGACGGGGTGATTTTCAGAAAAATGAATACGGGGTGTTGCTGTGCCTGTTTGCCGTCCTTCCTTGAACCTCAATACTGAAAACGAAAAACTGAAATGACAAAACTCGACGAATTGTACGCCAAGTTGACCTTGCCAACCAAGGCTAAGCTGGCTCTCATAGTGCTGGATGGGGTGGGAGACCTCGCCACCAAGGACAGTGGTTTTTTGACACCCCTCGAAGCGGCCAAAACGCCCAACATGGATCAATTGAGCCGCGAATCCATTCAGGGACGCATGACACCCGTGGCGCCTGGCATCACCCCAGGTAGTGGGCCCGGCCATTTGGCCTTGTTTGGTTATGATCCGATCGACACCCAGGTGGGGCGTGGTGTGATTGAGGCTCTGGGGTTGGGGCTGGAGCTCAAACCCGGTGATGTGGCCGCTCGAGCCAACTTCTGTTCACTGGATGCTGACGGTCTGGTGACCGACCGACGGGCTGGTCGAATCGAGACCGAAGAATGCGAGCGTCTCTGCGCGATGTTGTCCGCCAAGGTCAAGAAAGTCTCCGATGCGGAAGTCATCATCCAGCCGGGTAAAGGCCATCGTTTTGTCGTGATTTTCCGTGGCAAAGGACTGGAAGGCCCCCTGAGTGATACCGATCCTCAGCGTGAGGGATTGCCCATTGCTGACGCCACTCCTGTCGATGCCTCATCCAAGAAAGCTCAGAAAGCAGCCAAGCTCATCAAAGCTTTCTACGAAAAAGCCCTTCCCATCATCAAAGACGAACGTCCCGCGAACGGATTTCTGATGCGCGGCATCGCTCATCAACCCGACATTCCAACCTTTGAAGAACGTTACCAACTCAAGGCGGCCTGCCTGGCGGTATATCCTATGTATAAGGGACTGGCCCAGTTGGTGGGGATGGACAAGATTGAAGGACCGCAATCTATCAGCGAGCAGTTCAACCGTTATCTCGAGGAATACGACAACTACGATTTCTTCTTCATCCATTACAAATACACCGACATGTATGGTGAAGACGGCAACTTCGAAGCCAAGAAAAAGGCCATTGAAGAGTTGGATGAAGCCCTGCCGATCCTGTTTCAGAAACGTCCCGACGTGTTGGCGATCACCGGTGATCACTCCACACCATGCCCGATGAAAGGACATTCATGGCATCCGCAACCTGTTCTGTTGACTTCCGACGTTTCAGGTTCCGACAAGCTTGATCGATTCACCGAGACCGGAGCCAACATTGGTTCGCTGGGACAGCTCGAAGCCAAATTCCTCATGCGCCACATGCAGGCCCACGCCCGTATGTTTGACAAATTCGGCGCTTGATTCATTCTGAAAACCTTAGCTCGGGCGGCGGTTGTTCTGGCCGTCGCCCGCTTCTATTTACGACACATGAAAGCAGTTATCTTAGCCGCAGGCAAAGGCACCCGCATGGGGGAACTCACCCAGGAACTTCCGAAACCCATGCTCCCGGTGGAAGGTAAACCCATTCTCGAACACATCATCGGAGGATTGAAGTCGGCTGGGATCACCCAGATCTGCCTGATCACCGGATGGAAAGCCGAAGTGATCGAGTCCCATTTCGGAGATGGAACCGCTTTCGGCGTTGAAATCGTTTATCGACGTCAGGAAGTGCAGGACGGCACCGGACGTGCCTCGCTGCCTGCGCGTGATTATGTGGGCAAAGATGATTTTCTGCTGACCTATGGTGACATCCTGGTGCGCCCTCAGACCTATGCTGACATGGTGCGGCGTTATGGCGAGGGAAATTTTTCTGGTCTCCTCACTGTCACAGAAGGAGAAGACGTCAAAAAAGGTGGGATCAATTTCTTCGACAAAGATTTTTGTCTGACACAACTCGTTGAAAAACCCACCCAAGCCCAGTTGGATGCTTTAAAAGCGGATGGTACTTTGAAGGATGGCGATCCGGTGTGGTACAACGCAGGCGTGTATATATTCGATGCCGAAGCATTCGAATACATGGATCGACTCGAAAAATCACCGCGCGGCGAATACGAACTGACCGATGCCATCTCGGCGCTGGTAAAAGATCAAAAAAACATCGCCGGACTCAAGATCGAAGGACGTTGGGTCGATGTGCGTGATCCGGAAGTGCTGGCTTCACTTGAAAAAGAAGCATCCGGAGATTGATAAACCGTGGCGAAGGTGTAGCTTGGCCACATTGAAGGGCACCCGGATGCATTGATGAACGAAGACGATTACAACACAGGACAAGAACAAACAGGGCAACCCTGGTTGGGCAAGTTGTTTGCGGGTATGATGATAGCTTTCTTTATCATGGTTGCTTTGGGGCTCTATGGTATTTACCGTCATCAAAGCAGCATCCCCAACCCGGAACCCGTCCCTTTCATGCACCCTTCAAAGCCACCTCAGTAGCCGCTGCGGTATCCGCTTGCGTCAGCAGGTGGCTTTTAAATGGTGAATTTAAAATAGTGAATGGTAAAGCCGATGGGGTGGCTGCAGGTAGATCGGACCAGCTTGTCCCGCGACTGCGTGGATCCCGGTCCGCCCCTTGCGGCAATCGTGTTCACAAATGCCATCCAAAGGAAACCCTGGCACAATGGGACAGCAAATCCTTGTTAATCATGTTCCGAATGGGGTGGGGTCATCGAGAACCATTGGCCGGACTCTCCGGAAACAAGGGGATAGTTTTGGATTTCTTCTAATAGTTTGCAGCTTTTGGTGTCCATGATGGTATGATGCTTCGCATGTGGAGGTTTATCGGAACGTTTTGTCTTTGGATGGCGATTGCTTCAAGCGCCGCTGCTCAGGTGGAGCCTTGGGATCTGCCAGCGTTTGAGGAAGCCGAACGCTTGTTTGGTGAAGGCTCCTATCAGCTTGCCGGTGAGGCGTACCAAAGGATTTCAAAAGATGGATTAGCCGACCAACCGGATGCTTTGGTTTGGCTGGAATTCCGTCTTCTGGAAACCAAATGGAGGGCTAAGAGCGGATCTCGTCCCAATGATTCCGGTCAAACGGATGACATTTGGCGGGATCTGGAAAGCCTTGTTTCTGATCGGGATTCCCAGTCCGAGCCTGGAGAAATGGACGCCCTCATGCTGGAGTCCGCGGGTGATTTCTGGTGGGTGTCACGGTATAGTCGTGATTGGCATAAAGCTTGGTCCTTTTACCAAAGAGCTTTGGATATATGGGCTCAATCACCAAATCTTTCTTACGCCAGGGATCATTACCTTGCCATTGTCTGGAAGGCTTCACGTCCTGATGACGCCAACCGTTATTATATTTATGGTGGGTATGGCAATTACATACCAGTGCAGGTATTGGAGAATGCCGTGCGTATAGCTGAAACTCAGGAAGACCGGGGGCATGCCAACTACCTGCTCGCTCGCTCGCTGCAACCTCAGGTTGGACTCTCAGAGTTTACCTACGAACGGATTCAGCGCGCTTATCTGGAAGCGACGGAAGGGAATGTTAAATACACCTGGCTGGATGACGCGCTTGCTCAATACGCTCAATGGTTGTCGTTCCAGGGCAAGCCTGTCAAAGAGGACAATGGCCAGTGGTCCTTTCGGTCAGATTTTCCATCTGCTGTGAAGGTTTGGCAGAAACTGCTCGATTTATATGACAAGGAGGAAACTCGTTATCACAACGATGCAGTCCGTCAGATCAAGGACATCACTGGTGCGCGGTTGGATTTAAATGTTGGCAATGCCTTTGTCCCAGGTTCCAAGATTCGTTTACATGCCCATTGGCGGAACATCAAAGACTTTCGGTTGAAATTGTTCCCTGTCGATTTGGTCAAAGATATTCAATTAGTCGATGGTGGACTGGGGCCGGACCAGTGGGTGAAATCCATCCGCATCGAGGGGCGGGAACCTGCTGTCGAAAAATCTTTTGAGACCGAAGACCAAGGCCAGCACGAACCCGGTTCCCGGGAAATTATTCTCGAAAATACCCTGGAGGAAGGAGCCTATCTGGCTGTCTCCTACGCCGATGGAGCTGAAGAGAGCAGGGAGCTGGTTTTGGTAAGTCAGTTATCGGTTCTGGCGAAGGCCTCCACCAACCGCATGTTGATCTGGGTTTGTGATGCCAGGAATGGGCGTCCGGTTCCCGATGCGGAGGTCAAGCTTTGGAAACGATACCGAAAAGATCGAAAACGTTTTTGGGACGGTGTGGTTCGCTCCTCAGATGACCAAGGTTTGGTCGTTGTGGATATGGAAGGAAATGAGTCTTCCTTTGAATGGCTGGTTGCCGCACGTCATGAAGATCAGCAAAACCTCACCACGTTCCGAACCAATGGCTATCGAAACTTTCCATATCATTGGAAAATCTACGCGTTCACCGATCGACCGGCCTATCGGCCTGAAGATTCCGTGCACTGGAAGGCAATCCTCAGGTCGCATTCGGATGATGGATACTCCACTCCAAGGGGACACACTTACAAAATCAAAATCTATGATCCCAAGAACGCGGTGGTGTTGGAGGAATCGGTCACTTTGAACGATTTTGGATCGGTTCAAGGCGAATGGAAACCGACCAGCGAAGCTGCTTTGGGGATGTATCGCATATCGTTTTTGAACGGAGCTGACAAACAGATTGGGAGCGCTGATTTATTTCGTTTGGAAGAATACAAACGTCCTGAAATGAAACTCTCCGTCGGGTTGCCCGATGATGGGGCAGAGGAGGAAGCGCTCGTGCCCAGGCCGGGGGATCGGATCAAGTTGGAATTAACCGCCGAATATTATTTCGGAGGCCCGGTGATCAATGGTGAGGGGCAAGTCCGCATTTACCGCAGACCGCATTATTTCATGTTTCCCGTCCAGCGACCCTACTCATGGTTGTATGAAGACAATAACTCGGTTGGGATCAGGAATCAACGCAGTTATTGGCGACGCAACGAATCGTTGAATCATGAAATGACCGTCAAAACGGATGCTCAAGGAAAAGCCATGATTGAGTTTGAAAGCTCCGACGATTTGTCGAGCGATATGAATTATCGTGTCGAAGTGCGCTTAACCGACAGCTCCCGTCGTGAAGTGGTGACCGAACATGAGGTGCGAGTTTCGCGTCAGGGGCATTTTGTTCAATCCAAGCTGGATCGCAAGCTGGTGCAACCAGGCGAGAAAGCCACATTTGATTATTTGGTGTTGGATGTGAATGAACGTCCTCTCCAAATCGAAGGAGAGATCAAGATCATTCGCAAACGATGGCGCGAAGTCTGGTGGAACCCCGATGGACTTGAGTTGGAGGGAGCAGCGCTCGATCGAGTGCGTCGAATGTATTCCGTATTTCCTCCTCCGCCCTCAAGACCCGATCAACGTCCCTGGCGTTTGAAAGAGAAGGGATATGCTACGGAAGTGGTAATGGAACGCAACGTGACCACCAATGCCGAAGGCCATGCCGAACTGACTTTTACTCCGGCCGAATCCGGCTACTACACGGCACTTTGGACGAGTGAGGACAAACGTGAGGGAGGTTTGCCCGGCCCTGGTAAAGAAATTCGGTCCGAAACCGATCTTTGGGTGCGCGGGGCTGGCGAAGATGCCTTGGGTTACAAGAGCGAAGGTGTGGAAATCATCATTGATAAAGACACCTTCAAAGCTGGGGAAACAGCCCCGGTCATGTTGAGCGTTCCCACGAATGATCGATGGGTCCTGTTGACCTTGGGCGCCGAAAACATGATCGAGCACCGTGTAATCCATATCGAAGGAACCACTCGCATGGTTCCGCTTGAGATCAGCGCCGCCCACATCCCGAACTATTACATTCAGGCTTTGATGGTGGATGATTATCGCGTGCGCTCCGATCAGGAACGTGTGACGGTTCCACCGGTTCAGGAATTCCTGCAGGTAAAAGTAACCTCGGACAAACCCAACTACCAACCACGTGAGAAAGCAGTGGTGGACGTTCAGGTTACCAACGATGAGGGAAAACCCGTCCAAGGTGAAATCTCACTGGCGGTGTTTGACGAATCGGTGACCTACATTCAGCAGGACATCGCCGGTGATCCCCGTTCATTCTTTTATGGCGACACCCGCAGGTTGATTTCGGAGCAAGGTGGTCTCTGGCGGGGTTTTGTGAACTTAAAGCGGCTTGAGGATGGTCGGGTGATGTCCGAAGAAGACATACGACGCTATCGTGAGATGGGAGTAGATCCGGACAATATTCAGAAGGAGCTGGATTACATACGCGGACAAATGGGATTCAGGCATGAATACGGACTACTCGGTGGCGGGGGGCTTGGTGGTGGTGGATTTGGCGGAATGATGGAGGAATCACAATTAGCCCCCCTGACAGGTCTTCCAACCTCTTCAGAAATGATGCGGCGTTATGGGCTTTTGCCTGGCGCAGCTGGCCGCATGGCTGGAGGAGCACCTCTTGCCGAGATGGATTTTGACGCAGTGACTCCTAAATCCATGATGACGGCAGCAAAATCAGGAGACGAGCAGGCCGAAATCATCGTTCGAAACGACTTTCGGGCCACGGCCTTTTGGGAACCGTCCATCCTGACCGATCAGGAAGGTAAAGGTCGTGTGGAGTTTGAAATGCCCGATACCCTGACCAAGTGGAAACTGGATGCCAGAGCAGTGACCCGGGAAACCAAAGTGGGCACAGGGGACACCACAGTTGGAACACGTCGCCCCTTGTTGATTCGATTGCAACAACCCCGGTTTCTGGTGGTGGGCGATCAGGCGGTCATTTCAACCATCGTCAACAACCAGACGGATGAAGCCATTCAAGCCAAGGTGACGCTTGAAACCGAAAACATCATCTGGGCCGAAACCATTGAGGAGCCCGGAATGATTACCATACCAGCAAATGGTGAGCATCGTATCGACTGGATCGGCGCTGTGGCTGTGAAACCCGGCGACATCAAACTTCAAGCCACGGTCAAAAGTGACACCCATGGGGATGCTGTGGAAATCACGCTGCCAGCATACGAGCATGGGATTGAACAGTTCCTTGCCTGGACGGGAAAAAGTTCAGAATCTAAAATCAATATTCCGGTGACCCTTCCAAGCGAGAGAAAAGCGGGATCCACCCAATTGGTCGTTCAAGTTTCACCCAGCCTGGCCGTGACGATGTTGGATGCGGTGCCTTACTTGATCGATTATCCCTATGGCTGCACTGAACAGACTTTGAGTCGTTTCGTGCCTGCTGTAAGCGTTCGAAAGACGCTGGAAGATTTGGGGCTGCCTGTTCAGTCCATTGAGCCTGGAAAATTTGGCGGAGTGAATCCGGATCACGTGGAGTCGACACATCGTTCGGGATACCAGTCTTTGTCCAAAATCGACAAAGTGACCGCTGAAGGTTTGAAGCGATTGAAGGATCTGCAGCATGCCGATGGCGGGTGGGCCTGGTGGGAGAGTGGGGATGCCGATTTGTTCATGAGCGCTTACGTGGTGTGGGGGTTGAGCCTGGCCAAGAAATCCGGTCTGGACTTTGAGCATGGCTTGCTCCTGCGTGGTCGTGATTTCCTGGCCTCCAATATTGTGCGATCTGAAACCATGCCTGATCTTCAAGCCTGGTTGCTGCATGCGATCCACAGTGTGGGTGTGCGAGGCTTGGAAGAGAAACCGCGTCTGGCGGTCGAAGCGGCATGGGACAATGCCTGGCAACAACGAGATTCCCTGAATGCTTACTCCCGTGCTTTGTTGGCCTTGGCGGCTCATGATGCCGGGAAGGTGGATGAGGCTGAAACACTGATTCGCAATTTGGAAAACGGTGTGATTCATGCCAAAGCCTCTGCTCCTTCCCAACTGCAAGCGGGAACTTTGTCGGGCGCATCAGGCGCCACCGCGCATTGGGGAGAGGACGGCATCTATCATCGCTGGTCGGATGGCGGGGTCGAGGCGACATCTGTTGCCTTGCGGGCTTTGCTTGCGATTGATCCGGACAGCGAGCTGATCGAGCCGGTGCTTCGCTGGTTGATTCAGAATCGACGCGGGGCTCATTGGTCCAACACACGCGACACCGCGATGACTTTGCTCGCTTTGAATGATTACCTCAAGGTCAGTGGAGAATTGGATTCCGAATTGGAGTATGAAATCTATGCAGGTGACACCCTGGTCGCAACCGAGCGCGTCACTCCCGATAACATCTTCAAAGCGCCCAGTCGTTTTGTGATCCCCAACGATTTGGTGAACGATTCGACACCGATTCGAATTGTGAAAACGGATGGTGACGCGCCGATTTACTATGCGGTGGAAGCTTCCTGGTTCAGTTTTGAGGAACCTGTTCCTGCGGCCGGTAATCACTTGTTCGTCCGCAGGGATTACTTTCGATTGAAAGAAACACCTACCCTGTTGAAAGGGACGGTGCTGGAACGCGTTCCGGTCGAGGAAGGAGAAGCGCTGGAAAGCGGAGATCGCGTCGAAGTCGTCCTCACTCTGGACTTGCGGAACCATTACGAGTATCTATTGATCGAAGATCTTAAACCGGCAGGCCTGGAAGCTGTGGAACTCCAAAGCGGCGGACGTGCATTCATGCGTCATTTATCACAGCGAGGTATCGATCAACTGAAAACAGACGGCAGACCTTCGTTGACCGTGGATCGTAACTGGAGATTTACCGGACGACAGCAGCGGGTGCACCAGGAATGGCGCGATCGTAAGGTTGCCCTGTTCGTCGACCGCTTGGCTGAAGGCGTCTGGGAAATGCGTTACACCCTGCGTGCGGAAGTGCCCGGTGAATTTCACGCGCTGCCGGCAATTGGACATGCCATGTATATTCCCGAGATTCGAGGCAACAGTGAAGAACGCCATTTTGGGATTTTAGATTCAACGGAAGACTGATCGAGTCAATGGATCGAATTGTTTGCCATGTTATCCGGACGTCCTCGCGAAGAGAGGGGATCAGGTGCTTTGCTGGAATTCCAGAAACCAGTCTTCTTCAGGGGATGTAAAGGTGGTGGTCTTGTCCTGGTAGTTGAGGGTGACACTACGGGCGTGCAATGCGTGGTTCGGCAGGAGGAGTGTTTTGCGTTGTTCGTCGGTGAGACGACCGTAGACCAGGTCCAGGTAATATCGCTCATCAAGGCCGTATAACTTGTCTCCCACAATGGAGTGACCGATGTGTTGAAGATGGATGCGGATTTGATGTTTGCGTCCTGTTTCCGGCATCGCTTCCAGGAGAGCAAAACGTGATCCATCGCGTTCAAATCGGTTAACGACCCTGAATCGGGTGAGGGATGCTTGTCCGTCCGTTCGGACACAGCCCTTGATGACAACCTCGCTGGATTCGTCCTTTCCAAGAGCTGCATTGACTTCGAATGCATCCTCCTTTGGCCATTCATAGACGATCGCTCGATAGGATTTTTCTACGGTGCGTGCTTCCCATTGGATGCGCAATGAGCGTGCCGTTTCCTGATCTTTGGCTACCAGGACAATGCCGCTGGTTTCGCGATCCAGGCGGTTGATCATCTGTCCATCAGAAGCTTCTCCAAGGTAGATGCGCACCCGGCTGATCAGACTGGAATATTCATCGCCCTTGGTAGGGTGACAAACCAGGTCGGCTGGCTTATGCACTACCAGAAGCGATGCATCTTCATATATGACAGGGAATAGATCTTCGCGTTTCACCGGAGATGGATGCGTTTCTTTTAGACAGTCACCGCAGTTGCGGGATCTCTGAGATGAACAGGATGGGCTGGATGTTTTTTGTTGGGACTCCTATTTGGACATTTCATCCGAGTGATTGTATTCGCGCAGTGTGAACAACACGCTGCTGAGGACGAGAAAGACGCTTGTGGTGATCACCAGCGCTGCCAGTGCGGTCAACATGTGGCCTGGGTCATAATCCATATGTTCTGCCAGAGGTTGATAGCGTGCCATCAGGCTCTTGAGATGATTGGTCATCGCCAGAGTGTTGATGTTGGTGGGGATCTGGCCGATGCCAAACTCCACCACGAACCCGTAGATCAATCCAAGCACCAGGTATTTCTTGGTGGCCAAGCCCAACAGCGAACTGATGGCTCCATAGGCCATGATGGCCAGGAATTGAACCTTCAAGGCGCTGAAAACCAGCATGGGAGTGTCGTCGACGCCTCTCAATGTTCCTGCTACCGCAAATGCCAGCAATGTCAGCGTGCCGATGATTTGCGTCCAGACAAGGTGGCTGAGGTATTTGGATAAAAAGAACTGCCATCGCTTCATGGGGCGGGTGAGGAGGAAACAGACTGTGTCTTCCTGCAACTCATCTCGCACCATCCCGCCAAACGCCGTCAGGCAGATAAGGGGCAGGGCAAGCAACATGTAAAAATCGATCAGAAACCTCAGGAAAGCGTCTGAATCATCGCCAAATGAAAACGAAAAGTAGCTCAAGACGGGCAAGACCAGGATGTTGGCCAGGACGTTGTAAATCTTTTTCCATGTCAGTTGCGACTTCCAGGTGAGTTTCCAGATGCCTGCCAGGATACCGGGGAAATTCGGACGCACCGGTGTTTTCTGCAAGGTCGATTCCAATGTGCTTTGGGGATTCATGGTTCTCAGGAGGTGGTGACCTTGTTGAAGATTTGATGCAATGATTGGCTCTTGCTGCTGATTTCGTAAATCGTTAGATCCGATGACTGCAGCAATGCGTTCCAGCGTTGATAGAATTGAACTGGATCCTTGATCCTGAATTCCAGTTTCTTTTCCTCTTCCTGAATGTCGAACCCCAGCAAATGACCTTCCTGGAACAGGATGGATGCCAGTTTTTGGGGGTCCTCGCATCGGACGCACAGCTCCTCGGCCCATTGGCTGAGGTCTGATCGGATCTCGCTCTTGGCGCCGGACGCAATGACTCGGCCCCAGTTCAGGATGAGGATGTTTTTACAGAGAGATTCCAGTTCCGCGAGGATGTGACTGGAAATGACAATGCTGACGCCTTCTTTGGCCAGGCTCTTTAAAATGTCGGCGATGTCCTGGCGTCCCATGGGGTCCAGACCATTCATGGGTTCATCCAGAATCAACAGGTCGGGGGAATGCATCAGAGCCTGGGCAAGTTTGACGCGCTGGCGCATACCCTTGGAGTATTGCCCCATGCGTTTTTTCCAGTGTTGTTCCCCTAGTTTGACACGTTTGAGCAGGCGCACTCCCAATTCAGGAAAAGCGTTTCCGGAGATGCCGGAGATTTGACCCAGGCCGCGCAACCAGTCCATGGGTTTCAAGTGTTCCGGAAGCGATTCTCGTTCCGGGCAATAGCCGATGCGTTTGAGCACGGCGGGGTGATTCCATGGTTCTTCGCCGAACACGGTCAGCATCCCTGAGCTGGGTTGGAGTTGCCCGGTGATGATCTGGATGAGCGTGCTTTTGCCGGCCCCGTTCGGGCCGACCAATCCCGTGATGCCAGGTAGGATTTCGAAGTCGATATTGTTCAATCCCATCACCACTCCGTACCAGCGGCTCAACTTTTTTCCATGGATGATTGCTTCGCTCATTCCGGTTTGACTCTAAGGTGGAGGATGAGAATGGCCAGGAACGCCATGATGCCGCAGGTCAGCATGGCGCCGTTGAATTGTGGGTCCTGAAACATCGGCATGTTGTGCGTGGGGACACCCCGCAGCAGGTTGCCGATCACCGGAATGTTGTCCTGCAGCAGTTCCAATTCCGATTTCGGATGGAATAGTTTCAGTGAAAGTTGTTCCAGATTGTAGTTAAAACTGAGATGGCGCAGCCAGGGTTCGGTGTGGCGTCCGATGTTGCTGGCCACGTTGCCGAGCACCCACATGACCACCCAGATGACGGTTGCCGATTTTTCCTTGATCGAGATGGCGGATACCCCCATGGCGATCAGACTCAAGAAGGCGGAGGAGAACCCAATAAACGCGATGGACTTCACCAGGGCCATGCGCGAGTGCCAGAGGAAGGACCAATCCGGCGCCAGCAACCCGCCCAACAACCAGGCGCTGCAGACCGGCAACAACCAGGCCACGCTGAGCATCGCGAAAACGGTCATGAATTTTCCAAGGAAATAATCGAAGCGGCTGATGGCTTTCGAGCTGTAAACGATGATGGCTTTGCTCGAAAGATCCCTTGAAATCAATGTGGGAATGATCAGCGCAATGATGAGCAAGGGAAAGAACTTCAACCAGCCGGAGAAAAAGTAAAAGAGGAAGCTGTAGGTGCTGCTGACTGAAATCTCCGGGTGTGCCACAATCCAGGACATCAAACCCTTTGCCAGGTTTTGCAACTGGGGTTGGAATTGTTCGACGAGTGTGTAAATCACGCTGTCCTCCACCAGTAGCTGGCCGATGCCGAACAAAATCGCGGCCTGCACGATGGATAGCATCCAGGCGGCCATGACCATGTTGCGGGTCCATTTGTTGTCCCAGGCGCTGCGGATGCCGTTCGTCGCGATCGCGCCGCGACGATACCAGATTCCCAGATACCGGCCTTTCCAGTGTTGATATGCGCTACGATACAGACTCATGGGCGGTGTTCAGTGCTTGGACAAAGAGTTCTTCCAGAGCGTTCGGGCTGGGAAGAACTTCGATGGGGGTGATGTCGGCTTCGTGGAGCACTTTCAGGATGGGATTGATATTCATGCTGGCGTGCTCAACCTTGACGTGACCGTTGGGAAGGCATTCCGATTCCCAACCCTGTTGACGGAACAAGGTCGACAACCTTTCCTGATCCCTGGCAACCACGACTTCGGCCGCTCCTTTTCGCTGGGATGTCAGGTTCGCAATGGTGTCGTGAACCAAGACTTTTCCCAAGGCGATGATGATGATCTGATCGCAGATGCGCTGGACGTCGTGCAATAAATGCGATGATAAAACAATGCTGATACCGTGTTCGGTCCAAAGGCTTTGGATGAGTTCCAGGATCTGCTCCCGGCCTTTGGGGTCCAGTCCGTTCGTGGGTTCGTCCAGAAAAACAATTTCAGGATCATGCACGATGGCCTGCGCCAGTTTGAGACGCTGCCTCATGCCGGTGGAATAGGTGTCGATCTTGCGATATCGCTCCTGGCCCATGCCGACAAAATCCAGCATTTCATGAGCGCGTTGTCTGGCGTCCTGATAGGGGAGTCCCGACAATTGTGCGCAGTAGGTGACATATTCACACCCGATCATGCCGGGGATGTGGCAGTCCTGTTCCGGTGTGTAACCCACGCGTGTTCGGATTTCCCGTCCGACCCTGCCGACTTCCTGTCCGAGCAAATGAGCTTTACCACTCGTGGTCGGGATGAGCTGGAGCAGGCATTTCATGAACGTGCTTTTGCCTGCGCCGTTGGGGCCCAATAATCCGATGGGACCGGGGGGAACCGAGACCGAGACCTGGTTCAGCGCCGCTTGGGAGCCGAACTTTTTGGTCAGCGATTCCGTTTGAATGACAAAGTCAGGCATGGAAGTCAGGGTTGCTGACTGGCTGCGGGAGTGTAAAGCGCGCCGAATTTACTTGGGAGGAATGTGCCCGCCATACCGCCGATGGTGGCCTTGGCGTCCTCTTTGAGCAACAGCCATTCGTGTTCCAGAGGTTGATCGAGTTGTTCTCCCCATTCGTTGATGCCCTGGCCGGTGGTTTGCTGAACCAATGCCTCGGGAGACAGGGCCAGCCATTTGGCCGAGTTGATCTGCGTGGTATTCTGGTTGGGAGTCTTGTTCCATTGCATGACGACGGCGATCGTCAGACACACGGTGGCGGCAGGCGCCAGCCACTTGCCCCAGGACATGGCTGCTGTGGTAGGTCGATCCATCGGACTCTCGTCCTTCGGCAACTGTCGGATGGCAGCCAACACACCCGGCAGCAATTGAGGCGCTTCTTTGAGTTGAGGTGTTCGTGCCTGTCGACGCAGGGAGGTGATCATTTGACGTTGGTTTTGATACCACCGTTGGCATGGCCCGCATGATTTGACATGCGCCAGTGTTTTCCCGCCGGGTTCAAAGCCCCGTTCCTGGCTTTGTTCCAATTGCAGTCGATGATAGTGACAACTTAAAGGCATAATTCCTCCCCTGTTTCGTTCTGAAGGTGACGCATCAAGATTCCGCGCGCCCGGTGTACCAGCACTCGGACCCGGATTTGATTGGTTTTCATGACGCGCGCCGTTTCTTCAATTGTAAAATCTTCTCCATACCTCAACCAGAGGGCTTCGTATTGTTTGGGTTTCAATACCCGTTTTGCCAGGGACCAAAGACTACGGGTTTCGTCCTTGCTTTCAAGCAGGGAACTTGGATGAGTTTCGTCCACTTCGGTGTATTCCTGAAACTCGACCGTTGGTTTGGAGGCCCGAAAATAATTGAGAGCCGTTCGTTTGGCGATGGTAAACAACCATGTGGTGAAAGAATATTTGGAATCGTAGCGATGGATATTCTTGTAGGCCTTGACGAAAGAATCCTGGGCCAGGTCCGCCGCGTCGTCCATGTTCCCGACCATGCGATACAGGAAGAAGGTCACACGCGACTCCAGTCTTTGAACCAGCGGTTCAAAGGCGCTTCGGTCGCCGGCCTTGCATTGTTCGGCCAGTTCTTCGAGGGTGGGTTCCAGTTCGTCCACGGTGGCAGGTGTCATCTGACCAGACATGTTACTCCTCGGGACCTTGCAGGGCATGAATAAGTTTGTTGGCATTTTGTAATGACAGGTTCCAGTTTACTTGAACGCGTTGCTTATCATTTCGAATATCGATGGCTTGTAGCAGCGGAAACCATTCCGGCTGTTTGGCATTGAGCATGGCAACCGCCTGGATGCCTGCGAGGATGCGTTGGATCTGCATGCTGGCATCAGAATCCTGAGTGCGCAGGTGCAGGTTGATAAAGACACTTTCATCGGCTTCCCCCAGGCTCAGACTGGCTCCCTTGGAGAGTTGCAGCACTTTGGCTTGATGCGCGGGAAGGCCTGCTTCTTCCAAAATATTGGCCACAGCCACGTAGGCGATGGCTCCCTGTGGGACGGGATGCTCACTGAAGCGGTCTTTGGCGGGTGCATCCATCCTTTTGGGACCGATTTGTTTGGCTTTTGCGATGATCCGTTCCTGATTGGGGCCCAGGCACAAGTAATTGGAGTCTGTATCCGAGGCAATGGTCAGTTCGTTGGCCACGTTGAAGACGCCTTTTATTTCTGTATCAACGGGTTGGATGATATCTGGGCGTTTTGTCTTGCTTTCGGTGTCAGTGCCGGCCAGCCAGTTGGAGGCGATTTTCTTAAGTTCAGGTGTCAATTCCAGCAGTAACACACCGTCTTTGTCCGGTTCTTTGGATAAAGTCTTTCCGTAGGCTGTGATGGAAACCAGGCCGTCGATGGGGATCTTCATGCCAATTTCCGCTTCCATTTTGGATTCCATCTCGGCCATGGGTTCCTTGAGGAATAGAGCGTGAATCTGTTGATAGAGTTTGGTTTGTCGAAGTCCCTCCAGGTCAATGTGTGCCACCCACTTGGCATCATCCGGGACCTGCCCCCATTGGATCGGACCGGCCTTCAGCCCCAGATTCAGGAGCAATAACCAGGAAAATCCGATTTTAAAGTATGTAAACGCAGGGTGTATCATGTTGGTTGCTTGGCTGTCTTTCCATCATATTCCCCTTTGAACGGGGAGATGTTTCAAAAAGATTACAAAAGACCAGCAGAAAAATAAATCAGAGAAACGAATCATAACCCGTAAAGGAGGGGCGAGCGCCGTCTTGCCCCACTTCAGACCTTGAGGTGTAGGTATGCCAATATGGGTGCGATGGAAACGCGACAGTCATTCGACTCACCTCAGTCTCCCCACGTTCCATCGTTTTTGCTCAGGAACGTTTCGAGGAGAAAGTATGGGACTGGGGTGGAACCAGTCCCTCCAATTTTAAGCTTTTGAACCTTGCTACGCGGTTGGGGCTTTAAAACTGCCGGATTTCCATTCTTTCTCTTCCTGCGTGCGGATTTGCTTGAACCCTAATGCATTGAAGCACTTTTTAACTGCCGGAAATTGCTCCTTTAGAATCCCAGCCAAAAGCAAACTTCCCCCCGGTTTGACCCGGTTGACGATGGTGGGGGCGCAGGATTTCAGCAAATCGTGGGTCAGGTTGGCGCAAACGAAATTGTAGCGTTGCCGGGTGACTGGCTTGAGTTTGGTCAAGTCGCTTTGGGTGATTTGAAGGCGATCGAGCACGTCATTGTCCCGGGCGTTTTCACGCGTCACCTGCACGGAGTCGGGATCAAAATCAAAGGCTTTCACCGGAGAAAAACCCAGTTTGACCGCTGCAATGGCCAGAATCCCGGACCCGGTTCCGATGTCCAGCAATGATTGTGATTCGGGGGTGGATTGAAGGCGTTCAATTTCTTCCAGGCAGAACCGCGTGGTGGCGTGTTGTCCGGTCCCGAAACTAAGACCGGGATCCAGTACGATGAGTTGCTGGCTTTTTTTGGGTTTCCGTTTGTTCCAACTGGGTTTGATCAACAGCCGCTCGCCAATATCGAGCGGCTTGAAGTGTCGTTTCCAGGATTCCTGCCAATCGTTGGCTTTGATCTTTCGACAGTGAATCTTCAGGTTCAATCCCGCAGCTTCTTCCGGAAAGAACGATTGGATCTGGTCTTTGAGTAATCTGGCCTTTGCCGCATTCCAAGCGGACCGGTCCGTGATGTAGGCTGATACCAGCGCCAGATCGCTTTCCAGCGGGCAGTATGCGGATGCCGGTTGTTCCAGTAATGCGCCGAGCAGTTCCGTGACCGGTTCCTCGAGGCATTTGGGGACATCCAGGGAAATTTGCCAGACCGGCGTTTCTGTTGTGGCGCTTGTACTCATTGAGTTTGGAAGGAGTTGCTGTAGGGAGGTTCTTTAGAGTCCCTGGGCAATGGCTTGCTTCTGGAGTTCAATCAGTTCTTTGATGCCTTTGGACCCGAGTTCCAGCAATCGTGTCAGTTCCTGATGATGGAACGTGCCTTTCTCGCCGGTGCCCTGAACTTCGATGTATTCGTCTTTGTCGGTCATGACCAGGTTCATGTCGACTTCGGCGTTGACGTCTTCCACATAATCCAGGTCCAGTACGGGGATCCCATTGACCACACCCATGCTCACGGCTGCCACGCCGTTGATGATGGGAGATTCTTTCAACAGTTCTTTGTCGATCAAGGTTTGAATCGCCAGGGACAAGGCGACAAAACCGCCGGTGATGGATGCTGTCCGCGTGCCGCCATCGGCCTGGAGCACATCGCAGTCCACCCAGATGGTGCGGGATCCGAGTTTTTTCAAGTCCACGGCGGCGCGGATGGCGCGACCGATCAGGCGTTGGATTTCCTGGGAACGTCCGTCGATGCGGCCCTTGGTGGCGTCGCGTTGTTTGCGGGAATGGGTGGAGTAAGGGAGCATGGAGTATTCGGCTGTGATCCAGCCGCCTTCTTTCTTCTGTTCCTTCATCCAGCGCGGAACATTTTCTTCAATGGTGACGCCACAAACGACGCGCGTGTTACCCCATTCGATTAAGGTCGAACCGGTTGCGTGCGGTGCAATGTTGTTTTTAAATTGGATGGTTCTCAACTCGTCCGGTTGCCGGTTCTCGGAACGTTGAGGGTTTTGTGTGTTGTTCGATGTTGTATCTTCCGTCATGTGCCGGCCATGGTGCCAAATGAGATCGCAGCATGCAATGTGAATACGCCTGGGTTTTGGTTGTCGAGGGGTTCTTTCTGGATTACCCGGTTTTGATTTGTTAGAACAATCCCCGAATCGCCACCTGACTTTTGATTATGTTACCAAAGCCGCGTCCATGCGTTTACATCCTGATTGCTTCCTTGTTTCTCATGCACGGGGGCAGTGCTGTCGCGGATGAGCCTGGCGTCACTTCATTGTCCCTGGATGTTCCGAATCCGTCGGATCCACAGTCCGGTGGAAAGCGATTTCAACTGATGTCTGCCGAAGCGACCGGATTGAATCTGGCACATCGGTTTCCCGAAGGAGGGGATTTGCATTTACTACAGGATTTTGGAGCCAGCGCCGGCATTTGCACCGGGGATGTGGATGGGGACGGGCTGCCGGATGTTTTTATCGGGAATTACAACAAAGGCGGACGGCTCTATCGAAACCTGGGCGGATTGAAATTTGCCGACATCACCACGGAGGCTGGCATTCAAACGGAAGGAAAGTGGACAACGGGTGTTTGCTTTGTGGATATTGAAAACGATGGAGATCTCGATCTTTTCGTTTGCGCCTACCGATCTTCCAACATGCTTTTCCTGAATGATGGAAAAGGACACTTCACCGAAGATGCCAAAGCCTATGGACTCGATTTTAATGGCGCCAGTCTCATGATGTCCTTTGCGGATTATGATCAGGACGGGTTTCCGGACGGATATCTGGTGACCCATCGGTATGTGGATAGCACTGAATCCAAGCTGCCTCAAACGACTCAGGATACGTTCAAGCGCGGCATACTGGTTCGTGGTCAGAACGGGTATGTGATCGCTCCCACTTACCGTGAATTGTTTGGCATGATCAACAAGGGGCGCGGACGGATCGAACTGTTGATTACCGGACAGGCGGATCATTTATACCACAATGAACAGGGAAACCAATTTCGTGATGTGTCATCAAGTGCCGGGATTCAGGGATATGACATCGGATTGGCGGCACTCTGGTGGGATTTCAATGATGACGGCAAACCGGATATCTATGTCAGCAATGACTACAAGGGGGCTGACAAACTGTATGCCAACCAAGGGGACGGCACGTTCAAGAACCTTGCCATTGAATCATTGCCTTACATGCCCTGGTCCTCCATGGGGACAGCCGTTGGGGATATCAATAATGATGGTTACATGGACCTGTTGGCGACGGATATGGCTGGTTCCTCGCATGCGAGACGGAATCTGATTGACGACGATCTTAACAGGGAGAGATGGTTTTATCTGGCGACGGTACCCAAGCAGGTGCGTCGAAACACACTTTACCTTGGCAGTGGTGTGGATCGTGTTTTCGAGGCGGCATCCCTGGCAGGAGTCAGTCAGACTGACTGGACCTGGTCTCCCAAGTTTGCGGATTTTGATCACGACGGTCGTTTGGATTTGTTTATTGCCAATGGCATGGCGCGGGATTTTTTACACGGCGACATGTCACAGACCATGCGTCGGGTTGGAAACGACCGATGGTGGGATTACCCGGTTCACCGGGAACGCGATTTGATGTTTCGGAATCGTGGGCCATTGCAATTTGATGAGGTCGGCGCGAACTGGGGGATTGATAGTGTGCAGGCAAGTTTTGGATCCTCGGTGGCAGACCTGGATCGTGATGGTGATTTGGATCTGTTGATCACGCACTTGGACGCTCCAGTCAGCCTTTTCCGAAACGATACCGTTGACGGAAAACGACTGTTGGTTCAGTTGCGCGGCAAGGAAAGCAACCGATATGGGTTGGGTGCCAAGGTGCAGATCATTTCAAGAGATCAAACACAAACCAGAGTCATCGGCAGTAACAGCGGGTTTATGTCCGCTGATGAACCGGTGGCACATTTTGCGGTGACGAATCGTTCTTCGGATGATGTCTTGCGCATTGAATGGCCGAGTGGACGTGTTCAACAAATACCCGCACCTGTTTTGAACTCCATGCTAAGCATTGAGGAAAATGCCGAAGCAACACCTGTTGCATCAACCATAAGCGATCCAGCCAAACACGCATCTCCACTTTTTGGAAACCATGAGTTGCAGCAGTCATTGTTGCATCGGCGGATCTCGCATGATGAGTTTTCCATTGAACCATTGCTCCCGGCCAGATCGGGTAATCTGGGCCCACCTCTGGCGGTAGGTGATGTCAATCAGGATGGCCTGGATGATTTTTTCATCGGAGGAACCATGGTAGCGCCGGGACATCTCATGATTCAAACATCAGCAGGAAACTTTACTGAGCAAAAGATCCCCGATGTTCCTCAGGGCCTGGCATACGCCGACCGGGATGCCTTGTTTTTCGATGTGGATTCGGACGGGGACGAGGATTTGTTGGTCGTGGCACAAAACCCGGCTCCGACCGGCAGAGCCAATGTTTCTCTCAACAGGCTTTACTTGAACGATGGCAAAGGCGTTTTCCAAACCAAAGATGATTTTTTGGGCAATGGCGAGTGGAACGTTGGCGGGACGATCGCTGTTGCCGATTTTGATCAGGACGGAGATTTGGATTTGTTCCTCGGCAATCGATCCATTCCGGGGGCATTTGGTTCGTCTCCTTTGAGTGGGGTTTTCAGAAACGATGGTGGTAATTTTAGCAAGGTGACCGGATGGGCTGCGGAGGAGCAGGGCAAGATAGGGATGGTGTCGGCAGCCATTTGGTCGGATGTCAATGCTGATGGCTGGCTGGATCTGTTGGTCGCTGTCGATTGGAGCACGATTCGGCTTTGGATCAACCAGCAGGGCACCTTGGTCGAGACGACATCAGAAGCCGGATTGGGATCACTCACCGGCAGGTGGAACGGCATATCCGCCGGAGATCTGGACAATGACGGAGACATGGATTATCTGGTGACCAACATCGGGCGAAACGAACCGGTCATTGGAAATCATATGGAACCTCAAGGCATTGTGGTGGGGACCTTGAAAGAAACCAACCGAAGGGCCATCGTCGAATACTACACAGCCGGCGACGCGACTTACCCACTCCGAACCCGCAACGCGCTCTTTGCCGGGATACCTGAACTCAACGAGTTATACCCCACTTATGCTTCCTTTGCGGATATACAACTTGATCAACTTATAAGTGCCATCAAATTGCAGGATACCACGACCTTTCAAAGCTCCACTTCCGCGACCGGAGTGTTGTGGAACGATGGCAAGGGTCGGTTTCAATTCAAGCCTCTACCAGTCGAAGCTCAACTGGCCCCTTCCTATGGTGCCTTGATTCGTGACTTCAATGGTGATGGAAAAGCTGATATCCTCCTCGCCCAAAATGACTACACCCGATCCCCGGAGCTGGGACCATCCACCGCAGGCATGGCGCTGTTGCTGGAAGGAAACGGACAAGGCGACTTCGTCATGATCTCCCCCAAACAAACCGGCTTAAAAGTCTTCGATGAAATGCGTTCCTTGGTGTCGATTCGTTTAGGCGTTGATTCAGATCCAGGCCTGATATTTGGAGTGCATCATGGATCCCCCAAAGTGTTCTATAGTGTGAGGCGTGAAAATCAAATGGCACTACGACTTCTTGGACGCCCGGGAAACACGAGAGCGATAGGGAGCCGATTGAAAATACAGTTCACATCCGGTGAGACCCGAACCTACGAAATCCCATCCAAATCCGGATTCGCATCCCAATCTGGCGATGTCGTTCAAATCCCATTTGATCCTGCCGAAGACAAAACCCTGAAAATTCACATCCGATGGCCACGCGGTCAGACTAGCGAACATTCGATTCAACCCGACAATCAGGGAATGATTGAAATACAAAGAAATGGTGTTAGGCAAATTCCTTTAAATTCCAGATAAACCATGTAGCAATGGATTGCAAATGGTGGTGCCTTGGAACTTGGATTTCTTGTCCCCATTGTACCAAACGAATGGTTCCACCGTCGCATCCGGTCCGATGCTTTTTCTGAAAACATCCATACCTTTCAGGAATGCTGGCTGGAATGTGGAAGCCGATTTAATTTCAATAGCGGTAAAATGTCGACCAGCCGTCGTTCTTAACAAATCAACTTCATTGCCATTGCTGTCCCTGAAAAAATACAATCGAGGTTCCTTTCCTTGATTCAGGAAAGCTTTGACAACTTCCATGATCATAAGGTTTTCGTAAAGTGCCCCTCGCAGTGGATCTCTCTCAATTTGACGAGGGTTTTCCAATCCTAACAACCAGGAAGCCAGTCCGACATCACAGAAATAGAGTTTGGAAGATCGCACCAAACGTTTTCGAATGTTGGCAAACCATGGAGGTAATTCGAACAGAACATATGATGCCTTCAACAGGGAAACCCAATGCTTGATGGTTGCGCTGGAAACCCCTACGTCATTGCTCAGGGATGCGTAGTTGATCAATTGTCCTATTCTACCGGCAACCAATCGTAAAAACGTTTCAAACGCTGAGAGATCCTTGATTTGAATCATGGAGCGTATATCCCGCTCGATATAGGTGGCTGTGTATGACCTGAAAAAACGGTCAGGCTGGAGATCATTTTCATGTAAACCGGGATAGAATCCATGAAGTATCCATTCAAAAGGAGACACCGGGTGTTTTTGGTATTTACTGGCTTCCTGGATGGAAAAGGGCATCAATTCCAATACAGCCGTACGGCCTGATAGAGATTGCGAAATGGCTTCATGTACCATGGGCTGGTGCGAACCGGTCAGAATAAACCTTCCCGGCCTTCGGTCCTCATCAATCATTCCCTGCAGATAGCTGAGAAGTTTTGGCGCCTGCTGTATTTCATCAAGAATGGCGCCTTTGGTTAACATTCCGAGCAAACCACGCGGATCCTGTTGCGCCTGTTGGCGAATATCCGGAGCTTCAAGGGATAGATATTCGTGTTTTGGATAGGTCATTCTGGCCAAGGTCGTCTTGCCGGACTGCCTTGGACCTAGAATGGTTACGGCTGGATATTCCTTCGAACAAGCCAGTAACTCACGTTTGATCGTGCGCGTAATCACAAGATCAGTTTGAATGATATTTATGCAAATCGCAAGTTGAACTTCAGATTTGCATAAAACAGCCACGCCTTTTGTTGACTCAACTTCGTGCCTATGAGCCTTCGTGCTCACTATTGCCACCCGAAGGAAGCCCTGACGCAATGGAACGGTAAAACCCCTTTGTCATGATCCGAATGGGGTGGGTTATTGAAAACCGAGGACTTCCAGAAGCGGAAGTCAAATACAGATTGCCCACCACAAGGAACGCGCCCGGGACGGCATGCTCTACCCGGGGCTGTTTTCAGGTAGGCACGAAATACCTTGGTGGTTAACGGCGTGATTTGCGATTGAATGGTTTGATGTCGTTTTGGAATTGGGTTTGGGTGTGCTGCATGTCTTGCATGAATTGTTCACAGGAGGAAACCGAACCGCCCATGGAAAAGATGGTGTTTTGTTCGGCGTAATCATTGGTCACGACCAGCACGGGACCGTATTCCAATAACTTGTGGGTGACTCGTTCGATGATGTCATCGGCGGTTTGGTTGCTTTTGCTGAAGATGACTTCAACGTGCGGATGCACTTCCTGGTTTTCCTTGGAAGCTTTGGAGCCCATGCCGTCAAACACGATCGTTATCGGCACATGGATGGCGTCTTGATACAGGGTGACCTGCCGAATCAACCAGTCCCTTGCTTTTGCAGAGTGGGGCTTGGCTTTCGGTAATGCTTTGTGGCAGGCATGCAATACGCTATAACCGTCCACTAGGATGCGCACAAAATTCACAACCGGATTTTGCTTGCCCCCATCGGTCCCGCAAGTTCAAAAACAGTGCAGACGTATTTCCTGACGGCATCATGATTTGGAAACAACAAAATTCGGCTTTCTTCAGAACCATGGCCTTGGTGTGGATATTTCCGAGCATCGGGGCTTTGGTGATCCTCGGAATGTCCACAGGTGGGACCACCTGGAGTCTTGAAAAAATGCTGGCCGGAGTGATCTTGATGATTCATTCGGTTCTGGTTTATCGTTGGTTGACATCCAAGAAAAACAAGTGATGGACCTGGCCCGAATCGACTTGCTGATCTGTGGACTGGATCAGGTTGCGCCATGAACTTTCTTGCCCGAGAACCTTATGGCAATCTGGAGAAGTATTAATTTACTCGATAGTTAAATGATGATCAAAAATGAAACTAATTTTGGACCAGTGCGCAGCAAAGCAGCGGTGTGTATGTCATTTCTGCTGGTGGGATTGACTTTGGGAAGCTCGCTACAGGCTCAATATCCGCGTGTCAGCAAAGCCGATTTCGCCAAGTCCCAGGCAAAATTTGAACTGGAAGACAGGCATTCCGATGAGGCATTCGCAAAAGCCATGCCAACGATTCGGGATTGGGCGAAGCGTGGGAAACCTTATCTACCCCAGGCCGAGAAACCCGAACACCTGCCTCAGGCTTCCATTCCCGCTTTTCCGGGCGCATGGGGTGGGGGGATGTATTCTTTTGGTGGACGCGGAGGAAAGGTTTATGTGGTGACCACTCTGGAGGATGGCGGTCCCGGAAGTTTTCGTGAAGCTTGCGAAGCGGGTGGGCCACGGATCGTGTTGTTCAACGTTTCGGGCATCATTCGTCTGAAGGAGGTGCTGCGGATACGCGCTCCTTACATCACTATCTCAGGCGCCACCGCACCGGGTGATGGAATTTGTATTGCGGGTGATACGGTGGAATTGGAAACGCACGATGTGATCGTGCGTCACATGCGCTTCCGGCGAGGCGAGACCTGGGTGGGGGATCGGAATGATTCTTTTGGGGGGAATCCGGTCGGCAACATCATGATCGATCACGTATCCGCTTCCTGGGGCCTGGATGAAAACATGTCCATGTACCGACACATGTATGATCATGACAATGATCCCCAAACCAATGATTTGAAACTTCCAACGGTGAATATCACCATTCAAAACTCCATATTCAGCGAAGCTTTGAACATATTTCACCACGCCTTCGGGAGCACGATTGGCGGATTGAACAGCACCTTTCATCACAACCTCTGGGCCTGCAACACCGGGCGCAATCCCAGTGTGGGAATGTATGGTGATTTTACATTTGCCAACAACGTGATGTTCAACTGGCGTCATCGCACGGTGGACGGAGGAGATCACCGGAGCTTCTTCAACATCATCAACAATTACATGAAACCCGGTCCGGTGACTCCAAAGGGACAACCCATTGCCTACCGTATGCTCAAGCCTGAGTCCGAACGCAGCAAGACGGTGGTGGATCATTTTGGTAAAGCATACGTTGATGGGAATGTGGTGGAGGGTTACCCCGAGGTTTCCAAAGACAACTGGAAGGGTGGCGTGCAGCCGGAGTCGGTGGCTCCGGTGGAGGAGGTATTGCCTTCCATTCGATCCATGGAACCAACGCCTTATGCCCGAATCCCTCTGGAACCGGCGGAAAAAGCGTTTGCTTCTGTATTGGAAAACTCGGGCGCGAAGTTGCCCCGGCGTGATGCCGTTGATATGCGGGTGATTCAAACGGTGCGATCCGGCAAGACCACCGCCAAGGCCGGGCCTGATGTCGCCAAATCCCTTGAAAATCCCAATTTCAACGAAGCAATGATTGAGAAGATGGTGCATGAAATCTCACTTGGCATCATCACGCACCCTGGGCAGGTGGGTGGGTATCCGGATTACAAAGGGGAACCCTATGCGGATGCGGATGCCGATGGTTTACCGGATGCGTGGGAGCAGAATTATGGCATGAATCCCGAAGATGCATCGGATGCAACCATGGATGCCGATGAGGACGGATATATAAACGTTGAGGAGTTTTTGAATGGAACGGATCCGAGGGAGTATGTTGATTACACGGATTTGAACCACAACGTGGACAGGTAGGTTTTATTATTTTTAACCGCAGATTTTCGCAGATACTTTTTTTAAGAATGGCGTTATTGGTGAAATGCTATATGCGACTGGCATGGAAAGCTTGGATGCTGGTCAGCGTTATTTTTTGTGGGGCTTTGCAATCCGCTGAACGTTTCGTTGATTTGGATGAGCGGGGGAAACTGGTTTATGAGGTCGATGATCAGGGCAATCGTATGCCTGATTTTTCTCATGCAGGGTATGCGGGGGGTGGTGAGACTATCCCTGATGTTCCCGTGAAAGTATTGGTTTCCCCTCTGAAAGGTGACAATACACACCATATTCAAACGGCCATTGATCATGTTTCGAGCTTGCCGATGGATGATCATGGTTTCCGTGGCGCTGTTGGTTTGACGAAGGGACGGTTTGAAATTCATGGACAGTTGCGGATCGAATTCAGTGGTGTCGTGTTGCGCGGTTCGGGAGATGGTGAAGATGGATCTGTTTTGGTGGCTGCAGGTCACAGTCGGCGCACATTGCTTGAAATTCAAGGCAAGGATCAAACTTCGAAAGGCACGCCGCTATCCATTCAGGACGAGTATGTGCCTGTGAACGCAGTGAGTTTCTCTGTGAATTCCGTGGATGGCTTGAGTGTTGGGCAAAGCATCCTGGTGCGTCGTCCCAGTCCTCAAAATTGGATTTATCTGATGGGGATGTCCTCAGTCAAAGGTCGTCCTACTCCGACCTGGAAGCCTGATACAGTCGATACGCTCTGGCAACGAACGATACGTGAGATCGATGGCCATCGCGTCACTGTGGATGTGCCTCTGACCTGTGCATTGGAAAAGCGTTTCGGCGGAGGCGAAGTGATTCCTTTTGATGCGCCCGGACGACTCCGTCAGGTGGGGGTTGAAAATATCCGTTTTCAATCCAAGTGGAATCAGGACAACCCAAAAGACGAGGAACATGCCTGGATGGCGATTACCCTGGATCACGTCGAGGATGCGTGGGTAAGGCAGGTGACCGCGCGTCATTTTGTGAGTTCCCTGATCAGTATTTGGGAAACATGTCGTCGAGTGACGGTCATGGACTGTCGTTCGCTGGAACCGGTATCCGAAATCGGTGGCTACCGGCGTCACGCCTTTCACACCGCAGGTCAACAAACCTTGTTTCTGCGTTGCTACAGCTATAACGGTCGACATGACTTCTCCACCGGATGGCGGGCTGCAGGTCCCAATGCTTTCGTGCACTGCGAGGCGAACAATGCGCTTGATTTCAGTGGTCCGATTGAAAGTTGGGCCACGGGTGTTCTCTTTGACAATTTGATCATGGACGGCGGTGGCCTGAGCTTCGAGAACCGTGAGCTTTGGGACAATGGCGTCGGCTGGGCTGCCGGGAACTCTGTGGCCTGGCAGTGTTCTTTGCCCATCATGATCAATCGAAAACCACCCGCCGCGACGAACTGGGCCATCGGTATCTGGGCGCAGTTTGTGGGGCATGGAAATTGGCGGTCTTCCAATGAGTTTGTCGATCCGGACAGCCTGTATATTGGGCAACTGAAAGACCGGCTGGGAGCGGAATCCCTGCGTGCTCTGGAGCCTTCGGATTTTGAGCCATTGAATCCTCAGGCAGCGGGGATTTCACTTTGGAAGAGCGAACCAGCATTGGATCAGGGTGAATCCAAACCCTCGCAACCGCTCGCACTACAAAACGGTTGGCTGACCATCGATGGACGGCTGGCCAGGGGGCACCAGCCCGGTATCATGTGGTGGCGTGGACACACCTCTTCTTCCAGGGTTGAGGAGTTTGGGATTAATTTGACGCGCTTTGTCCCTGGACGTGAAGGGCAGGGGTTGACGGATCCTCCGGAGGAACTGGCCGGGCAATTGGCAACCGGAGGCGCAGTCGGACTTCGGCATCACCCGGGGCTATGGTATGACCGGCGTCGTGATGATCATGAGATGATCCGTCGTGTGGACGGAAACGTGTGGCCACCTTTTTACGAACTGCCATGGGCTCGATCCGGTCAGGGAACCGCCTGGGACGGATTGAGCAAATACGACCTGACCCGATACAATTCCTGGTATTTTGATCGCTTAAAAACGTTTGCCGACCTTTGTGAAGAACATGGACTGGTGTTCATGAACGCCATGTATTTCCAGCATCACATCCTGGAAGCGGGCGCTCATTGGGCGGATTATCCGTGGCGATCCATCAATAATATCAACCATACCGGATTTCCAGAACCTCCCCCCTATGTCAATCGCAAGCGTATTTTCATGGCTGAGGATTTCTATGACGTGCATCACCCGGTGCGACGGGATTTGCATCAACGGTTCATTCAGCAATGCCTTTCAAATCTGGAAACGATGCCCAACGTCATTCATATGCTGGGAGAAGAATACTCCGGACCGCAGCATTTCATGGCCTTTTGGTTGGATACAGTTGGGGATTGGATGCGGCGAAACGACCGGGATCCTTTAGTTGGTCTGAGCGCTCCGAAAGGAGTTCAGGACGCATTGCTGGAAGATCCAGGTCGATCTGAACTGGTGGACGTCATCGATTTCAAATACTGGTGGATCTCGCCCAAAGGACTCTATGCCCCCCAGGGCGGCGAGAACCTGGCGCCACGTCAGCACGAACGACTGTGGAAAGGTGGTCGTCCCAAGGATGCCAACCTGGCTCAGATGGCCGCCGAATACCGGGCCAAATACCCGGAGAAAGCCGTGATCAGCGCATTTGACCAAGCTGGTTGGGCCTTTTTGTGTGCCGGAGGCTCCATGCCGAACCTGCCCGCGACGACATCAGCGGAGTTGCTGGAACTCATTCCGCACCTCCAACCCTGGCTGGCGGATGCCGGGAACAAGGTTTGGGCTTTGTGGGGAGAAGGTCGCGGTGGATTGGTGTATGTCGGGGAAGGGGATCGATTCACACTGGATTTGACGGGTAAGAAGGGAGCGTTCTTGATCCGGGAGATTGAACCCGAGACCGGCAAAGTATTGAAAGAAGTCATTGCGAAGGCCAGCGAAAATGATACGATTGTCTTTCCGGTGGGTAACGATCCGATCGTTTACTGGGTCGAAGCAATAGGGCTTCAATAGTTTGGGTGTTTTGACTTCGGGGTTGGGTGAGGTGCTGTGTGGTTGGGAAGTCTTTTGGGGTTTGGGCACGGCAGCGCGTCCCTACCGGCGCGAAGCGCCTTATTTGGGAAGGCCAATAGTGTGGAGCGGGTAAGAAGAAACCCGCCCGCGCAGACAGACAAAGAAAGAGGGATAAAAAAAGCAAAATTCCCTCTTGCAACGGAATGGGGCGGTCCATATAGTTACCGCTCTTTTGAATTTGGAGAATTGAATATTATGCGTCGAGCAAGAGGAGCAAAAACGAGAAAAGCAGTGTCTAAACGGTTTAAAATCACCGGGTCCGGCAAAGTGATGCGGAATCACTCTGGCAAACGTCACTTGCTTTCATGCAAGAGTCCGAAGCGTCGCCGGAAGCTCGGCACATCGGTTGAACTGGACAAGTCAGATTACAAACGCGTGATCGAGAACCTGCCGTTCAGTCGCTAAACTGTTAACTGAAAGAATTTTACTAATAGCGTACCATGAGAGTTACAAACGCAGTTGCATCCCGCAAACGCCGTAAACGCGTATTGCAAGCCACCAAGGGCTTCCGTTTGCGTCGTTCCAAACTTTACCGTTATGCCGCGGATGCTTTGGATCATGGCCGTCAGTATGCCTACCGTGATCGCCGTAACAAAAAGCGCGAATACCGCCGCTTGTGGCAGATCCGTATCAATGCTGCCGCCCGTTCAGCCGGTATCACTTACAGCCGTTTCATCGAAGGATTGAAGGCCTCCAAAGTGGATTTGAATCGCAAAGCGCTGGCTGATATTGCCGCCACCGATTCCGCCGCTTTTGCCGAACTGGTCAAGCTCGCCCAGGACGGTTTGAAGGCGAAGGCTGCCTGATTCGGCCAGATCGAATCGGACTTCGTGAATTAAATTCGAATTTATCAATCAACCGGGCGACCTCTTGTGGACGTCCGGTTGTTTTTTTATTTGTCACCCAATTTTCACCTGAACACCTCTATCCACTTTTTATATGTCAGGAATGCTCGATCAAATCGAACCATTGACGGAGGAAGCGCTCCAGGCTCTGCAAAGCGCTGGTAACTTGTCCGATCTGGATGCCGCCCGCGTCAAATACCTCGGCGTCAATGGCCAGTTCACCGCGCTGCTCAAGCAGATGGGATCGCTTCCCAAGGAACAACGCCCGGAAGCCGGTAAAAAAATCAACATTGCCAAGAACAAGCTGGAAGGTTTGCTGGCAAAACAAAAAGAAGTTCTCGAACTCGCCGCCTGCCTGCCAACGGAACCGACCGATTTCACCTTGCCGGGACGACGTCCCCAGCTTGGTAAACTGCACCCGCTCACCCAGGTGACCGAGGACATCGTTCGCAGTTTCCGTAAAATCGGATTCGTGGTGGCCGATGGTCCCGAGGTGGAGGATGAATATCATTGCTTCGATGCACTCAACACCCCCGCCGACCATCCTGCACGCGATAGTCAGGACACATTTTATATCAATACCCCCAATCGCCCCTTGCTCCGCACCCACACATCGTCGGTGCAGATTCGGGTAATGGAAAACCAGCCTCCACCCATTCGCATCATTGTTCCCGGGCGCGTTTATCGACGTGACACCGCTGATGCGACACACAACCCGACCTTTCACCAGATCGAAGGACTTTACGTGGATCGCAATGTGACCCTGGGCGATATGAAGGGCACAGTGGAGTTCGTGTTCAAGGAACTGCTGGGCAAGGATGTGAAACTGCGATTCCGTCCACACTACTTTTCTTATACGGAGCCCAGTCTGGAAATTGATTTCTCCAGTTCCCTGACCCGTAAGATGGGCAAGGAATGGCTGGAGATCGCCGGTTGCGGCATGGTCCATCCCAAGGTGTTCGAAAACGTGGGATACAATCCCGAGGAATGGACCGGTTGGGCCTTCGGTTTCGGGATCGAACGCATCGCCATGATTCGATATGGCATCAACGACATTCGCCTGTTCTACGAAAACGACCTGCGTTTCTTGAACCAATTTTAATAGAGGGAAAGATTTCTGATGAAAGTCACGGTTAACGGATTAAAACAATACGTGGATTTCGACTGGACGGTCGAAGAGCTGACCGAGCGATTGACCATGCTCGGGCTGGAAGTCGAGGGTGTGGAAACCGTCGGCGGCGGTTACGATGGCATCGTTGTCGCTGAAGTGCTCGAATCCAAACCCCATCCCGATGCGGACAAACTTTCCGTCTGCCAAGTGGCGGACGGTGAGGGGACACGCCAGATCGTTTGCGGCGCGAAGAATTTCAAAGTGGGAGACAAGGTGCCCATGATCCTGCCCGGCAGCTCGCTTCCCGCGAAACCGGGCGAGAAACCATTCACCATCAAAGTCGGGAAACTGCGTGGCGTGGAATCCTGCGGCATGATGTGTTCGGGTTTCGAAATCGGTGTGACCGAAGACTCCGACGGGCTCATGATCCTGGATGCCAACGCCACCGTTGGGCAACCCTTTGCCGAATACCTCGGTTGTGCCGAACAGGACGTGGTGCTCGATCTGGAAGTCACACCCAATCGTCCCGACTACAACAGTGTCATCGGTATCGCGCGTGAAATAGCGGCCTTGACTGGTAACCCGCTCAAGTGGCCTGAAGTGGCTCCCGCCGAAACGGGCGAAGCGGTGGAAAGTCTGGTGGGCGTTCGCATCGATGACGCCGGGAAATGTCCTCGCTACCAGGCACGCGTCATCAAAGGCGTCAAGATCGGTCCCAGCCCCAACTGGTTGAAGCAGGCTCTCGAAAAGATTGGCGTCCGCAGCATCAGCAATGTCGTGGATGTGACCAATTTTGTGATGCTGGAGATCGGGCAACCGCTGCATGCCTTCGATTTGAATTTGCTGAAGAAGTCGGGTGACAATCTTCCAACCGTCGTTGTGCGCACCGCTTCGGACAAGGAACCGTTTACTACGTTGGATGATCAATCACATGAACTGGATTCGGAAATGTTGCTCATTGCCGATGAAACCCAGGGCATTGCGCTGGCAGGTGTGATGGGTGGTTTGAATACCGAAATCAATGACCAGACCACCGACGTGTTGTTGGAGAGCGCTTGTTTTCATTCGGGCAACATTCGTCGCACATCGAAACTTTTGGACCTCCGCACCGACGCATCGTATCGCTTTGAACGCGGAGCTGATGTGGAGATTTGTGATTGGGCAAGCCGTCGCGCCGCTCAACTGATTTTGGAAACCGCCGGCGGTACCTTGTGTCAGGGCGTGCTTGATGTTTATCCCGGCAAAAAGGAACCTCACACCATTACCTTGCGCTACGCAAAGACCGATGCGTTGCTGGGGATTTCGATTCCCGCCGAAGAGCAGAAGCGTCTCCTGGAATCCATTGAACTAAAATGCGTCGAAAGCGATGCGTCTTCCTGCAAGGTGCAGATTCCAACTTATCGGGTTGATTTGAAACGCGAGATTGATCTGATCGAAGAAGTCACCCGACTTTACGGTGTGGATCGCATTCCATCCACCCCGCCTCGCGGAGCGCACGGATCGAATGAATTCGACAGTGTGCATGATCAACTGATGGAAGCCCGTCAACTGCTGACCTCCCTGGGATTGTTCGAAACCCAGGGCCAGACCCTGATTGCAGAAAGCGACGCCAAACGCGTTGCAAACGATTGTGTCGCGCTCGAATACCCCCTGAGTTCTGATATGAACGTCCTGCGTCCGAGCCTGCTGCCCGGACTGTTGGATGTGCTGCGCCACAACGTCAATCATCGCAATACCGACGTTGCGGTTTTCGAAGTTGGGCGTGTCTTTTTGCCTGGCGAAAACCAAACCCGGGAATCACGGCGATTGGCGATTGCCTGGACCGGATCCCGTCAATTGGGCTTCTGGAAAGGCGGAGCCAAGGCGGAAATGGTCGACGTCTTTGATCTGAAAGGATTGGTGGACACCTTCCTGGACACATTCGGTATCCGAGGTTTTTCCTGGCGCACCGAGACCTGCGGGCAAAACGAGTTTTTCGTTGAGAAGGCATCCCTCTGTCTCGGTAAAAACGTGCTGGGAACCATCGGGCAACTCATGCCCTTGATTGCCCGTGACTACGACATCAAGGATTCCGTGTTCATGGCCGAACTGGATCTGGATCGCCTGGTGGCCATGCGTGTGAGTAGTCGATCCTTCAAGGCCTTGCCCGCATATCCATCCGTTCGACGCGACATTGCGATGTTGGTTGACGAAACCACCACGCACGCTGACGTGAACAAAGCGGTGAAGAAAGCCAAGATCAAGCAGCTGGATTCTGTGGAAGTCTTCGACATCTTCCGGGGCAAGAACGTGCCTGAAGGAAAGAAAAGTGTCGCTTACACCTTCGTCTATCGCGACCCCGAAACAACCCTCACTGACAACCAGGTCAACAAGGCCCACGACCAGCTGGTGCAACATCTGCAAAAAGCCCTGGGTGCCGAAATGCGTTGAGGGGGCGCTGGGTTTGATACTCACGCGGAGGCGCAGAGGCGCGGAGTTTTTTTGCCGCGAAGTCAAGAAGGGCACGAAGAAGTTGATAGAAAGATTACGTGTTTCTGCGAGTCTTCACGGTTGGTTGCCTCAGTTTCATGGCATGCATTACCGGTTGAGCCAATCTGGACTGCGGTGATCACGGCACCGCTCTGGATACGCCAGGGAAACGTTTTGACTTTCTTGCTGCTAGAGAGATGGACGTTCTTTCTGACGTTCCAAATTCAGTCGTAGGGCGGCATTTTTTGTGTTGTGGATGTCTCGACGCGTTCGGATCGTATCCAAAGCTCCGATGTCTCGGAGCTCCAAACCATGCTTACGGTATTGAATGCGTGACGGCTTCGTAGAGCGGTGTGGCATTTTGGACTGCGCGCGACTCGGCGCCGCTTTGGATACGGTTCGGTAACGTTGAGGTATGCTTTTTCCAGACTCGTACACTTCCACGGTCTCTGGACCTTTTTCGATGAACGGTTGAATAGAGGGATGTTCCTGGAAGTTCGGGAGCTGATGGGTGCAGGGACGATATCCAAAGCTGTATCAAGCTACAGCACTCCAAATGGCGCTTGGGTGGTTTGAATTTTTTTCGAAGGATTTTTTGTTGGGTGGCGTTATGGAGGTGATGCTTATGAAAAAAGTAAATATGTTGACTCGTTTATTCGTTGGGGTGGGACTGATGGTGTTGGTTTCTTCTCAGGCTCAGGATGATCTTCTCAAACCTGTTCCCGTTAAAATGACGTGGAAAGACCAGATCATCAAGGAATGTCAATTCGAAGGGCTTCCTCTGTCAGAAGTGATTCGTTTCTTGCGTGATGAATTTCACGATGTGCAGTTGGTGACTGCTGGTCCGGTTGAAAAAGTGTTGGTTGATCTGGAGCTCCGTTCGGTGGGCCTTAGAAATATTCTCAAAGCTGTGGAGATTCAGCAGCAGGGATTAGTGAAAGTGACGGATGAAGGGGGGGATATGCTTTCGATTCAGGTCCGAATGCCCAAGGAAGCAAAGCCCATCCTGAAGGCGTTTTCGTTCGGCCCTTATTTCAACCGTGTTCAAGGTGAGCTGTTTCAGCAGGAGAAATGGAAAATTGATGAAGCCATCAAATCTGCTGGTGAAGACAAACGTGCAGCCGCAGATATACAACGAAAATATCAGACTGAATTGATGCATGAGGCGAGCGCGAAATTGGATAATGAGTTGTATAATACCATCCTCACTGCATTGGATGCCTACAAACAAGCTCTGAGTGGTTCTCAGGCCATGGAGATGCCCAAGCTACAAACGCACATGTCATCCAAATTGGTGATTGTGATCGGTCAACCTGATGCGGTAAATATCGTGGGTGAGATCGTTCACGCCATGAATGGAAACACGGCATCTTATGGGGGAGGAGATATTTATTCGGGAGGTGTTTCCGTGATGGGGGGAGCAGGCGCTGGTTTCGGTTCAGGGATGAGCGGTAGAAGCTCCGGAGGTGGAGTTTTTGGAGGGAGTGGCGGATATGGCGGCGGAGGTGGTGAGTCCAGTTATTAAAGAGATAGATCTTTTAATGGATGTAGTTTCCAAATCATTCAATACGATTGCATTTCAACCCGTGTCGATGAAACCGTCGGAGCCAATGCCGATCCCATCATGGACACGGGCTCTTGCGCGTGGTGAGGAGGAGGCTTTTCGTCGTTTGTATGATGTGTATTTTCTGAGATTGTATCGTTATCTCCTGGTGGCTGCTTACGGCAACGAGGTGATGGCACAGGATGCCGTGCAGGAAACCATGATTCGTGTGGCGCGTAAGGTGCAGCCTATGCGTTCGGAGGAGGACTTCTGGAGATGGTTGACCACCGTTGCCCGCAATGTGCTGCGCGATCAGGCCCGCCGGCAGAACCGGTATCGAGGTATGCTAGACCGGTTGACTGACTGGTTCGGGTTTCAGGGGGGGGATGCTTCTGTCTCGACACACCTCAATGACTTGGATCAAGACCATCATTCGGTCCTGCAGAAGAGCATCGAATCCCTGCCTGAAGGGGACAGGTTTTTGATGACTCAAAAGTATCTTGAAAACCAATCGGTCAAACAAATCGCCACATGCATGGACACGACTCCCAAAGCGGTTGAATCCAAATTGACAAGATTGAGGAAAAGTCTCAAAAAGGAATTGTTAAATCAACTGAAAGACCGTCATGAAGACTGACCCGAACCATCAACTTTCTCAGGATCCCATGCTGGAAGAAGACCTGAATGAGCTTCGGTCAACATCATTCCACCGGACGATGCAGGCCGCGCGGTCACGTCGTCTCAGGCGTCAGGTGCTTGTTTGGGGGATGCCAGTGCTGTTGGTGTTGGGGGCCTTGATGTTTCAGGAGCGAAATGGGGGTGGCGGGCAATCAGCCACCAATCTGGTGCTGCACTCTCAGTCCACCGGCTCCGTCATGGCTGTGCCCAAGGCTGCTCGTGAGGAGCCTGAGTTCAAGATTCCGAGACTGACCGATTCCGAATTTGAAAAGATTATGAAGGGCTATCCCATGGCTATTATTCGGAATGGCGATGAAACCCGATATGTCCCGCTTACAAATGATGAATGGTGAATGGGGGCAGGTAGATCGGACCGTCTCGGTTCGCCCGCTAGCGATAGCTATGTGGATGTGGGGTGGTCGCTCATTGTTGGGGTTTTCCTTTGAGCGTTGAGAAGCAGGGGATGGGGGGCATGAGGTTTGCGCGACGAGACGCCTCGCTCTACCTTGGGGGCGATTTTAGATTGATCGGATGCGTTACCCGAAATTTCGACAATAAAAAATCCCGACCTGCGGAGCTGGGCGGGATTTTTTGTTTTAAAGCTTTGTGGTTGTCTTCGCTATGGAGCTACTTCTCCTTCTGAGTCGAAGGGACCGGTGAGTCCTGTTAGCGTTTCCCCTGCCGGCAAGCTGGCTGTGGCGGATTCGTTGACTTTTCCGATGTTGTAGGTTTCTCCCACTGAACCGTCCGGAAATTTGCTCTTGTTGAAGTAAGGTGCCAGTTGTTCGGACGTGGGAGTGGCGGAACTGGGTTGGTTGTTCTCCAATGCCCAGGACTGCTTGGCGTTGTCGATCAAGCGTAAGTTGTTCTGGATCAGACTGAGCTGTGTTTTTTCGCGTGCGCGAAGCAGGTTGGGAACGGCGATGGCGGCCAACAGTCCAATGATGGCCACCACAATCATGATTTCGACCAGGGTGAAGGCCGCGCGGCCTCGAAATTTCTTCAATTGCATAACGGAGTTAACTTTGAGTGATTACGGTTTCAAATTCAATGATCAATCGATAACGACCATGTTTTTCGCATGTTTATTCACTTTTCAACCCGTCGGGAGATCAAAAGTTGCGGTCGATCGTTTTAGATTCAATGCACTGTTCGGTCTAAAACCCCTTGCGGGAGAGTTCGGACTGAAGTGCCATTTGGAATTCCATGAGGTCTTGCTGCGAGGGTTTGTATCCTTCAACCTCGGGGGCCAATCCCAGTTGCCCCATCTGGTCCAGATACCACGACGCTGACTGGCTGTCGCTGAAGGTCACTTTTCCACTCACCAACATCCCCGGGCGTGCGATTTGGTCGATGCTGATGCTGACCTTGCCTCCGGGTGCGGGGGCGCCTTCGTCCATCAATTCTCCCATATCCTGCTGCTGATCCTGCTGGGGAGAGGGGCTTGAGGCAGTATCCTCGGCGGCGGGCTCATCTTCTGGTTTCTGTTCCGGCTCAGGATCTTTTGGGATCACACCCAGATCATCCACCAGGAATCGCACTTCCATATAGGTCATCTTGATGTCGAATGCTTCCACCAACTTGTCCTGGATTTCGGCGACTTTCATGCCGTCGTCAATCCATTGCCTCACCGTTTGTTTTTGTGCGTCGTCCAGTGTCATTTATGTTTTATGTTGGCGACATTAAATCGCATTTGCGCGGCAATTCAACGAATTATTCCAGCGTATGACTTGAAAGTTGCTTTTGAAGCGTATTTATGCTTTTATTTAAATATGCGAACGACAGTGGATATCCCAGATGGATTGTTTCGGGAGATCAAGGCAACGGTTGCTCTGCGGGGGGAATCGATCAAGCAGTTTCTTCTACGGGCGGCGAAGGCTGAACTGAACCGACCTGATTCTGCTGAGGAGACGTGCGTCCGGCTACCCTTGGTGAATTCCAGGGAACACAGTTACGATTGCGATCCACAGCGGATGTCAGAAATCCTGGATGAGGAGGACCGTGTCTTTGCTTCCGGACATTAATGTGTGGCTGGCTTTAACTTTTTCGGCACACTCTCATCATGCTCAAGCCAAGGCATGGTTTGAAACGACCCCTTCTTCGAGTTGTGCATTTTGCCGGATGACTCAGCAAGGTTTCTTGAGGCTTTGTTCCAATCCTGCCATTTTTAAATCCGATGCATTGAACCTCCGGCAGGCGTGGAAAGCTTATGACGCCTTGCAGGGGGATCATCGAGTGTATTTCGAACTGGAGCCTGTCGGGATTGAGGATGCCTGGCGTCGACTTACGAACTTGCAAGCACACTCTCCCAAAAAATGGAACGATGCTTATTTGGCTGCCTTTTCCGAAAAAGCCGAGCTTCGTCTTGTCAGTTTTGATCGCGGATTCAAGGATTTTAAGGATCTTCGGTTGAAGATTCTTTCGTAAGGTGTTTTTCAGCATGGATGAGATGCTGCACGTCCGCAGACGCGTTCATTAACGCCACGGGCCTTCGTATATTTTCAACACGCTCGCGGACCCGCGGCAGCGGTTCCCTACCGTTGGTGATGGATTGAGGGTAGGTGTCGTTCCGAATTCTCTGTGGGGAATAAATTATTCCAGCGCTTTGATGAATTCGATCAAGGAATTGATTTGTGCCTCTGTCAAAACGCCTTCATAGGTGGGCATGCCGATGTCGGATTCGGCGTATTCTTTAACGACGCGTTTTGGCGGTGTCAGGATGGATTCCCGAATATAGGCTTCGTCCGCAACCAGATCCCGGCCTTTGGCGAAGGAGCGCTTCTTGCCCAGCAAGCCGGCAAAACTGGGGCCCACTCTTCCTTCGGTGCTGCCATCGGTCGAATGACAGGCCATGCAGCCCATGGTTTCGTAAAGCGTGCGTCCACGGTGGGCGGACACTTCGTTGTCGTTCCCCTGGTCCAGTGGACCGGTCAGCACGGCGCGTTCCAGATCCAGGGTCGGACGTGGAATGCCAAGGGTATTCCAATCCGTTTTCGGCAGTTGGTGAAACGTGAAATAGGCGGAACCTTCCATGGGTGTCTGATCTTGTGCCTGAATGCGGAAGACCACTTCCATCTGCATGATGGGTTGCGGATCGGCCGTGGCGAGGAAGACGCTTTGCCGGTCGTTGCTGAGAAACGCGCCGTAAAGTCCCACCCATTCGGTTCCAGTCTCGCCTTGTCGGTTGTAATAACCGGAGCCATAGCTGGAGGCACGTTTGTAGTTCCATCGCTGGAGGCTGTAGTGAGCGGGGTTGGAGGCGGATTCCGGATCCAGTGGTTGGGCGAATTTCAGGAGCACACCTTCCTTGAATCCTTTGACTTCCACCGGATAGGTGGCCGGCTGCCCTGATGGACGCAAGCGAACGATGCCCGCCCACTCCGATGCATTCGAACCCCAGATTTTGAAACCGACCAAATGCAGCCAGTGATTAACGGGGTGTTGGGCTGCTTTCAGCATGGGGAGGTCAAATTTAACAGGCAAAGGAACCACGGCCGCCTGTGTGGGGGAGGGTAGTTGATCCGGGAAGACCGTCACCAGCCTGGGACGGTAATGATCAAGGTAAACCATGGTGTTGTTCAAGACTCCCATGCCCTGACCGCCCAACCAGATCTGGCCCGCGCCACTTTGCACGACCCGATGGGGGATCCAGGCCAGCGGTTCCGTGGTTTCCTTGCTGGGCGCGACCACTTCACTGCTGGGGCGAAAACCATAGTGTCGTCCATCACGAATCCAGTGAACCGGTGTGCTGGGAACCCAATGACCCTGTTGATCACTGGCGGTGACCATGTCCCATTTGCTCGAGTATCCGAGAAACGGTTGGCGGAGCCCACGGGCCACGGCTTCCACGGTTTTTCCATCGGGAGAGATGCGCAGGACACTTCCGTTGTCGATGCCCTGATAGGTCAGTTGTTGACCGCCCTTGGCGATGTAGAAACTTCCATCGTTGGCGAGGACCATGTCCATTGCAAATTCGCGCGTTTCGGCTGACTGAGTGAAGCGGCTGCAGAAGTTGACATGCTCTTCGTATTCACCATTGCCGTCCCGGTCTTTGAGCAGGACAATGCCATTGCGAGTGAAAATGTAGGGTTCGCCATTCCTTAAGTGAATGCTCATGGGTTCGTGTAATCCTGCTGCAACCCGTTTCCATTCGATGGACTGATGGGAGGCATCGATGGGGCGTCCGGACCAGACATCGCCGTCGAAGGTGGTTATCAACATGGAGCCATCTTCATCGAATACCATGGCAGAGGAGCGCACTTTACGATTCCATGGGTTGGATTCGGGTAGGGGGAGTTTTTCCTGAATCATGCTTCCTTGTTCCGAATGCGGTTCCCATTGGGTGATCACCTTTTCGGGCCAGCGCAGGGAGTCTGATGAGGCTTGGGGGTAATCACTCCATGCAGCATTGACTGAGTTGGAAAGGGGGGCGGAATGTCCCACAAATATGCGTGTGCGCGATGTGTGTGGGCTGGGAGAAAAGTGAGCGATCACCACGTTGTTGGGGCCTCGCGATTCCATGCCGACCTGTGATCCCTCCGATCGAGCCCAGAATCGGACGGTTTCCCTGGATGAGTCAGCCGGAACGGCTAAACCCGAATCGTTTTGACTGCCCAATTGGATACGATGATCCGGAAAGCTGCCCAAAACAATTTGCAACGGCTTGTCATGAGGACCGATTTCCAGGAAACGCATCCAATTTGCCTGACCGCCTTCAGCCTGCATGATGGAGCGTTCTTCTATGTCGATACCGCCGATTTTGTATGAGAGTGTTGCGATGGATCCATCATCGCGCACGCCGATCCACTCACCCATTTCGAGATCCAAAGGGCCTCGTCCATGGTCACGGATCTCGGGGCCCGGAGTGCGTGGATCCTTCAAGGGGTACTCCGCTTCACCGACCGATGCTCCGGGGTAAAGTCCCGTTGCGGTCAAGGGGGTGCCGGTTGGGGCGCAGAGGGCTGTTTGGCCGCCGGCGTTTTTTTGTCCCATTTTGAAATAGGATTGTGTGGCCATGCTGCGGTAGCTCAGGAAATCTCCGTGCCATACCATGCTCCAGCGCATCAGGTCTGTGTCGAAACATCCATAAGCGCCCGGTCCCAACCGGAAGACCAAACCGCGAATGGCGAGGTTGTCTGAAAGGTCGAAATCCTGAGTGGAGCGAGCATCAACGGTCGATCCCATCCATAACGAAGAGGGTTCGAGATAGTCGGATGCAGCGTCCAAAGGAGTGGTCGGACGCGTTTGGGCCTGGCTCATTGATGCAACCAGGCAACTCAACAGCAAGGTTGCCTTCAGAAAAGCGGGAGTTTGCATGCCCTATTAGAGCGTGAGATTATCGATCGAGAAAAGCCTTAAGTTTGACAAGGGCTTGACTGCGGTGACTGATGTTATTTTTCACTTCGGAACCCAGTTCGGCAAATGTCTGCTCATATCCGGCTGGTTTGAAGAGGGGATCATAACCGAATCCATGGTCGCCACTACCTTGACGCTGCAACATGCCTTCGCAAGCGCCGTCAAAGGCCCAATGCCGGGCGGGGGCTGAGGATGATGATGGTTGGTAAAGCGCCAGGACGCAGCGAAACCGTCCGGTGCGTTCCTGGTCCGGGACATCCGTCAGCAGTCTCAGTAGTTTGGCATTGTTTGCCTCATCATCGGCATTACCGGATTCGCCCGTCTCATCTGCGGCAAATCGAGCGGAATAAACGCCGGGCTGCCCGTCCAACGCGTCCACTTCGAGACCGGAATCATCCGCCAGGGTCATCCAGTGACCTGAAACCTCATTCGAGTCCTGTAACCATGCGGCTAATTGGGAAGCTTTGGCCAGCGCATTGGCTTCGAACGTATCGCCGTCCTCCACCAACTCGGGAAACCCGTCCAGAGATTTCATCGAAACGCAGCGAATGGCTCCGCCCAGGATGTCTGATATTTCCTGGACCTTGTGCTCATTGCCGGTGGCAATCACAATGCAATCGGGTCGCGTCATTTCCTGGATTTCTTTTTCTTGGACTTCTTCTTTTTCTTCTTGTTGGCCTTTTCCGCCAATTCATTCATGGCTCTCACTTTGTCGAAATCTTCCTCAGCGACCATAAAACCGACACAATTTTTGGAACCGCATTCGCAGGTGCGATATTCAAAGTCGTCGAGGTCGTATCCGTAGTTGTAAGTGAGTTCCTCCCCTTCCTTGACATCGCGAATCGTGTAAAGCCAAACCCGGTCTTTTATGATATCGCTTTCACAGTTGGGATCACAGCTATGATTGATATATCGGGCGATGTTGTAGTCAACACTTCCGTCGATATCGTATTTGTCGTTCAACGTGAAGATGTATTCATTGAGGTATTCCAATTGCTTTTCGGACTCTTTCTTGGTGATCAACGGCCCGACATATTCCATGATCTTTTTGCCCTTCTTGATGTCTTTTCGGGCATAGCAGCCATGGCCATGGATTTTTGATTTTTTGGCGACAACCCACGGGTGATCGTTGTATTTGATTTTAGGCATGATGATTCAACATTTGCTCAAGCTGCAATGATCCTCTGTTTGCAGTACGGTCATTCTAGAGGCAGCATTGCCAATGGATCAACCTCTTTGACGTTTAAATAGTCTTGACCAACGATCCCGCCCTATTCACGCTTTGCCCATCCATTGGTTTATGAAAACAACAAACATCAAGTATTCTTTTGCATGCATGCTGGTCGGAGGGTTGAGCCTTTCTTCGGCATGGTCACAGGACGCGTCCGCTGCGGGTGAAGCAACGGCCGAAACCCCCAGCGCACCCGTTGTGATCGGTACGGTGGATCGTCTGGACGAACGCATCAATCAGGTGCTGGCTGCCGATGCCGCCATCGAGTTGTTGGCCGAAGGGTTTGAGTGGGCGGAAGGTCCTGTCTGGCACCGGAAAAATCAGGCCATTCTCTTTTCCGATATTCCCAACAATGTGGTCAATCAATGGAAGGAAGGGGAAGGTCTTTCCGAGTTCCTGAAACCCAGTGGATACACTGGATCCAATCCACGACTCGGAGAAATGGGATCGAACGGTCTCACCTTTGACTCCTCGGGGCGCCTTGTGCTTGCGATGCATGGTGACCGTCAGATCGGTCGTTTGAACTCTGATGATGAAATTGAAACCGTCGTTCGTTACTACAAACACCGGAAATTCAATAGCCCGAACGATCTCGTGTATGATGCGCAGGGGAATCTTTATTTCACCGACCCTCCCTACGGTCTTGAAAAAAACATGGCGGATCCCGCCAAGGAACTGTTGTTCCAGGGTGTTTATCTGCTCCGGAAAAATGGTGAACTGGTCTTGTTAACAGGTAAAATGTCGCGTCCGAACGGAATCGGACTTTCTCCTGATGGAAAAACACTTTATGTCGCCAACTCGGATCCAGCACAGGCTCACTGGCTCGCCTTTGATGTTCAGGATGACGGCACGGTTGCCAATGAACGCGTGTTCTTCGATGCCACCAGCATGGTGGGTGAGAATAATCCGGGTTTGCCGGATGGTTTGAAGGTGGATGTGCACGGCGCAGTCTGGGCGACCGGTCCCGGCGGTGTGTTTGTGTTCACTCCCAAAGGGGAACATCTTGGAACGATTAGGCCTGGTCCGGCAACGGCCAATTGCGGCTTTGGTAACGATGGATCCGTGCTTTATCTGACCAGCGACATGTATCTTTGCCGTATTCAAACCCTGTCCAAAGGACAAGGGTTTTAGAATGGTGAATAGTGAATTTAGAATGGTGAATTGTTTGGTGACGGGGTGCGCGGTGGGTAGATCGGATCAGCTTGATCCGCCTTGTTAGCGATGGCTATGCAGATGTGGGGGGATCGGCCACCTGGGGCTTCCCAAAAACGGGGCAGTAAACGAACGTATGGAATTCACAAGGGTGCGCGCTGAGGATCCTCGTAGTCACGGGATGCTACCTGGAGTAAGCGGCCGGAACCTATCCTGTAAATCCTGTTCATCTCGTAGATCCCGCTACTGCGGTGACTGTCTAAAATAACACCAGCATTCCTGTCCATTGCAAGTGGATTGGAGATTCACCCAATCGCGGGCAGACAGATCCAATCCACTTGAATTCTTATGAAAGCATTGCATCAGATAACAGCTGGCATCATTGGCGGTGGTTTTATCGGGCCGGTGCACATGGAGGCCTTGCGTCGCTTGGGGGTGCAGGTTTCTGCCATCGGTGGTTCGAGATCGGCTGAAGCGTTGGCTGAGCAGTTTGGTATTCCGCAGGTTTATTCGGGATACAAAGTTGATCAGTTGGTGCAATCTGATCAGGTGGACGTGGTGCATATCACATCTCCCAATCGACACCACCATGCACAGGCGATGGCGGCGTTGAAAGCTGGCAAGCACGTGATATGCGAAAAGCCGCTTGCCATGACCGCGAAAGAAACGCTGGAAATCTGCAAGGAAACCAAAAAACGCAGGAAACAGGTGTTCGCAGTGAACTACAACGTGCGTTTTTATCCAGCGGTCCTTCAACTTCGCAGCGAAATCGCCAAAGGTGCCTTCGGTGAGATCATTCATGTGAATGGATCCTATTTTCAGGATTGGCTGCTCAAACCAACCGATTACAACTGGCGTTTGCTGCCCAAAGAAGGAGGAGCGTTGCGCGCCGTGGCAGATATCGGAACGCATTGGATGGATACGGTGTCTTTCATGCTCGGCTCTTCGGTCAGCGAATTGTTGGCGCATCTGGAAACTTTTCACAAAACCCGACAGCGTCCCGTGGGTGAGGTGAAGACGTTTACGGACGAAGTGGGCGGGGAGACAAAAGCTTATCGGGTGAAAACAGAAGATTTTGCCTCGATCATGTTGCGTTTCAAAAATGGCGCCCACGGAAATGTCGCCGTGTCACAAGTGGCCGCCGGTCGCAAGAATTCGATCCGCATCGAGATCTACGGAACCGAACAATCCGCCTGGTGGGATTCCGAACGCCCCAATGAGATTCAATATGGTCACCGGGATCAGCCCAACCAGGTGGCGCTCCGCAATGCCGCCGGATTCCAGGATTCGGTAGCGGGCTACACCGATTACCCCGCTGGTCACAACGAAGGTTTTCCTGATACGTTCAAGATGCTCTACCGC
>Ga0255780_10000078_pt1 | contig 87715 bp, 67 predicted proteins | sample 071ome_32_FD_179978 | JGI IMG/M metagenome (GOLD analysis project Ga0255780, IMG submission 179978) | Coastal salt marsh microbial communities from the Groves Creek Marsh, Skidaway Island, Georgia - 071405AT metaG (version 2) | ecosystem: Environmental > Aquatic > Marine > Intertidal zone >... | reverse complement strand
ACGACGCGTACGACCCGTCGACGTCGACCCGACCCGTCATCGAAATCGTCGTCCTCGGCGTTCCCTCGGGGTCGTCGTCCGCGCGTCTCTTCGCGTCCCTCCCTCCCTCTTCGATGATGATGTGTGTTACTTTTTACACACCCAGTTTGTTTTACACAACGGACCCCAGCGTGTGTACTCTTCGATACGGATGGGTGATGTGTGTTACTTTTTACACACCCACAGTTTGTTTTACACAACGGACCCCAGCGTACACGTAGATGATGATGATGATGTGTGTTACTTTTTACACAATCAGTTTGTTTTACACAACGGACCCCAGCGTGTGTACTCTTCGATACGGATGGGTGATGTGTGATACTTTTTACACACCCGCAGTTTGTTTTACACAACGGACCCCAGCGTACACGTAGATGATGATGATGATGTGTGTTACTTTTTACACACCCGCAGTTTGTTTTACACAACGGACCCCAGCGTACACGTAGATGATGATGATGATGATGATGATGATGTGTGTGTTACTTTTTACATACCCACAGTTTGTTTTACACAACGGACCACCACGTGTGTGTGTATCATTTGAAGCGTTCGAACGCACCTGTCCGATGTTGGTTGAGTCGTTCGTTGAGTCGACGGCGTCACAGACGGACGGACGGACGGACGGACGGCGCCGCGATGGAGGACGGGGCGAACGTGACGCGAGTGGGCGCCGCGGGGGCGGTGGGTTCGGTGGGGAGTGAGAAAGTGACGACGATCGTCGGTCGTGATTACGATGATGATGATGATGATTACGATGAAGAAGATGATGACGTGCGTTGTTTAAAGAGACGACGACGAGTGGATGACGACGATTCGGACGACGTTGTGGTGCGGGACGTGGATGGGAAAGAGGTTTTGGACCGACGCTTTGATGCGGTGAAGGTTGGGGACCGGTTGGAGGTGCAGTGGGAGGTCTCGGTTGCGGACGAAGACGAGGACGCGGACAAAGACAAAGGCGAAGAAGAAGACGCGTCGGGGCGAGTGAAATGGTGGCCGTGCGTCGTCGTGCGCGAAGAAGATGGCACGAGTGAAGGGACGAAGAAGGAAAAGTGTTTCGGTTTGGTGTACGATGCGATGGATGGATTCGAGTCGGAACGGCGAAGGGTGGTTTTTTCGCGCGCGGGGGGGGCGAGACAACTCGAACACGCGGGCGAAGCCGGGGTGTTTCGATGGCGAAGAGAGGGTGATGTCGATGACGCGCAGGACGATGACGAGGACGACGTGGAGACTGTCGTCGAAGAGGAGGACGCACCGACGACGATGCGAGAGATTCTCGAGGCGCAGGGTGAGATTGACGCGGAGAATGGAGGCGTTTCGCTCGAATCGGCGGCGATGGGCGCGTTCGCGACCCTTCCGATGAATCAACAGATGAACATGGCGACGGCGTTCGCCGGGTTCAAAGAGAAGCTCATGGCGAAACTCTCTGGATTGGCGGCGGAGAAGGGCGCGGAGGGGGTGGTGACGAAGGATGATATCGATGGTATTTTGAGTGACATTCAAAAGGGGGCGTGACGAGCGCGCGGCTAAGAATAGAACCGCGGCGCGAGCGCGCGCTTTCCTCAATGGTGCGCGACGACAAAGACGAGGCATCGTCACTGAGTGATGTTTTCAAAACCAACGTGCCCCTTCTCGATGGACCGATCGCCGTTCGATTGCGAGCGCTGACCGTCATCGTGGACGCCGCGTGTAGACGCGCGGACGAGCTCGACGGGCGTAGCACTAGAGACGCGTGTCGCGCGTGCGTGCGAGGGTGTCGCGACGCGTGCGAGGGAATCGTCAGTCTCGCCAGGTGCGGGTTGTTTCGAATACTTCGACGGGTTTTGGAGGTTGCGAACGATGCCGATGCCGAAGACGTGACGAAGACGACGCTCAGATCCATCGTCTTTGCGTGTGTGGAGAACGCGAGCGCGGAATCGGAAGACGCGTTTCGAGCGCAGACGACAAGGGAATGCGAACGCGCGCTCGCGTGCATGAACGAAGACGAATACGACGACGACTCGCAAACTCGGTGCGTGCTGGCCAGTCTCGCTCGAGGGTGTTACGTCGACGCGGCGCGGATTTTGCGGCCGGATAAGATGAGAGTGAAGCCGCGACGCCACGACGAGCGCGCGAGCGCGCTTCGCAAACGCGAAGAGGACATCGAAAAGGCGCGGAGACGACGCAGAGAAGCGGACACTCGCGCGATGGAACGCGCTAAATACCACGAGGAGGAAGCGAAACGTCGGGAGGTGGCGTTTGTGCGGCGAGCGCGTTTCGCGAGGGCGTCGTACAAGAATGCAACGAGCGGCGCATAGGATGAGGAATCAATCACAGTCGAGAGTTGTCAATGAAACGAGAAAGTGCTACCTAGTAGTCAATGATTTACATTCTAATCGTGCTGCGCGGTGTTGAACAACACGATGGTTTCGGGTTCGTCGTCGTGCATGGCGCTGAGCACACCCTTGAGCGAGTTGAGGTCTAATCTACACCACACCGTGGATTCAAACGCGCTTTTACGACGTGCGGCGCCCAGCGATTTGACAGTGCGCACGCCGCGACCATCACACGCGGGACCGACGTGTCCGACGTCCGTGTACCCTTGATTCCACAAATACTCGATCGATTGCGTGATATCCTTGGTGGAGTGCGAACTAACCTCCCCGATGACGTGGACGTTGAGCTCGAGGAGAAGCACGTCCGGACGCTTTTCGCCCGCAAAGAGTAAATTCGCGCCTCTGAGAATTTCAACGTCGTACCCGCGGCCCGCGATGCGCATGGCATCAATCTTTGATACTTGGCTAAACAACGCGTCAAACATGTGTTCAGCTCGAGACACGGCGAAATCGGTGTCAATCTTGACGTTGGAGGCGTAACCGTTGTAATCGACGGCGGCGCGCAAATTGATTCCGTGCTCGCGATACCATTCGTACGCGTACACATCTTGGCCATGCGACGCCGCGGCGTTCGTGTAGTAACCAAGACCGGCGCCAATGTCGACGAACACTCCTCGTTCGGGAACATGCTGACCAGCGTGTCGCTCCAGGCCGGAGAAGAGAATGTCCGCCGGCGTTTGTCCAGACGGAAGAGGCTTTTGCGTCGCCAGTCGCGGCCTACCGTACATCGTCATCCAGTATCCCTCCGCCTCGCGTTCCTTGTCCATCACCGTTCCCACTAGCGGGGTCATTAAATCGAAACTCGGCTCCCAGATGGTGCTCACGGGATACATCCTCCCGTTCTCCACCGGAGGCATCTGAAAATGTTCGTCTCGAGAAGCAATCTTTTCCCGATACTCGGGCAAGTCATTCTTCAGCGAGTGATAGAAAATAGACATGTGATCGAAAATCGATCGTTTGCCGTTCCAACCCGATTTATGCTTCCACCCGCCCGAGTAACGGTGCGCTATAACTACGTCGGGGTGCTCTTGGCTGACTCCCTCTTCGCCCAACGGATGCGTGCCGAACGCCACCTTTGGCAGCATTCTCACATTCCAAAACGTCTTCCCATCCGTGCGCTGCGATTCGAAGTGCTTCATGAGGGCATCAGTAAACGCCCCGGGCCCAGTCTTTTCGAGCGTGTTACGATTGGAAGCCTTTGTGAACACAGTCTTCGCTCCAGCTTTGATATGCTCGGACACGGCGACGAGCGCCGGGTGGCCCGGCGCGCCGGCAAACGCCCAATTCAACACTTGGCGTCGACGAACGAAATGTCTCGAGTACGCCTGCGCATCCGTTCGAAACTCATTCTCCCAACCCACAATCAGGGTATCTTGCGCGTCGATCACTTCATCCAACGGCTGTCGACACTCTGTATCGATATCCGCGTACACGCCGCCGTGTTTCAAAATGACGAGATATCTAAAAAAATCACTCTGTTCCACCTTCTTCGTCAACCCGCTGTACGCCTCAAAGTACTCTGGAAAGTGTTCGTTCACAAACGCCGCGCAATCTTCATCCTCGTAAAACCGCGTCTCCCAGTCCGGATTCATATCGCTCCACGTCTGCATCATCGCTCTGTCTCTCTCTGTGAGCGCTTTTCGCGACTTGTACGTCTGGTGGATAATCCTCGGAATGAGTTTCGATCCACTCGCGCTACGAACTCCCGTTCGACGATGTGACCCTTGCGTGACACCGTTGGACGAACGGACCACGGGTGCGCCGCCGTCGATGTCGCGCGAAACCGACGAAGGCGCGCGTCCTCCTCGCGACGAGAGATCTTCAACTTGACCAAAAGACGACGACGACGATGACGACATCGACGATCGACGCGCGCGTGAGCCGCTCCCCGACGCCGCCAACACGAACATCAACACCATCACCACCCCCAACGCTCCCGTTCGCGTCGAGAGTCGATCCACCACGCGCGCGAGCGCTGGAAACTTTCGAAGTAATCGCCTCGCGCGTCTCGAACGTCCAACGAAACTCTTGCGATACTTTCGCGCGTCGTCGTCCGCGTCGCCAAACTCTGGGTCGTAGTCGCGCGCGCGGTGAACGCCGCGTTGGCGACGCGCGGTGGTGCGACTCATGACGGGTCGGATGGGACGGACCGAAGTGCGGTGCGGTGGATGAGTGAGGTGAAGTTTGATGCGACGCTCGAGTATTAATCAGAGTATTAAAATTGAAAACGTTTGGTCTCTCTCAAACGGCGTGCGCGACGTGGCCGTGCGAATGCCCGTGGCCGTGATCGTGTTGACATGGTCTACCCCCGTGCGAGTGCCCGTGGTGGTCGCCGCCGGCGGCGGCGCCGCTCGCAGCGGTCGGTGGTAACAACGGACCTTCAGAGTGGAGTTTGCAAATCGCGCGCAACGCGTTTGGCATCACGGATGAACCGTGAAACCAACCATAGCTAAAGCGCGGACACACCGGAAGATCAGCTTGGTTGCGCGCGGCGGCGGCGTGGTAGCCATCCCAGTCTCGTTTCTTGTCCACATCGCGCCAAAAGGTGAGACAGTTGATTCTCGGCCCGGCGTCAAAGACGTTGCGGTAGGGATACTTTTCGTCGCCAGATTGAAGGTATTCGTAACGCCACGCGTTTTCCATTTCGTTCACCGTGAGATTTGTGGCGACGCCGAAAGCCATGCGGCCGACGATGAGTGCGCAGTACAGCGTCAGGAAGATTTGAAGGAAAAACAACCCGATGCCGTAGGGCGCGTCGTTCCAGGCGCGCCATCTCACGATGAAGAAATTTAAGACGCCAAAGCTCGACGACTGCGCGCTGTGCGCGTCAACGAGCTCGCCGAAATATTTTGAACTAAAGTAAAGGAACAAGCTCTGACCGACGAGCATCGTGCTCGTCGCGGAGAGAAACGCCCGCTGGTTGTTGGCGCCGATGCACGTCATCGTGATGGGGCAGTGATGATCCATCTTGTTCACGCAGCGATTGCACATGGAGCAATGTTTCGATCGCAACGGTCGAGCGGCGTGACACGTCTTGCAGTACCTGTTCTTCTGCATCATCAACGCCGCGTTCTCCGCTTGATTCTTCCCACCCATCGTCGCACTCACCCGTTCCATCGTCATCTTCCACGAGTGAAAGTCGCTGCCCGCCGTCGGACAGTAACCGGGACCCAACGCGTACGTCTTGTAAAAGAGGTACGGACACAACACGAAACAGACGGCGTCCACCATGGCAAAGATGGGTGCTTCGGCAAAGTAAGCTGGCATGAGCACGGTGTAAAACTGAATCGCCGTCGTAAAAACGAGCGCGTGCACCGTCATGGCTGCCATCGTACCGATGTTGCGGTTGTTGTAGTGATACTGCACCTGCCGCCGCGCGTGTTGATGCGCCACGGCTAACAAGAGGCATCCGGCGCAAAAGCACACTGTAAAGCTCACAAACTTGCACCCCAACGCCGCGAGTATCAACGCAAGAAACGCCGCGGTGAACGGCACGACGATGTCCATCTTTTTGGCGTGCGCTCTGAGATACACATCCCTCACCGGCGGAAATTCATCATTTTCCCCACCCTTGCTCACACTCACCAGATACGCCTCGTCCTCCTCCTCCGTCGGTTGCACCGGCAACCCCATCGGCGAAGCCCCAGGTCTCGGCACGCCCGTTCTAAAATACAACAACTCATCCCGCGCTTTTTGCAACAGCTCCAACTCCTCCATAGCCTCGGCATCCGATACGTTCTTCGCCCCTCCGTAATTCGCCACCAACTCTGCCAAACCAGTACCGCCGTTTGTCAACGCCTCTGTCAACGACAACAACGCCCTCTCATCCTCCATAATCCTTCTCACCGTCGGAGACCGATCTATTATCTTTCCCAAACTCGGAAACTGCGCCGCCAACGCGTCTATCCGCGTCGACGCTCTCAAACTCGGCCCTTCCGCCGGGTACGCCGCTAAATACTTCACTACGCGTTCGTGTTGATCTTCGATCGTCAACGACGCCTGCTCCTCCGCTCGCTTCGCCGCGAGCATATTCGCGTGCAACACGCGCCCCGCGCGTTGCGCGTTCGCGCGGACGAGGTCACGGACCGACACCGCCCCGTCCGTGTCTCCGTCGGCGTCGGTCGGATCAACATCACGATTCGTTGTTACCGATGTCGTTGCGTGCTGATTACTCGTCAGTTTATCCGCGTCGGGACGACGGTCGAGCCCGAGCCCGAGCCCTTGCGGGGCGGATGGGGATTGCGAAGCGACGTTGAGTGACGCCATGCGTGCGTTCGGGACGCGGGTGGCGACGAGACGACGTCTGAGGCGACGTCTGAGGCGACGTTTGGATGGATTTTTTATTCAAGATGATGTTGTTCACATTTGAGTTTCGCTCGCGTCAGCCGGACCGAAGGTTTTCATTCTGAATTATCATACATGGACGACGACGGCGGAGACGTCTGCGTGCTATTGGATGCTAACATAATCAATCACGAGTGCGTGGATGTTTTTACGTGCGCTTACACTAACGACGTCGTGTCGATCGAAACCGGGCGAGAAGATGGACGGCGCCGACGTGGTCGCCGGGCATCGACGCCGTATCAAAATCTTCAAATCGTAGAGCGATCGCTTTGGAGCTCTCGAACCCGTGCGCGGCGGACGGATAGAGATTGAGCACTTGTGCGCTCGTGAGTTGGGTTTCGGCGTAGAAAATCATGCAGGATCGGGCGTTGACGACACGCCTGGTGATACCGAGGCAGGTAAAGTAGGAAACGTCGGCTCGCGGCACGCCGAGCTCTTCTTCCAATTCATGCAATGCGCTGTCAAACATGTGGTCCGAAACGTCTAAAACGGTTTCGGAAGATTTATCAAACCCCACCTCGCTCGGTTCGCCGTGACCGCCCGGGAAAACGATCGCGTTGGGAGCCTCTCCAACTTTGTCGCTTCGATGCAGACAGATAAATTTGTCGTCGGCGGTTCGCAACGCGACGCAATTTCCCAACGCATCCGCATAGTGCGCGTACCGCTCCACGTCATCGCGGCGCCGAATACCACCACGCGTCTCTTCGTCGACATCCTCGTCGACGTTCGCGGTTTCATCGGCGTTGCATCGCATCAAAACTTCCCAATCGTCTGCGCAATTCGTACCGAGAAACGTCTTGTAATCTGTCAATCCGAGCCATAGCACAATCACCGCCTCACCCGCCCCATCTCGACCGCTCGCGTCGCCAAACGCACACGACGCGTATCTAAACTTTGTCCCGTTGAACAACGCCCCGTTCGCCTCGACTTTTTTCGCCCAAATCTCATCAATTTTTTGCTCGCGCGTCGACGACTCGAATAACCGTCTAGCAGTTTGCACTCGCGACGCGCCCTCCATCTCCACTGCCGCCGCCGAAGTGCTGGCTTCCGGCACCGCGAGACACCTCAACTCGTTCACGCCGAGCCCTCCGCGCTCGGTGGCGTCGAGCGTCACCGTGTAGGCTTGAAAGCTCGCTCGTTTCATCCACTCTCTCGTCCAAACCAGCGTCGACTCTTCCAGTTCCAGCGTCGGGTCCATCGCACGTTCGGGCGACATCGAGACGAACGAACCGCTCGGAGCGAACGAACGAACGCGACCGTCGCCGTTCGTCTTCACCGGAGTTTCGCGATCGAAGAGACGAAAGTCCCGCGAGACGGACCGCGTGCGTGCGTCACTCTGCGGCACGCAGTCAGTCAACCCGTTGTAGACGACCAAATCGTCATGATCGAAGTCGTGCTCAACGACCGACTCGGGAAGAAGATCAGGGTCAAGTGCAAGTGCGTGTGAACGACGCGATGCTCGATCGATCGATGCGCCGACCCGCGACGCGTACGAGGAAGACGACAGACTGAGGAATGAATGTTTACTTTTTGCTTGCAGCGAGGACGACACCATCGGTGACCTGAAGAAACTCGTCGCCGCGCAGACGGGGACGCGACCGGAGAAGATTAGAATTCAAAAGTGGTACACGATTTATAAGGATCACATCACGCTGGAGGATTACGAGGTGCACGACGGCATGAACCTGGAGTTGTACTACAACTAGACCGCCGACTGGCTCGGAACCGTCGGACGTTCGTTCTTCTGATGGGTAGGCACGTAGACGTCGCGCGCGAACGCTCGATGAATTGAATTTGTAAACTATAACGAATGAATCCATTCGTTGCGTTGCGTTGTGTTCCGCTTGCGGAAATCCCTTTTTGTCGCAAGCAAACGCGCACTCCGCTTCATTTTCAGACTCGCGCGTACGAACGAACCCTACACCGATCTCGTCTCGTCCGAGCATGTCCGGAAACACCCTCGCGGATGACTTTGCGTCGGTACAAATCGCCGCCGCGCGCGCGACGATCGACGCGACGTCGCCAAACCTGACGTACCGAACGGTTTCCGCCGTGGCTGGTCCTCTGGTGATCTTGGACAAGGTGGCGAACGCAAAGTACGCCGAAATCGTCAACGTGCGTCTCGGGGACGGGTCTGCGCGTCGTGGGCAAGTGCTCGAAGTCGACGGCGAGCGCGCCGTGGTGCAAATCTTTGAAGGGACGTCTGGGATTGATGGAAAGAATACAAAGTTGGAGTTCACGGGGGAGGTGCTCAAGACGCCGGTGAGTGAAGACATGCTCGGGAGAATCTTTAACGGAAGCGGGAACCCGATCGATGGTGGTCCCAAGGTGATGGCGGAGAAGTATTTGGATATTCAAGGGGCGAGCATTAACCCGAGCGAGCGAACGTACCCGGAGGAGATGATTCAGACGGGGATCTCAACCATTGACGTCATGAATTCGATCGCTCGGGGGCAAAAGATTCCGCTCTTCTCCGCGGCCGGATTGCCGCACAACGAGATTGCGGCGCAAATTTGTCGACAGGCGGGTTTAGTTCAGCGTAGAGACGACGATGGCAACGAGGTGGCGTCCTCGGGTAGTGGAGCCGGGAAGGAGGACGACTTTGCCATCGTGTTCGCCGCCATGGGAGTGAACCTCGAGACGGCTAACTTCTTCAGACGAGACTTTGAGCGCACGGGAAGCCTGGAAAAGGTTGTCCTCTTCTTGAACCTTGCGAACGATCCGACGATTGAGCGCATCATTACGCCGCGTATCGCGCTCACGACAGCTGAATATTTGGCGTACGAATGCGGGAAGCACGTCCTGGTGATTTTAACCGACATGTCTTCCTACGCGGACGCCTTGCGCGAGGTGAGCGCGGCTCGTGAAGAAGTTCCGGGTCGACGTGGTTACCCAGGTTACATGTACACCGATTTAGCGACCATTTATGAGCGAGCCGGGCGGATCAAGGGACGAAAGGGTTCAATCACGCAGTTGCCCATTCTGACGATGCCGAATGACGACATCACTCACCCGATTCCGGATTTGACGGGTTACATCACTGAGGGACAAATTTACATTGATCGCCAGTTGCACAACAGGCAAATTTATCCCCCGATCAACGTCTTGCCTTCTCTAAGCCGTTTGATGAAGTCTGCTATTGGCGACGGCATGACGCGCAGAGATCACGGTGAAGTGTCCAACCAGCTCTACGCCAACTACGCCATCGGCAAGGACACCCTCGCGATGAAAGCTGTGGTCGGTGAAGAAGCCCTTAGCTCCGATGACTTGCTCTATCTCGAATTCTTAGACAAGTTTGAGCGAAAGTTTATCAACCAAGGCAACGAGGGACGCAACATTTACGACGCCCTCGATCTCGCCTGGTCGCTCTTACGCATCTTCCCGAGAGAACTTCTCAAGCGCATCCCAGCCAAGACGCTCGATCGATACTACGATCGCGCCGCGTGAGCATTCATCGAAGATACATCGCATATTCATCCAGCCTTTAATTGTGTAATAGAATGACGACACCAAATCCATCGAGCGCGTCTCCGGTGGGCTCCCTCACTCCCTCACGCACTCGCGCGTTGGTCGGTTGTATGATAGCCGCTCGATCGCGACCATCGCCGACGATCGCGAGACTCTCCTCGACCGACAGAAGGCTACCCACGCGTGCCCCGACGTCTCGCTCGAAGACGAAAGTCGACCGCACTCGGCGCATCGAAACCAAAGCACTACTTTTTGAGGGGACCCCGGTCTCGATTTTATCCACACCCATGTTGCGCGCGGCGCGAACAAGAACGCGCGCGAGCGCAGGTGACGCTGCGGCGTCGGTACCGTCGCCTTCAGCGCGCGGACCGAGCCGAAAGTCCGCCGTGTTGGCGGCGGTGAACGAGAGCACAAAGTTTGTTGTCTCTTGCACCGCGTTGGCCTTTTTGCTGCTCAACCCGAGCGCAGAGACGTGCTGGGCGCTCCTCGGAAGCGTTGTGAACAGCGTCAATGGGAAGATTTTGAAACGGGTTTTAAACCACGAGCGACCGGATGGGGCGATCAAGGCGGATCCTGGGATGCCGAGTTCGCACGCGACTTCGCTGTCGTATCTGAGCGTCTACGGGGCGGCGAGTTTGGCGCACTTTAAGGATGCCGCGCCTGCGTTGGGATACCCAGCGCAGTTGGCGGTTTCTGCCGTTTTGGTGGTGTTGGGGATATTTTTGAGTTACTTGAGAGTCAAGACGGGGTATCACACCCCGCCCCAAGTCATCGTGGGATACGGGCTGGGTTCGTCGACGGCGCTCGCGTGGTTGTTTGTCGGTTTGACGTACGTCAGACCGCTTCTGGAAACCAACCCAGAGATGCTGCGCGTGCTCCACTCTCTGCTCATCATAGCCATCGGTTGGTTTGCATTCTCCGCGTTAGGCTGGGTCGAGTCGAGCGTCAAGGCGTTAAAGCAAAAGGTGTTTGGTGACAAGAACTGAGACACGACTACAAAAAAAATTGTTTTCGCCCCGCTCAGAGGGGGATTTCTAGCCTAGAAGAGAAAAGCAAAGTCTAAGACTACGTGTGTGTAATTTAAGTCGAATTCAATCCTCGACTCATTCAGACGCTTCATTAATCCTTCGGCTCGACCGTCTGCCAAATGCGAATCGTTCCATCCTCCGATCCAGAGCTGAAGCTGTTCTGGTCCGGGGCAAAGCGAACGGTGTGCACCGGTCCGTGGTGACCCTTGTTCGTCTGCTCTTCGGCGCCGGTTTCCATGTCGTGCAAGTGCACCCACATGTCCGGACCACCTGCGACGAACTTTTTGTGCTTGAGACTCACGGACGCGCTCTCAACCTCGTAATCCATCGTCCAAGTCTTCACCTTGGAAAAGTTTTGCATATCCCAAAACGTCACCGTCTTCCCATCCGCGGTGGTCATATTCTTACCGTCCGCGCTCACCTCGATCGACGTCACCGGCGACTCGGTGCTCAACGTCGTTACCACCGTGTTCGACTTCACGTCCCAAACCCGAATTCCTTTATCCTCGGCGCACGAGCTCAAAATGAATGCGTCGTTGGCTATAAACTGCGCCGTTTTAATTTGAGATCCGCTTCCGCTCATCACGTACGGTTCCGCCTCTGGCTTTCCCAGGTCAAAAATCCGCAACAACTTTTCGCTCCCACCCGTCAACAACTTTTGCCCTTCGCTCGAAAAGCTCACGCTCTTCACGATGTGCTTGTGCGCGAACGACTTCAACTCATCCCCGGTGATCGCATTCCACAATCTCGCACTAAAATCCGCGCTCGCCGTCGCCGCGTGCGTCGCCTCGCGGTTCAACGTCGCGTGCCACACGCATCCTTTGTGTCCTTGAAATGTTCCCACCCAATCACCAGAGTCTCCACACCGAAGCATCGGTTGACCATCTTTGGAGGATGAGATGAGAAACACTCCGTCCGGGGTCACGTGCGAGTACTCGAGCGCGACGATCGGGCGCGAGTGGCCGTGACACACGAGCGGGACTTGAGGCATGAGTGGTTTTCGATCGGTCTTCTTCTGTTCGAGTTCGCGGGCGGGCGTCGACGAGGGGCCGCCGGGCGCGCGCGTGTGAGGATCTGTTGGGTCTTGAGGGGTTTTACGTTTTCAATTCCTCTCCTATAGGTACTTAGTATATTCCACGTAACGCGTGGATTATTGCGCCGACCAACGACACGACGCGCGACGCCGACGGCGGAAATAACGTTGGTTTTCATAGCTAATTTCCTTCTTCTTACCGCCCAGGCTCGATAAACAAATGTGGACGACGATCATCGACCCTGGCGACGAAGCCGACGCGCGAGGGAGACGTACCTGTCTAAATCGACGCCTTTGCTCTGAAGGGTACGCTTGAGCGACTTGCTCTCGAGACTGCTCTGCCAAGTCTCGAAGGAAAAGTCACGTCTGTTCCAGAGGTAATATATGTACACGGCGATGGCGTTGGCGAGACCGACAAAGTAAGACAGAGGTTCCATGACGTCCCACGAAAACTCGACGTACGTCAGGCGTACAAACGTGGCGAGCTGCAAGCAGAGCACAAGAAGACCGCTAGATACCACCATACGAGATCTAGCCGCGGCGCTGCGCTGCGCTTGCTGGTATGACTCGTTCAAAGTTTCAAACTCCGTCTGCATACTCTTTAAATCCGTGTCCGTAACCCCGTACACGCGCGAGGGAACGCCCGGAAGCACCCGAAGCACTGAAGCCGTGACGTCTCGCGGGTGCAAGTACACCATATCCTCCAAGACGATGACCCGTCCAGAATCCTCCAAGAGCTTCATCATCTTTTGTGTCTCCGCCTCAGACCTTGCCGGAGTCTTAAAAGTACGCACAAGCTCGTGAAGCTCCGCGACAGACATCGTATCCCGTTCTCTTCCGGCGTCTTCGATAACCTCCGCCAGCGCCACGACGTCGTGCGACTTTAACAAATTGTCCAAAATGTTCTTATCTTTGGCATCCATTTCATCCGCCGGGGCGTTCGAACCCGCCATCGTTCCCTTTTCTCCACCGCCGCTCTTCGTTCGCGTCGGTCCCGCCGCATCGAACCCTTTAGACTGAAACCCGCGCTCAAAGACTAAAGTCGGATTACGCAGACTCGCGAAAGATCCATCCAACGCTCCGCTCCAGTTCCACGCCACCATCGCGGACACCGAAGGCGACGACGCGGACGACAAAGCCGTCGTCGTCGTCGTCGCGGGCGTTCCGCATCGAATCACTCGACGCAGCGCGTGTCGGCTCTGTCTGATCATCCTGACTGTCGTGGCAACTACCCAATTCAGATGATCAAGCGTTCGACTCGTTCGACGGAACACGCAGCGCTATCGATCGATTCCACGGCGATCACGACGCCTAAAGGTACGGTGGTAAAGCCTGCGGATGGATACCTCGGCTCCGCGAGCGAGGTTGCGTCGACCGTCGACGGCGTTTGACGCGCCGCCAGCGAGACTTTCGAATGTTGCTCGTACCCCCCTCCGGTCGCTGGTGTGAATGTATGAGTAAATACTATGGAATGGTAAGAAATGTGAAGAGTGTAATGTTACAAATACGCCCGGAAACCGACGCGCGCCGGCGAAACGGAGACGAAAAACGCCGCGAGACGCACTTTTACGCGTTCCTCGGCGCGTCCTCGGCGCTGGGTGGTTTCGGAAGGAAGAAACACGACGCAGCGGCGACGGCGGCGGCGGCGGAACAGAGAAGCATGCCGGCGTTGTCCGTACCGATGGCTTCGTCGAGCACGCCGAGGGCGAGCGGACCGACGAGGAAAACGAGATCAGCGGCGCTTTTCGGCAAGGTCAACGCTTCGCCTTCGCCCCCTTTCGGTGCGAGCTCTTGCGCGAGGGCGTTGATGGCTGGTCCCGCGGCGGCGGTGCCCACGCCCCAAGCGCCGATGAAGAACATGAGTTCGGATTGCGTCTCAGATTGCGCGCCGAAAAATAGTCCGGTGGCGCACGCGGCGAGCGACGCGCCGACGATTACTTTTTTACCAAATTTATCCGCGGCGACACCCGCGATCGGGGCGGTCAAAAGCCCGAGTAGAGCGGTGACGGAGAATAAATTTCCAACTTCAGCGGGAGACGCGTCCAGATGCCCGGCGGCGTAGAGCGGAATGACGGTGAGCTTGGCGACGAAACCGAGCGAATTTGCCGAGGCACAGAGGAGCAACACGCGCTGGTCTTGGCTCGCCAACAGTGTTAGCCACGAACTCGATTCTCGTCGCCGCTGTTTCGCCGCCTCGCGCTCATCGCTCGACGTGAACGGATTGACAGTCTCCAAGAAACCCGCGTCGTCGTCATCCATCGAAGCTTTGAGTTCCGCGCGCGCTCGAGTCTCCTCCGTCAACGTTTCCGGCAAAAACGAATACCCAATAGCCGTACCGATCGCCGCGGCGGCAACGTAATAAAACGCCGCGGGCGCGCCGTACGCCTCCATCAACCTTCCGCCGAGAAGCGGACCAATCACCAATCCCACGGCGTACACGGTGCTCTGCGCGGCGACGATGACGCCTCGCTTTTCCGGCGCCTTGGCGCACAAGTCCGCCAAATACGCCCGGTCCCCGCACTCACACGCCGCTCTACCCACACCCAAAAGCACTCTCGCCGGAACGAGCGCGACGACGCTTCGAGACAACGCCGTGGCGACGTCCGCGCCAGCCATGACAAACATCCCGCCAATCATGAGAGGCAACCGCCCAAACCTATCCGTAGCCTGCCCCAGCGGCAGGTTCAACAACAACATGGCCAACGCCGGGGCGCTGATCACCAACCCATTCGCAGAGGACGACAACCCAATCGACTGCGCGTACAACGGCAGCGCCGGTAACAGCGCACCGACGCCTAGAAACAATATAAATTGAGACGCGAAGAGCGTTCGCAACGGTTCCGCGACGTCGCGCGGCAACCCAAACAACAACGAATCATCATCGTCAACGACAACTTTCCCATCCGCGGGCGATACATCAAACGACGACAACGCTCGTTCGCGTCGGCGCGTCCCGTCCTCATCCTCCTCGTTCGCCTTCCCGCGCGTCGTCGTCGTCGTCGTCGTCGACTTTGTCCTTCTAAAAGCGCGCCTTCTCCCTTCTCTCGCGCTTCTCTTCGCCTCCCCGTACACCACCGACGCCGACCCGACGCGTTCCGAGCGCGACGACGACGCCGTCGTCATCGTCGTCTTCCTCCTTCCTAATCCTCTCCGCCGCGTCGGCCGCGTTCGCGTCGGCGCGCGCGCGTGCGCGAGCGCGTGAAACGTCGACATGATCGTTCGTTCGGTACCGAAACGAGTCGATCACCGACGACGTCTCGCGCGACGCGACGCCTCGCGCGACGAGACGAGACGAGACGAGACGAGACGTCCTCCCTCGCGACGCCCGCGCGCGCGGATCGGTGGGTCGTCGACTCGCGAGTCGAAGAGTGACGACGCGGATGCGTCGTCAGTGAACGACGCGCGAGTCTCATCCATCCATGATGCGTCGAGCGATCGCGTCGCGAGGGAGGACGTCTCGTCTCGTCTCGTCGGCGCTGACGACGACGTCGTCTTCCTTTTCGTCGTCGTCGACCGCGGACGTCGTCATCGTCGGCGGCGGCGTCGCGGGCGCGGCGTTGGCGTGCGCGCTCAAAGCGAAACCAGAGACGTCAGCGCTTCGAGTCGTCGTCGTCGACGCGAACGACGCGCGATCGGACGCCGACGCGCTCCTCGGACGCGGTGGGAAAACTACTGACGGTGGTCCGCCGGACGCGCGGTGCGTGGCGCTGACGCCGCGGTCGAGAGGGTTTTTGGAGCGCGAGTGCGGCGACGCGTGGGGCGCGATCGCGTCCTCCGGACGCGCGAGAGCGTTTGAGAGCATGCAGGTTTGGGACGGGGTCGGCGGTGGACACGTCGGGTACGACGCGAGTGAGGTTGGTGCGAAGTCGTTGGGACACGTGGTGGAGAATAAGGTGGTTTTGGCGGCGCTGGAGGACAAGTTTGCGTCGCTCGGGGTGGAACGCGTCGGACGGAGCAAAGTGGAGGCGTTGTCGCTGCCGGATGAGGATTCGCCTGGAAGTCCGGCGAGGGTGACGATCGCGGACGCGACGACGGGTGAAAACGCGAGAGGGTCTGATGGTAAAGCGTCGACGTCGACGACGGGACGAGGTAGAGAGATTGAGGCGAGATTGGTGGTGGCGGCGGACGGGCCGAAGAGCGCGACGCGAAAAATGGCGGGCGTCACCGTGGGAGGGTGGGGATACGGACAGCGCGCCGTCGTTGGCACGGTGAAGACGGAGGAGGCGCACTCGACGGCGTGGCAGAGATTTTTACCCACGGGTCCGATCGCGCTCTTGCCCATCGGTGATGGAACGTGGTCGAACGTCGTGTGGACGACGACGCCGAGCGAGGCGCAGCGCTTGACTGAGGTTTCGGACGAGGAGTTCGCTCGCGAGGTGCAAGACGCGTTGCAAGGGTACGGGGAGTATAAATCTCCGTATCAGGAAGATTTGAATCGATTCGCGGCGTTGCGTTTCGCCGAGGATGCGGTGAACCAAACCGTCAAGCCTTTGGCGCGCGTCGCTCGATCGACGCTGCATCGAGCCGTCGGCGTGCCTCCGATTGAACCCACGGACGAGGACTTCACCCTCGACTACGCGCCGCGCTTTAGGTATCCACCGGACGTGTTGCCCGCGGGAGAGCGGGCGCAGCGCGGATCGTTCCCTCTGTCGACGCATCACGCCATGCGATTGACGAGCCGACGCTTGGCGCTCATCGGCGACGCGGCGCACGTCGTGCACCCGCTCGGCGGTCAAGGCTTAAACCTCGGCCTCAGGGACGCCGAACTCCTCGCCCAAGCCCTCACCGAGGCTCGCGCGCACGGTCAAGACATCGGAAGCCTCAACGCGCTGAAACCATACGCTCGCGCGAGCGTCGCCGCCAACGCGCCCATGATGGCGGCGCTCGACGGATTACAAAAGCTCTTCTCCACCGACGCTTATCCCGTCGCCCTCGCGCGGTCTCTCGGCCTCGCCGCCGTCAACGCCGCGCCGCCCGTGAGAAAAACCATCACCTGGTACGCCATGGGCGCCGCTTAATCGCATCCATTTTTAATTCAATTCAAGCTAAAACGCTTTGACGTTGATGAAGAGAAAAACTAAAACGCACGGCGGCGACACTTCTAGACGCGACGACCCCGATGCGAGACGCGCGCGCGACGACGCCGTCGTCGCCGTCGACGTCGACATCGTCGACCGACCCGTGGTCCGCGTGGCTGCGCGACGCTAACGCCGCGCTCGTCGCGAACGATGTCGACCGAGCGCTCAGACCGGTGGAACCACCGAAACACGCATCGTCGCGCCTTTGTCGAAAGACTCGCGCCGCGTTCGTCTACGACGCCGCGGTGGAGACGATGCGACGGTGGGAGTCCGGGGAGGGAGACTTGGGGGACTCGGTCGACGCGATCGCGGACGAAGGAGCGACGACGGCATCGGTGCGCGCGTTTAGCGGAAACGACTACCTCGGGTTGGCGACGCACGCGCGGACGCGAAGGGCGGCGGCTCGCGCAGCGCAAGCGTTCGGATGCGGACCGAGGAGCTCTGCGTTGGTGTGTGGATACACGACGATGCATCGAGCGCTGGAGCGCGCGCTGGCGGAACTGAGTGAGACGGAGGAGTGCGCGTTGTTTCCGAGCGGTTTCGCGGCCAACTCGACGACGCTCGCGGCGGTGTGCGGAGCGGCGGATGTGTGCGTGTTTAGCGACGCGCTCAATCACGCGTCGATAGTGGATGGGTGTAGATTGGCGAGACAGAGCGGTGCGGAGGTGCGAACGTTTGCGCACTTGGATTACGACGATTTGGAGAGGCAGTTGAAGGCGTGCGACGCGCCGCGTAAAGTCATCGTGAGCGATAGCCTCTTCAGCATGGATGGTGACTACGCCGACGTCGATCGATTGGTAAAGCTCAAGCGCGAGCACGCGTGTTTACTTGTTTTAGACGAGGCGCACGCGACGCTGGTGTGCGGTGACCGCGGAGGCGGCGTCGCGCAGGCGAGCGGCAAATGCGCGGACGTCGACGTACACGTCGGTACGCTGAGCAAAGCCATCGGCGCGCACGGAGGCTTCGTCGCGTGCTCGCGCGAGATGAAGCGATTCCTCATCTCGCGCGCGCGTGGACACATGTTTAGCACCGCCTTACCCGCGCCGGTGGTTGCCGCCGCGCTCGAGAGCCTCAAAGTGTTCGCCGAAGAGCCGAGCATTCGCGCCAAACTCTGGCGAAACATCTCGCGCTTCAACGCCGCCCTCGCGCGATCGCACTTGAACATGAAACCCCTCGTGAGCCCCATCGGGTCGCTCGTCATCGGCGAGGCGCAAGACGCCCTCGCGGTTTCCGCATCGCTCCTCCGATCCGGATTTCACGTTCCCGCTATTCGGCCGCCGACAGTCGCCGTCGGTTCGTCCAGATTACGCATCGCGCTCAGCGCCGCGCACGACGACCGAGACATTGACGATCTCGCGCGGACGCTCTTATCGACGATTAAACCACCAGTCGCTAGATCTAGATTATAGATAGTTTCAGAGCGGCAGACGCCTCGCTTCGCGCGCTCGAGAGCGCTCTGAATGTGTTAATACCACGAGACCAAAGTGTTCCCTCAGAAATGCGCGCGAGCGTCGTCACACCCACCACCGGTCCCGCGACGTCGTCGCCGCCGTCGCGCGTCACTCATCGCCTTCGAACCGCCCCGATGAACCCCACATCCACCCGTCGCGGCGTGACGACAAAGGCTGATTCGTCTCAGAGCAGAATCACCGGTGAAACCGAGCTCTGCTCGACGCGTTGGTTAAAGCTCGTCCAGCTCCGTTACGACGATCCGACGGGCACGTCCCGGGTGTGGGACTGCGCGCGACGCCCGACGACGTCGTCCGACGCCGAAGCGGACGCGGTGTGCGTGTTCGCGGTGTTGAAGAGACGAGGAGAGACGCGAGGAGGGGAGACGCTCTTGGTGCGACAGTTTCGACCGGCGACGGGCGGAGAGACGATCGAACTCCCGGCTGGCTTGATTGACGACGGGGAAACGGCGGAAACGGCGGCGCTGAGGGAGCTCAGGGAAGAGTGTGGGTACGTCGGCGTCGTTCGGTCGAAGACACCGCCGGTGGTTTTGAGTCCTGGGTTGTCGGACGAACGCGTGGTGATGGTTACGGTGGACGTGGATTTGGACGACGACGCGAATGCGAATCCGACGCAAGAGTTGGAAGGGAGCGAGTTTATATCGGTGATTCGCACGCCGGTGGATGGGTTGTTATCGACGCTCGATGCGTTGACTGAGGAAGGGAAGCAAGTGTTTGCCGGGTTGTATACCATGGCGTGGGCGTTGGAAAACGCGAAAACTTTGTTATGAGAAATTCTGAAATTGAAAAGTCCCCGTCACGACGGCGGCGCGTCATCCTCCGGACTCGGAGTCACCGAGATTGATTGAAACCTCTCGCGGCGCGGTAAATCCATCTCCATGAGAATCTCGGCGACGTTTTTCGTGCGAGGCGAAGTGAGAGAATTTCGCAGCAATTTGGCGTCGTCGCCCGAATCGTCATCCGATACCGGTTGCGTCATAATCGTCGGCGTCGGGCTCTCCTCGAGTTCGCGCGTCGTCGTCGGTATGACGAGCTCGTCGTCGTAATCGTCGTCGTCATCGTTATCCTCTGCATCGTCGATGATGATGCAATCATCATCCGGCGCGCGTATCCTCGTCAGCGCTTCCTCTTCCATGCGCGCGTTCTCCTGCGGCGCTACCGCCGTCGTTCCCGCGTTTCGCGGCGGCGATTCCGTGTCCGGTTCCAGCATCCGCCCCTCCAAGATCCTCCTCAGCTTTCGACTCTCCTCCCGTTCCACGCGCGCCAGCGCCCTCTTCGTCGCCCCGATCGCCGCCGCGACGTCACACGGTTGCCCGTCAACCGTCGTCGCCCCGCTCAGCTCCACCGCCGTCCACTCGTTACACTCCGCGAACGCCTCGAGCGTCGACGCGCACATCCGCCCGCGCCTACCCAACCTCCCGCACACCCTCGCGATGATCTCCCGTCGTCCATCGCACGCCTCCACGAGCTGCGCGACGAGCGTCATCGCGCACCTCACGCTCGGCGTCGACGCGCTCGCCCGCTTCGCGCGCGCGTACGCCTCTCCCAATCGCCTTCGACGCGCGCTCTCGTCCACGTACGCCCGCGCGCACGTTTCGATTCCCGACACGATCGTCTTCGGCGCTCCCATCGCTCGCGCTTCCCGCGGGTTTCGCGTCGTCATCGTCGGTTCAGTCTCAGTGTCGTCATTCATCACCATCGTCCTCGTCCTCGTCGTCGTCGTCGCCGTCGCGCGTACAGCCGAAACGTCGAGACGCGAGGGACGAAACGGGAGAAAAGAAAACCCGATCGACGTCCGCGTCCCGCGTCGCGCGATGACGACGACGACGTTCGACGCGACGCGACGTGCACACAAATCTTGGCACCCTACCCCGGGGGTGCCAAGATTCAGACGACAGTGTTGCCCGTGTTGTAATAAATGTAAAAAGTATCACAGACGACAGTGTTACCCGTGTTGTAAAAAGTATCACAGAGAGCTCGGACCGGATCGATGGCGCGTCGGTCGGGAACATCGCGACGCGCGCACTCGCACTCGCACGCGCGTCCGCTCGCTCGTTCGTTCGCTCGCGCATCCATGGCGTCGTCCCTCGTTCTCGCGCGTCGCGCGCGCGCGGTCGCGGCGCGTCGATGCGCGCGCGAGTGGTGCGCCGGGAGTTCCGCGGGCGTCGACACGCGGGTGCGGCAGCAGCGGCGAGCGTTCCCGCGACCGTGGCTCGCCGGAGCGCGGTCGATGGCGTCGACGAGCGAAAGCGGGGACCCGGAAAAGCTGTGGCCGAGCGTGCGCGCGCTGTTGGCGACGCACGGCGTGGACGCGAAGACGCTGATGCCCGGAAGCGGACCGAGGGGTGGGTTGACCAAGGCGGACGTGCTCGTCGCGGTGGGCGTCGTGGACCCGGCGCACTTGAAAACCATCGGGTTGGTTCGCGCCGCGAACGCGGGGCGGGTGAAACCGACGATCGAGGACGTGAAGCCGAGGACGTTGATGGAGGATTACGCGTACGGGTTGGCGGAGGGTCAGGAGGAGACGGATGAAGGGGTGAGTAAGATGCGAAGAGTGATCGCGAGTCGGTTGGCGGAGAGCAAGGGCGGGAACCCGCACGCGTACGCGAGCGTCGATGTGGACGTGGAGGAGGTCGCGGCGCTGCGTAAGCGGGTTTTGGATGAACACGGGGTCAAGGTGAGCGTGAATGATTGCGTCATGTACGCCGTGGGGAGAGCGCTGCGGGAGGTGCCAGAGTTGAACGCCGGTTGGGACGAGAAGACGTCGTCGGCGACAGAGTTTAAAGACGTGGACGTGTGCGTCGCCGTCGCGACGGAGGATGGGTTGATCACCCCGATAGTCTCCAAGGCGGATCGCAAATCTTTGACGGAGATTGGCGCCGAGGTGAAGGCGTTGGCGAAAAAGGCGCGAGAGGGAAGCCTCAAACCGCACGAATTTATGGGCGGGTCCTTCTCCGTGTCCAACCTCGGCATGTTTGGTATCGATTCCTTTTCCGCAATTTTGAACCCACCCCAGGGCGCCATCTTGGCCGTCGGCGCCGGTAAAGATCGCGTCGTGCTCGTGGACGGCCAACCGGCGACGAGATTGACGATGACGGCGACGGTGAGCGTCGACAGACGCGTCGGCGACGAAGCCGACGCCGCGAAATGGTTGGACGCGTTCGCCGCGCAGTTCAAATCCACCGCCGATTGGCGCGTCGTTTAACCGCGTCGGCGGGCGGCGGCATCGTTTTAGAATATCAAACGGTCGTTCGCGTTCGCGAATCCGTCGCAAATTCCCCGTGAATCGGGGGATAGAAGAATGCGAATGACGCGCGTAGCTCTGTGTAACAAGTCGGAAAAAGTGCAAAAAAGCGACGCCTCAGACACCGACGCCATGCGCGCCGCCCTCGTCGCGCGACCGGTACCGACGACGACGACGACGACGAGAAGACGGAAAACACAATGCCGTGATCGCCATCGTCGCGTCGTCGCGCGCGCGCAAAACACAGCGTCGAAAACGACCGCGGGCGCCGTCGTGAACGATGCAGAGACGCCCGAACAAGTCCTCGCCGCCGCCTCTCTCGTCGTGCTCCCGGGAGAAGAATCGGCGCCGCACGAGCGACAGGATGTGCACAAGATGAAGCGGGCGACGGCGTGTTCGCTCGCGTTGCGACGGTTGGTGAAGATGCTCGTCGGCGTGAAGCGGGACGAGGCGCGAGCGAACGCGACTCGGACGCCCGAGTTCGCGAGACTCGTCGCCGGTGCGCTCGCAGATCGAGGATCGGCGCCCGGAGACGACGCCAAGGCGATGGATTTGTTCGTGGAGACAGCGCGGGCGCTGGGATCGCTCGCGCCGTTTGAGATGGAGCGCGCGTCGGCGGAAATGCTCGTCGCGACTGCTGAGGCGTACGCGCGGAGCGGGGACATGTCGGCAAAGAGCGCGACGCCAGTCGCGTGGTCGCTCGCGCGGTTCGGATTGGACGTTCCGAGCGAAATTGGTGATTTATTGCGCGGGATCCCGTTCAAGTTTGAGCCCAACCTCACGGCGGGGTTGATTGATTTGGAGACGTTGCGCAGGGAGGTGGCGTTTCGGCGCGAAAAGTTGACGACGAGAGACGGTAGGCAAGTGGATGAGCGACGAGAGACGTGCTGGATGGGAGAAGACGGAGTTGGATCGTACGCTTACAGTGGGAAAGTGATGCAGCCGACGCCGATGCCGCCGTGTGTGGTGGCGCTGCGAGATGCGTTGGAAGAAAAGACGGGCGAACGATTCGACTGCGCGCTCGTAAATCTCTATCCAAACGAAACGGCGGCGTGCGCGTATCACACCGATCCGGGCATGGGCATCGGGTTCGCCACCGATTCAATCATCGTGAGCATCGGTGAGACGCGTCGTTTTTCGTTCCGACCGCTCGGGTCCACGGATGCGGAGTCGCACTGGGTCCGCGTGCACGACGGCGACGCCATTTCAATGTTTGCCAATTGCAACGACGATTTCGAACACTGCGTCATGAAGGCGGAGAGCGACGAAAACGACGGACCTCGCGCGAGCATCGTCTTTAAGCGTTGTCTAGCCAAACGCAGAACGCCAGGTGGGACGCGAAAGAAAAAGCCGAACAGCCAAAATCGTAGCACGGGATCTGGCGGAAGGAAATCGCCGTCTTCCGCGAGCGCGTCGTCATCGACACGTCGCGGAGGTCGTGGTGCCCGACGCGCATGACCGATTACAGCGGCAGTAGAGTAGGATAGCGTAGCCATTGTTTTCAATGTATGTACAACAAAACAACAACAACGAGTTCGTCATTCTTCTACCATATAAGTCGTCTACATTTTTCGCGTCATCAGGAAATTGTCTTCGTGTGCGTCGTCATCTGCGTCCACACGCTCGTCGAGGTACTCCAAGACGCGCCTCTCGAACGCGTTCGCCTTTGAGCGATCGAATAACCACGCGTATAGCGCGCGTTTCGTTCGCTCGGCGCGCGTCTTTGCCGGCGTTGCCGGTGGTTTGTTGCGAGCCTCTCGAACGACGTCCACCCATGCGGTGAACGCGGCGGCGGCTTTGTTCACGGCGGCGTACGTCTTAAATTGAACCACCTTTTCTATGAGCGCCTCGTTCTTGACGCGCGTGTCAATCACATACAGTTTCCAAGCGCGCATGACGCGCGAGAAGGTTCTAATCTCATCGAAAGACGACGCCACAAGAGCGTTTGTGCGCTCAACGATTTGCCTCTCGCATCCCATCCTCCAAGCGTCGAGCGCTCTCTTGATCAACGTCTTCTGCGCATACCTATCGTACCTCGCCGTTTGCATTCGCTTCTCTCTCGCCCGCGGCACGAACTCGTCCCTCCATCCCTTGAACGCCCTTGAAACCGTTCGTCTCCAATCGTGATACCACGCGATTTGCGTCGCCGCTCGCGCTCTATCGCTCTCCGCCCGCGCCTTTGCCGCTCGCGCCTCCTCAGCCTCCCGCTTCGCATCCGCCCCAACTTCCTCTCTCCACGCCTCAAACACCCTCTGCATCACTCCAAGCCTCCAATAAATCCTCGCTCGAAGTCTCTCGTGTCTCCCGTCTCTCGCCGAGCCTTTCCACGCGTCCAAGACGTTTCGTTTGACTCGTCTCGCTCTCGCCTCCTCCGCCTCGCGAGTCTTCCTCTGCGTCGTCACCCCGCGTTCGTGCGCGACGAACCATCTCCACTGCTCGACGACGCATCTCGCCAATCGTCCGTGTCGGCGTCTCGCTCGTCGGGCGTCGTCGTTCGCTTTGTTCGCTTTAAACGCCGACGACGCGCGGTTGACATCTACGACTTCATCGCTCGTCGTCGCGACCTTCGTCTTCATCCCCTCATCATCCCGCGCGAACCGACGCGACGACGTCCATTGCATCGAGACGTTCTCCTTATCATCCCCGAACGCGTCGCGCGCGTCGTCGTCGTCGTCGTCGGTATAAATGTCATCGACAGTTACCTCTGACAGCTGCGCAGTCAACGCGCGCGTTCTCGCGTTGACGACACCCTCTTCACCCGCCGCCGACGTCCGGTCGATCGCGCGCGACACCGCGCGACGACGTCGACGAATCGCGGGCGCGACGTACACCGACGCCGGTTCGTCGATGTCGCCCGCGGGGGCGCGCATCGTGCGGCGTCCGTGAGTGCGGGCGCGCATCTTCATTGACTGACGCTCGACGCGACTCGCGCGACGAGCCAGCCATGGCGACGTACGCGACGCTGGCGATGCGCGCGACGACGACGCGCGTCGCGCGGTGTAAAACCATCGCGGATAGGTGTGCGGCGGCGATGGGAGCGTCGCGAGCGTCAGTGGTGGAGGAACACGCGAGGGTGATTCGGCGGCTGAGTTGTCGAGCGACTTCGTCGTCGTCGTCGTCGTACGACGCGAAATCGGCATCGCTGACGGAACAACAGCGAGAAAAGATGACCATGTACGCGGCGCTAGTGATGCGGGAAAACCGAGGGGAACACGGGATGCTCACGGGGGCGACGAGCGAGAGAGAAGTGTTGGAGGAACACGCGAGCGACGCGTTGGCGTTGCTCGACGTCTTTGATGGATTGATGCGCGATCGCGTGAACGACGTGAACGACGAGGGTGGTGACGGCGTGAGGGTGATGGATGTTGGTTCCGGCGCGGGGTTTCCTGGGATTCCGCTCGCGATCGCCCGTCCAGAGTGGAGGTTTACGCTGTTGGATACGCTGCGCAAGCGCACCTCGTTTTTAGAAGTCGTCGTGCGCGAGTTGGGATTGACCAACGTCACCGTCGTTTGGGGACGGGCGGAGGATTCGGCCAAGGAGGCTGAACACAGAGAATCTTACGACATCGTCACCGCGCGCGCCGTGGCGGAGATGCGCGTTTTAGCGGAATTCTGTTTACCATTCGCCGCGAACGGCGGGTATTGGGTTTCGGCTAAAAACGCCGAAGTCGAAGCCGAAACACGAGATTCCCTCAAAGCCATCGCGACGCTCGGCGGCGGCGATCTCCGCGTCGAATCCGTCGATTCCATCGGTCCCGACGGTCGCCCTCGAACGGCGGTGGTTTGTCCGAAGATTGCGCCGACGCCGGAAAAGTATCCCAGACGCGCCGGCATGGCTAAAAAGCGTCCTCTGTGACGGCTCAGTTGCGTCGCGGAATTTCAGCCTCCGATCGAGACGTCCCAACGAATTGTAATGATAATGTTAATCACATCACGAGCCAATGTCACAAAGCACCGCGCACTTCGCGTGACTCGAACGCGTCGTTCCGCAAAGCGTACGAGTCAGTCGCGCGCGAAGAAGACAGAGTCATTCATTCCAGCGCGTCAACACCGACACAACGCGTCGCGCGCACCAGGCGCAGCGGTGAGAAAGAACCCGCGCGACCGACCGTCTGCGTTTCACTCGACGCGACGCGACATGTCGAACGGCGCGAACGACGCCGGTGCGGCGGCGTTCGTCGGTAATCCACTCTCGCTTTCGCTCGCGAATCAAGAGTTCAACGCGTGGGTCAAGACCCGAAACGCCGGGGCGTCGTCGCGCGCGCGCGGAACGACGACGGCGACGACGACGACGAATGGGGGGTCGTCGACGAATGGACGCCGACGGGAGGAATCGACGACGACGTCGGCGACGACGACGACGCATAGGTTTAAGACGCCGTACATGACGACGGATGATCTGCAAAAGCCGCCGAAACCGTGGAGAGAGTTTCTGCGCGCGGATCAGGTTTTCGCGTCGTATTCCATCCCGAAGACGGTGTTTGAGTGCAAAGTGCGCCTCGATGGGAACGTGTTTGAGTACATTGGGAATTACGTGCGGATGGGGGTGGTGTTCGGGTGCGTCGCGGTTTATAAGAATCCCACCGCGGTGGTGGGCGCCGTAGCCAGCGCGAAATTGTACCAGTGGATGGAGAGGAATTTAGCGCCAACGGGGGAGTTACACGCGGTGAGATTGTTGGGTACCATGGTGAGTTGGTTCGTGATGATGTACACCAAGGCGTCGGCGGCGATGTCGATGACGATGTTGTTGACGATGGCGTTTTTGTTGGCGCACGGATGTTGTCGGCGGCTCGACGCTCCGAAACCGATCAAAATTGGAAAGCATAGTGGGATTTCTAAGTGGGAGAGTCAATCACCGAGAAAGAGAGGAGCGGGGTCTTGAGGTGAGGTGACACCGACGCTGCTTTTTCGTTCACGAGTTAGTCGTCGTCGTCTTTGCAATAGAGAAAATTTAGAGAGTTAGTTTTCAGCGAACCTGTCGCGTCGCGTCGCGCCTCGCCTCGCCTCGATGGACACGACAGTGCGCGACGCGTCGTCGTCTCGACATGCCGAAACTTTCCGAATCCGTCATCGCAGTGACACCTCCGACGCGGGAAGAACCGAAACCGAACCGACCGACAAAGGCAAAGGAAAAGAATTATCACAGGTTATACACCGCGGACGAAGACTCTGAAGAACCAATTCAATGGCAGTACCGCCACAGCAAATTTGTAGACTCTGAACCGATTGATACCGGGTTCAACGCCGACGGCACCATCAAGACGCCCGATCCGCCGAAAATTCCCGGGTTCGATCCGTCCACCATGCTCTTTCGCTGGCCCGATGGATCGTTGAAGGCAGATTACCCACCCCGGAACAAGTACGTCGTCGCGGCGCGCAAGCGATGGTCTGAAATCGTGCACTTTTGCCGAATGAAGGTGCTCGAAGGGATGGATTCGGATTCAGAAGAGGCAGAAATTTTCAAACATCGGTTCAACATGAATGTTCTTTGGTGCGCACACGCGAGGTATATGCAAAAGCTACACTTTCCTCCAGAAACCAGAGACGACGGGGAATGGTATGAGTTTGACGAAAACTTCATCGACCCGCTGCTCGACGAGGAAAGCGTCGTCAACGACATGTTGCGAAAAGCTGGATGTCCATCCGTAAAGGAGATTTCGGATGAACTGGATGAAAAACTGGAGCAACGATTGCGCGAGCGTTGGAAGGAGAGACGAGAGAAGGAACGGCTCGGCGACGCGTATCGGCCGAAGAGCGCCTTTATCAATCTCAACGAGGAATCAGTGGGGACGCGCGTCGATTTCCAATGCGAAACGCTCGGTGAGCAATCGCCGATTGAGCCCCAAACTCCGACGACGGGTTTGGACGAGCTCGAGTGATTTAAAATACGATGTTTCGCGCGCTGTAAAAATTACCAATCGTTGCTAATCTATTTTAACCAACCAAATCGTCGTCACTCAGGCCGTTTGGAAGACATTCTGCGAGACAGACTTGCCCACACGCTCGGCGGCACGGTCGAGTTCTTCGATTTCACTCGCAGAGAGCCGCCATCCGAGCGCACCGAGGTTGTCGTCGAGCTGCTTGAGGTTCTTCGCGCCAGGAATCGGCACGGTATCCTTGCACATGCACCAGTTCAACGCGACTTGCGCGTTTGTCTTGCCTCCATGCGCCTCGCCCACCTCACGCATCGTCTCCAAAAGCGTCGGAAGAGGCGGTAAGACATCCTTGTACGCAAAGCCACGAAGACCGGGTGGCGGGTTTTCGACGCTGTACTTACCCGTTAGCAAGCCGAGGGCGAGCGGACTGTATGCAATGAGCTTGATTCCGAGTTCGTCGCACGTCTCCTTCGTACCATTGAGCTCTGGGAAACGGCTGAGAAGGCTGTACTGCACCTGAAGCGTCGATATCGGCACGCCTCGCTTGCTCATGTACTTGTGAATCTTGCGCAACTGCTTCGGTCCGTAGTTGGACAAGCCGACGGCGTTGATGATGCCTTGATCGTACGCGTCGGCGATGCCAGCCCACAACGCTCCCTCCTGCAGCGGCTGATAGTTCCCAGTGCTCCAATGAAGCTGCCCGAGCGCGATCGAATCCACCTGAAGCCTACCCGCGCTCTCTTTCGCCGCATCAACGAAACTATTCGCCGTCACGCGCCACGGAAACGGTGCCAATTTCGTCGCCAAAATGACGTCGTCTCTCTTCGCGCTCGGACACGCCTTTAAAAACTTCCCCAACAACACCTCTGACCGCCCATCAAACCCCGACCCGGTGCCGTAACTATCCGCCGTGTCAAACAACCGCACCCCGGCGTCGACGGCTCGATCGAACACGCGCTCGAGCTCGGGATCCATCGACTCTTCGTACTCCCACAAAAAAGTGTTCCCCCACGACCAGCACCCCAGACCCATCTCTCCGATATCCTTCAACCCGCCGGTATCCCGCCGGTATCCCGCCGCCCGAGCGTTCGCACCCGTCGGCATCATCACCGTCGCCGCCGCGGCGCCCATCAACACCTCCCGACGTCCCGATCGCGACGCGTCGTCGCGGTCATCGTCGTCGCCCAAAACACGTCGAGCACATCGAACGACGACCGAAGAAGGACGACGACCCGATCGCGAGCGACGCGACGCGCCCTTCTCGGCGGCACCGGCGTTCCACGCGCACAGCGCGCGATGCGTCGGCATCATCGCCGTCGTCGTAAACGCCGTCGTCATCGTCGTCGTCGTCGACGTCGTCACGAAGTGCGGCGTCGTCCATCCGCGGATGACGGAACAAGATGCGTTTCAGTCGAGACCCCGCGTTTGACGGTTCGTAACTCGAGAAAACCACCAGGGGGTACCAAAGAGGGGAACCGAAGAGACACCTTTCGCTGACGCGCGAGCGACACTTCGCGACGCGCGACGAACGAACGAACGGCGGACGGACGACGATGTTGAACAGGGAGGATGGAAATTTCCGCACGCGCATCCCGCGACCGACGATCGCGGTGACGAAGAAACGCAAGGGTGAGGACGAGGGGAAGACGCATCGCGCGGGTGGATTGGACAAGGAAAATCGAGGACCGAGTGAACCGACGACGACGCGCGCGGCGGTGACGACGACGCCGACGGTGGAGAGAAAACGCGCGCGAACGACGATGAATGGGGAGGAATCGTCTCGGGTGGTGGTTTCTGGATCGGTTTCTGGGGTGACGGCGGCGGTTGCGGCGCCGGCGTCGTGCGCTCGTTCGTGCGGACGGTCGACGGTGCGACTGGCGTTGGACGAGGAAGATGAGGCGTTGGAGGAGCTTTTAAAGATTCGACCGCGCGGGAAGGATAAGTTTGATAAGGTTGGTAAAGCACGGGCGTGTGATGAGTACTTGGATACGCTGAAACCGGCGGTGCGGGCGCTGCAGGAGCGTTTAATGGATGCGAGAGTGGCGTTGGCCAACGCGGATGGACGGCACGAGGAGCAAACGCGCGCGATTCGCGAGCGATTGAGCGCGGTGGAGAGCGGCAAGGCGCGATTGGAAACGCGGTTGGAGGAGGCGACTGCGGAGCAAGAGCGCGCCGAGGCGGAAGCGAAGCGGACGAGCGAGGCGGCGAGGGTGAGTGATCGCGCAAAGGTTTCCGCGCAACGCGAGCGAGACGAAGCCGAAGCGCGAGCGGAGGAAGCGCGAGGGGAAGCCGAAGCGGCGACAGAACGCGCGGATGCGCTTCGAGAGCGCGTGGAGAAGCTCGATGGAGAGATTAAAGAGTTGAAGCGCGCGCTGAGTGACGCGGAGAGCGAGAATGAGCAAGTCAAGGCTTCGTGCGAGGCGTTGCGCGAGGACAAATCCAAGCTGACGACGGACATTGGCACGCTGCGGGGGGAAAAGAGCGGGCTCGAGATGCAAGTGGAAACGCTCCAGCAAAAGGATCAGGAGCACGTCAAGGAGCGGGAAGCGATGCGAGAGAAGACGGATAAGCTGCACAACGATTTAGCCAAGGCGCGGGCGGAAAAGGATGGGAGTTCTCAAGCGATGACGCGAGCGTTGGAGGACGCAGTGGAGGCTCGAGCCAATTCGGCAAAATCGGCGGCGGAGGCGGAGGCGGCGGAGGAACGCGCGAGACGCGCCGAGGACGCGCACGCGCACGCCACGGCGGATTTACATCGCGCGAGAGAGGAGAGAAACTCGGCGCAAGAGCAGTTAAACGCGCTGAATGCGGAATTGGAACTCTTGAAGCCTCAGCTCGCAGCTACCGAGGACAAGCTCAAGGCGAGCGCCGAAAGAGTGGAATCCACTGAGCAACAACTTCTATCGATGACGCTCGCCAAGGAGACGCTCGATTCCAAGGTGAAGCAGCTGACGGAGAGCTTGCACGCGAGTGAAAACAAGCTGACGTCGCAGACGGAGCGCGCGAACGCGGCTGAGCTCGAATCGACAAGATTGAATGCCGAACTCATCGCTACGCGCGCGAGCAAGGATGCGCTCGATCCCAAACTCTCCAAGCTCGGAAACGAACTCGCGGACGCCAGAGCGGAATCCAAGCAGCTGCGACACGACAAGGAACGCATTGAAAACGATGTCACTTCGCTCAAGCACGCGATTCAATCGCTTGAGGGTGAGAATGCGACCGTCAAGTCCAAGGCGCAGACGTTGACGTTGGAAAAGTCTACGCTCGACGAACGCCTTCGATCCGAAGTCGAAGCGCGGCGAGAACTCGAAGCTGAGCTCAGACAGACGAAAAGCTTGCTGCAAAAGGCGAACCAGAACGCATCAGACGAGCGAGCCAAGGCGATGGCGGCGCAAGACGCGATCGACGATGCCAACACTGTCAAGCAACAACTCTCAGCTTTGCAGCGGGCGCACTCACAGCAAGGAGAAGAACTCGCGCGATGCAAGATGGAGATTGCCAACATTGTCAACGACGAGCGCAGCACCTCGCAGCTCATCGCGAGATTGCAAGAAGTGAAAAACCAGCTCGCCGCTCGCGAGGATGAGCTGCACCAGGCGATGGTGACGCGCCGTCATTTGCACAATACCATTCAAGAGCTCAAGGGCAACATCCGCGTCTTTTGTCGCATTCGGCCACCCTCTGAGAATGAGCAAGCCTTTGACGATTCCAACCTTGCCGTCGATCGTAAGGGTGAGTTCGCGGGAAGGCGGCTCGAGATTGCCCCACCAGACGCGCCGAAAAAGTACGACTTTACCTTTGACCGTGTCTTTGCAAAGAATGGCAACCAAAAGGAAGTCTTTGACGAAGTGTCGCTTTTGGTGCAGAGCGCGTTGGACGGCTACAAGGTTTGCATATTCACGTACGGTCAAACGGGATCTGGTAAGACGTACACGATGCTTGGCGGTAAAGATAACGACAGAGGTTTGATCCCACGCTCCATGGAGCAGATTTTTGCGTCGCAGTCGCTGCTCGAACGCAAGGGCATGAAGGTGTCCATCACTGCGACGTTGCTCGAAATTTACAACGAGGACATTCGCGATCTCTTGTCTGAATCTCCAGACGTAAAAGTGGAGCACAAGATTAAGCACGACGATGAGGGTAACACAAAAGTCACGAACCTCGTCGCGGTCGAAGTCTTCTCCGCGATGGAGGTTGAAGACCTCATGAAGCAGGCAAACGCGGCACGCGCCGTGGCCAAGACAAATATGAACGATAGAAGTTCCCGATCTCACATGGTCATGCGCTTGTGCCTCGACGGCGTCAACGAGGCGGGCGAACCGATCCACGGTGCGCTCAACCTCGTCGATTTGGCGGGCAGCGAAAGGCTCAGTCGAACTGGCGCCACCGGCGATAGGCTCAAGGAGGCGCAGGCGATCAACAAATCTCTGTCGAGTTTGGGAGACGTCATCTTTGCCTTGGCCAACAAGGAAAAGCACATTCCTTTTAGGAATAGCAAGCTCACGTATTTGTTGCAAAATTCGCTTGGTGGTGACTGCAAGACGCTTATGCTTGTCAACGTGTCTCCGTCTTTGGAGAGCGCTCAGGAGACAATGTGCTCTCTGCGCTTTGCGGCCAAGGTGAACTCGTGCGCGCTGAAAAGTGCCAAGAGTTCATCCAAGAGCTCAAAGTCCGATGTATCAAAAAAGTAGAAACAGTTTGTTGTTGAATTAATAAGATTTCATATCCTTCGTATTACATTCGTGTTACATAACCTCTCCGCCCTGCATCGCAAAGCATCGATGTGTCATTGCATCGCATCTTCATCGTCGCCAAAGGCTTCGAGAACCTCTCGCGCGTACCTCGCAATTTCGCTCGCCGTGGCGCGCTCCGTCGGTTTCATGACTAAGCACGCTTCAATCAAGCGCGCCAACTCGGCCGATCTCCCTTCCGGGAGCGGTGGCAGCGCCGCACGAGGCGTCGCGCCTCTTGGAAGTTTCATCCCCGTCGCCGCTTCGTAGAGCGTCACTCCGAGAGAGAAAACATCCGCACTCGGCATCGGGGACTCGCCCGGGAAGAGGTTGAGCAGTTCTGGCGCGACATATCCGCCGTCGCCTTCCTCCCAATCCCACCCCGCGCCTTGGACGTACGCCAGTCCCAGATCGCCAATCTTACAGTCTCCATTGATGTCGACGTAAATGTTATCTGGCTTGATGTCGAGGTGCAATACGTTGTGCGCGTGCATGAAAGCTAAACCGTCGGCAATTTGTAGCGCCAGACGCCATACGTCTCGCTCGGCGATGAGCGTTCCCGGGGGAAGCCTCGAACAGACGCTCGCGAACGATCCGCACGCGCAGTGTTCCATTTGAATGTAAAAGAATTGCTCCTTTTGCCAGCTTCTGTAATAACGCACAATGTTCGGGTGCTCGGGAAGCAAAGCCGCAGCCTCAACCTCCCTCTTGTACTTGTCTCGCTGTGCGTTGGTCGTGAAAGAGTGCAAACACTTCTTCACTACAAACGCCTGCCCGCTTGTCTTTGACGTAACCAACCAAACCTCGGAATTTTGCGAAAACGCAATGCGCTGCTCAAACCTAAAATGTTCATCAAAATCAAACATGACGTCATTGCTCAAACTTGTCTGTCGAACAAGATGCGTCGACGTCAACACCTTGGTCTCGGCGAGCGAATTCATCCTCGACAAGGCGAATTCATCCGAACCTCCTCGCTGAGAACCAAACGATGACGAACCGCCGCCGCCGCTTCCAACGTGAATCAACGCCCGCCCCTCGCTCCCACTCCCACCGACGCCGTCGTGTCTCTCTCTATTTATCTCTTCCCCTTTAACGCGTCCGAACGACCCGAACAACCGCCCACCACTCCCCATAGGTGGCTTTCCGATGTCTCGTCCAAACACGCGAAACATCGGCTCGTCCTCCGCGTCCGCGCGCCCCTCCTCCCCACAAAAATCAAACCCCAACGCGTCCAAATCCGCGCTCCGCGTCTTTGTCCGCCGACGATCTAAACTCGGCGGTCCCGCGCTCTCGGGCGCGGTATCGAACGCCCCACCGACGGGCGCCGCCCACGGTTCTCTCGCCGCTCGGTCCAACTCTTCCGCGAACACCGAAGCCGACTTTGTCTTTTCATTCCCCGACCTCGGCGTCTGCGGTTCTCCGCGTCGCACTCGTCCCTCATCGTCTTCGTCGCACTCGTCGTCTTCATCCGACAGTATCCTCCGCCGCGTCTCTGGCGATCCCCCGGGCGACGCGAACGACACCGCGCTCGCGGGCGTCAACGGTTGTAACAACACGCTCATGGGCGACGTCGTAAACGCCGCAGTTTTCTTCATCGCCGACGCGGAAGACGTCAACGAACGCGTCGACGGTCGTCCACCGTCGACGTCCATTCGCGCCGTCGGCGTCAGGTGAATGTCCCCGCGCATCGCGGCCGTCGGTGAGTGAGGTTTCGACGCGCGCGCGCGCTCATCTTTTGAATGTTGAAATCCAATTTTGTCAAGTTCCATACACCCGCAGTGTGAGACGCGGTGTGACCGTGGACGACGACGACGACGGCGCGCGTCAGGGGTGGGGGAAAGTAAACTGTACCGAATCGCGTCGACGTCGGCGTTGATACTCGCGCGATGGGACGACGGAGCAGTCATCAGGGACGAACGTTTCGGTTCGAGTCTCCACTGGCGATCGCAGCGAATGAATTCATCGCGGATAAAGACACGGATACCTACCGCGGGTTTCACATGGAACGCGTCGGTACGCGAGAGTTGGAGATTTTAAGCGATGATTTAGACGTGGCGACGAACATGCGGACGCAAATCATGCGGACGGTGCCGGGGATTAAGTTGCCGAGGATCGTTCGGGGGTTGGTGCCGAATGGAAAGGTTGAATTCGTGGATACGAGACGGTACGAGGAGGGATCGCAAAAACGAACGCCGTTCGTGCAAGAGTTTACGACGGTGAATAATATTACGAAACATTCCATCGTGCGGGGGACGATCACGGTGGAAGCGACGGGGAGGGATACGTGCGTCGTCGTGGGGCAAGGCGTGTGTTCGGTGACGTTGCGAGGCGTTGGCGGATTGATTGAAAATATTGTCGTCGATGGTATTAAAAAGTCGTACGAAGAGTTGCCGAGAATTGTGGATGAGTGGAAGGTGTATAAACAAGCGAATGGGATCGTGACAGAGGTGCACACGGAGCCGGAGTTGACGAAGAGTAAGTCTTGGTTGGACCGGGTGATGAGCAGGACGGCGAGTTCGGCTTCGTTGGCGCAGTCGTTTCACAGCGCCAAGGACTTGTTACCGCCAGCGGCAGATGCGCTGGAGGATGAAAACGACGCAGAGAAGCTCGTCCCGCCTGCAAAGGTGAACATTCGGAGAAAGAAGCGCGTGAGTATCTTTGCGTGTTGCACTTCGGCGAGCGCGACTGAGGAGGAAGAACTCGTCGACACCGACATGTTCCGAACGGCACGGGAAGAGACGAGCCGCCAACTAGCGACGTGATGGTTCTTCGTGTCTTGTTATTCTACTAGTATAGTATATTCTAATCCATCGCTACTGCGCCGTGAGGACAAATCTTTCGACGGCTTCGAGACGCTCAATCCAGGCAGCGATGAAAGCGGCGCCTTGCGTGGAAAAACGTTCATCGAGAAGTTCCTGAGAGCGACAAAGCGCTCGAGCTTCGTCGAGCATTTGAGATAGTCCTTCTTTACCCTCTCTTTGATATCGCCTCTTCGCTTGGATCGCGATGACGTCTGTCGAACGCGCAATCGCGCGTTTCGCGTGCGCGTCCTCGCTTAGCGTATCGCGCCGACGCTTGCTAATATTTAATCGATCAAGCTCGTGACGCTGCCACGCGTAGCATCGCGCGGCGGCAGAAAATGCGTATTGAATCGCTTCTCTCGCCTCGCTATCGATCTCTGCCTGCGAGTCGTGGAAAAGTGCGTGATCGCAGTCGTTTTGCGTCAGCGATGCCGTGTAATGTACATCCTCCGCTTCCGATTCCGTCTCTGCCAATTCTTCGTCGCTTTCAGCCAATCGATACGTGCTCGATTGCTTTCCCTCATGCCGCGTCTCCTGTGCAACTTTCGTCGCGCCGCCGCTCTTCTGCGGGTCTTCTGCGGGTCTCGGTCTATGTTTGGCGAACATTTGCGAAAGCGTCGGCTGTTGCGCGTTTTCCGTGCCTACTGCGGGCTGATTGTCAAGCTTGGTCACCGAGACGCCCAAACCGCGAATCAACATGGGATCGACGTTGAGCTCTCTCAAGAGATCGATAGCCTCGCGCGCGATCGACTCGGTGTCGTTCGTCATTCCTCGAATCGGCCGTGATCGAGAGAGAACGTCGCACGCGCCATGACCTTGATAATCCCGCATCGTGTGCGCATTTGGAATGGCTCTCCACAGTTTGAGATTCATCTGAGAACCGCGAATGTTGAGACGCTGCATTCTCGACGAAACCTCCCCGGCGAGTTGCGTCACAAAGTCTATCGCGATTTCTTGCGTCGAGCATCGCACACCCCAGCTCATCTGCGCGCCCACGCTCTTGCGAACTGGCCGCTCGATCCACAACGAATTGTCGATTCCGCGCGCCAAATCTATCAGTTTCTGCGCCATCTTTTGACCGATGACGCGCCGGATCGACTCCACTGGTACCTTTAAGAGCTTTCTGCACGTCAACGCGTTGAACGATTTGAGCTTGTCCGCCACGCTCGATCCAATCCCTGGCAAATCCCGCACGAGCGTTCCGGCGATGAACTCTTGTTGCGACGCTTCGTCGACGTAAAACACCCCGTTTGGCTTTGCGCGTCTCGTCGCCAAACGCGCCAACAACATGTTCGAGCCGATACCGACCGAACACGTACACTTTGTCGCCGCGTACACTTTTTCACGTATCTCCTCCGCCAACGCAACAGCCCCGATATTTCTCTCTCTGCACGTCTCCGTGACGTCGACGTACGCCTCGTCCACGCTCACGCCCACGCACCGTCGATTGGACGCCTCGAACAAAACATCATACACCCGCAGCGCCAGCGCCTCGTACGTCTCAAAATCATACGGTAACGTCACGAGATTCGGGCACAACTCCAACGCGCGATCCAACCACATCCCCGCCCGCACCCCCGTCGACCGCGCGACGTAGTTGCAACTGGAAATCTCTCCTCGTCCGCTCTTCGCGCTCCCCCAGCTCACCGCCACCGGCGCGTCGCGCAAATCCGGTCGATCGCGAACCGCCACCGAGGCGAAAAAGCAATCCATATCGACGTGCATGACGACGGATCCCGGGGCGAGCGGGCGCGGCGGCGCCGGGTGTTTGGCGTCGGCGCTCGGTTGTGGAAACTTTTCATCGAGAAATGCTTCGTAACGCGCGCGCCAGGATCCGATAAAGTGGAGACGCGAGTTGGCGTGGAACGCGTGCACGGCACCGGTCGTCGTCTTCGTCATCGTCGTCGTCGTCGTCGTCCGTCGGTCGGTGTCGGCATCGTCGTCCGCGCGCGGGGATGTGTGGAACGAACGCGCGATTCGTTGTTCGCAGACGCGACAGTTGAATTGTTGGCACCGGAAACGCGCGCGCGCGACTTTGGGTTTCTTATCTCTATTAACAACGGTATCGTCGTTTAGTGGTTTAGTCGTCGGCACCCGCGAACTCTTGCTTGTTGGCTTGCGCGTTGTAGAAATCAGCCACTTGTTCGGCGTTGGTAGCCATCTCTGGTTCCTTATCCTCGCGTCTGCGTAAAAAGCGAGGGAAACGCAGGGCGATGCCCTTGATGGGATCGACCAACCCGGCGGCGGCGCGATGGACGGGTGAGATGGATAAATCAGCCGCCTTGACTTCCCAGACTTGCTTCGGCTCGAACCAAACGTCGGGTTTGAGTGAATCAGCCACCTTGTAGTAGGTTCTAGGTCCGTCGATGGTGTGCGGGTTCATGCCGTCGGCGAGCTCGACGAGTTGCTCCTCGCTAAAGCCAGTGCCTATTTTACAGATGGTTTGGTACTCTTCATTCTCTTCGTCGTAACAAGCGAGAAGGTAGGCGCCGTAGACGCCGGTGCGCTTGCCGCGACCGAGCCAAGCGCCGATGGGGACCAAATCCAAAGAGTCACCGCAGCCTTCCATGTAATCCTTCTTCAATTTCAGCCAGTTGAGAGACCGCTTGGACGGTTCGTACGTGGCGTCCAGCGTCTTCACAATCAAACCTTCCGTGTTGTCCTTGATGGATTCGTCCAAGAAACCTTGGAGTTCGTCGATGTCTCGCGATGTCTTCTCCGTGACAAAGAAGAACTCACCCGGAACCTCTTGGAAGGCGCTGTAGAGAGCTTCTCGACGCTTCACCATTGGCTCGCGCAAAAGCGGGACGCCGTTGAGGTACAGACAATCAAATGCGTACAGCGCCACCTGAACCTTGATTTCGGATTCGACTATGTTCTTCTTACCGCGCGTACTCAGAATTTGGAAGGGGAGAATCTTTTCCTGCTCGCGGTCGTACGCGACAGCCTCGCAATCGATCACGACCGACTTGACGTGCGGCTTGATGTAGCGCTTGATGCCGGCAATAATGTCTGGGAACTTTGGAGTGTTGTCTTCTTGATTGCGCGAGAAGATGGACACTTCACCGTTCTCCTGGAGGTGGATTTGCGCTCGTTCACCGTCGTACTTGTACTCGCATGTGAACTCGATCTCTTCGAAGCGCTTCAAAACCTCGGACACACCCGTCGTCGGTTTCGCCAACATCGGTTTGACTGGAACGCCAGGCGTAAATTTGCATCTCTCTTGTAACCCGTCAATGCCCGCCTCCAACAAAGCCGGCACGATTTGGTCGAAAGTCGGGCACTCGCTGAAGACTTGCTTGACTACGTCGAAAGCCTCGCTGAGAGCGTCGGCGAGCTCGGCGCCTTTTTTACCCGTTTTCGCGTGGAGCACGACGGCGTGCGCAAGACTCTGCGTGACAGTTTGCTGAGCGAGACCGATACGAAGCTTCCCTTGGAGAGAGCGAATGACGTAACCGGCTTCACAATCACGCGCAGAGACGAGAAGTTTCTTAATCTTTGCCTTCTTGCGATCGACACTCTTCTCGCCATCTGTAGTCGCAATGGCTCGGAATTCCTTCAACACACCGGAAATGGTGAGCGGTGGCGGCGGGAACATCATTCGCTGTGTCGCTCTACTCGCCATCGCAACGCTACCAAGGTCACCCGCTTCCTTGTAATCGCTCTTAATGGCGTCGTCTTTGCGCCCGGTCGCCTCGGCGAGGCACTTGATGAGCGTCGCGTCACCAATCCCGAGATCGATGCCTTCGTGCTGCGGAGCGATGGTATTGGACGCCAGGTAGACAGCCGCCAACAAATCATCCGGTCTGCTCGCCAAGATGGTCCTGAACGCGTTCGTCAGCAGCTCGGCAATCTCCAATCGCTTCGTCGTCTCCGCGATCGACTCAAAAATATTTGCCAAGTACAAGTACGGCGTCGGTTCTCCCTTTTTCCAAGTCACCGCCTTCTCAGGATCGTACTCCAAGTACCTCTCCGCCGCCTCCACCGACTTATCCCCGACACCAACCCCAGACGCTTCCTCTTTCTTTGCCTTTTTCGCCTTGGTGGGCATCTTACCCGTCTTCGGTGCGCCGATTTCAACATCCTCGATGTCGTCCTCCATATCCGAGTCGTCATCCTCATCCTCGTCCTCATCCTCCTCGTAATCATCCTCTAACGCCCGCGCATCCACGCTCGATCGCGCGCGTCGTCGTCCAATCGTTCTATCTTCATCTTCATCATCCTCGTCATCCTTCGTCGTCGTTTCGACTGGCTTTTCTTTCGTCTTTACGTCAACAATCTTTCCACCAGTTTGAATCGCATCCGCGGCATCACTCTTTCCTTTCCCCGTTCCTGTCGGCGACGACACCGCCGTCGGTTTGTTATTTTCATCCCCAGACTTTCCCGGTGATTCCTCCGCGACGGCGGTTTTCATCCCCGCTGGGTTTCCGAAGAACCCCGCGAGCGTTTGCTGCGGCATCGTCGGTCGTCGTCGCGAAGTGCGGAGTGCGACAGCTGCACGAGTTTGAATACAATTTGAAATGATTTCGTATGGGTAAATAGTACTATTACTTTCTGCTTCTACACGTGTTACTTACAAAGCTTGCTACAAAGACCGACGACGACGCCGGATGGATGGATGGCGCTGCTCGGTTAACCCTCCTCGCCGAACTCTTTCGTGAACCTCTCGTGAACCTCGAGATCGGCGGCGGCGACGGTGGGTCGAGCGCGAAGGAGAACCTTTTTGAAATCCGTGGCGGTAATGGGCGGCGGGAGCACTCGAGCGGCGTAGCCGAGTCGAGCGAGCTCCTCGAGGGAAGATTCCCACGCGCCGGGTTCTCCCGGTGAGCACGGCATGTAGTACTCGGGTTCCTCCGCGGGTTGGCCGTTGATGGGAGAGGAGATGGTGACGAAATGCGTCGCCTCTTGCACCTTGCGCACGGGTTCGTAGAGGACATCCTTGACAACGTGGTCAATGTCGGAACCGCTAAAGCCCTCGGTCGCGGCGCCGAGGGATTGATAGTCCTCGTCCGTAAGGTCGTTTGGTGTCTCTCCGACGTGCACGCGGAAGATGTGTGCCCGCGCGGACTCGTCGGGCAGTGGGATGTAAATGCGCTTGTCAAAGCGACGACGCACTGCCTGATCGAGAGAATACGGCGTGTTGGTGGCTGCCAGGACTAAAACCTTGCCGGACGAGCTACCCACCCCTTGCATTTGAACTAAAATTTCCGTCTTGATTCTTCTAGAGGCTTCTGATTCTCCATTCTCGCCGCGCGCGCCGCAGAGCGCGTCGATTTCATCGATGAAAATGATTGACGGCGCTTGCTCGCGCGCCATGTTGAAGAGTTGTGAAACCAACTTTTCGCTCTCACCCATCCACTTGCTCACTAAATCGCTCGAAGAAATCGCGAAAAAAGTTGAGTCTGCCTCCGTGGCGACCGCCTTGGCGAGATAGCTCTTACCCGTCCCCGGTGGTCCGTACAACAGAAACCCACTCCACGCCTTGCGCTTGCCCGTGAAAAACTGCGGAAATTTCACCGGCAACACCACCGCCTCCTTCAGCGCATCCTTTGCCCCTTGCAAACCCGCGACGTCGTCCCACTTCACGTTTGGTTTCTCTGTGACGATCGCACCTCCCAACTGCCCCTTCATCTTGGACATCTCCCCGTCTTCTTCACCCGGTTGTTTCGCCCGCTGCGCCCCGCTCGCCCCCGTTCCGCTCACCTCCTTGGCATTCTTCTGCGCATTCACAATCTTCTGCAGCTCCTCGGCCCGTTCGAGATACTCGATGTACTTTTCCTTCACCGTCGCCGCCATTCTCGGGTTCTTTTCATACTTCAAATAACACTTGAAGTACTCGAGCGCGTTGAGATACAGCTTAAACGCCGCCTCGTAGTTTCCACCTTGATCCTCTCGCACCGCCTCCTTGACGAACGCGATCGCCTTATCCCGAATCGACGCCCCGCCCTCCATCGCGCTTTACACTCAAATCCTCCGCTCCTCTCGGTGAATCGTGCGCGCGCGCCTCTCCCGTGAACGCGCCAAAGACGATGAGATCTTCAACGAACGTCCCAGCTGGCGTCTTTCTCTTCCGTCCTTACCGTCGCACTCTTTGCGCTTCCGTTCGAAACCCACGACGACGACGACGAGAGCGAGACCACCGACCGGTCGCGTCCAACGACCGATGAATCGATCGATCGATCGCGTCGCTCGCTTCGCGCGCGCGCGAGTGCAGTGCCGTTCGGTACACGCATCTAGAACGTTTGTCGACCATTCGATGTTTTCATACATAGTCTTATTAACTGTACAGTATTGTTGTTCGGACATCTGGGTGGTTTATTTATTCATTCGGTGCCACACTACGAGTCGCGCGTGAACGTTCGATCGATCGTCACAGTTTGGTTTCGCTCGCGAACGATGCTTCGACGAGTCGCCTCGACGGCGGTGCGAAGAACGACGGGACGAGGGATCACGACCTCGTCGATGTCGCGCGCGGGCATGGGACCGGCGGTGGAACCGACGACGGCGCCCGCGGCAGAGGTGCGCACGAGAAGCGTTGACTGGTTTCTTCTCGTTTGACCTACCCACAGCGAGTGACTGGACGAACGAACGAACGAACGACGCGCGCGATGGATCGAGGACGCGGTGACTGACGCGAAGAAATACCAAACGTTTCGTACGTAGATTCCGGATGAGTCTGAGCTGACGTGGGACGCCGGGGATGCGCACCCGGAGCCGGCGTTGGATAACGTGCCGGCGCACATTGTGACGAAGAATCGCGCCGCGGCGTATTTGGCGGGTGCGTTTGCGTTTTTGGGCGGGGTGTACACGATGGCGACGATTGTAGATAAGCCATCGACGCAGCCGTTCGTGGAGAAGACGTTTCCGTACAACGGGCTCGAGGTGGAGCTCGGTAAGAAGTGAGCGTTTGTTTCGGTTCGCGTGAAGCGTTGAAGCGTTCGACATATTTGTAAAACACAACTCAGAAATCCCTAGGCAAATGTTACTCTTCTACTATCATTCATCGGCGGCGATCGGTGACGCTGCATCGCCGTCGTCGTGCACGTCAACTTCGACGAGTTCTCTATTTTTGATGCGCTCGCGAAACATTTCCTGCGCTTGATCCCACACCGCTTTCGCCTTGGACGCCTTGGACGCGCTACGATCCTCAAAGGTTGCCGGATCTGTCTCGGGCCCTCCCTTGACGCACGACCGCCACCAGTGTACGAGCATCTCGGAACCTTTCTTTCTCACCGTGACTCGAACGACGCGACGCGCTTGTGCACCCGTGCCTTCAAAATCCGTAATCTCCCAGTCGCCGAATGTTGGCATCGCATCGCCAAAATCGTCGTCGTCGTCATCCTTCGGCTCCGCCTCAATCTCGTGCGACCACTCGCCTGAAAACACCTCCCCCGCGCAACTACCTGCCAACGCCGTCTTCATCCACACTCGCACGTCTCTCGCGGTGACGCGAACGTCGACATCCTTCGCTCTTGTTCCCGGCGCGACGACGACGCTCAGCGTCACCTCCTTCGCGTCCTGACACCAAAAGTACACCACACCATCGTCTCCACCGCCGTCTCCGAACACCGCACCACCGTTCCTCGTCATCTTTACCGTCACCGCGTCCCAATTTCTCGCCGCGGGCGTGCTCGCGGCGTTCACCACCGGAACCGCCGGCGCCGTCGCCCGGCGTTCGTCCTCCAGCAGTTTCGCATACGCGCTCTCTGAAATGTCAACGACGTCCTCGTTCGCAACTTCTGACGCTCCCGGTGCGCCGCCATCACCGCTCACGGCACTACCCGATCCATTCATACCGCCGACGCCGCCCGTGGCGTCCGTCACCACCGTCACGTCGCGTCCTCGACCGCCGCCAAAGGTGACGCTGGATGGACCTTCGAGTCTCGTCACGTTCGGTGCCCCGCGTCGCGCGACATCGCCCTCGTCGTCGTCCGAGCTCGATCCGACGTGGTCGAAACGCGAGTAATCAACCATCGCGCGATCGCGTTTCGTTCGGTTTCGCTTTCGGTTCGGCTACGCGTCGCGGTTTGACGAACCGCGTGCAAAAAGTGCAATTTCGTTGTGTGTTCACGCCAGCGCGCGACGCGTGGACGCGACGCATGTCAAAGAAACGACGACACAGAGAAGGCGGCGACGACGACGACGTCGAGCGAGGTGCGAATCAGCCGTCGTCAAATCGCGGGGGGGCGGAGGGAACGTCGGCGGCGGTTCGACAACGAGGAGAAGCGACGCAGACACAACAACAGAGAAACACGGACGCGTCGACGACGACGGCGTCGAAGAAGGATAAGAGCGGTAAATCGGCGGCAAAAGCTGCGAAACGCGCGAAACTCTTGGCGCACTTATCGGTGAAATCATCGGGTACGGTGACGCCGGCGAATAAACAGGCGTTGGCGTTCGAGAACGCGGATGAGGCGGACCACTGCGAGACGCCCTTCAAGGCTTACAGGGACATCGAACCGTTTTTGTTCGCCCTGGCGAAAGCTTTGAAGAAGACAAAGAGCGAGCTGAGGATATACGATCCGTACTTTTGTGAAGGGTCGATGGTGGCGCATTTAAACGCGCTTGGGTTTGAGAATGTGTACAATAGGAATGAGGATTTTTACGAGCGCGTGGCGACCAAGACGACGCCTGAGTTTGACGTGCTCGTCACCAATCCTCCGTATTCGGGCGATCACTTTAAGAGGATTTTGTCCTACTGTCGAGCGTGTGGGAAACCTTGGTTGTTGTTGCTTCCGAATTTCGTGTGTAGGAAATCCTACTACGCGCCGTCGATTGGAGACGCCGCCAAGCCGCTTTTCCTCATTCCGGATCCCGCCAAACCGTACAGATACTGGGCCCCGGGAAGAAAAGGTTTCGACGTTCGAGCCAAGGGAACGACGCCTTTTGAAACTTTCTGGTACATTGAATTCGCCGGGGTGCTCGATCCCGAAGAACAACGCGCTTGGTGGCTTAAAAAGTACAAGGCGCACTCCACGTGCGACATTCCGGCGCTCGATCAAGCGCTTCCTCAACAACAGCGTTTACAAAAGCGTCCAAATCCAAAAGTACGCGCCATACTCGCCGCCAAGGGTGTCAAGACGCACACGACGACGTCAGGTATTTATTTCAATCCCGAAAAGGCGAAGAAGCGCGGCGGCGACGATGGTGATGAGCGGAAGAAGAAGAAGTAGCGGCGTCCAAAATTGTAAAACCAAAACGAACACACAACCAACCTCACTTCGCGACGACGACCAGCCATGTCCGTCTCGCGTCGTCTCGCGCGCGACGTCGCGCGATGTCTCGACGCGTTCGCGCGACCGTGTGTGACGTCGATCGGACGCGCGTCGACGTCCGCGGTGGCGACGGCGCGGTGGAAAGAGGCGGCGACGAGGGCGACAGGAGGACAAAGTGGAATCATGCACGCGACGACGATGGGCTCGACGCGCGCGTTCGTGACGTCCGCGACACCGACGCGTCGACGCGTGATGGATGCGTCGATTCGCGGACGGGGCGGTAAAGCCGCGCCGCCGGCGGCGGCGGCGCAGCCGGGAGCGTCAGCGGCGACAAAAAGCGAAAGTGGAAGGAAGAGAAGCGCGAGTGGCGAGTCGACGCGAGTCGACGCGACGGCCGAGACGACGACGACTTCGGGACCAGAATTGTCGATAAGGTTTCGAACTCACCTCGTGAAAAATGATTTAGATATTAATCCAAACTTTTACGAGGTTTGGGGGGAGACGATGCGGGCGAGATGGAAGTTTACGTATCCGGCTCCGATGTGTTTCAAGGCGTTGTATGCGTACAAGTTCACCGTCCTGACGGCGTTCGTGCTTCGGTCTAGTTGGTTATTCGTGCCGTATTTTCTTGCGGCGTATACCCCGGTTTGGTTGGCGTCCGCCATGATGAGCGGTATGGGATTGGTTGGGTTTTTGCTCCTCGCCAAGACGGTGGGATTGGGCGAACCGGCGTTTGCGATGATGAATTACGCTAACTCGGCGGGCGACTACGTCGGCGTCGAAAATTTGATGTTGAATCTCTGTGCGGCGCTTGTGACAATCAGGACATCGTATTACACGCTACCCGTCGTCATCTTCGTCTGGGAAGAGATAGTTTACAATCTGAGGCGCGTGAGGAGGCTTGCGAGGTGGATTCGTTAGAGAGCATTGTATTAGTAGAGTCAAATCAAATCACAAAGAAAGCAGCGTTACTCATTGAACTTGTTGCTTTTGGTGGTGTTCCCACTCGCTGCCGTCGCTCGACGCTGCGCCAGCGGCGTATGGAACGAAGGCTGGTCTACCCTCGAGGCCGAGCTCTTCGAAAAGGAAGGAATCGGAATCCTTCTCGTTGTTCGGCGTCGTGAGCAGCTTGTCGCCGGTGAAGACGCTATTCGCTCCGGCGAGGAAGCAAAGCGCTTGCGTCTCCGGGGACATGTTAATGCGACCCGCGCTGAGACGAACAACCGTAGCTGGCATCAGAATACGCGCCACGGCGATGGCGCGCACCATCTCCAATCCGCTTGGCGGCTTCAAGTCCTTGAACGGAGTCCCTTCCACCGGCACCAAGGCGTTAATCGGTACGCTCTCCGGATGTTCCGGAAGCGTCGCCAACACCGTCATCAGACTCGCCCGGTCGGCTTCCTCCTCACCCAAACCGAGAATGCCTCCGCAGCACACAGAAATTCCCGCCTCACGCACCGCAGCAATGGTGTTGAGACGATCCTCATACTTGCGAGACGACGTCACCTTGTCGTAATACTCTGGGCTCGTATCCAAGTTGTGATTATACGCCGTCAAACCCGCCTCTTTTAGCTTTAACGCCTGCTCCGGCGTCAACATACCCAACGTCGCGCACACCTCCATGCCCATATCCCTCACCTGACTCGTCATCTCCAACACGCGCTCAAACTGTCCCGCGCCGACTTGCGACGGCCCTCTCCACGCCGTACCCATGCAAAACCTCGTGCTTCCAGATTCCTTCGCCCTCTTCGCCGCTTCGATCACCTCCTCCACGCCCATCAATTTTTCCGCCTTGAGCTTCGTTTCCCCTTTCCACGACGAGCTCTGCGCGCAGTAATTACACGTTTCCGGGCACCCACCCGTCTTGATGCTCAGCAGCGTGCACTGTTGCACCTGCCGAGGGTCGTGGTGCATCCGGTGCGTCTTGGCCGCGTCGTACACGAGTTCCAACAGCGGTCGCGCGTACAGCGCGCGCACCTCATCCTTCGTCCAATCGTTATACACCTTGCCGAGTTCTCTCGTCGTCGGCACCGCCGTCGACGCCGCGCCGCGCGTCGTCGTCGTCGTCGTCGTCGTCATCGCGAGCCGCGACGCCAACCTCTTCGCTGCCACGCGAAGGCTCATCCTTCCTCGCCGCGCGATCGAACGATGCGATGGAAAAGAGCGTGTGAGTGAGTGAGAGCGAGAGCCCCGACGCGGTGTTTCCTCTCGTCCGAGCCTCGACGCGGTCGCTCGGCCGGGCGTCGACGTGTGCCGTCGGCGCGGTCGGCGTCCCACCGGGATATCGGAAAACCTCGCGCGTCCGAGGGTGGTCTTTTCTTGAATCATGACTCGTCAGGTAGGGTCTTTCTTGAGTCGTGACTCGCGCGGGTGATCCAAGTCGACCGAAAAAGCGCGCGTCTTCGGGTCCGCGCGCGCGACCGCGGGCGACGGGCGCGACAGAGAACGACGACGGCGACGGGCGAGAGAGGGAATGGAGGACGCGTGGGGCGGGTGTGGATTTCGGATTCGCGAGCGCGCGAGGACGGTGAGAGCGCCCGCGACGGAGGATGCGGGCGATGGGCGCGACGGTTCGCGTGAGAGCGTCGAGCTGAGAATTTCCATGAAGGACTTGACGAGTGAAGGCGACGGCGAGGACGGCGACGACGACGACGCGGGATCGGATGAGGAAGAGGCGGGACAGGATCCGTACTTTTTCGAACCCGGGTACACGATCGCGGCGACGACGGGGTTTTGTAGGGTGTGGGAAGGCGCGGCGACGCTGAGCGAGTACCTCGAACGCGATTGGAAACGCGTCGTCGGGAAACGGGTCGTCGAGCTCGGTGCCGGGGTGGGTGAGTGCGGGTTGGTGTGCGCGGCGATGGGGGCGGATGTGGTGATGACGGATGTGGAGGTGGTGGCGGAGAATGTGATTCGGAGGAATATTTTGCAAAACGCGACGCCGGGGGAGGCATCGACGACTCGGCCGAGGGCGTGGCCGAGGGCGAGGTTGGTGGGTCGTGGGAGCGCCGCGCACGCGACGCTGGATTGGATGGATCCGCTGCCGACGAAACCGGCATTCGTTGAGGCGGACGTCATCATCGCGGCGGAGTGCGTGTGGTTGAGGGAGTTGGTGGAGCCCTTTGCGAACACCGTCGTCGAGCTTTTACGCGGCGGCGTCTCAGAGCTCATACTTTCCATCAGAGATAGGAGCTCGACGGAGGACGCGTCGAGCGGCAAGGCGTTCGCATCCACGGGTGAGGTGTTTCGTCTCTTTAAAAGCCTAGGTTGTGCGATAGAGGAGCTTTACAAGACGGCGTCTGAAGATGAAGGCAAAGACATTGTCATCGCGCGCATTGTGCTCGACGGATGATCAGACTCCTCACAAACAAGTAGCGATTGTATTAGAAATTAGACCACCTTTCATCATCAGATGGATCGTTTTCATTGTTGTTTTTACAATTCGTTGAGCCTAGCGCTCGTTCGGTCTCTAGGAAGCCACGACGCATTTGTCTCGCGTCACGTAAAAATGGACTTGAGCAAATCCAAGTTTGCGAGCTCTTTGGAATCATCGACAAAGTCGGGATCTGTCGCCGCTTTTTGCCTGAACGTGCGCATGATTCTCTTCTTTTCCTCCTTATCCTCCGCTTCCTTTTCGCGTTTGTAGCGCTCCAGCGCCTCTTCCTCTGTCTCGTCATCCACCGCGCCCTCCGCCGCGCGACGTTTCGCTCTTCGTTCCTTCATCGCCTCCAACGCCTTGGCCTGATCCATCTTCTCAATGTAGAAGTCCCTCTCCTTTTTCGCCACTGCGAGTTCGAGCTGAATCTTCTTCTCCCTCAGCGCTTTTTGATACTCCATCTCCTCTGTCAAATTATCCCACTTAAACTTTGGCAGGTACCGAATATTCCACAAATCGTAATAATGCGCGCTTCGTCGCTTCCCACCCACCTGACGGCCGTGCAACATTTCCGCCGCCTTTTTCGCATGCTTTTTATTCCGAAACTCAACCCAACCCTCGACAAACTTCTTCCCGGTGTTCCCACCAAACTTTTTCCGCTTCGCTCGAATAGCCGGGTCCTCAGGCGCGAGGTACATCCTATCCGTCTCCCCGTACTCGTTCAACAACTGCCGAAGCTTGGTCGGTTTCATAAACGGCGGAATCGTCCCGAGATAAACCACCCCTCGCCGCGCGTGGTCTTTTCGCACCCGTTCTAGCGCCTCCTTATCGAGCGTCTTTGGTTTCGTCGTCGTCGGCTTTACAGCCGCCACTTGTTCATCATTCGCATTCGTTTCGTCGTCGGTTCCGTCGTCATCCTCGTCGAACGCCGCCGCGAAACGATCATCGACGGCGTCATCATCTTCATCTTTCTCCTTCTCCCGCGTCGTCGTCGTTCTCGCGCGTTTACCCATGGTGTCGACCGGGCGTCAGTCGCGGAATGAAGAAGTGCCCATCCAGAGCGAGCCTCACAACGCGACGCGACGCACGAATGACGAAAACGATCGCCGTCTTTGGCTCGGTAAACGTCGACCACGTGTTCACGACGCCGACGACGATTCCGAAACCCGGGGAAACGGTCGGGTCGGCGCGGTACGAAGCGCTTCCCGGGGGTAAAGGGGCGAATCAGGCGTGCGCGGCTGCGACAGTTGGGAAAGACGTGGGCACGACGCGGTTCGTCGGCGCCGTCAACGCGTCGGATGAGTGGTCGATCGACGCGTTGCGGGGCGCGGGGGTGTCGACGGAGGATGTCGAACGCGTGGATGGGGCGCAGACGGGATCGGCGGCGGTGATTGTGGATGGAAAGGGGGAGAACTGTATCGTCGTCGCGCCGGGAGCGAACGCACTCGTCGATCCACAACGCGTTCCGCGGTGCGACGTGTTACTTTTGCAGTGCGAGGTGCCGCTGGAGGCGAACTTGCGGGCATGCGCGAGGGCGAGGGCGCTGAACGCGGAGGTGTGTGTGGTTTTGAATTACGCGCCGGCGACGGAGATTTGCGTGGAGCTGGTGGAGGCGTGCGACGTCTTGGTGGTCAACGAGACGGAGAGAGACAGTCTTGTCGCGGCGTTCCAACGCGAAGGAGGCGGGCGGACGATATTTGATCGATGCGTCGGTGTGGTGACGCGAGGTGCGGCGGGGGCGACGCTCATCGCGCCTGGTTCGGCGCAATTCGGTGAGCTACGCGTGGCGGCGCTCGAAATGGAAAGTGGACGCGTCGTCGTCGATACCGTAGGCGCCGGCGACGCCTTTGTCGGCGCTCTCGTCGCTTCGATGGCGAAAGGTGATGATTGCGTCACCGCCATGTGTCTGGCGAGCGCCGCTGGGAGCCTGGCGTGCACTGAACGTGGCGCGCGACCGAAAATCATAGCCGAAGCGTCGCTCCACGCCGACTCGGTGCGAGCGAAATCGAACGCATCCGCCGTCAACGGCGCGTCGCACGAGGCGACTTTCTCGCACTTTAGCTCTCGAACCATCATCGATTTATGCCGCGCCGCCGCCGCTTGACTGAAGCGTCGAGTCTCGCGCGCTTCCATCTAGTTGTAACTCTACGCCTGCCAAAATTTCAACTGTCTGTCCAAGCGCCCGCTCGCGCTCCCTCACACATCACCCCGTCGAACGAGACCATCCACCGACGATGACGGACGCGCCGAGAGAGATTCGACTCGCCGATTACGCCCCGTATCCATTCACGTTTGACGAGGTGCGCGAGAACGAAACGCGAAACGAAACGCGACGCGGCGTGACGACTGAGGATCTGATGAGAAGCATCACGAATGAATTGATTATTTTTAGAATGACGACGACGACTGACGCGTAAACGCCCGCGTAACGGTAGGTTTCGCTCGATTTCGCGTTGGATGATGAATACGCAACGGTGAAAGCGACGTCAAAGGTGACGCCGATCGCGAGCTTGTCCCAAGCGGACGGGTTGAAGCTGAATGGGAAGATGCCTTTTTGCGAGCTCTTGAGCGTTTGCGTGGACGGAGAAACCTTGGGGGAGGATCGATACAAGATTGAAGAGGATGGAGACGATACGCTGATGACGGTGTCGGGTCTTCCGGATGCGAGTTTTACGCTCGAGGTCGTGACGAAGTTCAAGCCGCAGGATAACACGGAGTTGAGCGGATTGTACAAGAGTTCCGGAACGTTTTGCACGCAGTGCGAAGCGGAAGGTTTCAGATCCATCACGTTTTACCCGGATCGCCCGGACGTCATGTCCATCTTCACGACGAAGATGACTGCGGATAAGACCAAGTATCCGGTGCTTCTTTCGAACGGTAACCTCGTTAAGAGCGAAGAGTTGGAAGGAAACTTGCACTCGGCAACTTGGAATGATCCGTGGCGCAAGCCGTGCTACTTGTTTGCCCTCGTCGCTGGTGATCTCGCCGTGGTTGAGGATACTTTTAAGACGATGAGTGGACGCAATGTTGCGCTTAAGATTTACGCGCAACACAAGAACATCGATCGATGCGACTTTGCGATGGCGAGTCTCAAGCGTGCCATGAAATGGGACGAAGAAAGATTCGGACTCGAGTACGATTTGGACTTGTTCAATATTGTTGCCGTCGACGATTTCAACATGGGCGCCATGGAGAACAAATCGTTAAACATTTTCAACTCTCGACTCGTCTTGGCGTCGGAAGAAAGTGCGACTGATGCAACTTTCGAGCGCATCGAAGGAGTGATTGGTCACGAGTACTTCCACAACTACACTGGCAACAGAGTCACTTGCCGCGACTGGTTTCAACTTTCGCTCAAGGAAGGTTTGACCGTGTTCCGTGACCACGAGTTTACGTCTGACTTGCACTCGCGTGCAGTCAAGCGCATCGCTGATGTCAGATACCTGCGCGCGGCGCAGTTTGCGGAAGATGCGTCGCCGCTTGCGCACCCGGTTCGACCAGAGGCGTACCAGAAGATTGACAACTTCTACACCCTCACCGTCTACGAAAAGGGTTCAGAACTCATTCGCATGTACCACACGCTTCTCGGCAAGGAGGGCTTCCGCAAGGGCATGGACTTGTACTTCGAACGCCACGACGGCCAAGCGGTCACGACTGAAGATTTCTTCCAGGCAATGTCCGACGCCAACTCGACAAACATCGAGAAGCTCAAGCGCTGGTACTCTCAAGCGGGAACGCCAGCCTTGAACGCGGAAGGCGTGTACGATGAATCCGCCAAGACGTACTCTTTGACCCTCACTCAAACCTTGCCCCAGACGAACGACGTGAAGGGTGCCGCCGAAGGCAAGCTTCCGCAACTCATTCCGGTGTCCGTCGGCCTCATCGGCGAGGATGGCAAGGATATGGTATTGGACGGCGAGATCAAGTGCGAGGGAGACTCAGAGGCGACTCTCGATGAATCCAAGACGACGGCGGTGTGCAGATTGACTGAATTCAAGCAGACGTTTACGTTCACGAACATTACTTCCAAGCCGGTGCCGAGTATTTTGCGGGGCTTCTCTGCGCCGGTGAAGCTCACCATCACCCCAGAACTCACGACGGACGAACTCTTGTTCTTGTTGGCGAACGACAGCGATGAGTTCAACCGTTGGGAGGCGGCTCAGAAGATTGCCACGAGCATCTTGATTCGTCTGTGCAAGAAGCACAACGACGACGAATCGCTCGCGATTGAGGACGTGGACGTGACGTCTGATCCATCTTGGGCCAAGTATTCGGCTGCTTGCCAAGGCATCATCAAGGATGCGGCGGCGAACAAGCTCGATCGCGCTTGGGTCGAAGAGGCTCTCAGCTTCCCGGGTACTTCCCAGTTGATCCAGGATCTCGCACCCGGTGTCAACCCGGTGAACACGTACAGAGTATGCAAGGCTTTTGCTCGTGCGTTCGCGCGCGAAGCTCGCTCCGATCTCGAAGCCGCGGTGGCCGTGTGCGACAAGGAAGCGGACGGTCTCAAGTACGATGTCGACGGACCGCAAGTCTCCAGACGTGCTCTCCGAGGTTACGCCCTTCGAATGCTAGGAACCATTGGCGGCGACGACGTTTCGGCGTCCATGTTGTCTGCGTACAAGAATGCGAAGAACATGACGGACACCGTCTCTGCGCTCTCAGGACTCTGTGGACACAAGGACTATGCTACCGCGAAAAAGGATGCGTTCGACGACTTTTTGCAAAAGTGGAAGGATGATAATAACGTGAGTTGCACATGGCTCCGAATGGTTGCCGGCGAAGCCGGAAAGGGTGGATCGGACGCCGTCACAGAGATGAAGGAATTGATGGCGACCGAAGTTTACGACGCAAAGAACCCGAACAAATTTTACTCTCTCATCGGTGGTTTCGCCGGGGGTAACGTCGAGGGCTTCCACGCGGCTGACGGTAGCGGCTACGAGTTCGTCGCCGACGTCTTGCTCTCGACGGATGCCATCAACCCGCAAGCCTCTTCGAGAATGGCTGCCCCTTTCACAAAGTGGCGCTTGTACGATGAAAAACGCCAAGGTTTAATCAAGGGTCAACTCGAGCGCTTGCTGGCTCAAAAGTTGTCTCCGAACCTCTATGAGATCATTTCAAAGGCACACAAAGGATAGATAAAACCAGTACATCAATCTCACAGATTAAAATTGTCATTACAAACGAGAAGAAACGAACCCAACGATGGCCCGAGCGATACCCACAAAGATGGCTGTGAACGCCACGAACCCGCTCAACACGCACACTCTCCACCGAAACAACAACTTTTCACCGAGAATGTCGCGAGTCGGGAGCGTTCCCGCTTCAAATCTCCGTTCCATGTCGTCCACGAACGCCTCAAACGCGTCTATGTTTTTATCCATTCTCCGAAACATTCGCAACGCCGGCAAACACGCGTGTAAATCCTTCTCGAGCATATCCATGATTTTATTCACACACCTCAGCTCTCTCGCCGCCTCGGACGTCGGATCCTCATCTTTCACCTTGCCCCCATTCTCTGCGTTTTCAAAAGTAAACTTCTGGCGCGTCCACGCGCTCCCTTCCCCAGGCGTGTACTGCTCCTCATCCATGTTCATCCCGCGCTCCGCCTGCATCATCACCCGTCTCAACCTTCGAATCTCCACCGCCTCATCGTCATCCCAAGGCATTCGCGTCACCGACGTCATCGAACAAGAAGAATCACCGTCACCGTCTCCGCCGTCGTCATCCATCTCGTAATCCTTTCGTTCCATCGTCGTCGTCCTCTGATACTCTCGCGTTAAAAACGCATCCATCACCGGTGGCCACACCCTTCGCCACGGCGTGTTCGTCAACGTCTCCATCGTCGGTCGCTCCCCGTCCGCGTCGACGGCGTCATTTTCTCTCGTCGTTTTCCCACGCGGCGCCATCGTTCGAATGACGCGACGTGCGCGCGCTCCAACCCCGTGAATGCAATCAATCAATCGATTCGTAACGCACATTGTAACGCTTTTTGGCGTCGTCGTCGGTCGTTGAAGCTTTTTGAAAATTACAATTTTGGACGCATCCGTCAGTTCGCGTCGTCCACGCGCGCTCGAGACCGTCGGGAGACGACGGGTTTCGATCCTCGGATCGACGACGCGAACGGACGAGCGAACGGACGAGCGCGCGCGATGTCGTCGAGCGTGAAATGGCTGACGTGGCGTTCGTTGACTCTGGTTTCGGTCTGGGTAGCGTGCGCGCTGATGACGACGGAAACGACGGCGGCGATGGAACCGATCGGGAGGAGACGCGTCGCGGGTTTGCGGGACGAGATCGTGCGCGAACGGTTGCGGATGACGCGTCGCGGGCGCGCGTTCGTCGTGAAGGAGGATGCGGCGACGGATTCGGATTCAAAGGAGCGTTGGTTTGCTCAAAAGTTGGATCACTTTGACGGCGCGGATTCGCGGGTTTGGATGCAGAGGTATTTTCTGAACGACGCGTACGTGCGGGAAGGGTCAAAGACGACGCCGATTTTCGTGTGCGTCGGCGGGGAGGGTCCGGCGTTGACTCCGAATGTCGTCGTGGATGGAGACGTGCACTGCTCGGTGATGATTGATCTCGCTCGAAAGCACTCAGCGTTGGTAGTCGCTCTGGAGCATAGGTTTTACGGTGCGAGTCAGCCGACGGGGGACTTGAGCGTAGCGAGTTTGAAGTATCTGAGCAGCGCGCAGGCGCTGGAAGATCTCGCCGGGTTTGTGGCGTTCGTCGCGGCGGAGCACAAGCTGACACCGACGCCTCGCAGCGACGACTCCTCAGCAGAGTACAGTAAAGTCGTCACCTTTGGAGGATCTTATCCTGGAATGCTCACCGCGTGGTCGAGAGTCAAGTACCCGCATCTGATTCACGCCGCCGTCGCGAGCTCAGCGCCGGTGCGCGCGGAAGTGGATATGCGCGGGTATTACGATGTCGTCGGAGACGCGCTACGCGAAACGGACATTGGCGGTAGCGACGAGTGCTATGAAGCCGTCTCGCAGGCGTTCAGCGTGGATCTCAGTAATCTTTTGCGAACCAAGTCTGGTCGACGCAGTCTCGAGACAAAGTTTAACCTGTGCGGAGACAAGGCGCTCGACGAGTTCGGCGGTCGCGACGGTTTCGGAGAAGTGCTTCGCGCCATGTTCCCAGCGCAAAACAACGATCCCTCGTGCGGCGAGGACGATCCTAACTGTTTCAACATTGCAAAGGCGTGTAAAACGATGACATCGAACGAAAACAAGCTCGATGCGCTCGCCAAGCACGTTTCTAACGTCTTTCAAGGCGCGTGCATCACACTAGATGGCGCAGAGTACATGCGCGAGCTTGAGAGCACCGTGCCCAATCCTTTGGGCGAAGGAGAGCGTCAGTGGACCTGGCAGACGTGCACTGAGTTTGCATTTTTCCAAACGTGCGAAAAGGACAGTCGGTGCCCGTTCAAGCTGGACCCACCGACGATGCCGCTGGAGTCTTATTTTTGGATTTGCGGCGAAGTATTCGGCATCTCCGCGGAGACTGTCGCGCAATCAGTACAGCGCTCGAACATTCGCTACGGTAGCGACGCGCCCGGTGGTACTCGCATTCTTTTCCCTTCGGGAAGCGTAGATCCATGGATTGCCAACAGCTTCGTTTCCGACGGCTTTGCGCCAAAGTGGGAGCCAGCGTTTGTCGTCCCGGGCGCTTCGCATCACTCGTGGACGCACCCACCAAAGGACACCGATACCGAGGCAGTCGTCGACGCACGAAAGCGCATAGAGACACGCGTAGACGCGTGGTTAAAAGAAGGCCCGATGACACGTCGGTTCCGCCGCACGTCCATGCCGGGCCGACCGCTGTTGACCGTCATGTAAAATTCTATCGTTGTAAACAATTTCATTCTTCATTAAAAAATCACAAAAACCAAAGATTGCTTAAACGCTTGCGCGTAGCCTCAGCCAAGGGAGTCCCAGAGCCGACGGCGTCGATGAGTCTAACTACTAACTTCTTACCCTCCTCTCTGACATCTTGCGACCCGAACGACGGCTTCACGCTCTTGAGCGCCGTCTCGCACGCCCCTTCTGAGTCGCCGGCGGCGTACAACGCCAACGCCAATGCTCGCAGATTCTCGAAGTTCTTCGGCTCCGCCTCGTGCGCAGCCTTGCGCGCCTCCAAATCGTCACCGATCGCGACATCGCGAGACAACTCCAAACGCGCCTCCACCATAGCCATCTCCTTCGGTTCCGTGAACCCGTCGACCAATTTTTTTCCGGCGGCCAGGAGCTCCTCAGCGCCCGCGACGTCCATCGGATCAGATCGAAGCGCCAACATTGCACTCGCCGCAAACGCGCGGCATTTCATCTCTGGTCCAGTCTCGCGCGCGTTCAACACGCCCGTGAGCACGGTGGCGACGTGCGTTCTCACCGATTCTTCCAACGTTCCCACGCCTCCGAAAACAGCCGCCGTCGCCGCATCTAAACCCACGCCGTAATCCGCCGCCGCCGAACCGTCGCCAGTCGAACCCTCACCCACCGCCGTCGTTTCCTCAAGTCCACTCACCAACCGCGCGACGAATTTCTCCACCTCAGCCTCGGGAATCGCCCCTTTAAACTGATCCACAAACTTCCCGCCCACCATGCCCATCACCGTCGGCAACGAAGAGATTCTCAACTGTTCCACCACCGGCGCCAACGCCGGGGAATCCGTGTTCAGTTTCACCAACGCCGCTTTCGGCCAGACTTTTTCCACCGCGCGCTCCAACATTGGCGTCAGCGTTTTACACGGTCCGCACCAATCGGCGTAAAAGTCAAAGATTATCGCTTGCGAGTGACTCTTCGGAACCATGGCGTCGAGTTCGCTCGGTGTTTTCACATCCGTCACCGCCGGGAACGGCGCCGCGTGCGCATCGTCGGAGGACGCTCTGGTGATTGCACGCGCGATCGGCGCGCGAGCGCCGCGGTTGAGGAGGAATAGACGACTCGCGCGTCGTTGAAGCATGCTTCGTGTTGTGAAGGGGGCTGGCTGCGCGTTTGGTGTACACTTTTGTCTAAATTTTCATTTCACAAAAACAATTCGATGGGAGAACGCTAATATAATGAAGGGATGCGCGTGTGTGTGTGCGCGCGCGCGATCATCACATCATCCCCTTCATCATGGATTGCATCTGTCGTGGATCCATGCCTTCCATTTGTTTCATCATGTTCATCAAGCCCTGTTGGCCGCCCATCATGCGAAGCATGTCTGGCGGAAGCGCGCCCGCCATTTGTTGCATCTGTTGCGCCATTTGCTGCGGGTTGACGCGACCGCCGCGACCGCCGGTCGGCATCTTCATGCCCTTCATTTTGCCCATCATCTTCGCCAGTCTCTTGTGCTCTTCGAGAAGGGTGATCATTTCGGTGGGCATGCGACCGGCGCCCTTGCAGACGCGCTCCATGCGCTTGGCGTTGAAAATCTTAGTGTTCGGAGCGTCGAGCTCGGCATCTGTCATCGAGTCCATGAGCGTCATCATCGTCTTCATACGCTTCGTGCCCTCGACTTCGCTACCCTTGGGAATCATGTCAGCCATACCCGGCATCATGTTCATGAGAGAGGAGATGGGTCCCATGTTTTGCAAGTTCTGAAACTGCTCGTAGAGCAAGCGCATGGTAAAGGTACCGCTACCGAAAGCCTCCACAAGTCTCTCCGCGCTCTCCTCGGGAACAATCTCTGTCATCTTTTCCACGAGACCCTTAATGTCACCCATACCGAGCAGCTTTGAGACGAAGGAGTGCGTCTCGAAGACTTCTAACTCGCCGATGTGCTCCCCCGTACCGATGAACAAAATTGGCGCCTTGGTCTCGCTCACCGCCGAAATCGCACCACCACCCTTTGCGTGACCGTCGAGCTTGGTCATGATGACACCACCGACGTCCACGACGGACGCGAACGCCTTGGCCTGATCCGCGGCGGATTGACCAATGGAACTGTCCATGACGAAAATTGTCATCGTCGGATCGACGACATCTGCAATTTCGCGCATCTCCTCAAACAAAGACTCCTCTTGCTTGTGTCTACCAGAGGTATCGACGATGATCAAGTCACTCTTCTCCTCTTCAAACTTGGCGACGCCCGCCTCTGCAATTTTTGCCGGATCGCTCTCCGTGTAAGAACCGTAAAAGGGAATCTTCGCCTTGGACGCGTTTTGCTTCAACTGGTCAAACGCGCCCGCCCGGAACGTATCCGCACAAACCAACGACGGCTTAAACCCCTTCTTGGAATAGTAGTGCGCAAATTTTGTGCACGTCGTCGTCTTACCCGCACCCTGCAGACCGACAAACATGACGACGTTCCTCTTTCCTTTCTTTGGGTTAAACCCAGTCGTCGGCGCCGGCGCCGACGCCGCGCCCTTCCCCTTCCCGGCGACACCCTGTGGCGCCTCACCGCCCCCACCCAGCAGTTTAGTCAACTCTTTAAACACCGCCCGCTCCAACACTTTTTTCGCATTCATCCCGCTCGCGAGATTATCCAAATCAACCTCCGCGATGATGTTCTTCTTCATCTTAACCACGAGCGGCACCGAGACGTCGCTATTCAACAACGCGTTGCAAACATCCTTCAAACACGCGTCGACGAGTTCTTCGTCCACGACGACGTGGTTATTCAGTTTACGCAGCGCCCCGGCGATGGCGTTTCCTAAATCATTCAGCACCATGACTCCGCGCCGCGACTGACTCCTTCACGCTTCAAACTCGTGCTCGCTCGCGCTCGATCTCACGCTCGTAAAATCCCTCTACTCGAACGCTCGAAACCTTCCCTTCTCTACCTCCCTGCGTCACCGCGTCGGAACACGAAGACGTTTCTTCTTTTCCGCTCCCGCCCGCGCTCGTTCGGTTCGCGCGCGGCTCTGTCGTCGCGCCCGACGGACGCCCGGTCGAACGGCATTTCCGAGACCCCCGAGACAGTGGACGGGGCTCGCGCGAGACGTCAGAATGACGGGTCATTACTCGACCCACGCGTTGGGGTCCCAATGCGATCGTATTACAGATAAAAAAGGCCCATGTAATGATAAAATGGGATGGTCGTGTACGACCGGATGTACCGGTACGTACTAACGATACAAATGATCTATGTAATACATCCGTTGACTCATTATTTTAGTACGAAACGTCGTATAATATGAACAAGATGCGGTCGGCGGCGCACAGCCACGAAAATCTTGTTCCATCGGATCTCGGTGCGCGAAGTCGTCACAACGCGCGCGCGACGAACTCGCAAAGGAAGATGTCCGATAACGCGGTTTGGAATGCTGTCAAGCCGTACATGAACGGTGGTTTGTCCGGTATGGGCGCCACGTGCGTCATTCAGCCCTTGGATAGTACGTCGTCGTCGGTCTCGCGATAAGAAGTTGATGGTGATGCGCCTGGCATCATCGTCAACAACGCGCACGTAAAAATATCGACGGAAAACGGAAAAGTTGGATCGGGTTGGGACGGTGAATGGGTCTGGTGTGAATATTTCGCGGCGGGGTGTTTGGGAGGGACGAATCGCCGGCGCAGGGGTCGAAGGAGTCGCGTCGATTGAAAAAAACCTGAAGGAATGCGCATTGAACTTCCAACCAAAGAGTCGAGTGTTTTGTATTAGGCTGTTGAGACTGACGAATGATTCGCGCGCGCGATTGGCTTATATCTCATCGTAAACAGTCATCAAGGTTCGCCTTCAGCTCGGATCCACGGGAGGTCCGATCGGCACTGCGGCGGCCATCATTAAGAACGAAGGTTTCGGCGCGCTTTACACGGGTCTCTCGGCGGGCTTGCTTCGCCAGGCGACGTACACGACGGCGCGTCTCGGTTTGCACTCTCAATTCGTGCAAATGCTCAAGGAACAGAACAACGGTGCTAACTTGAGCTTGGCTCAAAAGGCTGGCGCTGGTTTGGCCGCGGGTGGTTTGGGTGCGCTCGTTGGTTCTCCGGCGGATCTTTCGCTCATTCGTATGCAAGCGGATGGTACGCTTCCGCCGGATCAACGACGCAACTACAACGGCGTCGGTCACGCTCTCGTGGATATTGTGAAGAAGGACGGTATCGGCGGACTCTTCACCGGTGCGGGTACCACCTCTGTTCGCGCCATGGCGCTCAACATGGGTATGCTCGCGTCCAACGACCAAGCCAAGGAAATGATGAAGGAGAACAACATCACTGGTTTCCCGGCGACGCTCGGCGCCGCCTCCATCGCCGGCTTCTTTGCCTCCTTCTTCTCCCTTCCGTTTGACTACGTCAAGACTCAATTGCAAAAGCAAAAGCCGGGTCCGGATGGCAAGCTTCCTTTCTCCGGTTTCATGGACTGCTGCGGCAAGACGATGGCTTCCGGCGGTCCCCTCAAGTTTTACACCGGTTTCCCGACGTACTACGTTCGCATCGCCCCGCACGCCATGATTACCCTCATGGTTTTGGACGCCATTCAAACCTTCCAAAAGAAAAACGGTTTCTAAAAATCCCAGCCGCACTAGCCAAAATGTTATTCCACTAACTTTCACTTTCACTTTCGCGTGCGAAAGAGAGCCAAAAAAGCCCACCCGCCTACCGGCGTCCCCACTCGCAGACGCGCCCGCGAGAGAGAGACGACCCCTCGCCCCGAACCCGTCCTCGACACCGAACGTTCCGTTCCGTTCTGACGATGCTCGCGCCACGAGTCGCTTCGGCGACGCTCGTTCAACGGGCGTTGCGACTGCAACAACAACAGGTCGGCGTTCGAGCGGCGGGACGATGCGGTACGAACTCTGCGCAACTCGCGGCGACGACGACGGAGTTGATGAAGGATGCGATTGGAAGAGCGATGACGAAGACGATGACGAAGACAACGCGTCGGAACGTCGCGTCGGCGGCTTCGGCAGAGAGCGGCGAAGGGACGAGCGAGACACTTGTGGGAAAAGTTGTGACTTCGCAGGCCAACTTTTTCAGAGTCGTCGTCGCGGATGCGTCGGTGAGCGGATCGATCGAGACGGAGCGGAAGCGACAGATTGAAGACGCGCGAGCGAGGGCGAAAGAAGCTGGAGCGCAGGATGACGTGGCGCGATTGGAGGCGATGTTGGCGAGAGAGGACAAGACGACGGAGCTTTTGTGCGTGACGCGCGCGCTGCTGAAAAAGATTAAAAAGAGAGTGTTAGTCGGGGATGAGGTCGTTTTGAGCGGCGTTGATTGGGTCGAGAGCAGGGGCATGGTTGATGACGTCGTGGGGCGTCGAAGTGAGCTCGTGGAACCGCCGATTGCAAACGTAGATCAGGCGTTGTTGGTGTTTGCGTTGGAACAGCCACCGCTCGAGGCAAAGCAGTTGACTCGATTTTTAGTGAGCATGGAGGCGACCAAGGTGCCGTTCACGCTCGTGCTCAACAAATGTGAGCTTTTGAGTGAGTTGGAGGTGGCTGATTGGCGCGCGCGATTGGAAGGCTGGGGATACGACGCAAAGGTTATCTCTGTAGCCACGGGTCAAGGCGTCGATGAGCTCGAGGAGGCGCTCAAGGGTAAGACTACCGTCTTGGCCGGTCCGAGCGGTGTCGGGAAAAGCTCGTTGATCAATAGGTTGAGGTTCAAGAGCGCTCTTACGAGCGCTCTCGAGAGCGTGGAATCGAAAGATGACGACGATGCAGAAGACGTCAAGTACATTACAGATTTGGACATTGAAGGCGGAGGAGGAGGAGGTTCCAAGCGCGGAAGCCGATCGCTCGAGGATGAGAAATGGCGAAACGATCTCTCTAGCCTCGATTTACAGTCCGTCAAGGGTGTAGGTGCGCGCAGTGGACGCGGTAAGCACACGACGCGTCACGTTAGTTTACTTCAGCTTCAAGTCGGCGGTTTCCTCGCCGACACGCCGGGATTCGGTTACCCTTCATTGGAGGGCTTCGACACGGATAAGCTCGCCATGTGCTTTCCAGAGATTAGAAACGCCATCGAAGGCTCGGACGTACGTTGCCAGTTTTCCGATTGTACTCACCGTCACGAGCCCGGATGCGTTGTCATTGACGAATGTTGGGAAGAACAACGATACGATCTCTACTACGACCTCTTCGAAGAGGTTAAGCAAATCGCAGAAACCGAGCGACAGGCGTATGGTCGAGAATCTCGCACGAAGACGAAATCGGCCGCCGGAAAAGACGCGACGCGTCTCGAGGCGAAACTTGAAACCAAGTCACATCGACGCGTCTCCAGACGTCGAAATAGGATGGCCACAGCTGATCTCACATCCTCGGCGATGAATGACGACGACGAAGACGATTATTACGACGAAGACGAGGATTGAAATTGTACTCATTTATAGTCGAACCCAGGGCCCGGCGCCCCATTGATGGATGACGACAATTGTAAAAATAAAAATCAAACCAGCCTCAACAAAGCTCAACAAAGCTCAACAAAGCACCTCAAGCGCTCCAAAACTCGTCGTGCGCGACCTGGTGGTGCGCGACCGAGCGTCGGTTCACCCAACACCGTCGAATCGCTTGACGCTGACGCTTGTGTCGACGCGCGCGCAGTCTATCAACGAGAACCGAAGAAGCGACGGCGAGTTTGAAGACGTGAGTGACTGCAATGCCTGCTCGAACCGCTCGAACAACCTCGGCGCCTTCGTCGCCCACGGTGCCGGCGCACCGCGTCACTGCGGACGTGCCGTCGCGTCTGGGCGCACCCAGCCCGGCACCTGTGCCAGAGCACGCCACACCGGAGAGCTGTGACGCGCAATTCGAATTGATCGGCGAAATAGTGTCCGATTTGAGAGAATCCGTCTTGGCGACACGAGAGTCGTCCGACGCCAACGTGAGAGCGGAACTCGAACAACAGTGCACCGTGCTCATGGCCAAGCTACGAGGAGCGCAGAAACGAGCGTTGTTGGGTTTACATCACCTACGAGAGATGACAAAGGCGCGAGGGGTGGATGCGGATCCGTCGAGGGTGAGATGCGCGACTTCGGCATACGAGTTGGTGCACCATCGAGCGCAAATCAAGGCGCAAGAGGATTACGAGGATTCTTCAAAGAACGCAAAACTTGGGCTGGATTTGATGGATCTCAAGGACTTTGAGTCGGACGCGAAGAGTCGTGGGATAAAGGTTCGAGTGAGAGGCGCGGATGAACACGAGCTGACGTTGAGACGTCTGGAGCACGAGTTGCTCGTGCGCAAGGAAATGGAAGCCGAAGCCAAGGCGTTGGAGGTGGAGTTGTCGGAACTCAAGAGTGAAGTGGCGCGAAAACGTCAGTTGATTGTTGGAGGGGCTGTGAGAGATTCGATGGAGGCTCTGAGACGAGCGGCGGAACCGTTGAGAAGAAAGTTTGACTTGCCGTACACAACGACGCAAAAAGTTGATGAAAAAGTTGAGCTCTTTCCAGTGCCCTTGTATGTTTTATACGCTCAACTCAAGCACGTACAGCAAGCGTACGAAGAGGATATCTCGGTTGAGGTTGTTGGTCGCGTTGAGGACGCTCGCGCGATGAAGAAACGAGTCGCCAACGAAGAGGATGTAGAAGAGGACACGGAGACGCACAATCGACGCCACGGCAATAAGCGAAGAAGAGGACACCAAGGCCGCAAGCAAGAGACATCGTCGGTGTATGATGAGTTCCCGCTCAGAGTAGTCCTCGGCATCTCAGGGATTGAGATTACGTTTTCGTACCTCGTCCGACTGCACGTTGTTGTCTCACACTGCAAACAGAAGCGTGATTTGCTCATCAATTTGTTTCCAGATGACGACGGAACGACGATGCCGAATAACGCGAGCGCTTCGACCGTCCCTTCGGACTTCACCTTTGATTTCTCGTGTACGAGCGGTGAGGCGAGGCCTTTCATGTGGGCTCAGCACCTCGCCGGTTTAAGCTTTTTGCCTCCATTGCCGAGAACCGTCACCGAGGACGAGACGCAAAAAATCATAGAAAAGGCGGACGCGCTGCGCGTGGTGCACACTCTCAAGGCAAAAATTAGCTCGGGCCGTTAACTAGTCGTAGTCGGTCGAGGCCCCTCGTAGGAAACAGTTGGAGTATGATCAGATATGTAGCAACGACATGATATGAACAAAGGAATTGCGACGACGCGATACTGTCTTCTTCTCGTGTGATACTACAACAAGGCGAGCTTTCGCGAACAATCTCTCATTCGCGGTTAAGGTTACTATTCTTTTTCGATAATGCAATAGTTGGATTGGCGATTATGTTACCGTCTTGTCAATCAGGTGGAGATCTCAGCGAGCGGTGGTGTTGTCTCTGTCGTACTCGACGTCGGCGACGCTTCCGCTTGTCAAGAGCTTGGATTGTACCTGCGCAAGCTCCTCTCTCGCCACCAACAATTCCTCGAGCGCAGTCTGCGTCATGTTCCTCTGAACCGTAAGCTGAGCCATGAGTTCCGTCTTCTCACCTTGAACCTCGGTGAGCTTGTTTGAGAGCAAGCTTTCGGAAATTTCCGTAGTCTCGTTGGGTGAGCCGGCAAAGTTATCCTGCACGAGATAGTGCGACCCGTTCGGGACGTTCCACGCCTCGGGAAGAACCAACATAGAGTTGGATCCATCTTGCCAGCGCACGGTTTCACCGACTTCGTTCTTCACGACGTACTTGTAAAAGTAAACCCCACCCGCCGGAAGGTCCACGCACACCTTCCACACGTTACCTTCTGTCCACTCGAGCTCCACTGCACGGGTCGGGTCCCATTCGCCCAGTCTCTCGTGCGATCCCAATACGCACAACTTTTGCCCAAACTCTGCCTCGTAGTGCATTTCAAAATCCACGTTCAACTTGACCATGTTTACGTAGTTGCGAGCCGTCGGCGACAGCGTCGCCTCGTCCGAAGCTCGAACCAAACCAAACTCGGCGTCGTCTTCACCCGCGACAGACTGAACGCGCGGCATCCGAGTCCGCGGCGAATCTAACGTCATTCGTCGCGCGTGCCCGCGTCGTGATCCGTTTTGCGTCGTTTTCGTCACAAACGCACGTTGCGTCGTCATCATCGGCATCGTCATCTTTCAAAGCAAAAATCTGTGATCGAAGAAGATTAAAAAGAAACGCTGGTTGAACCGTCGTCTCTTCGTTTCGTTTCGTTTCGTTTCGTTTCGTTCCGCACACACCGTGCGTTGAACGTGTATGACAGAGGTTTCGTGTCGTCGTCGGCGTGTGTCGTCGGGTGTATGAAACTTCGCAAAGTGTGCGCATTGTTGACGCTGGCAGTTATCTTGAATTTGCGCGGGAAATTTTTCTCTATATGGGTATATAGTACTGATGTGATCGATGCTGACAGCTGGATGACTTTCGCGCTCAGGCGTTTGGGCGTTTGGGCGATGAGACTCGTGATACTTAATGTATATTGTATGTACACGCCTGATTGTGCTATAGGATGCGATATCGCGCGTCGAAATCGACGATGACGCGTCGAAGAATGGAATGGGCGTCCGCGGGATTCTGTCGGATGTATGCTTGGTTGTCTGTCCAACGCTCGTCTCACGCGACGCTGACTTGGGAAAAGATACCGTCGAGTATACCCTGCGCCTTGGCTCGGAGTTCGGAAATCTTGTCGGAGGCTTCGGTTCGAATGGAGGCGATGACGTCGTCGCGCGCGCGCTTGGCGTACTCCTCCACGGTTGGAATGTCGAATTTTTCAGTCTCGGCGTTCGGCGCTTCGACGGCCGTCTCGGCTTTGTCAACCGCGACCACCGATTTCCTCTTTATATTTCCATTCGTCGTTGACGTGTTTGTCGTTGTCGTCCTACCGCGTTTGCGGGCGGATGGTTTCGCAGACGCCGGATCCGGTTCGTCGAACTCGTACACGTCGGCTCGAGACGTCGTCGTCGTTGCCTTACCCCCACGAGTCCGCGTCGTCGTCTTCGAACCGCCCCCCTTGACGTTCACCCCATCGCTCTCATTCTCTTTATTGCTTTTCCCACCCCGCGCGCGCCCACCGACGCCAACGGTCCGTTCCTCCTCCTCGTTCTCTCGCTCCTCCTCGACAACGCCCACTCGACACACCACCGTCGTCTCCGTCCCGAGCTTTATCACCCCACCATCCACCAACTCCGTCCCGGCGTCTCCTTCCAATAAATCCTTCCCATCCACCTCGGTTCCATTCGACGACCCAACGTCCGTGATCTCCCACCGTTTCTCCGCGTCGTTCCACGAAACCTCGGCGTGTCGCTGCGAAACCGCCTGGTCCCCCTTGATCCACACAGCGTTCCCAGCCTTGGTCCTTCCGATCGTTCCCTTGACCGTCTTGGTGAGCTCGAAGACTTTCCCCGCGCACGGCCCTTTGATCACCTGGAGCGCGAGCGTTTTCGTCGGCGCCGACGACGACGACGTCGACGCCGGCGTTGCGCCGCGTGGCTTTCGTCTCGGCGGCATACCAACCGTCGGTTGTTGAATCTAACGTTTTCAGCGCACCGTCTCTCGTCGTTTACGCGCTCACCGAAGACACACACGCGCGCACGGGAGGTGAGAATGTGGTCGTCGCGGGTGGATGCGCGAGGCCTCGCGCGCGCGCCGAACACGCGTCGTCGTCGACGGAGTGTAACGTCGAGAGTGTGGTGAAGTGTGTCTGTTCCCCTTTGCTTTTCACGTTTTTAGTCTTTCGGTCGTGATCGCATTTTGTCGTATTAGGGATATATTAGTGGTGTATGATTTATTTCTCGTGGTTTAGGGTTAGGGTTGTGGTTTGCTTGGAATGAAATGGAACGACGACGACGACGACACACGTCGACGTCCGATCGACAAGCGAACGACGGAGGCGCGCGTAAATCGTTTGTGTATCGTTTCGTTTCATCACTTTCATTCAAACGCGTCGTGCGTCAGATTCGAAAGGAGGAAAGAGCAGAACAAGATGGGTCAAGACGAAGAAGAGTCGACGCTCTTGGTGAAAGAGATCGCCGAACTGTGCGCAACGGCGCAAAAAGCCCCGGATGGGGAACCCGCGCGCGCGGTGGACGCGCTCGAGGCTGTGTTGTCGCTGACGAAGAAGTCAAAGGAGACGGTGTTCGCGCGAGTGGTTGAGAATGAAAAGTTCGCGGCGAGCGGGAAGATTGTAAACTCACTCAGGAAGAAACACTCGGACGAAGGCGTGCGAAATGCGGCGGCGGCGGTGAAGACGGCGTGGACAGAGTTAATTGTGCGCAGCGCATCGAAGGCGACGACGACAACTCCGGTGGAGGGTGCTGCGATGGCGAAAAAGGCTCCGAAAAAGGAGGCGGCGGGCGAAGTGGGCGACGACGCTTTGGCCAAGGTTCGCTCCGAAGTCAAGGGGAAGCTCACGCGCGTGGACGATCCCGCGCGGGATAGAACGCGAGAAATCTTTGCCGATGCGCTCGCGCTTTGCTTTAACGATGGTAAGGTGGAAGGCGTGACGGCTGAAGCGCTCGCGAAGATAGCCGATACCATTGAAAACGCCATGTCTGCCAAGTGGCCAGACGCTGGTAAGGATTACAAGGCTAAAGTCCGTCAGCTCGCCTTTAACCTCAAAGATCCGAAGAATCCAGACTTGAGGTCTAGCTTAGCCGATGGTTCGGTGTCCGCTTCCGTGTTGATTGACCTGTCTCCGGAGGAGCTCGGATCGAACGAAAGACGCGAGGCGAACGAGAAAATCAGAGAGCACGCGGAGTGGGAAGCCGTCCGCGGGCAGCAACAGCAAGCGAGCACCGACGCCTTCAAGTGCGGCAAGTGCAAGCAGCGCAAGTGCACGTATTATCAGTTGCAAACGCGCTCAGCCGATGAACCGATGACCAGTACGTATTTCTTTAGACTTAAAATTTTTTCTCGATCGAATGTTTTTTTGAGTGACGCGACTGACAATGATGACGTGTTTTTGTGTTCCTTTAGCGTTCGTTACGTGCGTGAATTGTGGGAACCGTTGGAAGTTTTGCTAGATGTTGTAACACGTATTTAAAAGTTGAACTACTACCGGTACCGGTCATGAATGATAAATGAATATATGGACGTTGCGTGAGTTTACTGGTCCTTCGTCGTCGCCATCGGAAGAGTCTCGCTGAGAATTTCATTCAGTCGACCGAGCATGGCGCGCGGGTCGTCGAGAGAGCCGGCTGCGACGCGGGCGTTGTCGAATATTTGCTCGGCGACGAGCTTGGCCAACTTTTGAACCTTTGGATCGTCGCTGGAGCGCGCCGAGTTGATGCGACGGATCATCTCATGCTTGGAGTTGAGCTCGAGAGTGAGCATGGAAAAGTCATTCGCCATTTCAGCCAGCTTTTTACTCGCCGCAGCGTCGCTTGCCATGGTTTGTACCATTCTGTATCGCCGCATCGCCTCGGGTTCGTGTCCAGAGATGAGAGCAGGAGAATCGACAAGTCGGTTGCTCATTTTGACCTCCTTGAGCTTGCCGCCGAGCGCCTCCTTGCCGAACCAATCGCAGAGCTCAATGCGAGCGGTTTCGTCCAAAGATTTTGACGAATCGGTAGCGTCGTCACCGGTTTCGGTGACGTCGAGGTTCGCTGCTTCGACGCTCACGAGTGGTTTCCCAGCCACCTTCATCATGTGTTGCATGACGAATTCGTCAATGTGCGCATACAAAAACATAACTTCAAACCCGCGCGCCTTGGCCGCCTCGAGGTAAGGCGACGCCTCAGCTTGCTGACGACTCGGAGCGACGATGTAGTACACTTGGTCTTGTCCTTCGGGCATACGCTCGGCGTACTGTCTGAAGGAAGTCAGGCTGCCTGCGTCGGTGGCGCTCGACTCGTAGCGCAGCAACTCTGCGAGCTCATCCTTGTACGCGTACTCGGAGCAGATGCCCTCCTTGAGGAAAAACCCAAGGTTGGCAAACCACGCATTGTATGCGTCGGGATCTTTTTTCGCCTTTTCGTCTAAAAATTTCAACACTCGCTTGGTGATGATTTGCCCGAGCCGACGAACAAGCATCGAGTCTTGGAGCGACTCACGCGAAATGTTAAGCGGGATGTCCTCGCAGTCGACGACGCCTCGCATGAAGCGCAAAAACGGTGGGAGCATGTTTTCCGTCTTTTCTTGAATCAAGACTCGTCTGCTATACAAAGCGACGCCCGAATTGGCGACACCGGTGAATCCCGCGGCGCGCTCTGGATTTTCTCCTGGAAAGAATAAAAGGCTTCGAATCGTCAGCGGAGCATCCGCCTTGAAGAGCATGCGGAATGGTGGTGAGTCCGTGGCACCACCACTAATGAATCGGTAAAATGCAGCCGCGTCTTCATCCTTCAGATCCTTCTCATCCATCCTCCACAGCGCGCCGATGTCATTCGTCTTGGCTCCGTTTAATAAAATGGGAAATCCCACGAAGGAGCTATACTTTTTCAACACCGTCTCCACGCCCCACTTGCTGACGAGATGCTTCTCGTCAGTTTTGACGTGCATGATGATCTTCGTCCCTCTCTCCGGGGCTCCATCGCTCTCGCTCGCCTCTTCAATCGTAAACGTTCCATCGCCCGCCGAACTCCACTTCCAAGCCTTGCCGTCGCCTCGCGTCTTCCCAGCACTCGTAATCACTTCCACCTTATCGCTCACCATGAAACTCGCGTAAAATCCGACGCCAAATTTCCCAATAATATTCGCCGCTGCTTCACCACCAGCGCTTCCATCCTTTTCGACACCCTCTAAAAACGCCTTGCTTCCGCTTCGCGCAATGGTTCCCAAATTTTCCACCAACTCCTCTCGCGTCATCCCAATACCCGTATCCTCCACGACGAGCGTCGACCCGTCTTCATCATCCGTCGATATCTTAATTTCCAACGCCCCTGGGTCTTCCCCTGCGCGCAGCGCTTCGTGTCTCGCCTTTTCCAACGCATCGCTCGCATTGCTCACGAGCTCGCGCAAAAACACCTCTTTATCCGCGTACAACGAGTTAGTCACAATGTCCAACAATCGTTTCGTCTCTGCTTGAAACGCCAAGGTTTCAGACGCGAAAGAGCGACGAGAGAAGACGGACAGACGCGATGACGACATCGGCATCCCGACCGTCGTTGCGTGCGTTCGAAGGCGTCTTCGTCCTTTGGAAGCACCTGCTTCGTAATCAGCATCGATCGCACTCGCGCCGACGACGACATCCTTCGTCCCGGTGACGACGCATCGCGCCGATGAAGACAAAGTGATGCGGCGCGACAACGCGCGGCGCGCGGCTCCGTGCGCGATGAACATGTCGTGTGCGAGAGTGCGTCGTTGTGTGTGGAACACTTTTGCAACTTTCGAACACTTTTTCGACACTCTTCGACTCTCTTAATGACGATGACGACGACGCCAGCGACGACGACGGAGGGTGAGACGGAAGGGGCTCGCGAAGAAGACGTCGCGGCGGAAGAAACACCGGGACCGGTCGTCGGGGCGGAACCGGGAACCGGGGTGGCGACGAAGGAAGACGGCGCGGTGGTTGAGAATGTCGGCGGCGCAGCAGCACCGTCAGAACAACAACCGCTGTCGAAAAACGCGCAAAAACGCGCGCGACGCGCCGAATTGCACGCGGAGAGGAAACGAGCGAGAAAGGAACAGGAGAAAGAGGCGAAAGCGGCGCGACGGGACGCGCAACGGGCAGAGTTTCACGCGAAAATCAACGCGATGAGTGAAGAGGAAAAGGACAAGTATTTCACAGAGCGAAAAGAAAGACTCGACGCGAAACGAAGGGACGCCGAGGCGAAACGAGAGGCGAAGCGGGCACAGTTGAGTTCAGAATACGGATGTTTGATAGACTGCGAGTTTTCAGAGCTCATGACGCGGCCAAAGGAGTGGAGTTCGTTTGCGCACCAATGTCGGTACTTGTACGAACGCAACTGTAAGGCACCGACGCCGTTCAAGTTGACGTTCACCGGCGTCGCGGGGGAGTTTGGGGAGCACATGCGACGATCGATCGGTGGGTACGACCACTGGCACGTCATCTCGCGGGAAGACACGATTGCGGAATCGATGAGCGAAGAGGAACGCGCGTCATTGGTGTACCTGACGGCGGATAGTGAAAACGAGCTCTCAACGCTCGAAAAGGGTAAGACGTACGTCATCGGTGGATTCATCGATCGCAATCGTCACAAAGGGTTGACGCACACCAAGGCAAAGGAACTTGGAATCGCTCACGCGCGGTTACCCATCTCAGAAAACCTCAAGATGACGGGGGCAACGGTGCTCACCGTGAATCAAGCGTTTGACATTTTAACGCGCTTTCTCGAATTTGGGGATTGGTCCCAAGCCGTCGCCGCCGCCGTACCTCAAAGAAAAGTTAACAGCGGTAAAGATGCCAACGCTAGTGAGGATGCCGAAGCGTCGTGAACGAAGAGACGACATTTTGTAACAATGTGTGTACTAGGTACTATTGAAAATCTACTCCTACTACGGCTGCCGCCCGCCATGCGTCACCTCTTCCCTGGAGACGGCGTCACCGGCACCGGACCGATACCCTCGACGACGGCGGCGATACTTCCAAGCCGCGTGATCCTATCTCCAGACCTATACTCTCTCCCACCGCCGCCGACATCGTCGTCGTCTTCGTACGCTCCTTCGCGTCTCAACTGACGCGGCGCGTAAACAATCTTCCCACGCTCATCACCCCCACCACCCCCACCACGCCCGACGTCCCTCAACGACTCCGACGTCACCATCAACGCCCGAACTAACGCCTCCTGACTCGCCTCGTTCGCCCGCGCCGCGTTCACCCGCGATTCCTCGAGCGCCGCGCGCACACTCGCGAGTTCCAACCGTAAATCCTCGCACTCGCGTTCCTTGCGTTCCAACGCCCGTCGCGCCGTCACCAACGCCTCATCGCACCGTCGCAACGTCGCTGCGATTTTTTCCGCATCCATCTTCGTCGTCGTCGGACGTCGACGAGCGTCGCACGCGCGGTTGGTCGAACGAACCAAACGCGACTGGGAATGACATTTAAAACGCCACTCGCGCGCGCATCTTTGATTGAAACAAAGGAAGACTCGCGCGCGAACGTCATCGTCGCGACGATGATTTCGCGATCGCACCGCGCGGGAATAAATCGAGTGGAACTCCGTGCACGCGTTTCCCGCGATCGAGCGCGTCGTTTCGTCGTCGCGCGACGGGCGCGGGCGGATGATGATGACGCAGAAGAAGGTGCCGCCGCTGACGAGGACGACGTCGCAGAGACATTTGCGCGGGTTGAGTTGACGCGCGATCAAGCGCGAATCGCCGCGGCGGCGCTCGAAACCGTGTACGACGCTCGCGGGATTTCCTCTGCGACGAGCGATCCGTTCGAGGAGACAACGAACGACGCGGAACGCGTTCGAAGACGAAGATTTGAGATGATTTTACAAGAGGCGGTGGAGCGCGCGCGCGCGTCGTGCGAGACGGACGGACACGCGAGCGCCGAGTGCGCGACGGCGTGGGAAACGGTCGGTGAGGTGCGAGACGCGGCTTCTCGCGCTGGGGTGAGTCACGGTGCGGGTACCGCGTCGAGGATTCGCACGACGAATCCGAGTAAAGAGGATGAAGAGGAGCGAAGAGCAAAGGCGGCGGCAATGCGAGAGGCGCTCAGTCGCGATCCGCTCATGGGTTCACTTCCGTGTTCGCACATGGGTGAGTGTACTGTTGCGGAAGGAACGCTCGAGGCGAGAGGGAAGTTCATGCGCGCTTTCGGTGAAGGTGAGGAGGATGACGAAGAGGGTTTCGAGGAAGGATTGAGGAGTGAGGTGGAGGCGGCGGTGACGCGCGCGATGCGGCTGTGCGCGAGCGACGAGGCGTCCAAGCAGGAGTGCACGCTCGCATGGGAGGAGGTGGAAGAGTTGTCGAATTGGGGCGGGCGACGACGACGACGACGGGGTGGAGACGGCGATTAAAGGCAGGCATTCTTAGTTTCGTAATCTCTTTTTTGTACATTATCAGCAAAGTGCACATGAATTTAGGAAATAATAATTGACAACCGAGCGACGTTTCTGTGCTCACTGGGCGTTATCGGCGATGAGCTTTTGCAGCTCCACCGCGTCACTCTCCTTACCGAACCGAAGGTACACCATCGTCTTTGTGTTTTCCTCCTCGGCGTTAAAAAGCGTCGCAATCAAACCATTCTTAATCGTGCTTCCATCCTTTTGTTTCTTCTCCGTCAACTGCGCCGAGAGTCCCTTGTAAACGCCGGCGTTGAGCACCGCCTTGCCGATTTGATTTCTCATCAACACTCTGCATCGATGCTTCCCATCCGCACCGGACGTCTTTTCGCGTCTAAACTCAAAGCTATTCACGCCACGATCGGCCCAGTTCTTGTCCGCGGCATCCTTCTTGGTGTGAAACTTCACCTTGCCGACGCGAAGAAGCACCGTTTCGTTGTCATCCTCAGTCGCTTCGTTGGCTTGGTACGACGGAGAGCTCGGTCTCGGCGGTTCATCCTCATCCTCATCCTCCGCGGTGGCGGCGGCGGCGGCGGCGGTAGGAGCTGCACCGCCCGGTGCGACGCCACCCAAATTTCCAAACAACCCACCACCCGGCGCCGCGGGTGGGAATAACGACCCGGACCCGCCGCCCGGCGCCGTCGGAAGCGAACCGAAAATCGAACCGGGCGCCGTCGGAAGCGAACCGAAAATACTTCCAGCCGCCGGCGCAACCGCCGGTGCCGACGGCCCACCGAATGGATTACTCACCGGTGTCGACGAAATCGTCGCCGTCGGTGCCGGTTTCGTCGTCGTCGCCGTCGGTTCGTCATCCGTTTCCAAAACGTCGGCAAAGTCTCTCTGCGCGTTCGCGTTTGGATTTTGATTCCAATTCCATCAGTCAGTCTCGCCGTGGTCTCGCGCGACGCGGTTCGGCGCGGCAAACGAAACACCCGAGCGAAGATTTAAAAAACGCGCGACCGCTCGAACGAACGAGCGAACGAACGAGCGAACGAACCTTTATCTTTTCAACGTGTTTGAGGTAGTCCTCGCACCCTTTCCCCCAACTCACGATCGGGCTCTCCGTCGCCCGTCTCGCCACCCACGCCGCGAATTGCGCGTTGAGCGCTTTCAGCGTTCCTCGACACTCCGCCTCGCGCTTCTTCGCGTCGTCGGCGTCGCCGTCGTCGTCGTCCGACCTCGACGGGCGTTTACCCATTTTTCAAGCGAAACAAAGCTGAGCGAAAACGGGCGCCGCGCGTCACTCTCTGAAGTTTGACGCCATGACGCCGACGACGGCGTCGACGGCGCGAGGAGTCCCCGCGCGGGCGCACCCGACGACCCGACGCGGGGAATCGGCGTTTCCCATGGGTGGCGGCGGTCGCGGCAACGGGAAGAAGAAGAAGCAACCGAAGACGACGACGCCGATGCGACGACGAGAACCGGCGGCTGGAGCAAAGGGAAAGCGAACGGAAAGGACCCGCGAGACGAACGCGGACGCCGCCGGCACCGGAACGGTGTACTACCGACCGAACGAAGCGATGGCGCCGCTTGGACGACGGGAGGCGCGACCGGTGCTCCGCGTGGGCGCCGAGGCGCAGACGCTGCCGCCACCGAATGAAAAGTTGGTGACTGAGAAGAAGATGTCGCGGGTGGAGTACGAGTCGTCGAGCGTCGAGGTTTCAGACGCGCCGAAGAGCGATGGATTACCGGAAGTGGCGTTGATAGGAAGGTCAAACGTAGGGAAGAGTAGTTTACTGAATTTGGTGACGTTTGGACGCGGGGCGGCGGCGGTGAGCGCGAAACCGGGGACGACGGTGAGCATGAATCACTATTTGGTTGATAAAAAGTGGAGGTTGGTTGATTTGCCCGGTTATGGGTACGCCAAGGCGGAAGAAGACGCCGTCAAGGCGTGGGATGCGTTTACGAAAGAATATTTCGTCGAACGGGAAAACTTGGCTGGGGTGTTACTGCTCGTCGACGCGAGCATTCCTCCGACGAAGAATGACGAGGCGTACGCAAATTGGCTCATCGAGCACGACACCCCGTTTACAATCATCTTTACAAAGTGCGATAGAGATAAGCCCGGTGGACCGACAGTGGAGGAGAATAAAGCTGCGTTACGGGACGCGCTGGACGCCAAGTGGCATCGTTTGCCATCGATGATTTCCACGAGTAGCGTCACCACAGAGGGGAGAGAAGAGGTGTTGAAATTTATTAGTAGCTTGATTGTTTTCCGTCGTCAACGCAATGAGGAGCGTAAAAAGATGGCGCGACGGGAAAAGGTGCGAGCGCTGAAGAATGCACGATACGAAGCCAAGGGTGTGGAGATGGGTAAGCGAAGAGATCCTAAATCGGCGCGGCCGTCCCCACGCAAGCCACCGGCGCAAGCGGACGATTTCGACGAAGAAGAAGAAGAGGATTGGGAAGATGAGGAGGACGATGAACCGGCATTTACGATTAAACAAAAGGGCAAAGGGTCGATGTCCATGCAAGACTTGATCCGAGCCGAACTCGAGGAGATCAATCGCGAGGGGAGATAGGTAGAAGAAATTTTTTTGATACAAAAAGAATAGAATTAAGCTCTTCTCGTCTATGCGAGCTTTTCAAACAAGTAATGGCTTACGTACCATTCGTTACCCTTGTTGTAGTTGAACAGTTCGCTGCACGACAAGAAGAAGAGTCTCCAGTACACGTACCACTTGGTGCGGTTCTCTCTTCCGTACGCCTCGTCGAGAATAGGCGCCACTTTTCCAGCTTTGTAGTTTGCGTCCAATTTCTTCAACCAGTCCTCGCACGTGCGCGAGTAATGTTTGCCATTTACCCGCCACTGTCTCTTTAGATGCAACTTTTTAGCAAAGTAGGCAAACATTCTGTCCGTCGGCATCGTCCCGCCAGTGAAGAAATACTTGGACATCCAATCCGCATCCGACTCGACGTCGTAGTGGAACGGGTAAAACGCATGGCAGAAAATGTGCACAAACATCTTTCCTCCCGTCTTCAACCAAGTCTCGCACTTAGCGAACAAGGTATCGTAGTTTTTCATGTGCTCAAACATCTCGATGGACATGATTCGATCGTAGGATCCCGGGGCTGGCGGCTCGAATTCATTCACGTCCTTGGTGATGATTTGCAAGTTGCTCAAGCCGCGTTCCTTCGCCTTGGCGTCGATAAACTCCTTTTGCGTCTTCGAGTTGGACACCCCTGTGATTTTCGATTTCGGAAACGTCTCTGCCAAAAATAACGAAAGCGATCCCCATCCGCACCCGAGTTCGAGAATGTTCATCCCATCGACGAGTTCCGCGCGCTCACAATACGTCTGAAGCATGGCCACCTCCGCTTCATCCAAACTCTCCTTCCCATCACGGTACAAACAGCACGAATACTTGAGTCGGTTCCCGAGACACATCAAGTAAAACTCCGTCGGCACCTCGTAGTGCTGCTCGTTCGCCGCCGCGGTCTCGATGGCGATATCGCTCCTCGTTCGTAACTCTTCGATGAATTTCTGTTCGTGCTCGAGTTCATCCTCTGTGTTTGCAAACGTTTCCCGGCACTTTACCCGAAGGTTTCTTCGAATTCCCGCCCGGAGGACGGCGTCCGGGACGAGATTGCGTTCGACGAGCGCCATAAAGGCGTTATAAGCGAGCATCGTCATATCGGAACGAGAAACTCTACGACGGGTGATGATGATGATTCACAAAGTGACGACGTCACACGAAGAAGGTGCACTTTTTGGTTGAGACGACTCAACAGACCGCGACGCGCGTCGGACACGCATGTCGTCGGACGCCGCGAAGCGTTCGCGGGAAGAAATCGACGGTGCGAAGCAAGCTTTTGCGCTGGATGATTTGGACGATTTCACGCCCGTGGATGCGACGCACCCGTTGAGTTTCATGAGCTGGAACGCCAATGGATTACTCAATCGAGTTCGAGGCGGGAAGCGAGACCCACCGGGTCGAGTGCCGCGAGCGGCGCAAGCGCTGAACGAAGCCATCATACGGTGTAAACCGGATGCGATCGCGTTACAGGAGGTGTGGCTCAAGGCGAGCGGTGGGCCGACGAAGAATAATCAGAGTCGGAAGTGGTGCGTCGTCGGTCGAATGACAGTGCCTCGTTTGAACGCGTCGTCTTGACAGCCGAACCGATGGACTGACTGTGGTTTTATACGTTTTGACATCGTCTTAGGAATCACTCACAACTGGGCGATGAAGGAAAGCAGTACGCAGAGGATAAGGCGTTCGTCGAAGCGATGCTTCGTCGGGGACCGCTGAGGAATTACGAGGCGCACTGGTGTTTGGCACCGGCGAAAAAATCTGGAGTGGCGGTGCTCGTGAAGAAGGGGCTGAAAAAGCCGATTCGCGTTTCGCGCACGCTCGCGATCGATGGATCAACGGAGACTCCGGATGATATCGATACGAATGAAGGACGGGTGCTCGCTTTGGAGTACGAGCGGTTTATATTTTTGAATACGTACGTGCCGCACAACGGAAGTAACGAAGAGCGATGGGCAAAGAGACGCAAGTGGGACGAAAAGCTTCAAAAGTATCTCAAACATCACGAGGGTAAGAAGCCGGTGGTGTGGTGTGGGGATCTCAATGTCGCGCATCGTGATATCGACGTCGGGCCAGATCCGAACACGTTTCTCATGGTTGGAGGCTTTACGATTCCAGAGCGCACGCGTTTCACGAGAATTCTTGAACACACTGGCATGACGGATGTGTACCGTGCCGTCCACGGAGATAGGCAGACATTTACGTGGCGATCCGTCAGTGGTGGGTCGTACGGTGGATACGACCGATGGGCGGGCATGCGACTGGACTATTTTGTGGTGCCACAAACGTTTATGCATCGAGTGAAATCTGTGAGAGTCGCCACGGATCGATTCGACGAGCAAACGGCGCGCTCGATGCCAATGTCGTGCTTCTTTGGTTCAGATCACTGTTCTCTATTTTTAGACCTTCACGATTTTAGCTCACAGGGAGAGTCGGAGGATGAGCGAGTCCAGAAGCAACAAAAGACTTCCACGGCTGTGGAAAATTCCACGCCGCCTGAAGTCATCACAATTGAATAGCAAACGAAAACGCCCGCCATCGAGACACAGAAGGATCGAAACGGCTCCACGCAACCACGAACGAATCATTAAATTTGATTTTTAGACGATAGATGTATTTGTACGACGCGCCTGAAGCACATTTTTGTAATAAATGTTTGACGCAAGCAGAGCTGAAAGAAAACAACCAACCAACCGTTTTTCGACGCCACTCCAGTCGCCCGCGCGCTCCAACCATGCCTCGGAACGCCGCCCGGGAACAGAAGACGGACAAAAACCGCCGCGTCTTCGTCACCGTCGGTACGACATCCTTCGACGCACTCATAGAGACGATGGACTCGCCAGCTGTGTCTGCGTCGTTGAAGAGCAAAGGCTATGACGGATTAACGATGCAGATCGGTCGCGGCGTTTATAAACCCCATCGCATCGCGAAGAGGACTCTCGGGTTCGACGTAAAGATTGTCGAGTATCTCCCGAGCATTGAAGACGAGCTCAGGGACGCCGCGCTCGTTATTTCGCACGCGGGTGCGGGTTCGGTTTTTGAGACGCTCAAGTTTGGTAAACCGCTCTTGGTCGTGGTGAACGAGAGCCTCATGGATAACCATCAAAAGGAACTCGCGATGGAGCTCGAAGAGCGAGGGCATGTGAAATGGTGCGTTCCCGAAGGTCTGAGAGACGCGATCGAGGGATTGGCAGACGATGGAAGTGGGTTTGAGTTTGCGCGATACGAACCCGGTGTGTGTTCGCTCGGCGAGGTGCTCGACGACTTGCTCTTTTGACGCCGGGCGTATTGAAATAGCTAGGTAGATTACAGATATTAGCAAATTGTAGACGAATGTGTTTGACTAGTACTTTTCGAGCAAGCGTTTGGCGTGATCCAGGGATTCGTTCGTCACTGGCGTGATCCAGCCTTCGCGTTTGAGCAATTCGTGCGCGTCGGCGAGTGCCGGAGAAGACCGCAAGGTATCAATGGCACCGATGAGCACCAACTTTTTCTTGGCGCGCGTCAGGGCGACGTTCAAACGACGTCTATCGTTGAGTAGCTCTCCCGCCACGTGCTGCTCGTTTGAACGCACGAAAGAGATACAGACGGCTTTCATGTCGCGGCCTTGCGCTCTGTCAATGGTGAGCGATTCGACTTTCTTGAGACTCGCAAATTTTCCTAAAGCCGATTCGATCGCGTCAACCTGTGCGTTAAACGGAGAAAGCGCGCACATGTCATCGGCGTCGATCCCACGCGCGATGAAAGATCCCAAGACTGATAGCACGAATGTCATCTCCGACTCATTCGTGAGCGGCAGCTTGGTCTCGTATGCCGCCGCGCCGAGCGGACTCGTGTCCAAGAACACGACGTGTTTCTCCGGATCCATGACATTGTTAAGCCACTGCGGCGGATTAACGAGGAAATCCGGTGCATCGTCGAGAACGAGTGTCTGCTTTGCAACCTCCTCCGTGCCAGCGCGAAGTTTACCGCCGTAAGTCAACACGTTTGGAAGACGGGTCAACGGCTCAGCCATGCGATACTGCAGCGCCAAATCTGTCACTGCATCTGGATGAGCTGCGCAGAGAGATGCAAAGAGAGACTTGCTTAATCCTCCTTCTGCCGCGTCTTTTGATACCACGAGCGGCGGGAGCTGATGATGGTCACCGACGAGCACAAACTTCTTTGCCATGAAGAGCGGCGGCAGAATAGCCGGGAAAGTAATCTGTCCCGCTTCATCCACGAGGACGACGTCAAACTGTTTTCTTTGGAAGAATGGGTTATTTACGCCGTAGCACGTGACCCCGGCCACGGGTGCGCGTTCGGAAATTTTGCGCAAATCGTCGGTGACAGAGTAATACCAGCGCTCTGAGCCGAGACGATATTCTTTAACCGCCGGCGCGATTTTCGTCGGATCACCGACTCGCACAAACTCTTGAACCCCCACTTCAGGGAGACGACTGAGAATGTTATCGATGGCACTGTGCGTGTGGGACGTAATCAACACTGACTTACCCAACGCCCTGAGGGCTTTAACGGCGGCAACGAGCGTCGCAGTCTTACCGGCGCCCGGTAAGCCAAGGATGAGTGCGTAATCTTCACACGACACAATCTTTTCCACGGCGGAAAGCTGCTCGCAGTTCAGAGGAACAGGAATACTTTTGAGCGCGGCGTCGATTGTAGCCTTATCGTTGCCCAATGGTTCGAACTTTGGATGCACCAAATCGACGATTCGCGCGCGAATCTTGTTCATGTGCTCACTATTCAAGCTATAGAGCGTGAGCACGTTTCCGCGGGATCTTGCTGCCATTGTGAGCGCCGCCCCGTCTTTGTCTATGCGCCAAAGTGTGTTTGGTTCGACTGAGCCGACTTGTGGTTCATTTTTATCCTCTGGATTCACCAGTCTTAAGGCTCTGTCGGTCGACATGAGAAGTTGCACGGTGTTCCCTTCTTGCTTCTTCACTTCGATGATTTGCGCTCTGGAAATGGTGGTGACGCCGCCGTCCACGCTCAACACCACGCGATCAGCAATCGTGATCTTCTTTATGGCATCGTGCGCCGTCGTGGGCACCTCAAACGTGTAATAATACCGATCATCACCCAGAGATAAATCTTCAGTGACTTCCTTCAAAAGTCTCAATCCATCGAGCGCAAAGCCGTCGCGCCTGTTGACTAGCTCGACGGGCAACCAAGGAGTCGCTCGTTTGTTGAGCAGTTCCGCAGACTCGAGATCGATGAGCTTGATCCAACGTCTCAGACTGGGCTCGTGTTCTTTTTTAATGTGTTCCGTCGCTCGATCGAACAACTCTCCGAGCTCACTCGTTTCTCCGTTTCCATTCTCTAGCACTCGATGCAACGTAAAGCAGAAATCGCGTTGGAAGCACCTCTCACACCAAGACGTCGGATTCATTTTCGGTAGCTGAGCCAAACCGTAGCGTGCATCACCATGTTGAGCGGGTGCGTTGTTTTTATCCGCCTCAGAAATCGTCGGTCTCAGAGCGGCGACGAGTCGGTTCCTCTGCAGCACCAAAAAGCTAAGCTCCTTCACCGTCGCTTGCAAAATTCTACTCTCGCCTTCGTCGCCACCCGTGGTGTAATGAAGAACCCCCCAGGGTGAGAGCGTGCCGTATCTCTCACTAATCATCAGTGTGTAGAGTAAGACTTGCGCGCCGTGTTCGAAAACCCCTTTCCACTTTCCAGTTTTCAATTCAATCGGCACTAAGGATGTCGTTGGAACTTCACCCTCTCGATGACGAAGCGCCGCGTTTGCCACGCCGTCCAACACACCCTTTAGACCGAGCTTTGGAGCCCAAATAAGTTCTTCAATGTCGACAATGTCGTCCACTTGTAACGTCGCTTGAGGTGCCGCACCGTGACGCACCTCCGCCTCGACACCCACCGTGCACTTCGCTCGCAACTTTTCAGTAGCCGCAATTCGGTTCATTCGCGCCAACGGATTGGCGCCCGGCGTCGCCCGCGGCACCTTTGGCACGCGAGACAAAGCCAAGAGTCGATTCGCCCAACGCTGGACCCCGGGCATGGTTTCGTCTATGCGTTTCTTCAGCTCTTTCTCTGGCATGTTGACTTCGTACAGCGCAGCCGTCATCGATTTAATCATGCGTTCAATCGTGACTTCCATCGGCACAGAGTTTCTCCCCGCGGCTGTCATGAGCGCCGCTTCAGTGAGCTCGTGCATAATCGTACCCACGAGCGCCGGTTCGTTCGCGGTGGCGTCACCCCAGATGACTTGCGTGTGTGACGCCACGGCGGTGATTCGTGAACACTGGAAACTCCCACCGATGGTGGTTGCCGCGATCAAATAACTCGGGTAAAGGATGATCAACACGCCGCCTTCGCGAGTGACGTCCACCACGCTTGCGTCTCGTACGTCTGATTCATTCACCACGTTCGGCACGCAATGCAATCGCACAGAGTCACCCTCGTTCACCGGTGTCTCTTGCCATTCATCGTGCAGACGTACCGTCTTTGTCTCGCCCGATTCTCTCGATAAACGCATCTCCTCAACGTGCCCGAATCGGTTGCGAAGGACGGATACGACGTCCCAGGTGCCTAGAATTTCAGATTCAGCTCTTCGCTCTTCTTTTTCAATCGCCAACGCTTCAGCTTTCGCCGCTTCCGCTGCTTCATCGACGGCAGCGCCCGTTTCCGTTTGTCGTGGGCGTAGTGACCCCGTCTGCGCCCCCTCGCCGCCCGTGTGCGCCGGTAAAATTGCGCCAGCGACGGTTTCGTTTGTCGCACGCCGGCGTTCCGCGATTTGCACCGCGGCGAGCAAATCGTCGTCGTCGTCTTCATCCGTACCGACGTCCATATCATCGACCCGCGGTACCGCCACCGCACTTGCCTGCGTCGTTTGCGCCGAGTTCGCCTTGTTCTTCTCAGCCAATGCGACAGCGTCCAACATGGCTTGACTGTCATCCTCGTCGTCCATCCACTCAATCTCCTCTTGAACTACCGCAGATCCTACGGCGGTATTTACCGCGATCGACGGTTCGACATTATTCGTCGTCGTCGTCGTATCCATCGCCGCATCCTCGCAGCGTTCCCCGTCGTCATCCTTCGGATGATGCAAACTATCCTCTAAATTTGTCAAAAGCTCAAACACCTCTCCGGCGTCGTCCGAGCGCCGACGTCTTCGTCGCCCACCGGGCGATTTCCCGCCCGCATCCTCCCCCTGACCGTTCCAAGTAGGCGCGACGGGTATCGAAGGTCTCGAACTCCCCGCCTCACCGTTCCGCGTCGTCGATGCAACGCCCCGTGCATCGCTCAACCAATCCGTCAACCCGTCGCCGCTCGTCGGTTCAGACTTTTTCCGAGCGCCTCCCCCGCCCGCCGTCATCGCCGCCCCGACATCCGTTCCCGTCGTACCATCACCCATTTGAAACAATCTCCGCATCGCCGCTTCCGTCTTCTCGCTATCCCGTCCCCCAGACGATCCATTCGTCGTCGATCCGTCCTTCTTATTACTCTCGTCGTCGTCGTCGTTTGTTTCCGAGCGTCGTTTTCGCGCAGTCGTCGTCGGCGCGTACGTCACCCGTTCCCTCTGTTGAGACAGCAACATCTTCTCATCGTCCTCGTCCTCGACCCCGTCGTTTCCCCCGATCGTCACCCCCGTCGCCCCTGACTGTCGACGCCGCCGTTTCGTCGTCGTCGTCGTCGTCATGTCGTCGGCGATTTAACGACAGACAGACAGCTCGAAACAGATTTGGATTTGATTTCGACGCGATCGATCGATCGTACGTCAATCCCTCACCGAACCGCGACTAACCGCGCGCGAGCAGAGAAGACCAGACGATACCGGCGGGCTCGGTCCGACGCGATCCGGTCGAAACTCGTCGTCGTCGTCGTCTGTCGTCGGGACCGCTCGACCGATGCGCTGCGCATTTGAAAACCAAAATTCCATCAATATTACACCTATATCCACTTATATAGTCTGTGGTACGCGTCATGTGTCCGAGAATTAAAATTGGTGAGTATTATTATCATCCACGCGCGTCGCCCGGTGGATGGATGGATGGGTGTCCAAACCCTCGTGATCGGCCGGGCGACAGAAGACGACGAACGCGCGACGGGCGACAGAAGACGACGATGGTTTCTCCGAGCGCGACGACGGTGTTGGCAAACGTTGGAGGCATGTGCATGGCGGGTGGAGCGGTGTATTACGCCATCAACGTGGCGAAGATCTTTGGAGGTGCGTGAGACTGCGAACGGCATGCATGATGCGTGGAGAGTAGTGACTTTGACGACGACGATGACGACGACGACGACGGGATCCCGTTGACTGAGTGACTGACCGACGACGATGATGAACGATAGGTGAAACGCCGTCGACGCTGACGGCGGAGTGGGCAGCCGCGACGAAGGAAAAGTCCAAGGCGTGGGCGCGGGAGGGGTCCGACTCGCCGATTGCGTTGGACCCGATGCGCGTCAAGCGTTGAGTTTTTGTTTGGTGTGGAGGAGAGAGAGTGTACTTGAGAAATTATGAGTGAGCGACGCGTGTACATGTGCTGTGTAATGTCAAGCGCGACCTTTGTGTTTTAAAAACCGTCTAATTACATGTGTCTAATTACATGCGTACGAACTGGCGCGAGTCAGAGGCGTCCTTTCTGCCGTACGGATTCTCGGCGCTAAATTTGTGACCCGTACCCTTTTGGCGACGGTAGTCGCTGCCGGGGCCGCCGTCACCGCGAGATTTGACGCGTCCTTTGCTCGACTTGGAGTCCAAGTTGAGTTGAACCTTTGGTGGTTTATGGAAACCAAAGGAGAGGGCGACGCCGTTGAGATCGAGAGAGTGCACGTTGTACACATCCTTGAGCGTGTGCGAGTTGTACGCGAGAATGTAGGCTCGGTACGCGTCTCGAGCGCTCGTGTGCAGGTAGTAATTCTTCTCAACCAGCTTTTCTAGCTGGCTCTGGACGTTGGCAATCTTTTTGGTCGGGAACTCGTACTCGTTGAGCGGCACCTTGGCCGCCTTGAGGTATTTGAGAAAGGCCAACTCTTCCGGAATCAAAAACAAGAGAGCGCGACCTTTGCCGTCGGTACCGCGAGCGGTACGACCAACGCGGTGGATGTATTCCTTTGGATCATCTGGTGGGTCGTATTGGATGATCCAATCCACTGCTGGAATGTCCAAACCTCTCGCCGCGACATCCGTGCAGAGCAAAATGCCCCGATCCGCCTTGCAAAACTCGAAAAACGTCGTCGTTCTTCTCTGTTGCTTTTGCTTGCCGTGAATATCGCTCACGGGAATATCAATGTAATTGAGCAGTTCGGCGTGGTACTTGACCGAGTTACAGGATGAGAAGAAGACCATGATTTTCTTCTTGAGGTTCTTCTTCAAAAAGGTGAAGAGGAGCAAAAATCGTTGCTCGCTCGGAACAACGCAGTAGCCTTGTTCGACGCCCGTGGCGGTGGACACCGCGCGAGAGTCGTCGACACCGATGTAAATCGGACTCTTGAGCGAAAGTCGAGCCAAGTCTTCGACCTTTGTGGTTTGAGTGGCGCTAAAGAGCATCGTTTGTCGATCCTTTGGCAACATTTTCACAATGGTTCTCATCTCCTCCTCGAAACCGATATCCAACATACGATCCGCCTCATCCATGACGAACACCTTCAAACTACTAAACGTAAAGCCTCTCGTGTTCTGCATGTGATCCAACAAACGACCCGGGGTGGCAACCAAAAGATTGACGCCTTTGATGAGTCGTTCCGCCTCTGCGCGACGGTTTGCGCCACCGATAATCAAACCGTGCGTTTGCGAGTGCTTTTCCATCAACTGCTGCGCCACATTGTAAATCTGCAAAGCTAATTCTCTCGTCGGAGAGAGCACCATCACCCCGGTTCCGTTTCTCGGCATAAACTTGGCGTGATACAACAGCTCGACGGATGGCACCAAGAACGCGAGCGTCTTACCGGAACCCGTTCTCGCCGCACCGAGCACATCCTTCCCAGCGAGCAACGGCGGCACACACCGCGCTTGGACTTCAGTCATCTTCTTAAATCCCATCGCTTCGATGCCCTTCATCGTCGGCGCGCTCAATTCCAACGCCGAGAACTCAGTCGCGCTGAGAATGCCGTCCACCTGCACAGTCGTCCCCGGCATCTTCTCACCGTCGCCACCCTCATCCTCCTCCTTCTCCCGGCGTTTCTCCTTCTTCTCCTTCTTCGCCTTCTTCGCCGATTCCTTCCCGTCCTCGCTCACCCGTCGCTTCGCCTTTTTCTCCTTTTTCGGCGCGTCATCATCGTTTCCTCGTCGCTTTCGTTCCTCGGCGGCGGCGCCCATTGCGTTCTCAACTCTGTCTGTTCGCTCGTTTATCCGTCCGTCTATCCGTCTCGCGCGTCACCCGCGCCCGAAAACGCTTTGAGATGGTCTTCGCGACGACTCCGTCTCAAAGTTTGACGCTCGACGTTCGCGCGCGCGCGTCTGTCGACGTCCGACGCGCGTCAAGTCTTTGCGCGTTGGTTTTCGCCTGGCGGCGGCTTGTGTACACTTTTGTATGTGTAAACAGTTACAATTGGCTCAGTTTCTGGTTCGAAACGCCCTCGAATCTATCAGCCATCAGTCCGCGACGCGACGCGCGAGGGTCGACGCGCCGGCGGGATTGACGCCGCGCGCGCGCGCACGCGAGTTCTTACCGGTGTCCGTCACGCAGGTGCGCGAGCGAACGCGACGACGCGACGTTAAACCTCGCGTCTCGAGTTTTTCTCTTCAAAGTCTAGCCTCTGTCTTTCGCTTTAAAAACGCGCGCGGTTTCGGATCGAGGGACCGGACGCGCGACGCCGACGACTCGGTGGGTGGGTGGATTCATTGGCGATGATGAATGCTATATTCTGACACCTCTTGTACGAGACTTTGTGGCCATTGTTCGATGAACTCATTATGCAAAACACTGAGCCAAAGAAGAAACCCAACAGTCGAAGTCGACGCGAAGCGAAACGGAAGAGTCTGTGGATGTCGAATTTTTTATCAAAGGCGATGCGATTGTCCCGTCGTTGTTCTTGTTTTTCTTCTTACATGCGTCGACCGATCGACCAGCGCGGCTGATGAACAAAGACCGTACCGCGTGTAAACACGCGTCTTGTCTGAACACTCTTGTGGACCACCTTTCAGCCTTGTCTGACGCGTCTGGCGGTCGCGAACCTTCTCTTCATTCGATATCGTTTATTTTCTACTCGCGAGATTTTGTTTCGAGGAAGAAGAATACACATCAATCATTCATGCGTGTCAGCTGAGCGTCGCTGTGATCGATAAACCTTAATCAGAGAAACAAAGTTTTGCAAAGGCTCAACCACGTTTTCGGCGACTGACTCTCATCTCTTTCGGATCGTTTTTCAACGCAGCCTTCGACAAGAAACGGGGACGATGGAGTGAATTGCGTTGCATAAAATAGTATCAAGGTACGCGAGGCGTCTTGACTGGGCGATGCGATTTCTTTTTCGTGCAACCATCTCGCCGGCGCTTGACATTTCCTCCGAGACGTGTTCATCGTCTCCGTGACGTCTCGCGGTGGCGAACATTTACTCGTCGAATCTGTTGAGTCTCTCCTTTGGTACCAAGTCTTTAGGGGAATAATTAAAGTTCGGCACATTCTCTCTCTATCGATCGATCGATCGCGCACCGCGCCCGATGTTTTCACCGGATGACGCGCCTTTTGCCGTCATCCAGAATTCGTTGGCGCTACATCGAAAGGCCATCCTTCCATCTTGATACGCCTTCTTGTGGCGTATCGAGCCATAATTGGTCGAAATTTTTCATCCGCGTCGAAAAGTGTCGACACTAACGTTTTTACATCATCATTTCACCGCGCAGATGGGGCGATTCATCGCGCCGGATACCAGGCGGGACTTGGTGGAGACACCAGCCAACAAGAAGGCGCGCGAGGAGTACGAGAACTTCGTGTCTAACATCGTCGAAAAAGTCGAAGCTACTGACCCGGAGCGATTCTACGGTGGAAAGGATGCTGAGGAAGTCCCTCCAAAGCGTGATCCTGAGAATGACGCGGCAGCCAGGCGAGCAGAAGCAAAAACAAGAAAACGCATTGAAGAGCTTGCGAACACGGAGGATAAGGGTGCGTCGATGCAAAACAACAACTGGATTACAAGATTTCGTCAACAAGACATGTTTCAGCGGGTTGACGAAAAGACTGAAAAACTATTGCGTGAACCAGACGCTAGAATACGGCGCTACGAGTATTTCTGTTACGAGAACCACGAAGATGGAAGAAGGCAGTACTGCGCTTCCAAATATGATTGGTGGAAATTTTATCTCTACAAGCTGGAAAATGGCAAAAGGCACTACTACGAGCTCCTTCGAGAGGACACACCTTGCCATCTGTATTTTGACTTGGAGT
>Ga0255780_10000077_pt1 | contig 88849 bp, 64 predicted proteins | sample 071ome_32_FD_179978 | JGI IMG/M metagenome (GOLD analysis project Ga0255780, IMG submission 179978) | Coastal salt marsh microbial communities from the Groves Creek Marsh, Skidaway Island, Georgia - 071405AT metaG (version 2) | ecosystem: Environmental > Aquatic > Marine > Intertidal zone >... | reverse complement strand
GACGAACGCGGGACGAACGCGGGTTTCTGAATTTCTGAATTTGGATTTCGCCCTGCGAAGGCGAACCGACGGTTGGTCGACCGAGAAGAGGTCGAAGCCGAAGTCGAACCGGACGACGTCGGTATCGTCGTCGGGCGAGGACGGAATCCGATCATGTGGTCGTTCGCGTTGATCGCGACGGGGTTTTTACTGTCGACCATGCTCGCGGCGTATTTCTCTCTGCGAAGCGCGAGGCGAAGGAAATTGGCGTTGGAGGAGCGGGAGAGCCGAGAGGCGCGCGAGGCGATGCGGGAGATCATCGAGGGGAAAGAGGCGAGACACGCGGCGTGGGCGGGGAGGTGTTCGGGGATGGAGATGCCCGATGGGAAGATTTGCGTCGGTGTCGTCGTCGTGGAGGAGGAAGACGGCGGTGCGGAGGACGAGGAAGAAGACGAGGAAGACGGCGGCGACGTCGAGGCGTTGGTCGAGGTGTTCGTCGAGAAGACGTGAGCGATGCGACGCGTCGCGTTTACAGTCTTCTTTACATGTGTTGTACACTACTACTGGTACTATAGCCACCACGCTACGCGCGCGTGTAATTCTATGTACGTAATCTATTCGTTCCGTCGTCGCGTTCGCCCGCTCGCGGATCCGACGTCGGCGTTTCATCAATCGCGACGACGTCCGTCCGCGAAATCCACGTCAACGAATCGCAAATCCACCCACACCCCCGACGACCGATTCGATGTCCGCGTCACCGCGCGAGCCTCCGAAGCGGGTTTGACGCGGACATCCCGCCGCCGTTCCCGACGTCGCCCGCGTCGAAGCGCGACAACGGGTTGACGTCGCCCGCTTTCTCCTCCTCTTTAAACGCCCTGTACAACCCTCTCGCGATGGCGTTCCCGCGTCTCTGTTCCCTCACCGCCCGTTCCGACGCACGCTTCGTCTTGATCTTTTTCATTCGTCGCGTCGCGTCGTTCGCGTCGTCGTCCGCGTCTTCACCGGCGTCGCTCGTCGTCGCCCGTCGTGTCCGTCTCTGCGCGTCATCATCATCATCATCATCCTTCGCACCGACGACTTTATACGCCTTCGCCGCGGCGGACCCGATCCCCGCCCGGTCGCGCTTCACCCGCGCCTCCACCGGTTCGACCGCCCCGTCCTCTCGCGCCCCGAGCCCGCCCTCGCCCTTGTATCCGCACGCCGCGAGCAACCGCGCGCCGAGGAGCGTCATTGAGTGACGACGCGACGCCGCACCGACAACATAACATGTCGCTCCTTCCGATCCTGTGCGCCCGCGCGAGGGCGCCGAGCGCGACGGTGGAGGACGCGGAGGCGTACGCGGACGCGGTGAGAGCGTCCGGGCGCGCGCCGAGCGCGAACGAGACGATGGACGACGTCGCGACGATGGATCTTCGGTGCGTCTTGGCGCCGCGCTTGCTCGGGTTGGCGCACGCGAGAGCGGTCGCGGAAGACGGCGCGCTGGCGATGCGACGGGCGTGCGACGCGATGGAAAGGTTTTTAGAGGACGTGATGTCGTTGGAGTGCGCGCCGAAATCGGAGCGAGAGGCGATCGAGGGGGCGCTGGGACGGGACGATGAGGATGAGGGCGACTCGGAGAGAAGCGGACGACGCGCGGAGGAAGCGTCGACGTCGTCCGACGCGAAACCGATGACGGGGTTTATGAGCTTGGGAGGGATGACGAGAGACGCGAGAGGGGATAAATTGAGACGGTTTAAACGGAGAAAGGAGATTAGGACGAGATTGGACGCCGTACGGACCGCCATGGCGAGATTGGACGACGACGACGACGACGACGGTTCGGATGAAGAAACGGATCGAGGAAACGACGAGGACGAACTCGCGAGAGAATACTGGACTCTCGAGATTGAATCCGCGATTTTAGACACCCTCGATGAACTTCCAACGATGCGAATGGAGCGCGAGATGCTCGAACGCCGGGATGAGATTGAGGAGACGCGTGAGATTGAAGAACGCCGACGCGCCGCCGAAGACGATCGAGTCGGACGCGCGGGCGCTCAAAACTTTACCATTGAGCGCGCCACCGCCGCGCTCAGCCTCGACGCCGCCGCGGATCACCGCTCGCGGTTCCGCGATGGGGTTTTCAAACCCTCACACATACTACCGACGATGACGGTGGAGGAATTCGGAGAGATTGAACGCAAGGAAATGCTCGAGCGGGAAATGCAATCCGCGCGTCGGGCGGCGCTCCGCGACGCGGAACGCGCCGCCAAATCCGCCGACGAGATTGAAGACGAGGAGCTCCGCGAGGCGAGAGAATGGGATGATTTCAAGGATGATAACCCTTACGGTTCCGGCAACAGTCGTCTTCGTCCGTGTAGTTAGAAGAGTATTTCCACGATTTTCAAGAGACAGACGCGCGCGCGTCAAAGTGAAAATAAAAATGAAATCATCTTTACAAAACGACGATGCTCGCGACGACGACGACGACCGTTTTTACCACGCGTTTTACGACGCCGACGCGCGCTCGTCGTCATCATCCTCGTCGTCGCGCCATCGCGCGAACAGCCGCGGCGTCGATGAGCGACAATAACGAGAAAGCGAAACCCATCGTAGCGATTGCGGGTGGAGGATTAGTCGCGTGCTCGTGCGCGTACATGCTACAAAAGACATCCCTCGTCGACGTCGTCCTCGTCGAACGCGTCGGCGTTGCGTCCGCGGCGTCGGGAAAAGCCGGTGGTTTCCTCGCGGAGAGCTGGGGAGACGGAACCCCAACGGGGGCGTTGCATAGGAGGTCGTTCGCGTTGCACGAAGAGCTCGCGGAAACGCTGGGATTGAAGACGTACAGGAAAATACCGACGTTATCCGTCGCGGGCGGGACGAACGATTTGGATGAACCCGAACGCTTGGTTTCGTGGTTGGATGGGGAGATTTCAATGTGTAGACACATGGATGGACCGGATGGGACGGCGCAGGTGACGCCGAAGGAGTTGTGCGAGAGGTTACACGAAGAGGCGTTGAAAATGGGCGCTCGATCGATTAAAGGAGAGGTGACCGGGGTGATGTTCGATGAAGATGGAACTCGGGCGACTGGGTTGGTGTATAAGGATGAGACGACGGGTGAGACGCACGAGTTGCCGGCGAAGGATGTCGTCGTCGCGATGGGACCGTGGAGCACGCGCGCGTCGGAATGGTTTGGGATTAAAGTGCCGATGACGGGGATCCGAAGCACGTCTGTGGTGTATCCGGCGTCGGACGCAGTCATGGCGGAACCGGCCGCGTTGTTTTGCGCCGAGGATGAAAACGGGTGTCACTTGGAGGTGTACCCGAGATCGTCCGGTGAAGTGTACTTGTGCGGCATTGGTGGGTCGGTGTACGTCGACGAGAAGCGGTTGCTTCCGGGCGGAGATTGCGACCGAAGCGACAAGATTGTCGCCGACCCCAGTCGTGTGGCTGCGGCGATGAAGAGTTTCGGTGGGATGTCCAACTCGATCGGTGGCGGCGGTAAAGAACCAGACGTGACGCAAGCTTGCATGAGGCCGTGCGCACCAGACGCCATGCCGATCCTTGGACCGGTGGATGGAATCTCTAACGCGTACATGGCGACGGCGCACAACTGTTGGGGTATCCTGTGGTCCCCGGTGACGGGTGAAATCATCTCGCAGTTGATCACGCGAGGGGAGACGGATATCGACATTCGACCGTTTTCGCCGACGCGGTTCATGGCGCGCGGAAGCAAAGGGCGCGGGCGCAAGATGCGAGACGAATCCGTCGGTGAACAGTGGTGATTAAAAAGAAACATTGCGTTTAATTTTACAGTACCTAAACCAAAAAAATCAAGTCGCGCGCCGCGGCGGCGGCAGCTCAAGGCAAAAATTGCCGACGTGACCGCCGCGGTAATCGTTAAGCATGCGAATTCCCGCCTTTTCAACATCTCCACCGCTCGTTCGATCGGCGAATCTCTGAACAAACTCCTCACCCGTGATTTGATCGACGTCCTCCACCTTGAAACGACGGACAATGCCCGGCTTGATGATGGACTTCCACGTCGGAAGAAGCTTGAGCTCTTCAATCATCGCCGCCGCCATCGTGCTCGCGATATAACTCGCCTCACCGATGTCGTTCGCCATGGCTAACCGAGACGCCGCGCGCTGATCGTGAATTCTCGCCGGAAGAATCCCGGGAGCGTCCAACAGGTCGAGATCCCCACCGATGCGCACCCATCTCAAATCTCTCGTCACACCCGGTCTCGGCGCGCTCGCGCACGCCGCCTTGCCCACCAGTCTATTAATCAAAGCGCTCTTCCCGACGTTCGGGTACCCCACCACCGCCGCTCTCACCGGTCTCGGAAGCAAACCCTTTGCGATTCTCTTCGCGTTGATCTCCTCGCTCACCTCCATGGCCAATTCCTTCACCTTTCGCACCCCTTTACCCGCCCGCGCGTCCGTCAGCACCACGCGCGTCTCCCCCTCCGCCTTGAGTTGACTCACCCACTGCGCCCGCTCTCGATCGCTCACCATATCCGCCCGATTCAACACGACGATTCTCAGTTTATCCCCGCACCAATCCTTGATCCCCGGGTGACTCGTCGCGTGCGGCAACCGAATGTCCCGCACTTCCAGCACCGCGTCCACGCCCTTGAGTTGATCCTTCAACAGCCGCTCCGCGCGCGCAATGTGTCCCGGGTACCACTGCACGAGCTTCACCTGCCCCGCCGACGCCACCCGTCGCGCTTCAACCGTCTCCGCGTCCTCCACTTCCCGTCTCCCGACCGCTGACGTCGAAACACCACCGCACCTTCGCGCGTGATTCACCCGTCGTCGTCCACCCGCCGCCACACGCGTCGTCGTCGTCAGCGTCGTCGTCGTCGTCCGTCGAGCCGCGAGCGACGCCGCGCGCGCCGCGCGCATGATTTTTATATCGATTCGTTTATCCCTCGTCCTCCGTCCTCCGTCGGTCGCTTCGTCGTCGTCGTCGCCCGTCGTCGAACGGCACGGTGTGCCGTCTCGGAAACGCCGACGCGCGCACTGACGTTTCCGAGACTCCGAGACTCCGAGACTCCGAGACTCGCGGATCCGCCCGTCCATCCGAGGCTTTCGAACGAACGGTTCGCGCGCGACACCTCGCGACGCGCGTCGTGCGCGTGATACCGACGCGTCGCGTCGATCCTGGACGTCGGTGGGACGACGTCGGCGTCGGTGGGACGGCGTCGGCGTCGGCGTCGGCCGAGAAATCGGCCGAGAAATCGGGTGTTGAGAGGAGGAAGCGCTTCATGGTGCCCGACGCGATGTCGTCGAGCGGTGGGGGCGAGCGGTCGGGCGGGGGCGAGCGGGGGCGTCGAGCGATGCGCGCGGTGCTGTGCGTGGTAGTCGCGTGCGCGGTGTGCGTCGTCGCGTGCGTGAGCGGTGGTGCGCCGACGGCGGCGACGAGCGCTACGCGCGCGAACGCGATGATGATGATGGGCGATTCGGGCGCCGCGGTCGGGGGACGACGGGCGCTGCGGTCGATCGGATCGCACGCTGGGGCGTCGACGCCGGTGCATAGAAAACATTTAAGCACGGGGATTTCCAAGGAATTGGTCGATCGCGTCGCCAAGGATGGGTCGGTGATCGTGACGTGGGCCAACTCGCACTATTACGATTTCGCCATCAACTGGGTGATGCACTTGGAAGCGGCGGGAGCGACGAATTACCTCGTCGGTGCGATGGACGAGGACATGTACACGCGGTTACGAAAGGTGGGAGTGAACACGTGGTTGATGGGATCGCAAGGGATCGATTCGGCGGCGGTGAAGAAGGATTTCGGGTGGGGGTCGAAGAATTTCCACAAGATGGGACGGGATAAGATTCGGTTGATTCACGACTTTACCAAGACGGGCGTGGACGTGTTGATTTCGGACATCGACGTGACGTGGTTGAGGAACCCGATTCCATTCTTTAGAAGGTATCCGCAGGCGGACATTTTGGTGAGCACGGATAATTTGAAGAATGACACGCACGCCAGAGAGGAGCAAGCGCAACACAGATTTGGCGATGAAGGTTTGGAGTACAACGCGTGCGGTGGCACTGCAAACATTGGAATGATGTGGTTCCGATCGACAGAGGGTAGTCAAGAGATTACCCGCGAGTGGGTGGATAATCTGGAGAAGGATGACAAGTTGTGGGATCAAGCCGAGTTTAACAACCTCATGAAGCGAGGCGGGTGCTCGGAGAGCGATGGGAGCGGCGTGTGGAGCATGTACGATGGCAAGATCAAACTCGGTGTCCTACCCGTCGCGCTCTTCAACAATGGCCACACGTACTTTGCGCAGCGTCTTCCCGAGCTCCTCGAGTTGAATCCGTACGCCATGCACGCGACATTTCAGTACGAAGGCACTCCGGGCAAGAGGAACCGCATGCGCGAGTCAAACCAGTGGCTCGGCGATCGCGACGTGCCAGAATACTTTGACGTCAAGTTTATGTCGTACACGCCGCGCGTTCTGAAGGATGTCGATGTGAAGGAGTTTGAAAAACTTGGGCATCCTCACCCTGAGAACACGCCATCTCTCCAGGAGGGCGACGAAATCATTCGCGAGCACATGCGAATGGTCCAACACCAGGCCGCGCAGCTCTACGAGGCTGCGGCGATCGCGAAAAAGTTGGGACGAGTGCTCATTCTCCCACCCTTCTTTTGCGGACTCGATCGCGCGTGGTTCCCTCACCGCGGCCGATTCCCTGGGTCGTTGATGCGCTTGCCGTTCATCTGTCCTGCCGATCACGTCTTGGCGATGGAGAGTTACGGGGCCGACTTCATGAAGGAGTACAGAGAGTTCTCCTTCCTTGGTAACCCGCACTTACCGGAAGACAGCGTCGTGCCGGAGAACGTCCGCCGCGTGAGCGTCGCGCCGAGTGTGTCCTTTTCCAAAACGGTGGAAATTCCGGAAGAGTACGCCATGTGCTACGAGAAGCGCGACAAGGATGGAAAGATTATTGACTCGAACGGTGACGCGTGCGTTCCAGCGAGAAACAGCGTCTTCCGCAAGGCTAGTAGTGTCAAACTCGCGAAGCCGGCGGAAACGTTGGACGAGTTGGTCCAGGATCTTTCCACGGCGGACAACGTAAAGTTTTTGCACTTTGACACGGTTATTGGCGTCACGACTTCATCTCAGTCAAAGACGACAAAGCAAATCAGGTTGGGGATCTGGTGCTGCCGCATCGGCAATCACGAGTTCTACAAACTCGACAACGTCACTCTCTTTGAGTCTGGAACCGTGGATGCGGACACTTTTGGATCGACGAATGAAACCAGACTCGCGCTTCCGGCTGCTGAGGACGCGCTCTCCGAGAGTACGTCGACCATTACGGTGCGCAACATTACCATCACGGACGTCACCATCGAAGAGATGAATAAATCGACCAATGAAACCAACGTGATGGAATCGCAACCTACTAGAGTGGAGTCGACGCCGACCAACGAGGCTGAAAGGGAGGGTGAAAGGGAAATGATGATGAGTGCGTCGGAAAAATTAGCCGCCGCTGGAATGACCGAAAAGCACGCGAGAAGCATAGAAGCTGGTTTGGCGAAGTTCTTTGCCGGTGATTTGGATAAAATTAAAGCTGCCTCAGATCTTATAGCCGCTGCGCACGCAGAGATTGAGGAACCATAGAGAGTCTGATACATTTTAATTTGAATGCGAACATGCACGCTATCTGTAATGTTACACTATGGCGAAAATGAGAGTCGAAGTCTCATCGACGCCTTTTTCAATTTTTTATCATTCACCATGAGGAGTCCCTCCGATTGTCCCTCCATGAGATCAATCATGCGTTTCGTCAAATTTTCTGCAAACTCTGACTCGAGAACACCGCGAAGGTATAGATTCTTACCGCCGAAGCTCACGCTCGGTTGCTCGAGCAAATCTGGATGCGCCGCGACAATTGACGCCATGAATTCCTCTAAAGTCACATCGATCGATACGCTGTGTGCCACGCCTGGTGAGCATACCGGACAAGAACTGTCGCGCTCGTATTCAGCTGTGTGTGAGTACACACCGTCTGTGCCAATGTACATCATGTAGTTGCGCATGCCATCTGCGCACATTGTCGCCAGCTTGAGCGTTTCGATGACGCAAGCGGCCGCGATGATGGCGTTGGTGCTAGGAATGGCTGGAATGATGTTTTTCGTCACCCCTTGTGTGTGCGAATACGTCACGCCAGGGATTCCAAATGTTTCAGCTCGTTTCAGTGCTTTTTTGTACACCCAAGTCATGTGCTCAACTTTGTCCGGATCAAACGTCTCCCCGTATCTCTCGGCGGGCCATTGTATTAATTTCGCGTATTCTATGCAGTGTGCCGCGTTACGCGGCGTCTCTGCCAGCGTACACAACGGAAATGTTGTCTGCGGCGGGAAAAGCCACATGGTACAGTTGAAGCACGGCGTCATTCCGGGCAATATCACCCTTGCGTGACCCTTGAAGCCTTCTGTACCGCCGTCCACCATCGGTTTAATGCTCGACGGCACGACGTTTCCTTCGTAATCGTACATTAAAAATGAGCAGCAGACGGAATTAATGTATGCCCTTGCCTCGAGCGAATCCAGCCCCAGCGCTATGATGTCAAACTGCCTATACCACTCATCCGGTTGATCCTCTATGCGTCCGTGGTGTGCTTGCACCGCGCAGTCACTTACGCGCTCTTGAATCCTTTTCGCCGCCGTCTCCGCTTTACTCGCCCCGACGTCCTCGGCGCGGAACAAAAACTGTCTATTCAAGTTTGTGACGTCTATGGTATCCATATCTATGACGTCTAGCTTGGCGAACCCACTCAACGCTGCGGCGTAAGATACAAACCAAATGCAAAGCTCATAACTGTCAGTCGACACGCGTTCACTTCAACTAGCCCGCCCTCTCACGCGTTTCTCGCCCGTCGCGTCGCATCGTAAAAGTCATCGCGTCGCGCACGCACCCAACCCTTTTAACAGTTCGCACCCGAGACCACCGGCGCCGACGACGAGCACGCGGATGTAGTCGCGAAGAATGCTCACGGTGTCATCACCCGGAACGAACCCGGGTCCAACGAATCGTCCGTTTCGACGCAGCAGGGCGTCGAGCGAGCGCCAGCGCGCGCGATGATCGTCCACATCGAGGCGCGAGAGCGCCTCGTCGGGCACTTCGACGACGGCGGCGTTCGATGTCATGGTGACTGCGAACTCGCGCGCGGGTGATTAGTGAGGTTCGTTGGTTTTTGTACGCGTTTCTTCGTTTCTTGTTACATTTCGTGCGTTGGCTAGAATACAATGAAAGAATTAAGAATATATCATCGTGGTCGTCGTTCGTTGATCAAGCAATTACCGCGCCGGCGTCGCGCTCCAGACACCGTCGTCTCGAAGCGTAAACTCCACCGTCGCTTCGGCCAAATGCGGCGCAAAGACGACACTTAATCGACGACCGACGACGTCTTCGTCAGCGTCGTCGAGACCTCGATTCGAACGCTTGGCGTATCGAGTGAGAAATAATCGAGTGTTGACGCAGTTGCCCCACATGACGCCGAGCGCCGGGAGCACTCTTCTACCACTACTGATGGCTTCTCCCAACGCACGAGAAGCGACGTCGGCGTCTCCCGCAAAGCCATCCCCACGCATCGAATCCACCACGTGATTCGTCACCACCACCGCTAAATCGTGCAACGTGGCGTATTCCTTTAATAACATTGTCATCTTGTGCAGTAAACCGGCTCGTTTCACCGCGTACGCCCATCCATTATCCTTTCCAGCGCCGCTCGCGCTCGCGCCGCCGCTTCCCGCTTGCCCGCCTTCTCCTCCATAACCTTCATCCTCATCACCGTCCCTAAACGGCGCCGCGACGCTATCAATCACAATCATCCTCACCGGCGCTCGCGGATCGGCGGGATACCGCAACACCGCACTCAAATCTACCAAGGTTTCCCACAACGCCCGAGCGTCTCCCAACGCCTTCACAATGTACACCCTCTCCAAACTCCCCGTCGCCGCCTCCTCCGAACCGAACGCCTCGACGAACCGCTTCGATCTCGCTATCCGACGCATCACTGCCGTCGGCGGTTTACCCCCATCCGTCTGCACGTACACCACCGAGCACTCTCGCAGGTCAATCTGCGCGCTCAGGCACAACTGCGCGCACAGTTGCGTCTTGGCGCTTCCCGCCTCTCCCACGAGTTCGGTGATTTGTTTCGTCCGCACCCCGCCTCGCAGCGCGTCGTCGACGACGTCGCACCGCGTTCGCACGATGGAACACGTCGCTTCGTTCGCCGTGTGCATCGCGCGTCGGTGTGTGACATCTTTTCGAACCGACAACAGACAGCTGTGTTTGAATGAAATTCAGTGCACAAAGCGTCGTCACTGTTGGACGCCGACGCAGTCGCGATGCGAACGCCCGTGAACGTCATCACCGGCGTCCTCGGCGCCGGGAAGACGACGTTCATCACGTCTCTGCTTTCAAACGCGAAACCCGCGGATGAAACCTGGGCAGTCGTCGTGAATGATTTCGGTGCGCTCGGAATCGATGGTGCGCTCTTTGACGACGCCGTCGGCGGTACGAGTGGCGGCGCGAAGGGTGGCGCGAGTGATGATAAAATCATCGTGCGTCAAGTGAGCGGTGGATGCGCGTGTTGCGCGACGGCGGCGCCGTTTACGCTCGCCGTGGCGCAGGTTTTGAGAAGGTACAAACCGCACAGAGTGCTCGTCGAACCGAGCGGAATGGGCGACGCCGGACGCGTCATCGACGCGTTGCGATCGGAACACCTCGCGCAGAGCGTGGATGTGCGGGCGACGATTGCGGTGGTGGATGTGCGGGAATTTCGCAGCGGTGGGCAAGGAGGTGGGGTGCGCATGGGGGAGTTGTGGAGGAAACAGTGCGAATGCGCCGACGCGCTCGTCGGCTCGTTTGGCGACCGCGCGCAAGAGGACAATTCCGACGACGCGATCGAGGGGTTCAAGGAGTTTGGACGATCGTTTTGGCCGAAAAAAGCGGAGGTTTTCGTGATTTCAGAGCGGTTTCCGGACGGAACGGTGGATGCGGACGTACTCGATGTGGAGTGCGGGTGGACGGGGAGAGACATGGCTGCGGACGCGAATGCCGACGTCCAAACGTCGACGAGCGCCGGACCCTTTGTCATGAAACCCGTGCTCACGCCGAACGGCAACCCGTGGATGGTGAAAACGACGACGGATGCATTCGCGTCGTGCGGGTACGCTTTTCACGTCGACGACGTTTTCGTCCGGCCGTTACTCAAGGCTTTTTTCGATGAATTTCTCCTCGCGCGCGCCGACGTGATTCGCTTCAAAGGCATCTTCAGACTCGGTGCTGATTGGGTCCGCCCCGATATCGTGGAATCCAACCCCGGCGGTGATGGTAATTCCTCCTCACCCGCGTCCCGCGTCATCAAGTTTACATCCGTCGCGTACAGAAGAGACAGCCGTTTCGAACTCATTCGACAGAGAGGCGTCGACGTAGACGCCGACGAGGACGAATCGGCTTTTTGGCGCGACGTCGCGAACCGACTCGTCGCCGCTCGCAAACCCCCTCGCGGCGGGACATCCACCGGGTGACTCGACGGGGCGTCATCGCGTCCACCGTCGAATCTCTTCAATCAATTAGAGTAGTAGCGGTAGTTCAATGTTGTCATAGCCAAACGCGCACCAGCGACTGAAAAAGCGCAAGTCACTCAACGTCACTCGTCGTCGCTCCGACCGAACGACTGACGTTCCACAAACACGTAAACGTCGTCGTCAGTGCGTGTCGTCATAGATACGTGTCGTCATAGATACGAGACATTCGTGCGAACACGAACGAACGCACGAACGCACACTGATGACGTCAGTCGACGTAGACATGCGTGACAACACCGACACGCCACCGCCGACGACGCGTCACGCCGCCGACGCCGACGCGAGTTCGCTGTCGAACATACTGAAAACCCACGGGACGTGTCCGATATGCCTGTCGTTGTTCGTGAATCCGCACTGCGTGGCGGCGTGCGGACACACGTTTTGTCACGCGTGCGCGACGGCGGCGTTGGACGCTTCCGCTTTGGCGGAAGACGGATCGACGCGCGCCGCGCGGTGTCCGACGTGTTCGATGGGGTTCACGTCGAATCAGCTAGTCCCAAACGCGGCGGTGCAGGCCATGGTGGAAGAGATGCGCCGCGCTCGGGAGACGGATGCCGAATTGAGGAGCGCGAGAGAAAAAGCGAGCGCGCCGACGAGCCTGGACGCGTTGACTCCGTTGGTGAAACATTTGGGTGAGAGACACCGAGAGATGGTTTTGGAGTCGCGGGCGGCGTCGAGAGAGGTTTTGAAGGAGTTTTTGTTGGAGAGCAGGGATAGGAAACGAGAGAGCGCGGCGGCGTTGGAGCGAGAGCTGAGGTGTTTGGACGCGGATATCGACGCGGTGAAGAGGGAAATTCGAGCGTTGGGGGGGGAGGAATCCCCGAGTCGCGATGCGGAGACGAAGAAGAAGAGCCAAGGAGAGACACGAGATAAAGGAATGATTGCGCACGCAATGCAGGCGTTGGGGTTGACGTCGGAGACGAGCGCGGCGTCGACGTCTCAGGTTGTCACTGACGCGGCGAAACGACGAAGAGTGCTGCAGCAATTCAACGAACTTCAGACGTGGTACTCAAACAGACGATGCGCGAGAGGTGGCGGTACCAATGAAGACGGAGAGTCTAATCACAACTCGGATGCCATGGAAGATTTTTCCGCGCTCATCGACACCTTTAAGCGGTATTCACAGATGACGGTTGCGGCTGAGATAAGCGACGGCGACCCGGCAAATCCGAGCACGATTGTGAGCAGCATCGAGTTTGACTCGACACAAGAAAACTTTGCCACGGCTGGAGTCTCCAAGCGCATTCAGTTCTACAACCTCGGCGACGTCTTAAACGGCTCGCAACACGCCAGAGATGAAATCACGGCGTCGTCAAAGATTTCTTGTTTGTCTTATAACAAGTTTGTCAACGAGCACATCGCGGCGAGCGATTACGAAGGCGTAGTTTCAATTTGGGACGTCGAACGAAAGAGCGTCGTTATCGAGTTTGAAGAGCACGAAAAACGCATTTGGACGGTGGATTACTGCAAATCAGACCCGCGTCTGCTCGTGAGCGGTTCGGATGACGGTTTGGTGAAAATTTGGAACACAGACCAGCCCGGGAGCGTGCACGAGATTGACATGCGAGCCAACGTGTGCTGCGCGCAGTACTCTCCCGAGAGCGCGCACTCCATCGCCGTCGGATGCGTCGATCAAAAGGTTTACCTCTTTGATTTGCGGCGGATCAACGAACCGCTTCAGGTATTGAGCGGTCACGAAAAAGCGGTGAGTTACGTCAAGTTTCTCAACGCCAACGAGCTCGCGAGCGCTTCGACGGATAACGCCATCAACGTGTGGAACGCGCAAAAAGGCGAGCTCTCCTGCGCCCTCAAAGGGCACGTCAACGAAAGAAACTTTGTCGGTCTCACCGTTTCCAACGACCACATCGCGTGCGGGAGCGAAACCAACGAGGTTTACATCTACCGCAAGGATCTTCCTTTACCGATCGCGTCGGTCGACTTTTCAAAAGAGCAAAGCGACGCTCGCAGATTCATCAGCGCGTGCACGTGGCGAAACGACGACTCCACGCTCATCGCCGCCAACTCGGCTGGGATCATCAAGGTTTTACGCGCCCCCTGAGAGCGCGAACCTGAGGCTCGATCGTCGTATCTGGTGTTACAAAATTTGGTTCATTCGTCGCGTAGCGAGTAGTACAACAGTTGTGAAAGTACAGTACAGCGCAGTAGTAGTAGTAGTAGTTGGCGTGCGGAAGAGAGCGCGGGTACGACAAAGGCTGTAGGCGGTTAGACAGAGTCAGACCGCGTTACGCGTGCGCGTGCGCGTTACGATACACCGTAAACGCTTCTTTATCCACAGTAATCTTCGATCCCGGTTTTACCTTGATCTTCTTACCCTTTCCAATCTTTTGACCGTCAATAACGGCTCGTCCTTGCAACGACTGGACGACCAACGCGTCTCCGCGTCCGCTCTGCTCAAAGCGCAACTTTTCACCTTCAAACTCCAAATCGCCCTCGCGCGTCGTCATCAGCGCCGACACGTCGATCGGAACCGTCAGGCACGTCACGGATTTCCCACCTTTGAGCACTTTTCCGTCGTCATCGTTTCGTTTACCAGAGCATCCTTCGTAATCCAACGACCAATTCGTCGACGCGACGATTGTCGTCGCGCGTCGACGCGGATGCTGATTCTTGACGCGCAACGACGTCGAAACGCGCGTCGCGCACGGCCCGGCGGCGGTGAGAGAGAACATGATCGAGTGGTACGTTTTTTTATTCCTCGGCGCGTTCGCGCGTCGTCCGTCGTTCGCGGTCGCGGTCGCGCGCGCGGTCGGTTGTGTCGGCACTGCGTCGTAATTGCGCTCTTTTTCGACACCGGGCTGAGTCAGCACGTCACGCCCGCCCGCCCGTCGGTACCGAACCGAACCGAACCGGACCGGGTCGTCGGTTTTTCCCCGGTGCTCGGTGCCCGTGGTGAGTGATGTGCGTGTGATGTTGAAATTAAATTGCAAACGCTACTCGGCGAGTGGGTCTTGGTCGTCGATCCGGGATTCGAAGAGACCGACGGCGAGGAGAACGTCGCGGACGAGGACGTCTTCGTCGATTCTCCCGGCTGGGTCGGGGTGGCAATGGACGTCGACGACGGTCCCGCCGCGTTCTTCTCCGACGGAAACGGTGGATGTGGAGGCTATGGAACACGTGTCGTCGTTTGCCGTCGATGCGGTGTCGGTGTTGGCGCTGCGAGCGCCGCGGCGGTCTTTACGCTTGTTCATGAGGTGCTTGTCGTACAAGCCGTCGTAGTACTCGAGCAAGCCTTCGGCGACGGCGGAAAAATCGCCCATTTCCAGCTTGTCGCGAATCACGGCGACGCGATCGCCGCCGAGTCGCTTGACGAGCTTTTCGATGCTCTCGCGCATCGCGGGTAACCACTCTGGGTCGGACGTGAGCTCGGACGTCGCGTAATCGTCGACGAGCGTTTGCAATCGAAGCTCGCGAGACGCCACCATGCGTAAAACCAACGGCGCCGAACGCATGCGCTCAAAAAGTTTCGGATCGACAGAGCACCTTCCAACGTGCGGACCTTCGTCTTCGATGAAGACCCACTTGTTCGGATCCATAAAGTGCCACTCGCAAACCACCAAGTTGGAGTAGTGCTCAGACGTCGGTTGCGGCGCGCGTCCAACCCACCCAAACGCGCTTCCGGCGTGATTGGCCAATCCTTCGAGATCTATAACCTGTTCACCCTTGGCCCGCAGCGCGAGGAGCGCGCGCGTTTTCCCAACCCCAGTTCGCCCGCCGATCACGCACACCCTCGGCGCCGGGAACCCGCTCTCGGTGCCGCACCGCTCGAGCACCCACCTTCTGAAACCTTTGTAACCTCCTTCGAGGACGTGAATCCGACGCCCGGGCATGCGTTCGCGCAACAACCATCCCACGCACGAACTCCGCATCCCTCCGCGAAAACACATCACGTACACGTCACTCACTCCACCACCACCACCTTTCCCATCCTCCTCACCCTCGCGCGACGCCGACGACGACGCCGACGCCGCCTCGCACGCCGCCTCAACCGTTCGCACGATTTCATCCAAACGCGGCGCCGCGTACGACATGCCCAAAACCATCGCCTCGCCCCGACCCTTACTCTTATACGCCGTCCCCACCGCCGCCCGCTCGTCGTTACCGAACAACGGCGCGTTCACCGCCCCCGGAATGTGTCCCTTTTCGTACTCTCCCGGCGATCGCACGTCCACGACCACGCTCCGCCGCCCGTCCTTCTTCCTCGTCGCCTCCACGCACTCCGCGACGTCTCGCCGCTCGCTCGCGCCCGCCGCCGCGGCCAACCTCGCGAAGAGTTCCATCCCGTCCGCGTCACGCGACTCGTCGTTCGCGATCGTCTCGAACGCCGTTCTCGCCGCGTCGTCGTCGCCGCGTCCGTCGGTTCCGTCATCCTTCGTCGCCATGGAATCGATGCGGCGCCGTCGCGTTCGTTCGTTCCTCCAAAAAGCGATCGATGATTCACGCCGCCGCCGCCGCCGACGCGATCGATTCGCGAACGCCCACGCGCGCTGTTCCGGCCGTATTAAATTAAACGCAAACCCCGAGCGAGCGAGCGATCCGTCGGCCGGCCGTCGTCGGGGAGTGAGACCCCCGGGCGCGATTCGGTTCGGTTCGGTTCGGTTCGGTTCGGTTTCGCCGCCGTTCCGAACCCGAACCCGAACCCGAACCCGAACCCGATCTCGAATCGAATCGAATCGTCTCGGGGTCTTTTCGCTTCACACGCCGACGGATCGTTTCGCACCGAGTCGAACGTTGAGGACGGATAAGGGCGCGGATAGACGAGCGAGCGGATAGGCGAGCGGACGACGACGATCGGTTTGGTCGAGAAGGAAGGAAACGAAGCGCGAGCGTGGGAACGAACGAACGAACGAAGGAACGAACGATCGATCATGGACGTGGATGGACAACCGACGACGACGAATGACGCGTACGACGACGACGCGTACGACTCGCGAGGGGAACTGAGCGTGTTGACGGCGACGGACGCGGCGGACGAGCTGGTGGCGACGCGGGCGAGACGGGACACGGAGGTGTTCATCGGATCTGTCCCGCTCGAGGCGAAGGAATCGGAGGTGCGCGCGGCGCTGAAAAAGTGCGGAGCGGAAACCGGGGCGAACGGGTTCGAGCTCGTGAAGGATCGGACGTCGGGGAAACATCGTGGGTACGCGTTTGCGAGGTATGAGAGCGCTGAGGCGGCGATGAAGGCGATCGAGTGCATCGCGGCGAGCGAGTGCGAGGTGAAGAAGCAGAAGATTCGAGCGTCGTTAAAGCCGTGCAAGTACAGAGTGCACGTCACGGGGTTGAGGAGGGACGCGACGCGCATGGAAGTGGTGGAGGGATTGAGGCAGTTTGGCGCTGGTTTGGAGTTTTTCGAGCTCGGTCGACCGAAGAAGGGCAAGGAGGAGGAGGGACATAACAGCGGCTCTGGCTTTGCGTCGTACGTAAACGAGGCGTGCGCGGAACGTTTTATGAAAAACTTAAAGGAGAACAAGGAGATTCAGTTGACCATCGCCAAGGATCCAGAGGCAGGACTCTCTGTGTCTTGGGCCCAGGCCAAGGAGAAACCGGCGACGAACGCGATCCACTGTCGTAACTTGAACGACGCGAACGCGACGGAGGAAGCGCTCAAGGAGAGCTTTGTTCGATTCGGCGCAATCCAAGAGGTTGTCGTCAGGACGACGCGCGAGCCAAAGGTGGGATGGGTTCTCTTTGCCAAGTCTGAGGATGCCGAAAAGGCTCTTGCCGAGTGTGATCCGATTGAAGGCGCTCCAGAAGGTCGCAAGGGTGGTCGCTTCACCTCGAGCGTCGACGGTTCTGACTTTGAAGTGTCTCTGGCTCGAAAAATGCCGCGCGCCGGCGGCGGTGGCGGCGACGCCAAGCCGAAGAACGCGAACGCCGGTAAGGGTGGTCCCATGAGAGGCGGTCGCGATGACTGGTCCAAGTATAGATCCGGTGCCGGTCAGTACGGCGGTGGTATCGCTCCGCGCTCATGGTCTGGCGCTGGCCGCGCGCATCAAAACGCCACACCAGTCATCTTGCCGGGCGGCCAGCTCGCGTACGCCTTCCAACAGGGTGGCCCGAGAAGAGGTGGTGGTGGCAGAGGTCGCCGCGGCGGTGGAGATCGTCATCGACCTTACTAAGAGCTACGGTTATAATGACACTTGACTATCTGATGAGACTAAATGATTCGTTGACCTTGACACAAAATAAGTGCTTTGTAATCCAAACTTTACGTTGACAACGACGCGCGCTCGTAAGCGGCAAACATCGTCCCATTCGCTCGCTTCGCACACTTCTCTAATTCATCTTTGAAGAAACGATTGCACGCATCGTCCACGAGCGCGGAATCTTCATCGGGGAGTTCCTTGAAAATTGTATTCGCGGATGCGAGCAGAATTTGCTTCTCGCGCATGCGCAGTAAAACCGCAAACCGCTTACGCTTCCCTGGAAGCTCTTCAGCGGTCGCGTTATTCACCCGAGCGACGTACAAGTTATCTTCCCCTAAAGTGGTTGGATACGCTTCCAAGAAACTCGATATGGATTTGAGTAACACAGCCTTTGTTCGCGCGTCGTTCACCGCGCTCGCCGACGCCCCGCTGACGGCGAGAGTCACCGTGGTGTCGTCCTGGATTTCCTCGTCATCCATCACTATGATTCGCGTAGCGGCGAGTAAATCGTAATCTAGCCCCTTGGGTTTCCATTCAAAGTTTCTCGTTCGAGGATCCAAACCGTGCTTGCGCAAGATTTCTTCCTTTTTATCTCGCGAGGGATCGTTCTCGTTGATGTGAACCGTCACCTCTACGCATTCATGCGGGTTGTTTTCTGGAATGAAACCGTACTGCAGCAGAAAATACTGCGATGGTTTTTCGCCGTATGCAAATCTAAGTTCGGTTCGCTCTCTAAACGCGCTCGCGGCGTACACTTTGATCGAGTTGGACGTCGCGTCCCACTCTGGACGAAGTTTGCCTTGCGGAGCGTGATTCGCCATGTCTAGAAACGGCACGAGCACTCTCGTCGTCGGTGCCTCCTTACTGCCAGTCTCTAAATCTATCGCACGGGACCAAACAACAAACATGGCCCAAATAAATTTATCAAACGAGTAGTTTTCCGCGTGATCGCCACCGAAGACATCTGGGAACTTTTCGCCGAGGCTTGGCAAGTCTAGCGTGGCGTACTCCGAGCTCCAGCTTTCCTTCATAACCTTGGTGAACGTGAACAGATTCGATCCCTCGAGCTCGGCGAGCTCTTCTTCGCTCCAACCAATCGTGCTGTCCACGCTCCTCGGGAGTAATCTAATCCAGGGAAAGTAACTGCTCTTCGCGCCTCTTCCAAACGCCTCGTGCAATAGGTGCAGCGATAATATACTCTCAGTCGTCGCCTCCAACCCGGCAATTGCCGCCCCGATCCCCGGATCCGCCCTCGCGCTCGCAGTGGACACGCACTTTTCCAGCGGCATCGATAGCAGCAACTCTCCGACGCTCACGTTCGCCGTCACACCGACGCCTCGTCCAGCGCCCGCCGTTCGCGCCAACACGCGCACGGAACCCGACACCTCAGCCTCATCCCCGCCCAACGTCGCCGGCGCGCGTACCCATCGTTCGAACGCGCGAATTCCTCGCGTCAGCGCCTCGTCTGCGTCATTCTTCTTCGTCGCCGACGCGTCACCCTCCGTGGACGCCGACGCGTCGACCGAAGTGGAAGATGAAGATGACTCCTCCGCCCGCGCGCTCACGAGCGACACCACCGCCGAAACCGCGACCAACACCGCGATCCACCTCCTCGAGACGCGCGCACGACCCCGACGGGTCATTCTGCGTCGCGCGCGACCCATCGCGCGCGCGTCTGTGTCGTCGACGCGCCCCGAACGCGCGTGCGAGCCGCGCGGCCCGTGGTCGTTACAAAATGCGCGTACAAACATCTTAGAAAACATCGGACTAACGGTTCACATTCTATACCACCTTCAGCATATCAAATTCCATTTTTCAATTTTTCATTAAATCCCGTGTTTTGTTTCTTTGATAATGTTAAATTTGACAAAGAGCGCGGTATCGCCAAAGCAGAGGCAAACGAAAAAAAACGGGGGTTCCTTCGCATTTCACCCGAATGATCGCGACTCCCTCCTCACCCGCGACCGCGACGCCCGACGCCTCACTCGTTCGCTCGCGAACCTCTCACTCAAACCCTCAGAGAAGATGATGTCCCTTTCCGCTCGATCCGCCGTCGCCGCGACCAAGCTCGCCGCGTCCAAGCCGGCGCTCAAGTCTGCCAAGCGCGGTGCGCTCGGCGTTCGCGCTGCCGGTGCGGACCGCGAGATGTGGTACCCGGGCGCCGTCGCGCCGTCCTACCTCGACGGTACCATGGCTGGCGATTACGGTACGTGCTAGAAGAATTTGATCGCGTTCGCTCGCCCGTTTTCGTCGCGGCATCGCGTCGTCGCGCACGGCGCGCACGGCGCGATGTTTGCGTGTCGAGTGCACTCCTCCCGAGCGTAGCTGCGCGTATCTTGCGTCTGCGAAAGATATGGTTGGTTTGGGATTTGGTCATTCTTTGAATCGTGACTCGTCAAAAGTGCATAGACTGACTTGGTTGGCACGGTTTGGATTGTTTCCCACCCGTCTCGCAGGCTTTGACCCGCTTCGCCTCGGTGCGAACCCGGAAACGCTCCCGTACCTCCAAGAGGCTGAGCTCATGAACGGCCGCTGGGCTATGGCCGCGACCGCGGGTATCCTCTTCACCGATGCCGTCGGTTTGCCGAAGTGGTGGGAAGCCGGCGCCGTCGACTACGGCATGGACACGCAAACGCTCATCGGCTTCCAAGTCGTCGCGATGGGTCTCCTCGAAGCGGCCCGCGTCCGTGGTTTCATGAAGACTGGTGAATCTGGTGCCTTGACTTCCTTCCCGTTCGACCCGGCTGGATTGGATGCTCCGGATAAGCGCGTCAAGGAGGTCAAGAACGCGCGCCTCGCGATGGTTGCGTTCTTGGGTATGTGCTCCCAATACGCCGTCACCGGCTTGTCCCCGTTGGAAGGCTTGGAGGCGCACATGGCGAACCCGCAAGCGGTCAACTTGTTCACCTCTTCCGTTGGTGGCGAAGCCGTTGCATTCATCGCTTTCCTCTCCTGCGCCCCGACCTTCTTGCTCGCGCAAAAGACCTTGGGTGACGGTAAGGATGAAGAGTTCCGCCCGATCCCGTGGTAAACGCGCGCGGGTTTTATCAGTGGTGTGAATTGTAATTTACAATGACAGAGCCGTCGTTGAATGATGAAACCTAAACCGACTCGAGCCTGTTCGCATTTTTTTATAATCGGACACGCGTCCTCTGTGCGTTTACAGAGTTTTGACGCGCGTCGTCACGTCGCGAACCGCTCGACCGAGATGCCCACTCACGTCACCCGATCGACTCATCGTCTGATACTATGGTCTCTTTAGATAAAGTGTTAATGATACCCGAGCCCTTACGAGCTCTTGTCGCGAATCGCTTTAAAGATGACATCTATTTTCGGCAGCGCGCCAGTGCTCAACTTGGACGAAATGAGGTCCCCGTCAAAGAAGACCTCAAACGCCCCCGTATTGAGCGCATTCGTACTGATAAAGTTACCGAAAACATACGTCATCATCGCGCTCTGAAACTTGTTCGAGTGCAAATCCTTCATCCATCCCGGAACCGGTACTTGAAGCACCGCGCACACGGTTTCGCCGACGAGAACGCACGCCAAGACGACCATTTGCGCCCAAACCACGAATCGATTCACCGCCAACGCCGCCGGCGCCGGCGGGTAATGTCCACCCTTGACGCTCAGTTTTCCTCCAAATTCATTCTCAATCGCGTTCGCGAGCTGCTGAAACCCGCCGCGGTAGGATCACGAGGTACAAAACCCGACGGCGACGCTTCCAGCGTCGCTCAGACTCGCAAAGTGTTGACGCGGATCCGGCGCCGCGACGGCGCTCGAGTACACCGCGAAGACGTCCGCGGCCGCGACGGCGGCGAGAACGATCGCGGATGCGACGACGTGGCCGCTCGCGCGGGGCGTCGGCGTCGACATGGCGTCGACGGCGTCGGTTTCTGGCGCGCAGGTTCGTGCGACCCGTTTCATTCGCAGCGCTCCAGAGGCAAAGACGACGTGCGATTTTGAGAGCGTTATCCGCACACGCCGACGCGCGCGTCGCCCGAGGGGTCGCACGGACGCCGGCGAACGTTTCGAGGAAGAGATGCGCGCGCGCGATCTTCCGATGTCGCCGTCGACGCCGGAGAGCACGGCGGCGGCAAGCGCGTGGAGAAGACACGCCGAGGAGGCGCACAAGATGGACTCGCACGAAGTCTTGGCGCGGTTGGGAGTCCTGGACGTCGGTCACGGGTTGTCTGCGGGGGAAGTCGTCCGAAGACGGAGCGCGTGTGGGTTAAATGCGCTCCCGGCGGAGCCTGCGGTGTCGTTCATGTCGCTCGTGGTGAAGCAGTTTGATGACGTGATGGTCAAGGTGCTCCTGCTCGCGGCGTTTGTTTCGTTGGCGTTAGCGCTGTGGGACGGCGAGAGCGGGATGGATGCGTTTCTCGAACCGAGCGTCATCTTTGCTATTTTGATTGCGAACGCCGCGGTGGGGGTGGCGACGGAGAAGAACGCGGAGAAGGCTATCGAGGAGCTCAAGACGTATCAGGCGGAGCACGCGACGTGCGTGCGAGATGGAGAGAAGCAAAAAGTGAGCGCCGAGGCGCTCGTTCCGGGCGATGTGATCGAGATTGCGACGGGTGAGAAGATCCCTGCGGATTGTAGGTTGGTCAAGATACACTCGAACATGTTGCGATGCGATCAGGCACTCTTGACGGGTGAGAGCGGCAGCGTCTTGAAATCTGAGACTGCGGTGGATTTGGTAGACTGCGTGTTGCAAGACAAGACGTGCATGGTGTACAGCGGCACCACGGTGACCGTTGGAAAGGCGACCTGCGTTGTCGTGGGTACTGGTATCAACACAGCCATCGGGAAGATTCAAGATTCTTTAGAAAAGACAGAAGAAGAGCTCACTCCGTTGAAGAAGAAACTGGATGAATTTGGCAATTTGCTCGGCAAAATCATCGCAGTCATCTGTATTCTAGTGTGGGTGGTGAACATTGGGCACTTTAACGACAAGGCGCACGGGGGCATGATTCGAGGCGCGATTTACTACTTTAAAATCGCAGTCGCACTCGCGGTGGCGGCGATTCCTGAGGGATTGCCCGCCGTCGTGACGACGTGCCTGGCGCTCGGCACTCGACGCATGGCGAAGAAGAATGCGCTGGTACGCACCTTGCCGAGCGTTGAGACGCTCGGGTGCACTTCCGTGATTTGTAGCGATAAGACGGGGACACTCACGTGCAATGTCATGACTGTCATGCGCATGTGTGTCGTTCAGACGCCGGGAACAGGCGAGATGACGACTTTCGCCGTCCGAGGCGAAGCTCACGCGCCACACGGTGAAATTCTTGATTCGCGGGGTTTATTGGTTCAACAGCCCGCAGACTCGCAAACTATCGCCTTCTTGGCCATGTGTTGCTCTCTTTGCAACGATTCCACCTTAAACTTTGACAAGTCGACCGGTACGTTTCAAAAAATTGGCGAAGCGACTGAGATCGCCCTTCGTGTGTTGGCTGAGAAGATTGGATTACCGGCATCCTCTGGCGTTCCGGCGAGACTTAAAGGAGATAACGAGATGCGCTGTACGCAATATTGGGAATCTCTCTACACAAAGCTCGCCACTTCCGAGTTTACGAGCGAGAGAAAGCGCATGTCAACGCTTTGCGCGAGCAGCAATGGAGAATCATTCCTCTTTGTCAAGGGTGCGCCGGAGAGCGTGCTGGAGCTGTGCACAAATGTCATGTCTAACCAGACTGGGCGAGTTGAGAAGATGACGGAACAGCTTCGTGAAGCCTTAACGGCGCAGATGCAAGGGTACGCCGGCGATGCGCTCCGGGTTCTCGCTCTCGCGATGAAACCGGCGGATCGATTCGCAAAGTCGTGTTCTGAGAAGGATGAACAAGGACTCACCTTTTTAGGACTCGTTGGTATGATTGATCCGCCGCGGCCAGAGGTGAGATATGCGTTGCAAACGTGTAAAGACGCCGGCATTCGAGTCATCATGGTGACTGGAGACAACCAACAGACTGCGGAAGCTATCGCGTCTCAGATTGGTCTCAACGACCAGATTGATCCACTGACGGGTGGCACGTCGTTGAACGGTTTTGCGGGTCGATCGTACACCGGAGTCGAGTTCGATCTGATGACGGAACGCGAGCGCGAAGAAGCTGCGCGACGTATGTGCGTCTTCTCGAGAGTCGAACCGGCGCAAAAGAGTAGACTCGTGGAAATTCTGAAGAGACAAGACAACATTGTAGCCATGACTGGCGATGGCGTTAACGACGCTCCGGCGCTCAAGTGCGCGGATATCGGGGTCGCCATGGGTAGCGGCACCGCCGTCGCCAAAGGTGCGGCTGATATGGTGCTCGCCGATGATAACTTTAGCACCATTGTCGAGGCAGTGGCTGAAGGTAGAGCCATCTACAACAACACGAAACAATTCATTAGATACATGGTGAGCTCAAACATTGGTGAAGTGGTGTGCATCTTCATCGCCGCCGCGCTCGGTTTCCCAGAGACGCTCGTGCCGGTCCAACTCCTTTGGGTAAACCTCGTCACAGATGGATTACCCGCGACGGCTCTTGGATTCAATCGAGCGGATGGCGATATCATGAGACAGAGACCACGTAGCCCTCGAGAGCAGATTGTAGACCGCTGGCTGCTCATCCGGTATCTGATCATCGGCGTGTACGTGGGCGTCGCCACCGTGGGCTCCTTTGGATGGTGGTTTATGACGTACGAAGACGGTCCGAGAATGTCGTGGAGCGAGCTCACGAGCGCGTCTCAGTGTATCGGAGACGCGTGCGACGCTTTCAAGGATAGGCGTCCCAGCACGATGGCCATGTCCACCCTTGTCTTGATTGAGATGTTCAACGCGCTCAACTCACTGAGCGAAAACAAATCCCTCTTGGCGCATCCGCCGAATACAAACATGTGGCTCATCGCGTCCATCATCATCAGCATGTGGCTCCACTGCGTCATCATGTACGTCCCATCATTTGCAAAGACGTTCACCATCTCAGCGCTCAATTATTACGAGTGGCGAGCCGTGTTTTGGTTCTCCATTCCAGTCATTTTCATAGACGAAGCGCTGAAGTATGTCACTCGTTCGCATCGCGCCGCCATCAACATTTGGCTCAAACGCGGACTCGCGAGAGACATTCTCCCTCGCTCGCACAGCGGCTCGGCGGACAAATACGTCAAACTCTGACTCTGACTGAACCACATCATAGACGACGCATGTTAATATTTATTAGAAGGAAGCGACAAATCCATTTCAAACTCTTCTTCGCTTCTTCACGCGCAAAGTCCACTCAACCACGAAACAGTTGCAGACGCACCATTCGCCGTCGCGATCATGGCGCGAATCGCGACGCGCGGGGCGACGCGCGCTAGAGACGCGCGCGACGCGTCCGTTCGCGCGCCGTGCGCGCCGTCGCCGTCGTCGTCAACGCCAACGGTCGACGCGAGTCCTGAACGACACGTCGTGTTGCTCCTGAGTGACTTCTTTCTCCCGTCTGTCGGTGGCGTCGAGCTGCACATATACGCCTTGGCGACGCGGCTTCGCGCACGAGGACACAAAGTGGTCATCTTGACGCACGCGCATCCGGGACGGGTGGGCGTCCACTGGATCACGGGCGGCATCAAGGTGTATCACGCTCCTCGGGTGGTGATGTACGACAACTGCACGTTTCCAAACATCCTCGGTGCGATGCGATTGTTCAGAAAGGTGGGTTAACCGCGATAGAGAATGTGCCAGAGGAACGTACTAACGAGTCTTTTTCGCGATCGCAGGTCTGTATTCGCGAGGGAATAACCATCGTGCACGCACATCAAGGCTGTACGATGGCGCACGAAGGTATCCTTTACGCACGTCTTATGGGAATGAAGTGCGTCTTCACCGATCACTCTCTGTTTGGATTCGCAGACGTGGGCGCGATTCACACAAATAAGTTACTAGATATGACGCTCGCGGACACGCAGCACGTCATTTGCGTCAGTCACACCGCAAAGGAGAATACCATTTTGAGGAGCGGTTACTTGCTCAGTGACGAGCCTGGATTAGCGCCAGAGCGCGTGAGTGTCATCCCGAACGCCGTCGACGCCAAGGTTTTCGTGCCAGACGCGACGCAACGCAACCCTGACCGCATTACAATCGTGGTGGCGTCGCGATTGATGTATCGCAAGGGGATGCATTTGTTAGCTGGCGTCATGCCCCACGTGTGCGCAAAGTACGACAAAGTAGATTTTCTCATAGCGGGCGACGGATCGATGCGAGAGCACTTGGAGACGGTCATAGACAAAGCTGAGTTGAGGGATCGCGTGACACTTCTAGGAGACGTGCCTCACCACAAGATTCCTTCTGTCCTTCAAAAAGGTGACATTTTCCTCAACGCCTCTCTCACCGAATCGTTTTGCATTGCCATTCTTGAAGCAGCCGCCTGCGGTTGTTTGGTCGTCGCCACCGCCGTCGGAGGCGTTCCAGAAGTTCTTCCCGATGAAATCATGTTTCTCGCGCGACCAGACGTCGACGCGCTCCTCGTCGCCGTCGATAGATGCATAGAGGCGCTCCCACGCGCCGATCCGTGGGAAATTCATCAGCGCGTCGCGTCAACTTACAACTGGGACGACGTCGCTCGCAGAGTAGAAATCGTCTACGACAGAGCATACCAAACCTGGGACACACTCATGGGTCGCATGTACCGCATATACTGCCGCGGAGTCGTCTTTGGTAAGATGCTTTGGTGCGTCACAGCCATCGCGTACCTTCTGCTAAAGACGCTCGAATGGTGGGAACCGACGGATAGCATCGAACGCGCGCCCGATCTCGACGCTGCGTTGGACGAGACCGAGGAATAAAAATATAGCCATTGTATAGTTGTAGTCGCTCAAAGAAGTTTGCGCATTCAATCCAATCTAAATTTACGTATTCTTACAACAACATACTCGTACTACTCTCGCGACCAGGCTTTTACAAATGTCCTATACACCACCCGCATCCACGCTGCCGAACACCGAAACTCCGCAAACAATACCACAGGATCCAGCCCATTCTTCCTCTCGCATATCAACTGATAAAACACATCCGTCGTCGTCACGCACTCTCTCGTCGAAAACGCCGCCACGTCCTCCGCCGGCGCAAACGCCCGCGCTCTCGTCTCCCTCCCAAACCAATCCACCCATCGCGCCTCCACCCCAATCTCCGGTGCCACCATCACCGCGCACGTCCGCGTCGTTCTCCCGAACGCCAACGCCGTCACCGCCGTCGCGACCGCGAGCATCACCACCGAACGCCCACCCGTCAACAACGCCCAAGCGCACACCACCACTGCTAACCGTCGAAGCAGTCTCCCGACGCCGTCGTCCAATCGCATCTCGCACTCGACGCACTTCGCGCGGGAGAGCGCGCGGGGGGCGTTCCTCGTCGTCAGCGTCGCTCGCAATCGCCCATCCGTCAGCGTCGTCGTCGTCGACATTCGATTCGCGAATTGAACTTTTAGCGACGGGCGCCAAAGAGTGTCGTGCAAAAGCAGCCCAAAAACGACAACGACTTCACTCGACGACGCGCGACGACGCGATGTACCGCCCCCGTCGCGAACCGCGATCGAACACCCGACGCGTCTCGCGATTCGCCGCGTGCGCGCTCGCCGTCGGGTGCTCGTTCGCGGCGCTCACAAAGCCGACGCAAGCGTTCGAAATAGATCTCGTCCATCGGGGTGAGGGCGCGTACGATGACATGAAGTGCGTCTCGGAAGAGATTCACGCCAACGCCGTGGTGTTGTTTTCGTTTGAAACCACCATGCCGGGGGATACGGTGTCGGTGAAACTCTTCGACGCAAGGGGTAAGGTTATATTCGAAGAGCAAGAGTCAGCCGGGGCGACGCACGGGTTCACGACTACGGCTGAGGGAGATCACCGGGCGTGCTTTTATAAACCCGAAGCGTCGAGCATCAAGGATGGAGAGGCGAAGAGGCTGGAGTTGGCGAAACACCGAGTGCGGGTTGATTGGAAACACGGCGTCGCGGCGAGCGAGTGGAAGAAATTAGCGAAGGCGACGGATTTGGACGCGTTTACGAGAACGCTGAGAGAACTGGAGGCGGATTTGCGAGAGGTGCACGACGGCATGTTGAATTTGAGGTCAATCGAGGCGGAGATGCGCGATTTGAACGAGGCGACGAATACTAAAGTTGCCGTGATGAGCGTGATCAGTCTCTCGGTGTGTGTGGGCATGTGCGTGTGGCAGATTGTTTATCTCAAAGGGTTCTTTGAGAGGAAAAAGTTGCTGTAAACGGGACCCTACGCTCGTGCGCGAATTGATTTTCTACCTAATATTACACCTAAACGTACGCACTCTGATTCATCATCATCAGTAATCGTATCCCAAGTCGTCGAACCACCGTCGCCATCGACGTTTCACCACCTCCTTTGCCTCGTCGCTGAGTTTGCTAAAGCTATTCTTTTTAAAGTTAGACAGCGATTTGGAGTACTCGCGCAACGCCGGTTCCACTCGCTCGTCAAACTCTGTCCATTCAAAGTGTTCGTAGAGCGCTCGCACGGTACCGATGAGATCCTCGTCCAAGGACTCGAAACGCGTCTCGTACAAGTCTTTCGCCGGTAACAGCTCGCGGTCGCGCAGGTAGGCGTCATGGAGCATTTCACCCTGTTTCAATATAAACTCTTGCACCTGCGCGACGGTGGTTCGCTGCAAATAGCACTGCCAGTAATACTTATCCGCCATGTTCACCGCCGACTTGAAAACGTCGTACGGGTGACGGGATATGAATACAAACTGCGCCTTTGGAAACATCTCGCGGAGGATCCCCAGCCTCGCCGCGTGCACGGGAGACTTTAAAAGCAATCTCTTATCCTCGCCGCATTTGTATTGCAGTTTGCGCGCGAATCGCAAAAACGCCATTCTCCATCTCTCGAGCTCCTTCTTCTCGATCGGGTACTCCTCATGGTCTTCTCTGAGCTCGTAAAACTTTCTAAACGATTCTTCTTCCCGCATAAAGAGCAACGGGGCGTACGGGGACGCGCACGAAGACAGTTGATTGACGGCAACTTCGTCTTCCTGCGGCGTATCGTACCTCAACGCCATGTTATCCATCGGCCTCGTCGAGTCCATGATCGCCCCGAGCGCCGGCGCCATCCACCTAGAGCTCAAGAAACTACTCGGAAAGCCAACATCGAACGTCGTCGCCACTCCAAACCTCTCACTGTCCCGCGCTAACACGTTATGTAAGTGGGTCGTTCCCGTCCTCGGGTGCCCGACGACAAACACCGGGTCCTCCCTCAAACGCACCCTTCGCACCCTCCATCCGTACAGCAAAGCCTCCACGCACGCCCCGATCGAATTAAACACCGACATCACGGTTAAAAATGCGATTCTCGGCGCGTACGTCCTCCAATCGATCGCGTGTGCGCGCAAAACTCGCACCCACTGGAGCCACGTGATGCCACTCAGTGGGTGATTCTTCACGCTCCATCGTCCTCGATCGACGTCGCACGCGATGACGACCTCGTCCGGTGGGTCACGCGGCATGCGTGCGACGTCGTCGCGACGCACCGGGGGCGCGCGGCGGCGACGGCGCGGTGTGTCGACGACGTCTTTCTTTCGCTCTCGCGAGGAGCGTATTTGCACGCCACCAAGTGTAAAACATATCCATCCAAAGTTGAACACCCTTTGGTCGAGCGTGAACGTCAAACGTCGACGACGACGCGAGCGACGCACTCGACGAACGACGCGAACGACGGACGAAAAGATGAGCGCGAGTGAACGCGCGACGCTCTTGTCCGCGTCGGATGGCTCGTTCACCGACGTCGAAGGGGAAACGCGACGCGGAAACGCGCGGAACGGCGCCAACACTAAATTCGTGATCGGCGCGTTGAGCGCGGCGTTGTTGGCGAGCGTTGGACTGAACGTGACGCAGTACGCGAACGCGATGGTGAAAAAGAATGTGTATGAGACGGAAGCGGCGCTCGGAAGCTCGCGTTTCGCGGTTGAAGCGCCGCGGGGGTTGACGAAGGCTTCGCACGTCAACGCGTGCGGACACGCGCCGACGGCGATGAATCTCATGTGCGTCGGAGAACGCGATGTGTCGCGAGGAACGTGGCGGTCAATGGCTGCGCTCGGACAAGCGGCAGGAGAACAGCCGGGTGCGTCCATGACGGAGGAGATGCAGGCGGATCAGCAAGCCATCGCGGATTCTGGGGCTGTCAACTTGGCCTCAGCAGGGGATAGCAACTTCGCGCAGCACCCAGCGAGCGGGAGCGTGCGATACTGCCGCAAGGATACGTGGCTTTTGTCCTGCCTCTTCTACAAGGCTAACATTAACGACGAGGCGACGGACTGGAAGCACGTCAAGGAGGAGTGCGACGGGGAGTTTGAGTGCGACGGCGTCAATAAGTACTGGACGAGCGACTTGTGGCACATCGCTTCGAGCGGCAATGCGCCAGGATGCGATCCTTCTTTAGATGACGGCACCGGAGCCGATGCGAGCGCTTTTTACAAGGAAGGAAGCACCGGTTGGCGTATGTATGGCCCGGACGGTGACAAGTCGTGCGCCGTAGTCAACGCTTGGGGTAACCCGCAGTAGGTGGGCGAAACGAGGTGGCCCGCGCGGCGGGGTGACAATTCTCTGTAACAATCACAACAACAACATATCATCAAATCAACGTAAATCTAAAGAGAGTGAGCCGCGGTGGTGGTACAAAATTTTCATTTCACTAATAATTAACGTCTGTTCGATTGACAAAACACTTTCTACGACGCCGACGAACCTGCAAACCAAACCAAACCGACGACTTCTACACAGCTAGTACAAAACTTCCAACCGCAAAGCGCCGTCAGTTATTCTGGCTAAACGTGTGCGCGCACTTTGGACACTCATAAAACACCGTTTGACCCTCATCCGCGCTTCTCAGTTGCATCGTATAAAAGTTCAATCCCTTATGTTTACACTTCGGACACTTTTCGTCCACCGTCGCGCGTTCGCGCGTCACCTCTTCTCCCGCGCCGACTTTAGTCCCGTCCGGGTTTCGCGCCTCCACGCCGTGATGGAACCGAAAATCCGCCGGTCCTGCGACGAGTTCGCGTTCACCGTCTCCGAACGCTGCGTTTCAACCCTCGCATCGCGCGTTTCGTTCCGTCAGTCTATCGGCTCTCTGGCTCTAAAAAAGCGCTCAAGAAAAAAAGCGGCTGGCGGCTGGCAGCTTTGCGCGTACGTATACCCCACCGTCGACGCGCGCGCGGTACCGAGCCCACGGATGGATGCGATGAGAAAGAAACTAAAACATGTCGTCGTCGTCGTCGCCGCCACCGTCGTTAAAACCACCCGGATCGTCGTCGCCGTCGGGAATCGTTCATTCGTTCGTTCGTTCAACGACGCACCTTCTTCGAGCGAACACTCCCTCCCGCACCCACCGCACGAAACCGTCGTCGATTGCGTGAGCAGCGTCAATCGCGTCCCGCACCGCGCGCAAAATCCCTTTCCGTTCCCCATTCTCGTTTCGATCGATTTCGATTTCGATGACTCGTCGTCGTCGTCGCGATATGAAGTCGATCGAGTCTTCAGTCTGAGGCGCGCGCCTTCGCTCCAACCGAACCGACGATGACGATGACGACGCCCCGCCCGGGCGGGTCGACGCCGTCGTCCACCCCGGCGCCCGCGCGCGGGTTCGCGGTCGCCTCGACCCCGTCGTCGGCGTTGACGTCGAATAAAACGCCCTCGACGAAGACGATGGGACGGTTGGAACTCCTCGCGTGGCTCAACCGAACGCTGCAGAGCGATTACGCCAGCGTGCAAGAGTGCGGCGATGGCGTCGCGTATTGTCAACTCTTGGATGCGTTACATCCGGGTAAGGTGCCATTGCACGCGTTAGATTACGGGGCCAAGTATTTGAGCGATAATGCGCGGAACGTGCGGGTGTTATCGCGGACGATGTTGGCGTTGGGATTAGATGCGGATGTGGACTTTGAAGCCGTGGCGAACGGCAAGTTTACGGTACGTTTATTCATTGACTCGATTGGATGAAGAAAGTCGACGCGTTTTGAAGAAAAAACATTTTGTTCTTTTCTTTGTGGCGACGACGGCATCGAGCGACCGCCGCAACGAGCGACTGACGAGCGAGGATGATTATGAACGGGCGACGAATGCGAATTCGTTCGCCCGAACGAATTTGTAACTCGTAGGAGAATCACAATTTATTGCGATGGTTCCATGCGTACGTCGAGAAGAACGGTACAGCGGCGGTGGATGCGTACGATGCGTACGGAGCGAGAGTTTCGGCGCAGAAAAGAAAGGAACAGATCGAGTTGAAGAGGAAAGAAGGGGCGAGAGGCGGGGCTGCGAGCGAAACGAGTCGAACGACGCCGACGCTTCCGGCGGGCGGTTCGAGCGGGGGATCACTAAGCGAGAGGTTCGTGCCGAACGATCTCAGCGTGGTGCGAGAGATGGAGGAACGCGAGACTCCGGTAATGGTGACGTCGACGAGCGCGGGAGAGAGGGCCAGGGAAGAGGATGAAGGGGATTTGAGCTTTGAGTTTTCACCTCTTCCGCAGGAGGATGGCGTCGCTCCGGCGACGCCCCGCGCGCTGGCTTTCCCAGACACCCCGGACGCGACGACGACGATGAAGACGGGGCGATACAGACACAGCGAGACTGCAGAGATGACGATGATGACGACGACGACATCGTCCGCCGAAACATCGACGATCCCGCAGGAACAGAAGCTCGCGACGTCCGCTCGATTGAGCGAGGATACGGACGGCCGTCGTCCGTCCCGCGCGCTCGATCGCTGGGCCACCAAAGCCCGCGCCAAGCTCGCCGCCGCACACCCCGACCCAACACCATCGCCATCATCCCTCGACCCCGACCCCGACGCACCGCTGACGAAACCCGCCGCGACTATCGAAGAGGAAACCGTTTCCTGTTGCGGCTGCGTCGTCAAGCGCGTCGTCCGCAGACTCGTACACCCCTAGCGTAGACAGACCCAGACTCCATGACGAGCGCGGGACGGACAAAACCACACACCACGCGTAGATTACATTAGAAATGCATCACACGACGCCGTTCGCTGACTTCGTCGCGACTCGCGCGTCAACCTTTCCATCCTTCCCGCGCGAACGCCTCCACTTTCGCACTGCTTTCACACTGAAAACCCATACCACATTGCGCCGCTCGGTGTTTACAACCTCTCTCGAACCGACTCGAATGTCGTCGTCGATCTCGTCCCGACCGCCCGACGCGACGCGACGCGACGCGACGCGGCACTGCGCGACGGACGCCACCGGACGACGAACGACGGACGGAAGGAAGGCGGGAACGCGCGCGCACAGAAACCGACGACGCGAAGTGACGTTCGTTCCGGCGACGCGACGCATCGGCGACGCGCGCTCTGAATCGAATTCCATTCACCCGACGGCGTCCGAGGGAAGGAGGAAGAGGGAAGCTGAATTGAGCCGAATCGCGCGCGCGATGGAACGCGCGATCGGCTTACCCGGGATGAAACCGGGGACGAACGCGAAAGCGGACGAAGACGGAGCGAAACCGGCGGCGAACGCGGGCGAAAAGGTGGATGGACCGGAAACGTCGACGCCGGCGAGGAGTCCCGGAGCGCAGGCGGGCGGAAGCCCGCCGGATAGTAGCGAAGGAAAGGATGGCGACGGTGACGACGCGGATGACGCGCGTGGAGCGACGGCGGCGGTGGTTGGAGCGGTTGCGAATGATGTGAGTCGGTTGGCGTCGCCGTCGTTGACGATCGATATACCGACACCGCGTGGGGTGGACCAGATGAGCCCGGAACCGGCGACGCTGGTGTCGACGTCGAGGACAAATGGAAAACGAGGCGATACGACTTTGGTGGATTGTTGTTACTGCGGAGACCCGGTTCGAGGGTTTTTGGCGCTTCGGACGCACGTGATGAAGGGGTGTAAGATGCGACCGAAGAATAAGAGCGATGGGGAGCTCAAACCACACTTGCAGAGGTACTGGGAAGATCAGACTGGGTCGATTGAGGGCGCCGAGGAGGACGCGGTGCGGGCGCTGGTGGCTCCGATGTCCGAGCCGGCGGATCAAGACGCGACGGATGAAGACACGGATGATGACGAGCCAAAGTTGGATGAGGCGCACGCGAACGACGCTGATGACGATGCGTTGGATAGCGATTCAGAGGAAGTTCGCGGGGCGAAGGGAGCGCGAGCGAAGTCTGCCGAGGAACTTTTCGACGCGACTTCGAATTTTGACGAGCAGCAAACGTCGGAGGAGGAAGAGGGTGCGACGCTTCATCGCAGCGCGCGAATACGAAGACCGACGGAAAAGGCAGGGGCGTCGATGGGCAAATCGCGGGCGGCGGCGACTACGACTACTACTGCTTCTCGGGGAACTTCGACTTGCATCACATGCCATCGCGAGTTCAAAAATCTAAAAATACACCTGAAGCGATCCAAGGCTTGCGATCAGTCGCAGCCCCAATCCAGTGCCACACCGGAGCTGGTTGAAAAGAATATGGATGAAGAAGAAGCTGAAGGGTTCAAATGTAAAGCGTGCGAGAAACTCTTCGGAACTGCTCTCGGCTTGAGAGTCCATCTTGCCAGATACTGCACGGCGGCGCCTGCAGAGTCCAAGGAGACGCCGAATGAGACGGCAAAGGTGGAGACTTCTGGCGGAATAACGGTGATGCAGACGCATAAGAACATCACAGAGTGTCTCATGGGTTGTGGGTACGCGCATGGAAGACTTGCAGTGTTGGCTAAACACATGAAAATGGCGCACAAAGTCCAACTCGTCTACGTGGATGAGCAGGATGACGAAGAAGAGTCTGGAGAGGAATCCGAAGAGGAAGCTGAGGATGATGACGAAGACTCTGCGACCATTGAGGTTCATCCGGCGTCCAAGCGTTGCATGGAATGCGATGACACACCGATGTTCATGTCGTACAAGTACCTCGCGGAGCACTACCGAGATGCGCACGGCATCAAGCTCATTGCGAGGGCCAGCGCGCCTTCACTCAAGCCGTTGAAGACAGCACCTATCGCTGAGAAACGAGGTAGGCGAAATGAGAGAGAGAGCGTCAAGCCGCAAGCTGATGACGATATTTCGTGTCCTACTTGCGGTAAAGAATTCGCCAGAAAGAGTGCGGGAAGGATGATGCACATCAAAAGTTGTGCTCGCAAGTCGAATGCGGCTCCTCCTGTTCGTATGGAACTGAAAGAGCCACCAAAGAAGGCTGAAATGCCGCGAGTTGAGCAGCACATTAATCCTGATCAACGTTGGTGCCAAGTCTGCATGGGTAATGGCGTTGAATTTTACGGAAAGTCATTCAGACAATTACTCGCTCACATGCGAGACGAGCACAACATACACAACATTCCAGCAGAGGAGCCGATCGAAGAGACGATGACGGAAATGGAAATAGAAGAGGAAGTCTGCGAGACGGAAAGCGATGATGACGATGAGATTCCGGAACGGCATCAACCCTCTTCGATCGATCTGCTTTCGACACAGACCAAGTGTACTGAATGTGACTTCAAGGCGAAGACGCACGTCGGTCTCAAGGTGCACATGAAAAGAGCGCACAGCATGCAAGCTCAGTCTATCACGCCGAAACGCAAGCTCAGCCAGCGCGTAGTCGAAGAAGCGGATGTTGACGATATTCCTTCTCCGGTCAAGCGACGAGCTGTCGCGTTCCCGAGTACGTCTGATCAACCCAGCGCTCCTGTCGACGAAATGGTATTCACGCAACTCGTTGACTCGTTCCACATGTTGGCGAAAGCACACGCCGAGCTGAGTGAAGAGTTCAAGTCTTTGCGTCGTTCTCACGACAAAGCGATCTCTAGAGGTGATGATCTCGAAGCGCGCTTGGCGCGCTTGGAGAAACGCAATACATCTGGCAATGCGGACGACACGTCGACAATTCAGCACATTAATCCCGACGGACACGCCTTCTCACCCGCCGTCGTCTTTGGACGTCTCGTCTGGCTCGCTGGCATCACCGCCTCGGATAAGATTCACCCAACCGTCGCGGGTCAGACGAGACAAGCGCTGGATAACGTGGCAAAACTCCTCGCGCAAGCAGGAACGGATGTGTTGCACCTCATCAGCATCAAGCTGTACGTGGCTGACATTCGCAACATGTCCGAAGCTTTCGAAGCCTGGGACAGTTGGTTTGGCCAGCTCGGAATCGATCCGGACAAGCGACCAGTGAGAAACATTTTACAAGCCAACTTAAAAGATAGCATGCTGCGGGTAGAACTTTACGCGCACGCCGCGCTTCCCGCGGCGGGAGAAGAACCATTACCAGGCGGCGTGCCCAAGAACCGCCGGGCGCACAGATGAATGAGAAGACTCGCGCACTTACAAAAACAAAAATCTACATGTACCGGTACATTTTTAGCGAATGAATTGATTCATTTGAACCACCAGACTCATTTGAATAAAAACAAACAACAGTCTTGTGAATAAAAACAGAAATTGTGAAGATGAGTAAAAAATTATCCATTACAAGAAGACAACGCAAAGCGAACAGCAAAAGCGCTCAGTTATTACCCTTCGATTCACCCTTTGGCGTCGTCGGCGCGAGCAACATGGTCATAGAGTTGCCTTCCATGTTGGGCTTGTTTTCTAACGTACCGATTTCTCCCACGTCTTCGACGAATCGATCAAACATTTCGCGTCCGAGTTCTCTGAAATCGTTTTCGCGTCCTCGAAACTGGCAAATCACCTTGACCTTGTCGCCCGCCGACAAAAACTTTTGCGCCGATCTAAGTCTCACACCATAGTCATGCGTATCAATGTTGTAACGCATTTTTAACTCTTTAATGTCAACGCGCGTCGCCGCAGCTTTTTTACGCGCCTCTCTATCCTTCTTTTCCTTTTCGTACTTGTACTTGGAATAGTCCATGATGCGCGCCAACGGCGGGTCGGCATCCGGACTCATCACCACCAGATCGAGTTCACGCTCCTCTGCCATCTCCAACGCTTCATCCGTGCTCATGACTCCAAGCATCTCCTTACTTTCATCGATGACTCTCAGTTCTTCAAACTCAATGTCTCCGTTTCTCATCGGTCCTCGGTCCATCTGCGGTCTTCCGCGTCCGCGTCCGCGTCCACCGCGTCCGCGACCGCCGCCGCCTCGTCCGCGTCCACCGCCACCGCGTCCACCGCGTCCACCGCGTCCGCGTCCGCCACCGAAACGCGCGAAGATTCCAAACCCTGAACGACGCGCGGAGGACGACACGCGGGCTTCGGACGACGAACCGCCGGTCCGCGGGACGAGGGGCGTCGAGCCCATGGCAAAGGTTGATGCCCTACCGGCGCTCGCGCACGCTTGGGATTTTGCGGCGATCGCCGTCGACGGCGGGGCGATGCTGAGCGTCGCGAAAGCGGTGAACATGTTTTATCGTCGTGCGCCGCGGCGTCGTTCGGGTTCGAGTTCGATCGTCGACGCGCGTCGGCGTATGACGTATTTGCTTTCAGGGTTTGTGGTTGCCACGTCATTTGTATGCACGAACAGTGATGAGATCAAAAGTCTCGATTGCAAACGCGAGAAGCGCGCATTCTAACTACTACCTAGTGAGACGATTTGGATGGGAAGACGACGACGACGTCGTCGACGGGACGATTCTCCGAGGGATTGTACACCTTGACGTCGCGAAGCCGAACGCGGGCTCGGCCGACGCCGGCGCGAGAGGCGGCGATGTGCCATGATTTCGGCGCGTGGCCGATGAAGGCATCCGGGATGGGTACGCGACGGGTGATCCAACCGTTCGTGGAGTGTTCGTGGGCGATTTCGCCAAAGTTCACGCTCGTGGATGCGGCTGAGAAGCCAAACTGATCCGTGACGTCGGATGAGCGGCTGAGACGGAGACCGTTTTCAGTCTCAAAGTCCAGCGCCGCGCTCACAGCTCGGACGTCGTCCGAGTCGTCCGAGTCGATGATTTTGACTTCGTATGCTAAGATGTCGCCTCTCGCAAAGGGTCTCGAGTTGAAGTCGTCTCGCCAGATGACTGTCAATCGGCGGACTTGGATCGCGTCGTCATCCTTGGTATCTTGCGGCGTGAATAAACTCGAAGTGACGAGCGGATTGGCGACAACGTTGCGAGCCGCGCTGACGTAGGCATTCATTTGAGAATCGGATGCCGTTCCGAACGCACCGAGTCGCCGCATCGAAAGCGTCGCTTCGGCTGCAAATCCATCGAGCAACGAGGTCGTCGAATGCGCAGAAGCTATGCGCTGCGCCGAACCACCCAAAGCGGACGCCACGTATTCGAGGAGGTTGCCGCGCGAGCTCTGCTTTGACGACGACAGCGAGTTGACGATGTCTTCCTCGATGATAGATGTCATCGCCGCTCTGGACTCTCTTCCAACGAGTGAGCTGTGTAGAGTGCGAACCAATCTGCGTAAACGAGCCTTGGCCGTCTCTGTCGTCGAGGCATCCCGCGCCTCATCACCGGGAAGTTCAATGTCGAAAACAAACATGAACTCAACCTTTTGGAAACCAAAGTGATTACGAACGATTCTCGCGGCAACCTCATCGCCTGGAAGTCGTACGTCAGACAAAAATTTGACTTTGAGCGTCTCGACGCCGGCGCCGTTGTCCACCGGAGCTTCACCTCCTCGGCCCTCGATGCAGAAGCCTTTTCGAACTGCGCAGATGTTTTCACGTCGCTCGGAAGCGTCTCTGACGTCGCGCTCACCAAATTTTCGATCCCCAGTCTGTTTGTTGACCCACTGACCACGGGCGCGGCCGTCTGCACCGACGTCTCGCTTATCGTATCGAAATACGTAATCAGTCGTGTCAAAGTCATCCTCGTTGTGCTCTCCTTCTTGATCATCGGACCAATCGTTTGGATTATCAATGTCCAACCTCACTCTGCCGGTCCTGTCGTACTCTCGTCTCAGCGTCTCGCTCGACAAAATTTTGTACGCCTTGACGAGCTCGTTGAATTTTTCCTCAGCCTCCTCCTTACCCCCTGTCGGATTCTTATCGGGGTGCAAAACTAACGCTAATTTCCTATACGCCTTCTTCAAGACGCGAAGCCAATCCTCAGCGAGCGCATCTTCTCGCGTGAGCCCCAGAATACTGTATAAATCTTTCGGCTCGCTTGCCGCGCGAGCCTTCTCGATGGCCTCCCTCAACTCTTCTACATCGACTGTCGTCCCTCTTTCTATGCCTGCTAAGTCTGCGGCGGCACCGTCTACGTTTCCGCTCAAGAGACGCATCCATGCTCTCGCGCGATACATTTCAACAACGTTCTCGTCGTCGTCACCACGACTGGCAAAGAGCTCCGATAACACATCCGTGCACTCTGCAATCTGGACCGAAAGATGCGCTGACGTAAACTTTTCATCGTGTTCTAACCATTTCGCCCGTTCACGTTTGCCGTGAATTCTACAAGACGCGATGGACGCTTCAAATTTCAAAGACTCAGACAGGATGGTGGAGTTCCTCGCTTGCGTCAATGCGATGAGAGCAGCGTCCCAATCCTCGCTCGCCTCGGAGGTTAAGACAGCGTCCCACACGCCGAGAATGCTCTTGATCCCTTTCAACCGTCTCATGCAGGATTTACTCTCTGGTGCGTGCCTCAAACACTCGCGTGCCAAAACGCCCGCATCCGCCAACTGTCCTCTATTATCTGCGAGCCCTGTCAGCGCCTCCGCCATGATTCCGTACGCGTCTTCGAGCGACCAGCCCAACTTGAGCGCGTGTTTTGCATCCACAAAGGCTCTTCCTCGCATCCCGAGTCTCAGCGCCGCGAGAGCTCTGATTCCGAACGTCTTTGACTCACTCGAGCACGCGCTCAACCGAGCGACTCGGTCCGCCAGACTATAAGCCTCCTTCCAGCCCCGCCGATCGAGCGACCGATCCCGCGCGCGCTCGAGTTTCAACGCCGACTCTATCTTTACCGACAGACTCGACTCTGGATAGTCTCTAATGGCGTTTCCTGCGCGTTCCCATTGCCCGAGCGAGCTCCACAGTTGCGCCGCAAGAAAACGAGCCTTCGCGTCAACTTCCCCGCACGGCGACTCCCACGCAGTCTCGAGAGCCGTCGCGACGCGTGCGACATCCTCGCATGACACCTGCCCTTGCTTTGCAAACGTCGTCGTCGCCTCTTCGTACCGCCGCGCGGCTTCTAAACACCGCGGCTCGATTTGTTCAAAAACTGGCGCGGAGTTCAAAGCCACGCCGACGCGCGCGAGCGCGAACCAAACCGCGAGGGCGACGGCAAAGACGCGCGCGTGACGCGCGCATCGAGCGCTTCCGCCCATCAGAATAAATTTACGAATCCGATCGATGCGAACGCATCGTCGCGTCGTCGAGGCGCGCACTGAAGACTGGAGAGGAGTTTTGGGCTAAGGCTTGGAAGATTGAATTTACAACAGCGACTATCACGCGGAAACACGAATAAGGAGGAGGTTTTTAGAACCCTTCCTTCTTGTTCTTGCCGTACGTCATGTCCACCATACCCTTGGCGAGCATGGCACCGCCCGCCAAGCACAAGCCGATCGGAATCACGACGCTCGTGATTCGGTCCTGCGAACGCAAAGCTCAGTCCAGTCAGTCAAACGAACGCGACTCGATCGTCCGAGAACGCGCGCGCGAAAGAGGAAGAGCAATAAACACTCTCCAATACACCGCGGCATCGCGACGCGATATCTATGTCGACGCGTACCGTTCCGCCCTTCTTCAAGTGCACGAACCCCTTTTGGCTTTGGAAAAACTGCGTGGGTGTTTCGCGCGTCGCGTTTCCGCCGTGCGCCTCTCGTCAGTCTTCGAACGCGCCGCGTCATCGCGAACACAAACGTCATCCATCGTTACCGCGTCGTTTCCATCTCGGGTTCGTCGCCATCGCGCGTCGCGCGGTCGTCGAAACGCCAACCCTAGACATCAACGATCGGTTTCCGCGGTGTCCACGACCGCGTCGTCGCGTTTCGTCGCGCGCGTTTCGTCCGCGTCGCACACCAACGAAAGGTACGCACCTTTTGCGCCTCGGCAATCTTATCGCTCATCTTCGAGTGTCGGTCGACGCGCGCGAGCGTTGGAATGGCGCCGATCCCCGCGCTGGCCAAAAACTCCACCAGACGGGAAGGACTCGAGCGGTGGCGGTGCGCGAAACTCAAATGTATTACAAAACGCGTCGTCATCAACAGCACTCACAAATCTCCATGCTCCACGCCGCTTTCTTGCACTCTTTCGAACAATACCAACACCTCTTACACCGCTCGCACTTGACGCGCACTTGACTCCCTCGCGCGCCGCAACGGTTACACTTTCGATGCGTCGCGCTGAACCGTCTATCGGGAACCGATCCAAACGTCCCGTGATCGTCCCGTCCGAGCGCCCAGCGTATCACGCGATAGAGCGCGTACGTTCCGATCGTCGCCGCGCCTCCGTACGCCGCGTACGTCGTCGCTCTCTTCTTTGTCGTTTCCCGTCGCGTCCCGCTCGCGCCCGCGTCGGCGTCGACCGTCGTCTTCTTCACCGTCGTCTTCGTCGATGTCGACGCGGAAGACGCGGACGAGTCGCGCGTCGTCCTTCCATCCTCACCGCCGCCGCCGTCGTTACCGCCGTCACCGTCACCGCCGTCGTCGTCCGTCGTCGTCGATTCGATGAATGCAATCTTTTCCCCAGATTCCTCCTCATCGTCCCGTCGTTCGTGCATCCTTCCTTCGTTCCTTCCCTCGTTCGTTCCTTCGTTCCTTCGTCCGTCCGTCCGTCGATCTGTGTGGGCGCGACCTCGACCGCGACGTCGACTCGGGGGACGGAGAGCACACGTACACACGCACACACGCACGCGGACGCGGACGGACACGGTTGCCGGGTCGGTAGGGGGTCGGGGGATAAACGACCGTTCATGACTCGACATACACACACCGTACCGGTACAAATATACTCTCCTCGATTCAGTCTCATCTCTATTCGATTCAGTCTTGAGTCGATTCAGTGACAAACTGAATCGAGTAGAGATGTCTACCGCTTCGCCTCGCTCGTAACCGTATTTCCCAGTTTCGGTTGTAACATTTAAAGCCTTATTTTAATCGTTATTTTTATTTAAACCTTGAATTTCGTTGAATCGACTCAAACGAAAGCTGAATCGAATAGAGATGAAAACTGAATCGAATAGAGATGTCTACCCCATCGACCCTTCGATGGGGGATTTTTACGGTTCATTTCAAAACAAACCCCCGATCCCACATCGATCGGTACCGACTCTGGTTTTTTTTGTGTGTGTTTTTTGAACGGCGCGCGGCGCGGGAAGATGAGGTTTCGGCGGGGCGCTCGAGCGACGACGACGACGACGACGACGACGACAACGACGACGGGAGACGACGACGACGAGACGCGTCGGACGCGAGCTCGGTCGTCGCGAGATAGACGACGGGGAGACGCGGATAGGTCGATAAAAGACCCCCGAGGACGAGTCGAGGACGGACGGACGGACCGAGGACCCGACGGACGGAGCCGACGGACGCGATGGGCAAGGGAAACAAAAAGGGAAACAAAAAGGGAAAGAGAGGCGACGATACGAGCGAGGATGAAGCCGGGGATGTCTTGGACCCGCTCGCCGGGGGCGGGAAGAAGCGCGTCGACGACGACGACGGCGGCGGCGGCGGCGGCGGGGACGGCGGGGAGGACGACGGGAAGAAGATGTCCAAGACGGAGATGAAAAAGGCGCGAAAAGCAGCCAAGGGGAAGAATAAAGGCGGCGGCGGCGGCGGCGGGAAGAGTCGACAAAAGGATTCAGACGATGACTTGGATCCGTTGGCGGCGTTGGCGCGAGGCGACGGCGAGGACGACGACGACGACGAGGATATGATGATGATGACGGCGGCGGCGGCGAAACCGGCGAAGAAGACGAGCAAGAAGAAGATTTCGGCGGCGAATGCGTTCGCGCTGATGGGGGATATGGATGATGATCTGGACGACGACGAGGAGGAGGAGGAGGAGGAGGAGGCGCCGCCGCCGCCCGCGACCAAGCCGAAGAAGGATAAGAAGAAGGATAAGAAGAAGGGTGGATTCGCGGCGTTGATGATGGATGACGATGAGGATGATTTTGTCGATCCTTTGGCAGGAGGTGACGACGAGGAAGACGAGGAAGAGGAAGTTTTCGTCAAGCCTAAAAAGGAAAAGAAGAAGAAGGGTGGATTTGCGGCGTTGATGGATGAAGACGACGATGATGCCGATGAGGCTTCTGAGACGGCTGAGGAGGAGTCCGAGTCGACGAAGAAGGACAAGAAAAAGAAAAAGAAAAAGTCCAGCTTTGCAGATCTCATGGATGTCGAGCAAGAGGTTGCTGTTTCTGTGGATCTCAAGAAGAAGAAGAAGAAGAAGGGCGTCGCCGAACCTGAGCTCGTCGTCGGTAAGATTATTGAATGCAACAAGCACCCGATGGCGGATCGTTTGCAGGTGTGCACCGTTGATTTCGGCGGTGATGAGCCCAAGCGATGCGTGTGTGGCGGCGCGAACGCAAGAAAGGGTCTCGTTGTCATCTTTGCGGGGGTTGGCGTGAAGATTCCGGCGACTGGCCAAGTCATCGAAAAGACGCCTCTTCGAGGCGTCATGAGCGAGGGAATGATCTTGAGCGCCGTCGAAATGGGTTGGGCCGACGACGCTGATGGTGTCTACGAGCTCGATCCGAAGGAGTTCGCCCCAGGTGATCTCGTACCGGTGGAAGCGCCCGACGCGGCTTCATCCAAACTGGAACCAGAGCCAGAACCGGAACCTATGCCGGAGCCGGAACCGGAACCAGAGCAAACCTCTTCGAAGAAGGACAAGAAGAAAAAGAAGAAGGGTGGCAACAAGGAAGCCGCCGAAGACGAAGAGGATCTCGATGCACTGCTCGCTGAGCTCGATATTAAGGTGGCTGACAAGCCCGAAGAAGAACAAGGGGAGAGCAAGGCGGCTCGCAAGCGCCGATTGAAGGCGGAGCGCGAAGCCGCTGAAGCGGCTGCCGCTGAAGCTAGTGGTGATGCCGCCATGCCAGACGCCGCAGGTGACGAAGACGCGGATGGTGATGACGCACAAGAAGGCAAGGAGCTCTCCGCGTCACAAAAGAAGAAGCTCAAGAAGAAGCAAAAGGAGAAGGAAGCCAAGGAGAAGGCTGCGGCTGAAAAGGAAAAGAAAGAAAAGAAGGCTGCCGCCCCGAGCGCTAGAATCCTTGCCCTTCAAGCTGAGATGCAGAAGCGTAAGGAAATGGAGGAAGCGCAGGCCAAGGCTGAGGCTGAGGCTCGCGCCGCCGCCGAGGAAGCCGAACGCCTCGCGCGCCAGCAAGAAGAGGAGGAAGAAGAGCGCAAAAGGCTCAAGAAGGAGAAAGACAAGGAAAAGAAGGAGCGACTTCGAGCTGAAGGTAAGTTGCTCAGCGCCAAGCAAAAGGCGGAACAAGCTCGCCTTGCCGCTATGCGAGAGCAAATGTTGGCGCGTTCTGGTATTGATGCGGATAAGCTCGCCGACGTCGTCAAACCCAAGCGCCCGGTTTATGACAATCGTAAAAAGAAGAAGGAGCTCGAAGAACGTTTAAAGAAGCAAGAGGAAGAACGTCTTGCCGCCGAGGCAAAGGCGAAGGCTGAGGAAGAAGCTCGTTTAGCCGCTGAGGCCGCGGCAGCTGATGACGACGCGGCAGATGACTGGGAGGATGAAGATTGGGACGACAAGGACATCGTTCTCCCGGGCCAGAAGGAGGAGGAAGAGCGATTGGCCAAGGAAGCCGCCGAGAAGGAAGCTGAAGAGAAGAAGCGTCAAGAGAAAGAAAAGGCTGCCGCCGAGGCTGCGGCCAAGTTCGAAGCTGAAAAGGCCGCAAAGGCCAAGCTTGCTGCGGAGAAGCCGTGGGCTAAGGAAGCCAAGGCTAAGGCGGCGGCGGCCAAGGCGGCGGAAGAAGAGTCGAGCTCGGAAGAAGAATCTGGTTCTGATGAAGAGTCTGATTCTGATGACGAATCTGGCTCTGATTCCGACTCGGATTCAGATTCCGATAGCTCGGACTACTCTGATAGCTCGGACTACTCTGAAGACTCTGACGACATCCGCCAGCGCGAACACGAAGAACGCATGGCCAAGGCCAAGCAAGCTCGCCTCGCCCGTTTCGCTGCAGCCAAGGCGAAGCGAAGCGCCGACAAGCTTCGTTGTCCGATCATTTGCATCATGGGTCACGTCGATACCGGTAAGACTAAGATTTTGGATAACATCAGACGAACCAACGTGCAAGATGGTGAGGCTGGTGGTATCACGCAACAAATCGGTGCGACTTTCATTCCCAAGGAATCGTTGCTCGAGCGCACGCATCAGCTCAACAAGGGTGAGTGGGATCTTCAGGTGCCTGGTTTGCTTGTGATTGATACTCCAGGTCACGAATCTTTCACCAACTTGAGATCGAGAGGCTCTTCCTTGTGTGATCTCGCGATTCTCGTCGTCGACATTATGCACGGTCTTGAACCGCAAACCATTGAATCGCTCAACATGCTCAGATCTCGAAAGACTCCGTTCGTCATCGCGCTCAACAAAATTGATCGCATGTACGATTGGCAAGCAAACACCAACTATCCGACGCAGGAGACTCTGTCTATGCAGAAGGATCACGCGCAGCGCGAGTTCAGAGATAGATACGACAAGATCGTCATTGAATTCGCCGAGCAAGGTTTGAATGTAGCCAAGTACTGGGAGAACCCGGATCCGCGAACCTTTATCAACATTATCCCAACCTCTGCCATTACTGGTGAAGGTATGCCGGATATTCTTCAAACGTTGGTTGACTTGTGCCAGACGCGTATGAATGAACGCATTCAATACGTGCCCGCCGTGCAATGTACCGTGCTTGAAGTCAAAATGATTGAAGGTCTCGGTACAAGCGTGGATGTGATTTTGATCAACGGTAAGCTAAAGGAAGGACAGACGATAGTTGTCGCTGGTTTAGAGGGAGCAATTACGACGCAGATCAGAGCACTGCTCACGCCTCAGCCGATGCGCGAGATGCGTGTCAAGGGTAGCTACATCCATCACAAGGAGATTGAGGGCGCGCAAGGTATCAAGATTGTCGCACCGGGTCTCGAGAAGGCTGTGGCCGGTACTTCGCTCTTGGTTCTCGATCCGGAGGATGACGAAGAAGAACTCAAGGAAGAGGTGCTCAGCGACATGAAGGGCGTCCTCGCCCGCGTTGATAAAAGCGGCGAGGGTGTCTACGTGCAAGCGTCGACGCTCGGTTCTCTCGAAGCCTTGTTAGAATTCTTGAAGTCTGATGCCGTGAAGATCCCGGTGGCTGGTATTGCCATCGGTCCGGTGAACAAGCGTGACGTCATGGGCGCTAGTGTGATGCACGAGCGTAAGAAGCCCGAGTTTGCAACCATTTTGGCGTTCGACGTACCGGTGACAAAGGAAGCGACTCAGATGGCGGAGGAACTCAACGTGCGCATCTTCACCGCCGACATCATTTACCATCTCTTTGATCAGTTTACGGCGTACATGGAGAAGGTCAAGGCTGATAAGCGCGAAGCGGCGTCTCAGCACGTCAACTTCCCGTGTATTCTTTCGATCATGCCCAACTGCATTTTCAATAAGCGTGATCCAATTGTTGTTGGTGTTGACATTGTCAAGGGGATTGCTCGCGTGGGTACGCAGATTTGCATCCCGTCCCAAGGCTACATTGACATTGGTAAAATTGCATCGATGGAGCTCAATCACAAGGAGGTCAAGTCCGCAAAGGCCGGTCAGTCGGTGGCTATGAAAATTGAACCTAGAACGCCGTCGGAGTCTTCCAGATTGTATGGTCGCCATTTTGACCATAAAGATCAACTTGTGGCGAGGATGACGCGCGAGTCCATCGACATGCTCAAGGAATCTTTCCGCGAAGAATTGAGCAAGGATGACTGGAGACTTGTCGTCCAACTCAAAACAAAGCAGGAGCAAGCGACGGGAGAACAGATTTAACGTGTTGGGCTTACTAGAAGACAACTTAGGGATTGCATATAATGATACAGCGCTTATCTGCGTCCATCACGGGCGAGTCAAAGACTCGAACGGAAAATACCAGCCATAGGTTGGCGTCTTTCCTCTTGCTATGGCGACTAATCCTTGCGCGACCGATAAGCCGACGACTGGGGTTGTGCGATAATCACGACTGACTACGCACACTCGAAAACATTTGCCGCATGCGTCTTCCATGCTAGACTCCCAGCCCACGGGATACCCCGACACGCCTTTCTCCACGCCCGTGCACATACGTTTGACCATCTCCGCGTCGGACTTGACGCGAAGCCACATGCCTGGTTTAAGCTCGTCTGCTCTCAGAGGTTCTGCGCGCTCTTCTAGCATTCTTAGCTTTTGCTTCCATGATATTTTCCTAAAAGTGTCAAATGAGTCAACAGTTGACTGAGTCAACGGCGAGGATTCAACTTACCTATAGAATGGCGGCATATCGTCAGATGCGACGGGTCTTAGTCGCTCGCGCGCAACGCACTCAGCCATACTCAAACCACGATCTGTGCTTCTTGATGGGTTTCGAAAGTAAGCGCTCGTGCATTCCAAGGATGCCAAGTCCTTTGCGGAGAGAAACGAGCACACGCGCCAGAGCGCGTCCTCGCACAAGGTTCCGAGAAGCGCGCTTTGAGCCTCGTTTGCATCTCTTTTAAGCCTATCGAGCGTCTCGCGTCGAGTTTCTCTTCGCGGTTGCGTCCTCGGAAATTCAAGATTGCCGTAATCCGCGTTGAGTTGTCCGCCTTGTTCTCGAGCGCGCGTCGCGTCACACAAAGAAACTAAGCCACCAACCAACTCATCGTCAGCGCGCTCGATGCGTTCAAGTTTCGCGCGCTTAGATCTAGAGCCAGTCTTTGCATCTAATTGTCCGCACGTTTGTTTCCGTTTCGCGCGCGTCATGGACATCAATCGCGCCGCATTGGTTGACCCGCTTGTCTCGGTCTTGCCAACGCACACGGACCTCGCACGCCCGGTGCGCTCAGAAGCGTTCGACGCTCGCTCGGTCGTCGCCGACGTCGTCTTTTCCGGGCGCTTCCCAGACGGAGACGCTTTTAGCCGACGCACGAGTCTCCCCCACATCCTCGCTTTGCGCGTCCTTCCTTCCCAGCCGGAGACACTTTGACCGAGTCGAAGAGTGGTGCCGCATCTTGCTTCAGACGTGCTCGTCGCGCGCGATACCTCGGGACGCGCCGGCAGCGTTGTTACGCGCGACGAGACAGATGCAAAAGACGACGGTGATTGCGTCACCAGCGTCGCGCGCGCGTCAACTCTTCGCGTCAAGGGCGATCGTTTACGGTTGAGTTAACAATGAAAGAAAAAGTGGAATTTGAAAAGACAGTTTGTTCTCGCGCCCATTCAACTTCTGGGCTCAAGAGCGAGAATGTCGCGCATGAATGAAGATTCGTTAGAATCCGGAACGAATCGATGAAGCGCGTGCTTTTCGACCAAGGTCCTGAACCGAATGCGTAGGGAATCCTTTTCGGTCGAACGATCGACGCCGTCCTCGCGCGTCGCGGTGAGAAGTTCCAGTTCGTACTCTTTTTGGTAGTGCTCTCGATTTTCCATGAGCCGAGTGAGTAAGTCGGCGGTGGATGGAAATATGGTGGCAAAGGCGACGTAAAGGGGCGCTATGACGAATTCCATAAAGTTGATCTGAGAGAGCGCGTGAGATGTCGTCTCGCGATCCATCATCGGGCTGATTGGCATGCCCTTTGCCCGTTCGCGGTCTCCTTGATTGAAAAATTCTTCCAATACTCTGGATGCCCATTTCACGTAGAGATTGTTCGGTTTCAGAGCGTTGGAGATGTCAGCGCAGTGTAGGATGATGTTAAGCATCACTTGTCGCTCCTCTGTCGTCTTGAACGACGCGTTGACGGAAGTTTGCTGCCTGTAGTCGCGCATGCTTGCCATGCGTTTGATGGGTGATCCGAGCTGCGGCTTGACTGGAGAAGCCTGCGGCGTCCTGACTGGCCTCGATTTGACTGGAGAACCGATCGGTGACGATAATATGTCGTTTTTCATGCTCATAGTGATGATTTCATTCATTCTCGAAACGAGTTTGAAGTGATGCGCCATGTCCGTGTGGAGAACGCAGCTGATGATCATTTCTCGCACTTCCTTGTACGTGTCGTCATCGAGAGCGGATAATATGTTTGCATCCTCGTTTTCGTGACACATTGTGAAGAAACTTGACAGGTGTAGGTTCTCTAGAACGCTCTTATCATTGTACGTCAGCGCCAGTGCGTCGTGCGTTGCGATGAGATACGCGTTCGTCACGCCCGGATGATCCATGTCGTGAATGAGCGAAGAGACGAGGAGTGCAAACATCTCCACTTGCGTCATGGACACTTGTTCTTTAATCATTTGAATGTAAAGATATGTTGTGTGTGTCACGTCGACAGCGTGACGAAAGCAGTGGTATGGATTGTCGTTGTACACCGCTTCGACTTCGGAGACGAATCGGCGAAGTTTGAAGACATCCACCATGTCAAACAAATCTAGCTCGTAGAACATCCGCACAATGTACGGCGTCATGGCTTTGTCCTCCATGTCAAACACGTCGAAAGACCACGAGTTGAGCAGGTCAAGATCGACGTTGAGATACGGTCCTGCTGGTCCCGAGCGTCTCGCAAAAGATGAGACGACCGACTTGAAGGTTGTCACTCTGTAAGCGTTCGTCGCAGGTGTATCATCACGTTTGCTCTGACGCCCGCGCCCGTTTTCGTAGCTCACCAACCACTCGAGCGTGCTACCGTCTACATCTTCGTGATCCTGGAGAATGGCTTCGATGAGCGCCGGGCCACCGTTTTCAGACTCGTGTCTCTTGACGATGTGACTCATTTTATCCAAAACGTAACCGAGAACGGAGATATCGAGCGCTTGCAATTCCTCTGATTGAAAATCGAGATCACGCAAAACTTGTTTCGCATGGTACTCGAGCGTTTCAATTATTCCCTGGAGAGGGCGTCCGAGAAGCCTCCTTCGAGTGATGTTGAATAGAATATTAAACAGTGTCGTTCCAACGGCAGCCATGAATAAGTATTCGATGCGTTGCAAGGTTTCATCCCCGATGAGCGCATCAATCGCGTGTAGACCAGTCTCGCGGAACGCCCCGACATTTGGCTGCAATACGACAATCGCCACAGAAACACACACAGCCACGTTCACCGCTCCCGCGTGTTCGAGACGATGAAACACGCCTCGCATCCCACGTTTCACCCCGTGGAGATCCAACCAAAGCGCGCTCGCCGCACACGCTCGAATCATCATAGCAACTCTCGCCGTCTCGCGCATCACTCGCCAAAACATACTCAACAACTCTCCTTCGGCCTGCACGACGAACGCGTGAATCGCGAAATCCAACACCGCCGCCAGCGTCCCGCACACATCCACGGCGAGATGCGCCCTCGACGCGTACCCATCCGTCGTCCACGGCGCCGAAGCGAACAATGCGCACGCCCAGACGCCTCGCCCGCGCCATCCGGCGCGCAATCCGCGCGCGTTCGCCGCCGCTTCGCTCATCACCGCCGGCACCCACGCCGCGACGAGCGATCTCGCCCCGCACGATCGCGCTAACCCAGACGGCATCGTCGCCGCCTGCAGTGACCCCATCGCCGCGCGCATCGCCGCCTCGATCGACGACGATCGCTCGCGGTGTTTCCCGAGAGCGCATGTCGAAGCGTTTCGTTGCGCATCCTTCACGACACTGGCGGCGGCGGCGGCGGCATCCTCCTCCCTCGCGCCGCGATCCCGCGGCCCCATCCTCGAGTCTAAACGACGACGCGTGATTCAGTCGCGCGCGCGTGTCCTTCGCCGCGTCGACGTCGCGGCGCGCAGTGGCGTCGGGGAGGCTTTCGGTGTCGAAGCGGGAGACGAAGCGTCGTCGACCCCTACTCCATTTTGACGGTTCATGGACCGGGAAATTATTTATTTAAGGTTCGTGAACCGTCAAACTGAGTAGGGGGTCGTTCGTTTCTCCAAAAGTAATTCGGATTTCGTTTCGACGCCACACTCGCGCCCGACCCGACGCGAACGCGACCCCGCGGAGCGTCGCGTCATGGAGGAGGTGTTTGGAAACTTTTGGCGCGAGGTTCTCGGCGAGGATGACGACTCTGAGGAGGAAGAAACCGCGCGACGCGACGTGATTCACCACGAGGACTTTTCAGACTCTGAAGCGGATTACGTTCGGATATCGCGACGTCGGTCGACGGATGGACGAGGACCGAGGGTGGCGACGCCCGGGAAGGATTTCCCGAAGATTACGAAGAAGACTTTCATCGGAATCGTCAAGGTGGATGAGGAAGAGGATGGAGAGGGAAAGGGAAAGGGCGACGGCGCGTTGGCGGATGTGTTGTACAGGACACGCGAAGGTAAATCTACGAGCGTTCGAGTGTCTACGAGCGATGCGCACGGAGGATTCGTCGGGAAGGTATTAGATTCGTGGATGAAAGCGATGGATTTAGAGGAGGAAGCGGAGGAAGAAGCGGAGCAAGGTGAGATGAGCAAGGCGCGGAAGAGGAGAGGCGCGAGCGAACTCTCGACGTCGAATAGAACGATTAAAACTCCTTTGCGTTGTAGCGCCGAGAGCGACATCATGACGATTGAGCAGATGGAGTCGCTGCGAGAGGCGATTCCAGCCATGTATCGTATGAGAGAGTGGTCGTTGGTGTACAGCACGAAGCGGGATGGGATAAGCTTGAAGAGTTTGTATCGGTTGGCGTCTGGGAAATCTGTCACGGTGTTGGTCGTAAGCGATTTCAACGGGGCGATTTTCGGAGCCTTCTGCACCGAGACATGGAAGGTTGATTCGCGATACGGTGGTACTGGAGAGAGTTTCGTCTTTACGCTCGCACCGACGGGGATGAAGTACGCGTGGAGCGGGGAAAATGACTACTACATGCTTGGTTCGGCGGACTCCATTGCCATCGGCGGAGGTAGCGCACACGCCATTCGTCTCGAGGAAGATTTGCTTCAGGGATCGAGCGGGGAATGCGAAACCTTTCGGTCGCCGCCTCTAGCAAGCGAGAACATGTTTAAAGTGCGCCGGATCGAGCTCTGGTCGATGGATTGACGAGTTGATGATTAGAAGCAAAGATTGTTGTACGTGTACTGTATGTTTGTCATATGAAAATGCAGGCTTTCTATTTATACGTGACGGTAAGTTTTAGTTACCGAGCGCGGCGAAACCACCCTCCTCGAGCTGCGTCGCCAATTCAACGCCGCCAGTCTTCACGATTTCACCCTTTTGCATGATGTGCACAAAGTCAGGATGGATGGCGTCCAAGAGACGCTGGTAGTGCGTAATGAGCAAGAGACCCTTATCGCCCTTTCTGAGAATGTTCACCGCCGCAGAAACGTCCCGCAAAGCGTCGACATCCAAACCAGAGTCAATCTCATCCAAGATGCTCATTTCGCTCTCCATGACTGCCAACTGCAAAATCTCGTTGCGCTTCTTCTCGCCGCCGGAAAAGCCTTCGTTGACGTTGCGCGTCAAAAAGCTCGGGTCCATATTCAGCTGCTCCAACTTTGGCGTCAAGTATCCGTAAAACTCCAACGGATCCAGCTCGGGCTCCCCGCGAGCCTTTCTGCGTTCGTTACACATCATCCGCAAAAAGTCCGTGTTCGACACGCCCGGAACCTCGATCGGGGACTGAAACGACAAGAAGAGACCCGCCCGCGCTCGCTCCTCTGGCTCCATATCAAACAACTCCTCACCCTTGTACTTTGCCGAACCGGACGTCACCTCGTACGCCGGGTGTCCGACCAACACCTTCGTCAACGTGCTCTTCCCGGAACCATTCTTACCCATGATGGCGTGCGTCTCCCCGGCCCGAATCGTCAGGTTCACCCCTCGAAGGATCTCCTCCCCGGTTTCCGCAACCTTTGCCTTGAGGTCCTTCACCTCGAGCAAAACCTCCCCGGACGACCCCGCCGCCGCCTTCACCGCCTTCACCGCCGTCTTCCGCGTCGTCGTTTTACGAGTTTCCCTCATCGGCGTCACCGCGACGCGTCCTCGCGCCGTCAAGCAGCAGTTCATCGCGAACAGTCGATGATGAATGATGATGCCCTTCGTCGTTTGCCCTCGACGTCACGCGAGTGACGAGTGAAACGAAATGAAATGAAGTCAAATCAAATCAAAGTCGAGTTAAATCACGCGAACCCCCGCGCGATTGTCCGGTTTTCCCGTCGTGCGAGGACCGATCGAACCGAGTCGACGTGTGTCGTCGCCCTCTCGTCGCCGAAACCGTCGTCGTCGTCGAAACCGTCGTCACGGAAAATCCAAATCGAACGCCGCCGCCCCACCCACGGGGAACAAAAATGGATAAAAACTACACACGTGTACACATTGGTGGCGTGTGACTCTCCCACCCTCCCTCGTGGTGTCACTTTTTTGAGTCATGATTCGACTTTCACGGACACGACGACAGTGCGTCGCGCGCGCGGAGCGGAGCGGAACGAAGAGGGAACGAAGAGGAAAGGATGACGGTTTCGACGACGGTTTCGACGACGGTTTCGACGCGACGGGGCGGTGGTGGTGGCGGCGGCGTGGTGCGTCGTGGGTCCGTCGTGAGAGCAGGAACGACGAATCATCATCATCATCATCATCATCATCATCAACCGCCGCAGCAGCAGCTCGAAAAGGTGTCGTCCAGACGACGACGAACGGTGTTGTTGATGACGACGCCGACGCTGTTGATGACGACGCTCGGCGCGACGTCGGCGAAAGCGTCGACGGTGACGTCTTCTCTCGGTGTGCCCGAGCTCACCCGTCGCGGGATGAGTAAGTTTAGTGGGGGTGAGGTGGAGGCGAGCGTGGAGGATTTCGACGCGGTCATTCGGTTGGACGCGCGGTACGCGAGTTACATGTGGCAACGAGGCTTGTCGTTGTATTACGCCGGGGAGTACGAAGAGGCGGCGAAACAGTTTAGGGCGGACGTGCGAGTGAATCCGAACGATACGGAGGAGAGCGTGTGGTGCTTTGCGAGCGAGGCGATGGATCCGAACAAGGGATTGGAGTACGCGCGAAAAAACCAGTTGGTGACGGGGCGGGACTCGAGACGCGTCATGGCGAGCGTGTACGCGTTGTTTTCTGGAGCGGAGGATGGAGAAGAGGCGCTTCGGAGAGCCGGGGAAAGGAACTCGTCAGATGAGTTTTACAGCGCGTTGTATTTGGGGTTGTGGTACGAGATTAACGGGCGAACGGAGGATGCGAAGAGGGAGATCAAGAGGGCGAACGATACGCTGTACTCGAGGTTGAGCGGCGACTACATGACTGACGTCGCGAGGGTGCACGCGCAGCGCCGAGGTTGGTGAGATTTTGTTGTTAGAACCTAGGAGATTTTCTAATTATGCTAGACAAATTGAATATTAATCGGCGGACGCGCTTCATTGTTACGAGAGTCACGTCGGCTTGGCAATTTTTTCGCCGTCTAAGAGTTCTAGAATGGTCAACACGAGTTGGCCAGAGAGATTGCTCACGCTCTTGCCAACATTTTCAATCTTCTCGGCGAGGACGCGGTCGAGTTGGTTGCGAATCTCCTTCAACAGCACGCCAACCTTGGCTGGTGCCTGGAAGGTGGCCCAGCGATCGATGCTGATCGTTCCCTGGGCGTGTTGCACCTCAATTTTGCCGCCAAAGAGAAGCAACTGATAAGGCGTAACCGCTGTCGCGTCGCGCACAAAGATGGCGGTCGTTTGGACGCGCTCGTGGTACACCAACCACTTTGTGATAAATTGTTTCGCTTCAAAGTTGATGCTCGACGGATGGATTTGTATTTTTTCGGTTCGACCATTCTCGGCGAGGAATGATAGACGAGGCAACGCCCCCGGCCGAGTGCCCACGTCCACCTTGATGAGATTGGGATACAATCCCGCCACGAGGACAGCTTTAAGTAGACGCTTGTTGTCCGCGTTCCGGTTCGCTTGAATCCAATCGGGGTCGTTCTGTAAAACGCTTCCTCTCTGCCGCCCTCTATAGCGGCCTCCGCCTTTCTTCTTGCTCGATGTTCCCAAGAAGCCCGATTCGTTCAGCAGTTGCGTAAATTGATCTCTCAAATCCGCAATGCCTTCGAGCGCGCGCCAAGAGAGGAAGTTCTCCCGAGTGAACGCAAACTCCGAAGATTTACCGAGTTTTTTCGCCTCGAGCCAACCATTGTAAGCGTTCAAGATGGTAAGGTGATCCGATTGATCCTCTGCAAAGAGCTTCTTTGCCAAATCTGCCTCGTCGCGTTTTTCGAGCGGAGCGACGAACGGCGTCCGACCGCTCAGCACAGCCGCAATCGTTAGGATTGGATCAAGGCATCCGAGCATAGAGCCGTAGAGAAGCATCTTACCGACGCGCACGTCCACGGGAAGCGTGGCGAGATGCTGTCCAAGCGGAGTCAGGTTCTCACGCTCGTCAAGCGCTCCAAGTCGCTTGAGCGCCACGACAGCAGTCTGCACAGACTCCACCTTAGGTGGCTCGAGAGCTTTGCCTAGGAACCCAGCTATACCGCCAGACATTCTTTGCAATTGAATTTGCAAGCACAGACCTTCGAGAGGAACCCGTCTGATTTCAGGCAACGTGTGCTCTGCAAACACAGCGTCGTGGACGTGCCGCGTGTACATTCTGAAGCAGCGTCCAGCTTGAACACGACCGGCGCGACCGCGTCTCTGACGCGCGCTCGCCCTCGAAACCCACTGCTCGAGAAGGAGTTGCATTCGAGTGTTCGGATCGTAACCATTTTCTTTGCACTTGCCGCTGTCGACAACGTACACGACGTCATCAATCGTGATGGACGTCTCGGCGATGTTCGTCGCGATGACAATCTTCCGAACACCCTCTGGCGCGTGGTCAAAGACAATGGTCTGTTCAGCTGTGCTAAGTGAGCTATGAAGAGCTATGAGGTATTTTCCACCGCCCGTCGCGGCGTATATCTCGGGATTCTCTCCGCAGGCTTCGTACAGCTTTGTAATCTCTGATAAACCAGGCATGAAGACAAGGATAGCGCCCGACTCCATGGATGTGCAAATGTGTGATATCAAGAGCGTCATGAGATCGTAGTTGATCAGTCCTTGCTCTAAATTCTTCAAAGCTCGTATCACGTTAGCGCCATAGCCCTTTGCCTGAAGCGCCGTGTGGAAAGACTCTTCATCAGGGATGTCGTTATTTTTGCTCGAGATTGGGCGCACCGAGGCATCATCGTCCCGCCTCTTCGGTGCCCTTTTGAAGTAATCCGTTCCAGGAGTCGGCTGGTACTCGGTGACTTGCAAGATGTCCTCAAGGTAGTGTTCCTTGACTGGATAGGTGAAACCTGGAATCTGGCAAACTGCTGAAATGTCTTTGAAGTATTCTTCAAACGCTAGAGCATTGAGCGTAGCGGACATCAAGACCACCTTGAGAGTGGGGCGATGCGGCAAGATGTCCCGAAGCAAAACCAAAAGGAAGTCGGAGTCCAGAGATCGTTCGTGGACCTCATCTACGATGACGTGACTGACGCCACTCAGTAGCGGGTCTTCAGTCAGCCGTCTCAGCAAGACGCCCGTCGTACAGAAGAGGATCCTCGTACTCGAGCTCGTGGAACCTTCCAGGCGAATCTTATACCCCACTGTCTTGCCTATTTGTTCACCGCGCTCGCTCGCCACCCTAGTGGCTACGCTTGTCGCGCTGATTCTGCGAGGCTGAGTGCAAATCATATTTGTCACACTGCCCTTGCCATTCCAAATCGCGTGGTCCAGAATGAACTGGGGGAGCTGGGTTGTCTTACCGCAGCCCGTCTCGCCGGCTATAATGACCACCTGGTTTCTTTCAACAGCATCGATCAATTCTTGCTGCTTTGCCCACGCTGGTAATCGTTGGCGCTGTTTAATGATCGGTGACTCGGCATTATCGTGCCAGTATTGAGTCAACTCAGTCTTCAGACGCTCGCTCTCGGCAATAGTGCGCGGATCATTGGCACGCTTCGCTTCCTCTTTTATGATGGCTTCAGCTAGCTTTTTCGTCTTCGCTTCGGCGAGCGTTTGCGCTACCGCTTCCGATTTCGCGTCAATCTCAGCGCGAGTCTTCTCAGCGTCAGCAGCGAGCTGTCGACGACGCTCGAGTTCCTGTTTCCGCTCCTCCTTTGACTGTTGAGGAGGAGCGAAAACACCCGTCTTAGGCGTCGGGATTGCCTTGGACTTAGATTTCCCTTGAGGCTTTTCTGGCGCTGGCGCCAAGGACCGCTGACGTGCCTCTTCAATAGCTTCGAGCGGGCCGCTGCCTTGCAACCACTCGACGATGTCGTCAATCATCGGCTGACCTACTAGAGTCGCGGCGTGACGAATCATCGCCGCGGCTACCGCAACCGTCCTTTCAGTGTCGAGCGTTGGATGTGAGAATCTCAAACTCGGAAGTTCGAACGGATACAAGGGCGTCTTCTTGAAGCTAACTTCCAAATCGGCGGCGTATTGCTTCGCCGCGCCAAGCTGCACGATTCCCGAAATTTCAATCGCCAAAGTTGCCATTCCTGATGCTGGATTGTAGCAACGGGGCTTGTACAGATCTCGAGAGATTTCGCTCAGCTCGTCGTACTGAGCGTTTCGTAAAACTTCGCGAATATCCTCTTCACTTGCGAATTCAGCGCCAGTGTCGGCAAAAGCCTCCACAGCCTCTGCGAGAGCCTCCTTCCTACTAGGTCCGAGTGCGGCGCACAAATCGTCTAAAGCCTTGAACACGTCCCAGTGAGACGATTTCAAAGCAGCCTCGACGGCGTTTTGAGTAAAACCAGCGCGAACGAGGGCTTCAACGAGGCTCTGCTGTTTCTCATTCTCCGAAGACGCTGTGGCGCCACCGTCGCCGCCGTGTTGCAACACAATCTTACGGCCACCGCGCGCCTTCGCCGCTTCAGGCCGCAAGGCCTCCGGGAGCTCATCTTGCTCGACATTCAAAATCAACCAATCCATCGCCCGAGCGATGGCTCGACGTTTCTGCTCGTTGAATCCCTCTCCAAGGTCTCCCTCCTTTTCCGCCGCAGACTTGGTCGCCTCCAGCGCGCGTTCCACCGCGCTCGTCCCGAACCCCTTCTTCGCCACAGCCATCGCCGCTTTACGCATCACATCATCCCGATCGACATCGTGACGAATCTCCGAGCTCGCCGTGAGACTCGAGCTCGAGCCCGCTCGAGCGTTCCCAGATGAACCGATATCGAGCCGCCGCAGCGTCGCCGTAACCATCGCCTGAGCGCTCGCGCTCATCACCACCTGCTCATCTGCTCGCGTCCCATCCCCGCCTTCACCTCGTTTCCCGCGTTGACCCGATTTCCCTTTTTGCTGCGCCGCGAGAAACGCCGGTTTCTTCGCCCGCGCCGCGGCATCCGCGCGAGAGCCTCTCTTGGCAGCTTTTTCGCTCTCCTTCTTCTGCTTATCCGCGCTCATCGCGTTCTGCCCCGCTTGGTGTCCACCACCGCCCGTGCGGCGTCCGCCGCCGCGGTTTGGACCCATCTCTTCCGCCGCCGCCGACGACGACGACGACGTGCGCGACGACCACCGCGCGCGTCAGTCTGCGGTGGAAAAAGCTCGAGTGGAAGGAACGAGAATCACATTTTTCAGTCTTCACTGAACGACGCGCACAGGAATGGTAGCGGCGACGACGAACACGACGACGACGGGGTCGCTGTGGAGTTGGACCGAGAGTCTCACCGCGTGTGGTGGATACCTGAGCTCGGGGAACGTCCTCCCGGCGGGGGTTCGCGCGGCTGACGACGACGACGACGAGTTGAAACGTGATGATAATCAAACATCTACAAACTCGAGAGGCGATGCGGCGGGAACGTCCGCGGGCGCGAGTGATCTGAGCGGACGGACGTACGTCGTGACTGGAGTGATGACGGATCCTATCGCGCGCGAGTGCGCGAAGAGATTGAATCGGGCGGGCGCGAGAGTCGTGTGCACGTGCGCCGACGTCAAAGCGGGCGAGCTCGTCTTGGATGAGATCAGGAAAGAGATGGGTGACGACGCGAAAACTGCCGAAACGGGCGAGTTTGTGGCGATGTACTGCGATCTCACAAAGCTTTCTTCCATCGATAGCTTTGTCGGGGCGTTCTGCGCCAAGGCTTGGGCCCTTGACGGGTTGTTGAACGCAGAAAACGTGTGCATGGAAGCTTTCAGTACCACAGAGGATGGTTTTGAGAAGCATTTCGCCGTGAATCATTTGGCTCACTTCAAATTGACTGCGCTGCTCATGATTGAGCTCATTAGAACGGCTGCCGCGTCTGGCAGAGAGGGTCGGGTAGTGAATTTGAGCTCGCATTTGCACCATTTCACATATCGCGTCAGGCAAGGCACTATCAAACCGAGCCGCGGCATCGACTTTACCAATCTCAACGACTCGTTCGGGTACACCGCCGTCAACTCGTACGGGCAGAGTAAACTCGCAAACGTCCTACATGCGTGGTCTCTTGCCGAGAGATTGAAGACGAATGGCTCGCCCGTGCGCAGCATGGCGGTGACGCCCGGTATGACTGAACTCGAAGTTGACAGATACCTCGATTTCCCCGGTGGTTCGGTATTTTCTGGAATTCTCAAGTCAACCGTTATATCGACCGTCGAACAGGCAGCCTCGACGCCGTTGTACTGCCTCACTTCTCCAAAGTTGCCTGCTGGCACTTACTTTTCTGACTGCGCTCCGGCGAAATCCAGCCTGCCGAGCCGAGATCCGCGACTTGCGGCCAAGCTCTGGGACTACTCAGAAGAAGTCTGTGCCCTCATCCCAGCGGAAAGTTCCACCTAGATTTTTAAGTCATCGATTGACTCCGCAGCCGCACGCGTAGTAAAACCTTTGCCGTTCATGCACTGTCTTTTGTAAAAGTATCATACAGCACTGAAAAACCTTGACTGCTCAGTCTTCACTCTTCGGCCCGTGGCGCCCTCCGGCGCTCGGCGCCCGTCGAGCGACCGCGTAAACCCTTGAGGTAAGTCTTTCGACAATCCATGCTCGCGCGTTTTCTCATCCAAAGCGACGTCACAGTCGTCGTTCGCCTGGCGTATCTATATTGCACTCTCTTCCGTGGGTGTCGTACTCATGATCCAGGCTACATCAAATAGCTCGTCGGCTTGCGACGAGTGCGCGGCGCAAAATACGCCACGCGCTCTACTTTTTGCCACGAACATTTTCTTTTCGTTTTCACCCAACCTCTCGCGCCCCGTGACTCGTCTGAAGCTGACCCGCGAGGTACTTTTTTGACGCAGGTTACTTAATGAGTCAGCCACCGAGTGCAGCTGCTCCGCCGTGGTGGATTTGGGTCGTGATCGTGTGCGCCACGATCGGCATCTCTTTCGCGGGAGTTCTTTTACAAAACGAACTCCAAGACACGCCACCGATCTCGCGTGCGTGCTGGCGGTTGAGTCTCACGACGCTGTTTCTCTTACCGATGGCAGCTTGGGAATTCAGAGGATGGAAATCGAGTGACCGAAGTAAGATGTGCGAGCGGAAAACGTGGATCATTTTGATTATTAGTGGATTGACTCTCGGTGTGCACTTTGCGGCATGGGTTTGGTCCCTTGACTTGACTTCTTTAGCGCACTCCCTTCTCTTCGTCACGACGTCGCCGGTGATGATACTCATCGGCAACGCAATTCTCAAGACTCACAGAGCAAGTTATCTGGAGATTGGTGGCGTACTAACCAGCGTCGTTGGGGCAGGAATCACGCTGATCGATATCCGTGAAGACGCTGAAGTGACTGCGAAGGGTGATGCTCTCGCATTTTTAGGAGCGCTGAGCATAGTTTTTCACATTGCGTGCGGGCGTACTCTACGAAGTTGGATGCCAACGAGTGTCTACGCGCTTCCGGTTACTTTCTTTGCCGCAATCTTCCTCGCCATTTTCGCTGCCATATTCGATGAGCGCACTCCAGTGTTCGGCTGGTCCACCTCCGACAAGGCGGGATGGTTTGTTCTGTTGGCGTTTGTCTCTGGTATCATCGGCCACACTGGCTTCAATCTCGCATTAGGCTACGTATCCCCGATCATCGTTTCTATCTCGACGACGATGGAGCCAGTCATCGGGACTTTCATCGGTTGGCTCACGTACAAGACGTCTCCACCGGGAGTTTTTACGTCAATAGGTGGACCACTGTTACTTGTCGGGATTGTCTGCGTGATAAAAGCTGGCGAGGCGACAAACCCTCAAGCTGTCGATGATCCAAGTGCAGTAGTCGTAGAACAGACGATTACGGATCCTGAACTCGCACCTAGCTAGTTAGCTGTATCTTAAATAGATTGTACTGTAATGTGTAGTCAGCGCATAGGCGGCAGAAGGTAGAAGGCAACTCAAAAGTTGCATATTCCTAACTGTCGCGCCCAACCTCATACGATGACACCCGAGACAGACGCATGACGCACAAGGCGCGGACGACGGAGCGGATCAATGGATACCGATCGTTCTGGGCGTATTTCGCCGACAAGAGCGTGATCGTCGCCCTTGGCGCGCTCGTGGTGGGAACTCTTCGAGTGCTCGACAACTGGAGAGCACCTAGCGGACGATTAGCGTCGACGGCGATCACGTCTGCATGTGGACGCGCCCGTGGTCGACGCGGCGCCCAGGAGGATGTTTGTGCCATCATTCCGTCGCGGGGTGGCTCTGCCATCATGGGCTTATTCGATGGGCACGACGGAGACGAAGCTTCCACGAATGCCGCTCGAGCTCTGGTCAACGCATTCTCCAGTACAAGTTTAACGATGGATCGTATCGAAACGCCAGAATGGATGCGAAAGGCGATCGCACAGCTAGATGATGAGGTTTGTCGCTCCGCTGTGAGCGGAGGCACAACAGCAGTCGTGGCTGCGAGCGATGCGAATGGATATTCCATCGCCCACGTCGGTGACTCGGCAGCTTACGTATGCTCTGTGAAACAAAAATCAGGAGAATTCATAGCCACGCGATTGACTGAAGACCACGGCACGGGTAACAGGCGTGAGATTGATCGTTTAGAGAAGTTGGGAGTGAGTGTTGTAGAATCTAGAGGAAAGTTACGAGTGGAAGGAGAGCTCCTGGTGACTCGAGCGCTTGGTGGAGCGAGTTACAAAGAGCTCGGCATCATTGCGAGTCCAGAGGTGCAATTTAGACATTGGAAGGCTTCGGATGTGGGGCTCATTTTAGTTTCGGATGGAGTGACAGAAAAGATGAGCGCGTCGGATGCGTGTACCTTTGTATTTGGTGGTGACCACACGTGCAAACAAACTGTTGCGGAGAGTGTCATCGCGCTCGGCGGTGAAACCAGTGCTGAAAGTAGTGACGACGCCACAGACGCATGGAATCGCGTCGAGCTCGTAGGTAAATCGCAATTAATGCGCGAGAGAATCGAGCGCGCGCTCAAATGCGCTCTTGAGCTTGGGTCAACAGATAATGTCGCACTCGCGGCAATGTCCAGGGCATCAAGCGATGGGGCGTTTAGTTCAAGTAGTTACCAGCGCAAGCCGTCCGAGTTGATGGCTGAAATCCCAGGCTTAGGGAGCCAAGTGGCGTCTTACGAAATCACGCAAATGGTTGCTTGGTCATCCGGTCCATACGTCCCAGCGGAGATTCCATTCCAGTACGACGCTTACGATGAGCTTCCAACTGGCAACTACTTTGAGCAAAGTGCCATCGAAGGTGCTCTCGCTGCACTCGCGTTGGGACCTGGTACCGAGCAAAAGAGCGATGTTTCAAACGCTATAACGTCTTATGTGGACATTGCGGACGACTTTGACACAGATGACGCTTTTGATGACTCGAAGCAATTCGCCAGAGGGCACTTTGGTGAGGTTTGGCGAGCAAAGATCTCTTCTCAGACGTCTACTCACGCGTGGGATTGTGTACCGGCACCTGAAACAACCTCTGATGTCTTCACTTCATCGGGCGTTATATTAAAACGCATCTTGATCGGAATAAGTTTGGACTTGCGGTTGAGCGCAGAGAGAGAAGTGTACTTCGGACGGTTACTATGTGGCGCTTCAGCGCACACGGCGAGATTTGTGCATACATTCGAAAAGATGTCTTCGGATACGCAAGAGCGCTGGCTCGTATTTAAAGATGAAGGAGAATCGCTGGAAAGGCTGGTATACGCTCCTGGAGTTTCAAATCGCGCGGCTGGTCTCCAAATTGTGACGCAGAGCCCGTGGTGGCGAAATGTGAGACGACAAGCTCCGGCAAATCGTGTCCTCAAAACAATTTTGAAACAGACTTTTACCGCAGTTCGCGATTGCCACGCGAAATTCGGTGTGATTCACCGCGACATCAAACCCGCAAACATATTCGTCAAACTCGACGGTGAAATCGTTGAGGCTCGGTTGGGCGATTTCGGCAGCGCCGTAGACGCACACAGTCGTGACCATCTCTACGGCGAGGAGGGCCCTTCCACGGCGCAAGAAACGCCAGAATATTCACCACCAGAAATTTTATTCGGTGGTCTCAACGTTGAACGCACAAAGAAGTATGACATGTGGTCTCTTGGTGTACTCACGACTGAACTACTCGTCTTGGGATCTCCAAAGGCGTTTGCGCAGATTTCACGCAAGACGCGATTAGCTCTCGAGCGAGAGATGCGGGACGTGCATCCAAAGGCTCGAGCCGTCGCCTATCGCTTACGCGCCATGCTCGAGCTCTGCATCATACCCCCGGACACTCAAGTCGCACCTTTGCTCTCGTGGGATTGCACTGAAACGGCGTTGATGCAAAGTTTCAAGGAACGCGACCCCTTGGGTATCGGCTTTGAATCCGTCTGGGACCTTCGTTTCGTGCGTAAGCTACTCTCCTGGGATCCAAATGATCGACCTAGCGCGGACAGAGCCCTTGAGCACGCATTTTTCCGAGAGGGAGCGGATGCGAAGCTCGGTTGGCGGTGCGCGGGTGAGTCCGCTGATTACGAGTGGAAATCAGAGTGCGAACGCGCTTGCTCAAGCGAATGCACGTAGAGAAACTAGATTTTACATTACAATTGAACGATTGATCAATTTTGCTGCTTCGGGATTGCCTTTAAGAAGACTACGGTAATGTACTTTGAACGATAGCGATGCGTCGTACCCAACACTTGAACTCCACTCTTCGCCTTGCTCCCATCGCAGTACGTGTGATTCAACACGACGTGCTGCGGTCGCGGCAGCAGATTCGGAGCGTCCGGGACCATTGGCATGTTTAGCAACGTCATGTGAAGCTGAGGTGGTAACGGAGGCGGATCTTTGGCGAAGTCGTCCGAGCTGAAGGGCGCGCAATCGTAGCTCGAAGGCGGAGAAGCTGGTGCAGTGAAGGCGTCAAGGCTATCTAAAATCTCTGGCACGTACTCTTGCACCTCGAGAACGTTATTCACGTTACCCATCTCATCATACATCGCCGGTTGATCTGGCGCGTATTTCCACTGACCGTCGACTATAAACTTGTATTGATACACGCCAGGCCTCAGCGACATCACAATCGCAAACTCTCTGTTCCCGCTTCGGTGCAACGTCTGGCGCGACTGCCAGTTGTCAAAGCTACCCTCGACTTCGACGCTGTTCCCGCCTTGCGTCCCTGTGAAATCGCAAACAAAATCAAGCGTCACGAAGTACATCCGTTAGTCCATCCATCCGTCGATCACCGCGTTGTCATCATCGCGGTTGTCGTCTCACTCGCTTTAAGAAAAACGCTCCGTGTCGTTCGCTCGCACGCACAGTTGATCGCCACCGGCACGAGCGCCGGTTCCGTCGTCGCCCACGCCGGGTACGCCATCGCCCCACCCCTCTCATCAGCCCCAGGAATCGGTACCGTCGGCGTTTGAGGCCTGCGTCGCGCAAAACAACGATTAAACCGAGCCGTCAGTCTTCGAGTTCTCGAACGCGATCCTCGTCAGCCGCGCGACGCCCCTCGCGCATTCACCCAGCCAATCCACCCAAACCCATCCAAAAGCGCGCGCCATCGTCAACATTCCCAACGATACCACCCATCCCACGCTTCGTCACGCACCCGTACGATAACCCACTCCCGTCGCCGCCGTTCCACCCTTCACCCGCACCGCCGGCCGAGTCGCGGTCCCCACTGCGTCCTCTCGAACCACCACCGCCTCGCCCCTGACCAACCCCACCGCCGTCCCTCGACCGTCGCGACGCCCGCGTCTCGGGCGTGGACGTCCCAGAGCTTCCTCTCGATCCTTTATTCTGCGAATTACCCATCGCGACGACGACGACGACGAAGGAACGCGACGGGCGGACGACCGCGACGCGCGCGAGGTTCGTTTTGACGGAAATTCAGTCGAAGAGTTGATTTTTAGTGTCCGTTTTGACGAGTCGTGAACCTTCGTTTTGGGTAGTGGGTCAACCAAAACCAATCCAGCCAGCCAGGCAATCCAAACCAGCGCGCGCGTCAGGAAGAGCCGCGCCGCGTCCATCGAACCGAACGAGTCGGGGTCGGTCGGTTCAAAAGTCGGTGACTTGAACGCGCATCGTCGCGGTCGTCGTCGTCGGGTGACGCGCGGGAAACCGGGGGCGAAAGGAACGTAGGAACGAATCATGATGCGACGCGCGTTGTTGGTCTCGGCGGCTGGTGTGGTTGCGAGCGTGAGAACGACGGCGTCGACAACGACGACGCGGGTGGGCGCGAGAGCGAGCGAAGGGTGGAGACGGAGGTTTACGGACGACGCGGCGGAGAAGACCAAGGCGCAGACGACGGCGTCGAAGATTTCTGACGGGTTGGGAACGGCGGCGTTGGTGGTGGGAACGGCGGTGGGGTGCGTCATCGGAGCGTCGACGTACGCGTCGACAACGGAGGAACTGGCGGAGAGAGTGGAGAAGAAGGAGCATGTGCCTGGGGTTTTTAGAGGGACGCCGTTGGAAGGACCCTACGGAGGGTTTGTAGAGCAATTGTTGGCGCTGAGGCGGTGGATGGATGATCAGTCGCACAACTATTTGGACCCGATCAGCGATAGGTTGTTGCCAGACCATCCGCCCCAGGCGGAGTATATCCCGCACACGCTAGTTTTGGACTTGGATGATACCCTCATCAACTCGAATTGGAAGCGAGAGCGCGGTTGGAGGGTGTTTAAGCGTCCTGGAGTTGATGGATTTCTTAAACACATGTCGCAGTTTTACGAAATGGTCATCTTCACCGACCAGTTGATGACGTACGGAGACCCCATCATCGAGCGCTTGGATCCGAATAGATACGTCACGCATAGATTGTATAGAGAATCGGCTCAATACAAGAATGGTGAATATATTCGGGATCTGAGCAAGCTCAATCGAGACATGGGGCAGATATTGTACATTAGCAGCAAGCCGAGAAGCGCCGAGCTTCACAGCGCCAACGTCATCCCAATCAAAGCTTGGACCTTTGAGGACGGATCCAAGGACACCGCCCTCCTCGATCTCATGCCATTCCTCGAGTCTATCGTCAGGCTCAACGTCCAAGACGTCCGAGTGGTTTTAGAATCTTACAAAAAGGAAATGCAAGCCACCGGCAAGGACATTCCTCAAATTTTCCGCGAACGGCAATTCGCCTTTCAACGCAAGCGTCGCGACAAGCTCGCGAGTTCACCAAAGATGGGCCGCGGGTACGAATTTGGCGCGACGCAACAGAGGCAACAACACGCCAAGGCTTAATCGTTTCGCTTCGTTTCCCCGATCGTTCGCGGTCGGCTCGAGACAGCCAACAAACCAAACCAGAGTCTGTTCAGTTTCCTCGTTGTCAATTTCAAATCGATCGAGTTGTCATCCGTGCTACGTCCGTTCCCCATACATTATCCATTTTATCCGCAGAGATTCCCGCCGCCGCGAGGCTTTTCTTTATCATCCACACAACTCTGCGTTTATCTCGTACTCTGAGACTTTTTAATGCGATCCTTTTAAACCCCGGGCCGTTCCGCGAGTAGGTTCGATCCAGCGCGAGCGTCCGGACGACGACGTCCGCGACGCCGCCGACGCGCGAGCGGGCAGATCCCGACGCCGCGCGACGGCGGAACCGCGCGAGTGGATTCTTATCGAAACTTCTCGCCCGGATTCCCGACGGAACTGCGGTAGGAAACGCGTGAGAGCTCGCGTCGCGGGAACGAGGAGGTTTCGGATTAGCTCGCGAAAGGGAACGCGATGGGTGTGCGTCGCGTGCTCGCCTCGCCGGCGGTCCGTGGGGCGTACGCGAGATGGTACAACGTCGCCCGAGAGGATGGAAAGAAGGGAGCGTTAATGGTGCTCATCTTCTGGCCGTTGTTCGCGCTGTTGGCGGCGTTAGTCGTCGTGGCGACGCCGATCGTGTTGCCGCTGGCGATCGCGGGCTCGTTTGCGCTCGAACGCATGGATGTCGAGGAGATGGAGGAACCGAAGAGGTACGGTGACAAGCCGGGGTATTACGACTTGTACCCGGCGGTGAAGCCGAAGGCGAACAAGCCCAAGGTTCCGACGTACAAGAAGTGGGTTGACCCGTTGAAGAAGACTGCCGCGTTCAAGACCATCGAAGACATCATGGAAAAGCGCGTTATGGTGATTGATGGCGCCATGGGTACGGCTGTGCAAAAGTACAAGCTTACGGAAGACGACTTCCGCGGCGAGCGGTACAAGAACCACACGCACGACCTCAAGGGTAACAACGATATTTTGGTTCTCACCAAGCCGGATGTGATCCGCGAGATTCATGAAGCGTACCTCGCCGCTGGCGCTGACATCCTCGAGACGAACACGTTCTCCTCGACGATGATTGCCCAAGCGGACTACGAACTCGACAAGAAGGAAGAAGTGCGCGACATGAACTTGGCAGCTGCTCGCTTGGCCAAGGAAGCTTGCGTCAAATTTACCAAGCAGAACCCGTCCAAGCCACGTTTCGCCGCTGGTGCCATTGGTCCGACGAACCGCACCCTTTCGGTGTCTCCGTCCGTCGAGAACCCGGCTTTCCGCGCGTGCACGTTCGATGAGATTGTCGATGCGTACTATGAGCAAATCGAAGCGCTCGTCGAGGGTGGTGTCGACTTGCTTTTGGTGGAAACCATCTTCGATACGCTCAACGCCAAGGCTGCCATTTTTGCGATTGAAAAGTTCTTTGAAAAGAGCGGTGAACGCATTCCGTTGTTCATCTCCGGTACTATCGTTGACAACTCTGGCCGCACTTTGTCCGGCCAGACCAACGAGGCGTTCTGGAACTCCGTATCCCACGCCAAGCCGTTGGCTGTTGGCTTGAACTGCGCTCTCGGTGCCAAGGACATGGTCCCATACATCGAAAACTTGAGCAAGTGCGCTGATTGCTATGTGTTCGCTTACCCGAACGCTGGTTTACCGAACGCGATGGGTGGTTACGATCAAAAGGGTCCGGAAATGGCTGAAGACTGCCGTGTGTTCCTTGAAAAGGGCCTCTTGAACGGTATTGGCGGTTGCTGCGGTACCACAGATGAGCACATCGCATCGCTCGCCCAGATGGTGGCGCCGTACACCCCGCGCAAGAGGCATGATGTCCCGAGCATCATGCGCATCTCTGGTCTTGAACCGTTCAACTACCAGCCTGATGAGAAGAACTACCGCAAGACGTTCATCAACCTCGGCGAGCGTTGTAACGTCGCGGGTTCTACCATCTTCAAGAAGGCGATTGTTGACGGCGACTTTGAGAAGGCTCTTGCGATTGCCCTCAAGCAAGTTGAGAACGGTGCCCACGTGATTGACATCAACATGGACGACGGTCTTATCGATGGTGAAGGTGCTATGACTCGCTTTGTCAACTTGTTGGTTTCTGAACCGGATGCCGCCAAGGTTCCGTTCATGATTGACTCCTCCAAGTTTCACGTCGTTGAGGCTGGCTTGAAGTGCAGCCAAGGCAAGTGCATCATGAACTCGATCTCCCTCAAGGGTGGTGAGAAGGAGTTCTTGGAGCACGCCGCGGTCGTCAAGAGACACGGTGCTGCCGTCGTTGTGATGGCGTTCGACGAAGAAGGTCAAGCCGCGACTGAGGCTGAGAAGGTGCGCATTTGCTGCCGCGCCTACAAGCTCTTGGTTGAGGAAGTTGGCTTCAACCCGCAAGACATTATCTTCGATCCGAACATTCTCACCATCGGTACCGGCATGGAAGAACACAACAACTACGCCGTGGACTTCATCAACGCGACCCGTGAGATCAAGAGACTCTGCCCGGGCGCCAAGATCAGCGGTGGTGTCTCCAACTTGGCCTTCTCCTTCCGTGGCAACGAGCCGGTGCGCCGTGCCTTCCACAGCGCCTTCTTGTACCACGCGTGCAAGGCTGGCATGGACATGGGTATCGTGAACGCTGCTCAGGTTGAAGAAGACAAGTACGAGAAGATTGACAAGGAGCTTCTTGAGTACGTGGAGGATGTTCTCATGAACCGTCGTCCGGATGCGACTGAGCGCATGCTTGAATTCGCGGCGACTCTTGACCCGAAGTCCAAGCCGTGCGCTCTCCGCAAGCTCGGCGAGGAACCGAAGTTCGAAGCTACTCCAAAGCAGAACTACTCTAGCGAGAACAAGATTGCGCCGCGACCTGCTTCCGAGCTTCCTCCCGTTCCGACGTACAAGAAGTGGGTTGACCCGTTGAAGAAGACTGCCGCGTTCAAGACCATCGAAGACATCATGGAAAAGCGCGTTATGGTGATTGATGGCGCCATGGGTACGGCTGTGCAAAAGTACAAGCTTACGGAAGACGACTTCCGCGGCGAGCGGTACAAGAACCACACGCACGACCTCAAGGGTAACAACGATATTTTGGTTCTCACCAAGCCGGATGTGATCCGCGAGATTCATGAAGCGTACCTCGCCGCTGGCGCTGACATCCTCGAGACGAACACGTTCTCCTCGACGATGATTGCCCAAGCGGACTACGAACTCGACAAGAAGGAAGAAGTGCGCGACATGAACTTGGCAGCTGCTCGCTTGGCCAAGGAAGCTTGCGTCAAATTTACCAAGCAGAACCCGTCCAAGCCACGTTTCGCCGCTGGTGCCATTGGTCCGACGAACCGCACCCTTTCGGTGTCTCCGTCCGTCGAGAACCCGGCTTTCCGCGCGTGCACGTTCGATGAGATTGTCGATGCGTACTATGAGCAAATCGAAGCGCTCGTCGAGGGTGGTGTCGACTTGCTTTTGGTGGAAACCATCTTCGATACGCTCAACGCCAAGGCTGCCATTTTTGCGATTGAAAAGTTCTTTGAAAAGAGCGGTGAACGCATTCCGTTGTTCATCTCCGGTACTATCGTTGACAACTCTGGCCGCACTTTGTCCGGCCAGACCAACGAGGCGTTCTGGAACTCCGTATCCCACGCCAAGCCGTTGGCTGTTGGCTTGAACTGCGCTCTCGGTGCCAAGGACATGGTCCCATACATCGAAAACTTGAGCAAGTGCGCTGATTGCTATGTGTTCGCTTACCCGAACGCTGGTTTACCGAACGCGATGGGTGGTTACGATCAAAAGGGTCCGGAAATGGCTGAAGACTGCCGTGTGTTCCTTGAAAAGGGCCTCTTGAACGGTATTGGCGGTTGCTGCGGTACCACAGATGAGCACATCGCATCGCTCGCCCAGATGGTGGCGCCGTACACCCCGCGCAAGAGGCATGATGTCCCGAGCATCATGCGCATCTCTGGTCTTGAACCGTTCAACTACCAGCCTGATGAGAAGAACTACCGCAAGACGTTCATCAACCTCGGCGAGCGTTGTAACGTCGCGGGTTCTACCATCTTCAAGAAGGCGATTGTTGACGGCGACTTTGAGAAGGCTCTTGCGATTGCCCTCAAGCAAGTTGAGAACGGTGCCCACGTGATTGACATCAACATGGACGACGGTCTTATCGATGGTGAAGGTGCTATGACTCGCTTTGTCAACTTGTTGGTTTCTGAACCGGATGCCGCCAAGGTTCCGTTCATGATTGACTCCTCCAAGTTTCACGTCGTTGAGGCTGGCTTGAAGTGCAGCCAAGGCAAGTGCATCATGAACTCGATCTCCCTCAAGGGTGGTGAGAAGGAGTTCTTGGAGCACGCCGCGGTCGTCAAGAGACACGGTGCTGCCGTCGTTGTGATGGCGTTCGACGAAGAAGGTCAAGCCGCGACTGAGGCTGAGAAGGTGCGCATTTGCTGCCGCGCCTACAAGCTCTTGGTTGAGGAAGTTGGCTTCAACCCGCAAGACATTATCTTCGATCCGAACATTCTCACCATCGGTACCGGCATGGAAGAACACAACAACTACGCCGTGGACTTCATCAACGCGACCCGTGAGATCAAGAGACTCTGCCCGGGCGCCAAGATCAGCGGTGGTGTCTCCAACTTGGCCTTCTCCTTCCGTGGCAACGAGCCGGTGCGCCGTGCCTTCCACAGCGCCTTCTTGTACCACGCGTGCAAGGCTGGCATGGACATGGGTATCGTGAACGCTGCTCAGGTTGAAGAAGACAAGTACGAGAAGATTGACAAGGAGCTTCTTGAGTACGTGGAGGATGTCCTCCTGAACAGATGCACAAATGCCACGGAGCGCATGCTTGAATTCGCGGCGACTCTTGACCCGAAGTCTACCCCGTGCAACTTGCGGAAGAAGGGAGCTGCGGGAGGGGTGGCTACCAAGAAGGCTGGTAGCGGCAAGGAATGGAGAAATGAACCGGCTGAAAAGCGACTTGAATACGCCTTGATTAAGGGTATCGATGAGTTCTGCATCGCGGACACTGAGGAATGCCGCACATGCGGCAAGTATCCCACTTGCTTGGAAATCATCGAAGGTCCGCTCATGGATGGTATGAATGTCGTTGGTGACTTGTTCGGTGCTGGTAAGATGTTCTTGCCGCAAGTTATCAAGTCTGCTCGTGTGATGAAGAAGGCTGTCGGTCATCTCATTCCGTTCATGGATGCTGAGAAGGCGGCGAGCGGTAGCACGGAGGCCACCACTGCTGGTACTTTCTTGATTGCGACCGTCAAGGGTGACGTGCATGACATTGGCAAGAATATTGTTGCTGTTGTCTTGGGTTGCAACAACTTCAAGGTTGTCGACATCGGCGTCATGTGCCCGTGCGAAAAAATTCTCGACGCTGTGAGAGAAAGCCGGGCAGACATTTTGGGTTTGTCTGGTCTGATTACGCCGTCTCTGGATGAGATGGTTACGGTTGCCAAGGAAATGGAAAAGGCTGGTATGAAGATTCCACTTCTCATCGGCGGTGCGACGACATCGAAGATGCACACCGCTGTGAAGCTCTCGCCGAACTATTCTGGAGGTGTCATTCATGTTCTCGACGCGTCTCGGGCTGTGCCGGTGGCGCAGACGTTGATGGATGCTCAGAAGAGCTTAGACTTCTTGGATGACATCAACGATACCTACTCCGAAATGCGTGAAGAGTTCTACGCTGGATTGGAGGATCGCAAGTACCTTTCTTTGGACAAGGCGAGAGCGACTGTCAAGCCTGTTGACTTCACCATTGCTCCGCACATTCCTGTCACGCCGAAGTTCTGCGGCGCCAAGGCGATTGAGGTTTCCATCGATGACGTTCTCCCGTACATCGATTGGAACCCATTCTTCCAAGTGTGGCAGCTCCGTGGTCGCTACCCGAACCGTGGTTACCCGAAGATTTTCAAGGATGAGACGGTGGGTGCGGAAGCCAAGAAGCTTTACGATGAAGCCAACGCCATGATTCAGAAGATTAAGCAAGGCAAGAGACTGAGCCTCAAGGGTATCTTCGGTTTCTATCCAGCCAATGCGGTTGGTGATGATATCGTCATCTACACCGACGAATCGCGCTCGACGCCGTCTCACACCTTCTACACTCTCCGCCAGCAAGCGGAGAAGGATACCGATGAACCATACATGGCTCTCAGTGACTTCATCGCTCCGAAGGACAGTGGCGTGAAGGATTACCTCGGTATGTTTGTGTGCTCGGCTGGCTTCGGCTTGGATGAGCTCACGGCTGAGTTTAAGGCGGCGAACGATGATTACTCGTACATTATGGCTGAAGCTTTGGCTGATCGCCTCGCCGAGGCGTTTGCCGAGTTGCTCCATGAGCAAGTCAGAAAGGATCACTGGGGTTACGCCAAGGACGAGTCTTTCAACTGCGAAGACTTGCTCAAGGTTAAGTATCAAGGTATTCGCCCGGCTCCGGGCTACCCGTCTCAGCCGGATCACACTGAAAAGGCAACCATGTGGGATTTGATGAAGGTCAAGGAGGAGATTGGTGTCGAGCTCACCGAGACGTTTGCCATGCTCCCGTCGGCTTCCGTTTCTGGCTTGTACTTTGCGGGCGCGTGCTCGCAGTACTTTAACGTAGGTAAGATCACCGCCGACCAAGTCGAGTCTTACGCTGATCGTAAGAAGACGGAACTTACGGAAATCCAACGCTGGCTTGGACCGAATCTGAGCTATGAGCCTTAAAACCATTATGAAACCTCTTTTGCTCCGTAGATTGGTAGGAGTTTAATTTTGCCGCCTATTGTAGTTACGATTTTTGATGTTATTTCAATCAATTTGCATTCATTCATCTAAGTCTACGCGAGCCTTGAAGGAAGTCCGACAGTCGCACCTTCGTGAGAATGTTCAGTGACCCATCCGAAGCTGTGGATTTGCGAACGTCAGTCTCCTCCAGTTCGCCCGTCGCCCGGTATCGATGCTCGTAAAAGCACGATGAACCGAACGGACACGCTCCATCGCCTCCGTCAAAATGCCTGCATGGTATTTTCGAGAGTCGATCTCTGTATGCGTCAATCATCTTGGTTTTTTCTTCCTCGTTTCGAGGCCAGAGAGTTGAAGGCGTGATGAAGTGCGACACGACTCGACAGATTGGACACTGTCTCGCCTGCTCATTACTCGCCGCTGAAGCCTCTACGCCTCGCTGCGTCCCTCCTTCACGCCAACCGCGAATGCAATTGAGGCAGAATATGTGATCACACGCATTCAGTAAGCCAAACCGTCGATCCGCAAGTCGAGGCTTTGCCATGACCACTTCGAGACACACCGCGCACTCGACGGTTGAAGAAGCTGCGAACCACTCATCTTCCGCCGCGTTCTCAACTGGCTCTACAAAGTCACCTTCACCGTTGATTTCTTCAACATTAACCTACGAACCGATAGAAAGAAACAGATTCGTCAGCCACTCAGCAAGACTTTTAAGCGATGAATCATTACAAGTCGGTACACAGTTATCGCGAGCGGCGTTTTTTGTCACAATAACATTCAACTCACCCCCCGTTCTTCTTCTTGGCTCTGAAGAAAATCCCCAGCTTCGCCTTCGAGTGAAATCCAATTCCCAGCCTCGTCAAAGTAACCCCACGAGTTATCACCCGTCGGCCCTTCGCTCGTCAGCCCAAGCAGCTCGTCTTCATCCGGAAGCTGCGCCGCGAGAAACTCCCTCGCCCCCTCTCCCTCGTCATCGAAAGACACCCAGTTCCCAGACTCATCGACGTATCCCCAATCTTCATCCTCTTCAGCGTAGTCGTAGTCGTACCCCCCATCCTGTCCCGCGAGCCCTCGCGGCGGTCCGCTCGCCCACGGATTTCCCCCCGCCGGCGCTCCTACCCCCGAGCCGGACCCGCCGAAACCGCCACCGACGCCACCGACGCCACCGGGATTAAACGCCGACGCCGACGCTCGCATACTACCTCGCATCGCACCCCCACCACCGCCTGTCGTCGTTCCGGGGTGTTCAAACCGGCACTTATCACCGTACGAACACTGTCCACTGAGAAAGAAACGACAAACCGTCGTCGTCGTCGTCGTCGTTCCCGTCGGTGTCGCGTCGTGCGAAAACCTACACGCGGCACCGTTTCGACACGACCCAGACGCGAACCATCGACACGGTTCCGTCATCGTCGGTCCGTTCGTTTCCGCGGTCTCACCGCGCGGCTGCGTGCGCGTGCGACTGTGACGACGCGTTGCCCATGGTGCCCTTCTGTTGAGTTTGATACCGTTGTATGGGTAAACAGTACGCGTGTGGGATGGATTTGGATGGACGCGCGACGGCGTTCGCGTTCGTTACAACGACTTGACGCGGCGGTAGAATCTACAATGTAGGGAATCATCGGTCGGTCGGTCGGTCGGGAAATATCGAGGCGTTTGCTTTCACGACGCGTCCGCGGGGTAAACAGAGTTGTAGTGAACCTCGGCCCAAAAGGAAATCCAACACACGCGAGAACTGCGCTTGACCTTCGGTTGAATTTCGACGACGAAGTTATCTTTGTAGGACGAGATGACGCACATGGCGACGCCGTAAGCGTCAGCCGCGGCTTGAAGAGTGATGTGGTCACCCCAGGTGGTGTCTTTGCGCATGGTCTCGACGTATGTGTCGTAGTCCTCGGGGACGTACGGGGCGTATTCCTCGGCGGCGCGTCTGAGCTGGTTGATGACTACGGTTCGGCACTCTGCGTGACGCTCTTGGTCGCGGAAGAGTTGGTCGGCTATGGCGCGGAACTGACAGTTTCCGTCTCCTCGAACAACTTTCTCTCGCAGACCGTAGAGTTTGAGTCGCGTGTCCAGGCGCGTATGATCCGTCGCCGCTTCATCTGTCGTCGGAACTTGAACAATGACTTTTGGCTGAAATTCCACGCTCGCCGCGCTAGGAATAATACTTTGCGCGAAAGCGTCATCCTCCGCCGGAGGGGGCGCCGGAGGGGGTGGAAGCAAAGAGTGCGCGTGCCTAGGTCCGGTGCCGCTCGAAGACGGCGCCTTCTGAGACGGTTTCGGACCCTCGCCGACGTCGCGTCTCGGCGTCGCGTCGCTCCCACCCGTAGCGTTCGCTGCCGCGCTCTGAACCCCATGCGCCGTCTCCGCCGCGCTGGGTAACCTAGAACCAGCAAACATTGAATGTTTTGCTTTCACTTCACCGCTCAATACTACTCCCACGCTCGCCGGTGCCTCGCGCCTCGTGCCTTCCTCTCCCGATGCCACACCAAGTCCGCCGCCCAGATTACCCGACCCGCGTCCCGTCCCCTCCACCGGCGGTGGCCTCTCCACCGCCGCCGGTCTCGCCACCGCTACCGCCCTTTTCCACTCCTCCGCCTCCGCGTCTATGATCGGCTGAAGCACCTCCATCTCCTCCAGCGCCGACTTGGTCCTCGCCTCTTCTCTTCGCACCCGTTCGGCGAACCGTGCACTAGTCCAATCCCCGTGTTCGCTCATCGTGTCCAACACGATGGACACGTACGCGTACAGCAACCGGTACAACTGCGGGAGGTTATGTTCCGCCCTAAACACTTTCGCTTGAAGCGCGACGTGCTCGGCGGTTCGAAAGTAGACGTCGAGAGAGACCCGGGCATCGACTCTTTGGGTGCGCACGAGCTTCTGGATTTCACTCGTCGTCAACGCGTGAATCGGGAGCGACGCGGGCGGCGACGACGTGCCGGGTGCAGACGCCGGGACGTGTCTCACCATGGTGTCGCGGTGGGTTATCGACCTCGCTCGCGAGCGTCGATGCCGTTCGTGCGAAACAAGAATCTGCGAACCGCAATGACGGTTACGTGTGCGTTCGGGCACCAGCAGTGGAAATAACGAACTTATCGTATGTGTAAACAGTATATGATAACTAAGCGATGCTACATGCAAATACTCTACACTCTACTCTCTGCTCAGTCTTCAGACGACGCCCTGAGGACGAACACGGCGTCGTCGAGGACGTACGCGCCGAATTTGTGATCACCCTCGGAAATGTACGGAACCCGACTGAGACGAACGAGGTCGAAACCGGCGGGTTTGATTAAGTTGAGCCAGAGCGCCTCGACGCCAGATTCCCAAGACCCAGAGCTAGGGACGTCGACGGTTTCTGTCGGTTTATCTCGCGACCCGTCGGCGCGTTCGACGAATGGTCGAAACGGGACGACGATTGCGAGGATTAAAATCCCGGTGTGGGGTTTGAGGGCGTCCCTGAGTTGACGCATGAGGGTGATTGGGGCGTCTACTCTGTCCACCAGGTTGAGCGCGGTGATGACGTCGAAACCGCTCGTCGATAAATCTTCACCCCCGGGTGTCGCCCTCACTCGATCCACCACGCCTTCGATTGAATCACTCTCTAGTACTACGTTAAACCCACGCTCTCGAAGCCTCGAAGCCATCCCGCTCGAGCTCTCCGTCGCGCACGTCTTCTCAAACATCCCCGCCAGACTTTCCGTCACCTCTCCGCAACCGGCGCCGACGTCCAAAAACCACTCCCTACCCGTCCCTTCACCGCAGCTCTCCAACAACGCCTCGGCCTGTTTCTTCGAAAACACGTGCATCGCCCCTCGTCCGAGTATCGCGTTCGCCTCCGTGAGCGACATCGTCTTTCTCAGTTCCGTGCACGCCGCCGCCAGCCGCCGGTTTTCCAACTCGCCGCGTCTTCGGCTTCGCAACAAAAACGCATTCGTCTCCTCGTCTCGCTCCAACGCCGCAAACTTTTCCCGCAACACCGAAGCGCCCTCCTTCTCCGACGAAAACCTCGAGACGATGGCGCCGTAATCCAGCGCGCTCGGGGTGAAGACGGCGTCGCAGTGCGCGCACACGATGGGGAGCGTCTCGAGCGCCTGGTCACTCGGGCGTCCCATGAGTCGACGCAAACGCGAGTCTTCCCTCGGATCGATCGTCCCCGCGGTCGCGAGTGTCGATCGACGGCAAAATCGACTCCCGACCCCGCGCGTCGGCGTCGGCGTTCGTTCGATCGCGAGTGCGCTTCGCATCCGCGTCGCGCGCTGCCGCGTTCCGCTTTCGAAAAGATTTCCTGCTGCCGGGGTCGTGGTGGTTTTATGGGTCGTGACTCGTCGAGATGAGAGGGGGTCCGGTCGGATCTCAAAGGTGTCTGCGCGCGAAAGCGAAAAGGCGTCAGTGTCGCACCGAAGAAATGCCGTGGCGCGACGAACGGCGGACCCGATGGAGGGTGGTTTTAATGACGACCGCAGTCGTCGCGATCGATGCGATCACGGGCGCGCGCGCGGGTATGGTGCGCGTCGAGACGCGGGCGATGCGGGAAAGGCTCGAGCCGTTGTCTCTGGTAGAGGTGAGATCTCAAACGTTTGAGACGACGTACGCGTCGGTGGGCGTCGATGAGACGCTCGAAGACGCGATGAAAGACGCACTCGGGGTGCGTTCGACGATCGAGCGGGCGCGCGAGGGGAACGCGGCGGTGGTTTTGGAGGGACGGGGCATCGAGGACTTGGTTGAGCTCGCGTACGCGCACCGGGAAAAGTCTGGGGAGGTTCGTGGGGAGGTTTTGCGGCGGATTCGAGGGGGTGAGGGTCTTGAGGCGACATCGGCGTCGTCGACTGGGGGGTCGACGCGGGTCGGGACGTTCGCGCCGAACGCTCGAGGTGGGGTTAGAACGGAGTCGATCGCAGCAGCGACGGGAGCAGGTTGGACAACTTTCGCAGACGCCTCTTGTGGAGAGGCTATAGACGGCGTTCGGGTCGAGCAGAGCGCGCTCGATGCGTATTTGCGAGTGCGCGAAGAAAGTCCCGAGCGCGTCGCTAAGGCGTTGGTGATGGCGTGCGAATTAGACTCTGCAACAAAGCCGGGCGAGGCTTTTGCTGAGGCATTGGAAAAGATTGAAAAGGCTGGCGTTCGTGCGGTCGGTATTTTCTACGGTTCAGAGGATGCGCACGACGTCAATTGCGACGATGAAATGGCTAGTACGACCCGTCGGGCGCTTCTCGCGCTCGAGGAATCCGAGACTCAGCAAGAGTGTGGTTTGCTTTGCGAAACGCAAGCGGCCATGATCATGGGTGTGCTCATCTTTTGGGGTCTCTTGATCACCCTCCTCTACGGATGGGGTCTCATGACTGACTTGGACACCCCCGCGTACTTTGGAAAACCGATTGATGAGAAGAGTGATTGATCCTTTTAGCAAATATGTAACAAACAAACGCTGAGACTAACAACCGTCTAAACGCTTCCCCCGCTTCCAATAATAGAATCTCCTCATTAATCGTCGCCGCCATGTCGCGCGCACGCGATGCCTTGGAGACGATCGAGGTCGACGACCAGAGTACTGCTCCAACAAAGGTGCTGAGCACGTACGGAGGGATCGACACGAGCACTCAGAATTACTTTTTCCATGTGCGTTTTGTCTCGCATTGTCTGTGTTGTTCCAAATTTATTTTATGATTTCGTCCACCAGGTTGTCTTCATCGCTTCGGTCCTCCTTTTGATTGTCAGCCTGCCTCTGGCATTTATTTATGTTCCTGCGCTGAGTCCCATCTCTGATTATAAGATTGATCGGGGAGGCAAGTGCTGGGTCTCGAACAATACCGTGTGCGAGAACCACCTTCGGGTGGAAATTTATTTATGGAACATCACCAATCCGGCGCAAGTTCTCAGCGGTACTCAGCCCCCTGCTCTACAGGAAGTGGGGCCATACGTTATGACGAATGGCACGACTAAGCGACAAAACATCAACTTTTCGGAAGATGACAAGCAAGTGTCCTTTGTATCCACGCTTTACGCCGACGTGGATGTCGATGGTTTCTGCGAAAGCTGCACATTGAGCGACGAGGTGCGCAACTTGAGAATAAACTTCCTCCACTTTGAGTAACTGTGATTAGTAGATTGTATCGTTCAATCTGGCGTACGCTGGACTGATCAAGGCGGCTGGGAGTGAGATGAATCTTTTAGTCACGTCTTTGCCACAGACACTCGAAGGATTGGTCGATGGAATTTCAACATTGTTCGCAGGGATTGCGAGCAACCCGAGTCTCGCCTCATTTTATCCAAACTTGGTCACCGCTTCGAGTTCCGGACCGGAAGCTCTCCGAGCCTTGGCTCTTGAACAAATCTTCACCGCAGGCCCTCTCGGTGGTATGTCAGTGACTGATTTGGCATCTATTGGTGTTCCGTCATCCTTTCTCGAGGCATTTCCCACAGCTCCTGAGTACGCTTCTTGGGCTTCGACCCAGTCTGGTCTACAGATATCTGCGATTCAAATCGATTCTCCAACCTCAGATGCCCTTTACGATGGCGTTGTCGCGGATTCTACCGGTTTGACTGCTGCTGGTATACTTCAGATGGATGCGACAACTCTGGCGGCGGCGTTCTCCCTGCCCGGGCCTATAGCTTCCCTTTGGAAGGGATATCTCTCCTACATTGTGGGATCCTACGCCTCTGCAGCATTCACCAAAGCTCTTGGACCAGCTCTGGGTCCAGAATCCAGCGGGATTTTGATCAAGCGATCGGTACAAGAGTGGATATTTGGATACACTGATCCGCTGATTTCGCCATCCTTCCCCGAGGGAGACTCCCGACGATTGATCCGCTCCGTCACCAAGATTCGCAACGCTTCCACTGTTGATGAAGATCATGTTCCATGGTCCGTCACTGATACATCACTCTGGGCTCTCGATTACGGTTCGACGCCTTATCACATCGCCACCGGCGTCGGCGCACCGGAGAATGCGACAAACATCGTCAAAAGTTCTGACGGTTCTGAATCCATCACGTACCCGGATACGGCTCACGTCGAACGCGTCGTCGGGAAAGAAATCACCGCTGGTCAGTATCACTCAATCAAAACGAATGGGCTGTCGACCGATGCCATCGCCTGGGCGGATTTCGGGGGAGGGCTCGATCTCAAGCGTTCGTTGCTCCTTCGCCATGTCCCCGACAACGCCGTTCGGAAAAACGACAAAGTTTTGGTCGAGACGTACGCCATTGCGCACGAAAACTTTTTATCATGCCCCGTGAATAAGACTTCGTGTGGGAGGAACACTAAATACCACGGAACGTTCAACGTCTCGGGCTTTACTCTCCTCGACAGCATCTACACTCTTCCACATGGTCATCGTGCCGACCCCAGAGTATTCGGCGGATACGCAGAAGCTTCCGATTCTCCATTCTCACCAAACGCGACTAGGCATGAAGCAAAATGGTTCATTTACGCCCCGACGGGTAACACTTTTGGTATGAGCGTGCCGATCCAGCAAAACTTCAAGATTGAACCCACCGACACGTTCTTCGCCACACTTTGGACTGGAACCGCCGATGGAGGAGGATTCTACGCCCCAATCTCATGGAGCGCGCTCTCTTACGACATGCCTGAAGACTTTTACAAATCCATCAGGGACACTGTGAACCACATTGAGCTCCTCGTGGCGACTTGGACGTACATCTGTCCAGCAATATGCCTCATGGGCATACTATTCAGCGGCATCCATCTTTACATCAGGCGAACCCTCAACAGACGACTCATGGACCAAAGTCGATACGAAGTCGAAGCCGTGAGAAGCGATTCAAAGGCTATTGGATCTTTTTGCGACAAGGGCCTCGTTTCGACGTTGAAAAAGCAAAGCAAGGACGCATTTCCGCGATCGAGAGACCGAGCCGACGTCGCTCCAGCCATTGTCGAAGAAGTCTAAGCCGACGACCATCCATTCCGCGTCTCCCATCTTATCGCGATGGCGATGGCGACGACGAAGAACCTCGCGTTCACTTTTTTTACGGAATAGAACTGGTGTAAACGATCCATCCACCGTTTCCCTCGACGTGCACCCCTCTGGGGGGCGCCGCCAGCCTAACTGTCAGTCGCGTCGAGGGCAACTACCTCCAGCCTCATTACGCGTCGTCGTATCGATCTCTCCTCGCTCGCGAACCGAGCTCGCGATCTCATCGACGCCGTGAAACGCCGAAAACACTCTACTTATCGACCCATTGCATCATCGACGCCCGACCGCGGCTCGAACGACTCCGCGGCTTTGACTGAGAATTAATCCTCTCTTTTCCGTAATGTCTCCCGTGACGGTCTCGAACACCGACGGCGTCGCCGTCATCGCGCTCGCGAACCCGCCGGTGAACGCGCTCGCAATTCCGGTCCTTCAAGGACTCGAAAAGGCTGTCAAGGAGGCGCAGAAGAACCCGTCCGTCCGCGCGATCGTGCTGACGGGTTCCGGTGGAAAGTTTAGCGGGGGATTCGACATTGGTCAGCTTCGAAGGTCTACTCAGGGTAAGCCTTCGAACGATGTGAGTGACTTCAACGCCATCTTGTGTCAGTTTGTGGAAGGAGGAGCGAAACCGACGGTGGCGGCGATCGAAAACTTGGCCCTTGGTGGAGGTCTCGAGGTGGCCATGTCTTGCAACGCTCGCGTCGCGACGCCGAGGTCGCAACTCGGGCTCCCGGAACTTCAACTTGGGGTCATTCCTGGATTCGGTGGGACCCAGAGATTGCCTCGGCTGGTCGGATTGGAAAAGTCGCTCGAGATGATGCTGAAGAGTAAGTCCATCAAAGCCGAGGAGGGTCTCAAGCTGGGCTTGGTGGACAAGATTGCGGAGCCTGGCAAACTCTTGCAAGAAGCAGTGGCGCTTGCAAATGCCATCGCAGGAGGGTCAGCCAAGCGTAACTTGTCCATGTACCGGAAAGACAAACTTCCAGAACCAAAGGTTGTCGAGATGGTGTTGAAGGAAGCGGGCAAGAAGGCGAAACGAGTCGCGTCAGTCATGCCCCATGTGGCACTCTGCGTCGACGCCATTGCGACGGGTCTCAGTCAGGGACCCGAAGCAGGTCTCAAACGCGAAGCTGAGAACTTTAAGAAGGCTGTTTCGTCTCCTGCTGCTAAAGGTTTGGTACACTTCTTCTTCGCTCAGCGTGCAACCAACGTTGTCCCGGGTGTCACTGACATTGGTCTGAAGCCAAAGCCGATGAAGTCGGTGGGTGTTGTGGGCGGCGGACTGATGGGGAGTGGTATTGCCACGGCCTGCGTGCTTGCCGGCATTGGAGTGGTTTTGAAAGAGATCAAACAAGAGTTTTTGGATGCTGGGGTTGGGCGTATTCAGGCAAACTTGGCGAGCATGGTTCGTAAGGGTCGCATGACGGAAGACAAGGCAAGGCAAATCATGTCACTTGTCAAGCCAACCCTCACCGACAACGACTTCCGGAACTGTGACATGATCATCGAGGCTGTCATCGAAAATCTTCCTTTGAAGCAAAAGATTTTTGCGGAATTGGAGAGAATCTGTAGACCCGATTGCATCTTGAGCTCAAACACGAGTACGATAGATATTACAAAGATTGCTGCGAAGATGAAGAATCCTGAGCGCATCGTTGGCGCTCACTTCTTCTCCCCGGCACACGTGATGCAACTCTTTGAAATCATTCGTACGAAAGATACCCCTGCCCAAGTCCTTGTCGATACCTTGGGCTTGAGTAAGCAGATCAAGAAGACTCCGGTTGTCGTCGGTAACTGCACAGGCTTTGCCGTTAATCGCGTCTTCTTCCCTTACACGATGAGTGCAACCGCCCTTGTCGACATCGGTTGCGATCCTTACGCTATCGATAAGGCGATCATGATGTTTGGTATGCCGATGGGTCCTTTTAGGCTCGGTGATCTGGTTGGTCATGATGTCGGCGTCCACGTCGGGAAGAATTTTATCGACGACTTCCCAGACCGCGTGTACCAATCCCCGCTCATTCCATCTCTGCTCGCGAGCAAACGCCTGGGTGAGAAGTCTGGTGCTGGATTCTACAAGTACGATAAGCAACGCAAGGCGACTCCCGATCCTGAGGGCGTCGCAAGCTTGATCACTGCCTCTCGAGAACAGACTCGTCTTCCGCTAGATGGGTCTCCCATCCCAAATGGTCTTACTCCTCAAGAGATTGCTGAGATGATTTTTTTCCCCGTCGTAAACGAAGCTTGCAGAGTTTTGGATGAAGGGATCGTCGTGAAGGCTGGAGACATTGACACTGCATCGATTCTGGGTATGGGCTTCCCAGCGTTCAGAGGTGGTATCGTTCACTGGGGTGATTCCGTCGGTCCGGCAGTGATCGCCAACAAACTCCGCGCATGGGCCACCAGATACGGTGGTTTGTATCAACCGTGCCCGTACCTCGAGAACTGCGCCATTCAGGGAAGAAGTTTGGCTGAGGGTCCTCTCGACACGAAGATCAAGTCTCGTCTTTAGATCCGTAGAAACGATATGTATTACAAAAATTTTCAGGCGATGTATCCAGTTCCTATCGCGACCAAGGCGGCAAGTGTTATCTGTAATCCATTGACGACGTCGTTTGTGAGCCATTCAAATCCTTCTTTACCTTGAACGAGCGCTCCCAGCATACTTTCGAACGTCGTGGCAACGAATGCAGCCATGACGCAGGTCAACACCTCTCCGGCACCGTCCAACTGGCCAACAGCGTATGCCAGTAACCCAAAAGCTCCCGATACGCCAACACCAGCTAGGGTCCCTTCTATGCTAACAGCGCCTTCCGTGCCTCGTGGAACGAGCTTGAACGGTGGCGTGCTCATGTAGGTCGTCTTACCGTAGGCTTTACCAATCTCGCTGGCGGTGGTATCGCTAAGTTTGCTGCAAAAGCTGGCTACAAATCCAACCCGCCAGAGCTCTAGTGGCACCGGTGTTAACCCAGAAATAGCAGCCAGAGCGCACAAGATACCTGCGGTACCACTGCCCCACACGCTTCCAGGTCCACGTAATCCACCTCGAGCCTCAGCAATGCCCTCCATCTCCTTTTCCTTCATCTTCACCTTCGTAACCGCGCTGCCGACGATGAAGTATGCGCACACGAGCGCATAGCCGCCAACTCCGAATGCCGCCATCACAACCTAAAGAACGGGTAACGTATGGTTAGCAAGTATCATGACACGTCGTTCTGAGTCGAAAATGTAAAAAAGTAGCGCGGGATCAGATTGAAAACTTAAAATTATACTCCATCATCGAGTGGCCGTCGCTGGTCCGGTTGAGAACCGCGTTGCATCACACTCGGAAGTATCTGTATTCGGTCATCATTTCCCGCAACATCACGCGTTATAGAGAGAAAATGGTATGAATAAACGTTTCGCATGAGTAAGCATTCAGTCGAGTCGAGGGCGTACCGTTCCTAAGAACCACGAGTGTGCAATACCGGCGAGAGTCAAGCCCAACCTTAAAACACTGAAACCAGTCGTGAAAACGGCGGTATTCGCGATCGACGCCGAGATCAAACCAGGCGAGGGGTTGGACACAAACACTTCGAGGGTTTGTAAAGCGTCACTTGGATTGATGGCCGCCGTGACGATGGATTTGCGAGCGCTTAACCGCGTGAGGTGCGCATGCGCTAAATTCGAGTGATCTCCACGATCTTCCGTCGGCTTCCTGATAAGCGACGATGCATCGTCCACCTCACGCTTGGTACGAAACGAACACAAATGAGGACTTCTTAGCTCTGTCCCACGGGCAACGACGGCAGTAACCGGCATAGTCGTAAAAGGCGGCGTTTGACGTTTTTCCACGGACGGACGCATAACTTTCTCCCTTCAACGTTTTTTGATCGATAAAATTGAGTTTCAACATTAATGCTGAAAAACAAAGGTCTGATGATTTCGATTGGAACGAATCACCGATATGTTTCAATTGAACCAAAAAAGTAGGCTTCAATTTTGACGGTCGATTTCATGGTTCAATTAATTTGAAAGGCGTTTCGGAAAAAACGAGACGTCACCACTCTCACTTTTTCCCGTCGATTCACGCTCGACACTTCGAAGCGACCGAACGGGAGCCACATGGCGGTCGCCGCAACCGCGACGCGAGCGACGAAACCAATATCTCGAGCTTCTTCGTTCCGGACGCACCTTTCTCGCGCGTCGACGACGAGTCGATCGGTGGGAGGCGCAACTGTTCGCAGACGTGCTTACACCCCTGGACTCGACGGCGGCGACGAAAGCGCCGACGAACAGAGCTCGATCTACGGTGAACAGGTGGACTTTGACGTGGATTCGACTGATGACGAAAACATTCTCACGACGGTGCTGAACAAGGCTATATTCTCGGAGGATTACGCGCTCGCAGCTAAGGCGTCTACAAAGCTGAAGGCGCTGCAAGGCTTGGAGGACCCGCGAGAGCAGCTTCTCGATTGGCGATCGCTCGGGATGGCGAATTGGATCGCTTCACGGGCGGAAGACTTGGGTTTTAGGTATCCGACCGCAATTCAGCGTCGAGCCGCCTTGGCGATGATGAACGTGAACGACATCGTCATATCGAGTCAGACAGGAAGCGGAAAGACTTTGGCGTACCTGATGCCGACCATCGATGGGATGAACTTTGTGGGCCGAGGAATGCTGCAGTTGCTCGTGATCGTACCCACGCGTGAACTGGTGGTCCAAAACGCCATGCTTATCTGGCGGATCTTAGGAGGTAACGTTTCCAGGCAAATGCCGGGGGATACAGCGAATATCTTTCGTTACATTGGTCCTCGCGGAGTAAAGGTGAAGGGTGTCTTCGATCATGAAAAACACGTCATGAACCCCGATCCAGACACGACGATCGCGGAGATAGTCGTGGGGACTCCCGAAGAATTGAGAGATCTCAAGTTACAAGGTGATTTGGAGGTTGATTTGGCTCAGTTTATCGTTGCTGATGAAGCAGATGTGTTGTTTGAGAAGCATCCGGAAGCAATGGACATTCTTCTCAAGCCTTCCCCGTACGAGCCCGTCATGGAAGATCGATGCATTTGTCTTAGTGGAGTGGCGATTGGCGAAGAAATTGTCAAGAGATGCGTCAATAAAGGATTGATGAAGGAGCCCATCATGATCACAACGGGTGGTGGGAGACGTGTTCCGCCTGGAATTACTCATAGAATGCTTGTCGTGAAGGATCGATCGAGAAAGCTCATAGCGCTCACGCGCCAGCTTCGTAAGGACCTAGAAGAAGCAGGGCAGGATGCACCGCCACCCAGAACTTTTATATTCGTCCCCAACTCAGCCGCGGCGAAGACGACTGCCGGACCAGTTCGCAAGGCTTTGTGGGGTGACCACAAACTTCTCATGCTGCTTCCAGAAGGCGTGGAAGCCTTGCGCACCGTCCAAGACTTTAAGAACAACAAGGCAAGCATACTCGTGTGCACATCCGAATCCGAGCGTGGATTGGACATGCCGAACATTCAATATATTTACAGTCTAGACGCTCCCTCGACGAGCAGTTACTTGCACCGAGCTGGACGATGTGGCCGGTTGGGGGCAACGACACCCGGGGTTGTCACCTCGGTCGTCAGTGAAGATGAGGTCAAGGCACTCAAGCAAGCTTACATCGATCTAGAAATCAATGACTTCATCAGACTGGAAGAACTCCCTGCCCGTGAATATGAGACCGACGAAGAAACGCAACAGGCGCTCTTGGATGATCTCTTTTTCCTCATGGATACGAATGCAGATACCATCAACGCATTGGAGCAAATTTATGAAGGCGAAGACGCCGCGGTAGAGGAAGACTTCGACGACGATGACGACGACGACGAAGATTAAACGCATAGAATGTCCCAGTTTATTGTAATGGGCCCAGCTTTAGAAGCTTTATTGATTGCGTGGCGTACATATTTCAAGTAATCTAAAGTGTCTATCCACATCCTCCAGGGCCTTTTGGGATTTCGTTTTCGTAATCTCCTCTCGCCCACTTTTTGAAGTCCTCGATCATTTCCTTCGGCTTGTTCGGAATACTTTCGATGGCGTTGAAAATATCCAACAGGTCCTGATTCGGGTCTTCCATACCTTGCTTGGTCGGGATACCGCGAATGGGTGCGAGGCGCTTGCGAACGGCAGTCATTGTCGCACCAATTAGCTTCTTCTCCGACATTCTCAATTTTGCCGCTTCGACTTCGCGGACGCGCATTTGAGCCGCAGTCTTCAATAAATTGACTTCATCCTCTTCGTTTGTCTCGTACTCTGACATCAACTCTCTGCAATCACCCATGAGAAGCTGCAAAATTTCATACTCATTCATCGTAGATACCATCTTATCCTCATCAAAAGACACAGCCATCATCTCCCCTGGGTCTTGAACACGGGAGAAACGAAGATACGAATACAATTGCATCGGCATTCGATCTTCGTACACGGGGAAATACTGATCCGCAGGACTAAAACCCATACCTTCAAGCACTTGCTTCTTGGCGGTGAACAACCGGTCAGATGGCTGCAACTCAGCCTTCATGTATATGTAATCGCCTGGATGCGACGAATCCACGCAACCAGTATTCAAAAAGAGTTCTCCATTATTCCGAGCCAATGGATCAATCTGAATCACTGCCGAGTTCGCAGGAGCTTTGCTGGAAGCTTGCAGCACAACCGACGCCGTGTCTACGTCATAATCAGCCGGACCACACCTGACGCGACCATCGCTCGCCGACGGCGGTCGCACACCCGGAACTGGGGCCCCACAAATCTCAATCAAATCTAGCAGCGGTACCATGGCATAGCACGAGGCGGTGGGCAACCAAGTCGCCTTGGCACAAACCGTCGCCAACGCGTCCACAAATCTCTCCCTCGTCAAAAACTCGTACGCCTCCGGCGGATAGGCGCTCGGATCAGCCTTCATAACTGAAATGATGGACTCATACTCCTCCTGTGCGCTCTGCGCTCGTTCAGCGGCGTCCGGAGCGATCGGAGATCCCTTCAGCAGCGCAAAATCCTCTGCGCTCGCCCAGAACAATGGAGCGTCTGGGTTAGCTTTAAGCGTCCGAACGTACGGTGCCCAGTCTCCCGCATCACCCTTGATTCTCTCCGCGCACAGCCACAGGGCGAGTCCCACCAACTCGGGACGTCCCGCAGCGAGACCTGAAACGATGGGATGCTCCGCAACGTCTACGGACGTCACCGCCACGTCTTGTGGAGCTCTGAACACCACCTCGCCTGCGTCCACATCCTTGGTCAAAGTCACTTGCATCGTCCCGTGCGGACCCTCCTTGAACGCTAGCGCGCTCGCAGCGACGCCCCGGTCGTAGGATAACCATGCCGCGAGTTCGCGCGCGTCTTCCGCAGACGCAGTCGCCGCCGAGGTCGCTCTCGTGGTGACGCTTCGAATGGGTCGGGTTGCGGTGGACGACGCGCACGATGGTCGTCGAGCGGCTGGCGCCAACGACTCTACGGTCGCGATTCGTATCGCGTGTGGAGACATGAGTCGCGTCAGAGGTATTCTCCGCGTCGAGGGGGAGAGTGCCGAGGTTTTGGCGTCAGTCTCTGGCGCGTAGGGCGTGGGGGTGATTTCACAAGATGATAGCGAGGGAGGGTCTCGTCTCATTGACGAGAAGTCAAGACGAAGTAGGGAGAGACTCGAGCAGACGGAGACGGTGTGAGAGGAAAAGAAGGAGGAACAGATGTAAAGAGACACTTGAATGTGCTGCGTTAAAAAGTGATTTATATAATGGATGAAAGAGAACCGTGTTGTTCTCTACAGCGTGCAAGTCTTGAGGGAGACTCGAGTCGAAGTTTTTCAACAACGCATCGAGTTCTCCACAGGCTAGCAACTAAGAACGGTAAACCGCTTAGTAGAAGCCGAAGCCCTTGGCCGCGTTGGTGAGGACGTTGGAGTGAACCGGGTCCGCAACGTGGGATTGCCAGTTGGCGATCGGGCCTTCTTGGGTGGCGAGCGCTTGGAAGAT
>Ga0255780_10000071_pt1 | contig 92794 bp, 68 predicted proteins | sample 071ome_32_FD_179978 | JGI IMG/M metagenome (GOLD analysis project Ga0255780, IMG submission 179978) | Coastal salt marsh microbial communities from the Groves Creek Marsh, Skidaway Island, Georgia - 071405AT metaG (version 2) | ecosystem: Environmental > Aquatic > Marine > Intertidal zone >... | reverse complement strand
AACCCCGTCTGATGTGCTTTCTGTACTATATAACTATCATTAAGAGACCCGACGAGCCACCATCAAAACGTATTAACCCCGTCTGATGTGGTCTCTGTAAATACATATAACACACTCTATAAGAAAGCCGACGAGCCACCATCAAAACGTATTAACCCCGTCTGATGTGCTTTCTGTACTATATAACTATCATTAAGAGACCCGACGAGCCACCATCAAAACGTATTAACCCCGTCTGATGTGGTCTCTGTAAAAAAATTAGATTGAGTTTGTACTCATTTTTTCATGTCAGATGAATTTTTCATATTGACAATGTTAATCAAAAAAAATTGATGAATGAAATGTAGTTTTTCTAAATTTATATATAGCATTTCTTCAACAGGTTTATCACAGGCATCTTACTACACAAAGGTATATCAACTTTGTAACCATGGAGACGATCATTAACAATCTTAGTAGGCACGTGCCTTATCCCAGTGCCCCCAGTGATGAAGAGGATTATATGATGGCTCTTGCCATTGAAAACAACACAACTGGGGGCGACATGGAGAGCGATACGGATAGCGACACGGAATATGGGGAAGACGGGCCGAAGAGCGTCCAAGGCGACGATGAATATACAAACAATGGTGCTCTCGCCCATAAGACCACAAATGCCATCCTTGAATTCTTTATTGCTCTTAGGAGATGTCCATCTAAGAACCGTGAAGAGAAGGATAAGCATCTGGCAAACATGGTATCTTTGATGGAAAAGTCCGCATCCCAAGATCTCAAGAAGACACTCCAAGTCATCTTTCACGCAAGGGATCCAAGGAATGGCAAGGGAGAGAGGGATATTCCCCTTGATATGCTCTATCAATTCAAGAAGCGTTGGCCCCGTACTTATACAGAGAATGCATTTGACTTCTTTAATGTATATGGGTGTTGGAAGGATGCCGTCAAGATTGGGGAACGCTTTGAAATCACTTGTCTTGCAAAGGCACTAACCAAAGACATGGAATTACTCAATGCGTCTTCACATGAACATGAGCCACGTATCTCTCTTGCAGCAAAGTGGGCACCAACAGAAAAGGGTGCATTTGCATGTGCTGCCAAGACCCTCGCAAATACACTTTTCCCAGAATGCTCTGATAAGCTTAAGAAGTATCGCCAAATGCTTTCTATGCTTCGGAGTGCCATTAACATTGTAGAGAAGAAGATGTGTGCAAACCAATGGAATGAAATTGATTATAGTGCCGTCCCCGCAAAGGCTTCCAAGTTGTACGCGAACGCATTTACCAAGCACGATGAAGAAAAGAGATATCAGGAATATATCACCTCTCTCAAGGAAGGAAAGGAAAAGGTGAATGTTGCGGGGCTACAGGTTTATAATCTTGTAGAAGCAACAAAGAGTACACCGGAAGTGAATGCAATCGCAGATGCACAGTTTCAAGAGATTTTGAAGGATCTCCGCAATTCCGGTACTCTTGACAATGCTATTCCCGTAGTGGATGTTAGTGGTTCCATGTCCTGTTCCGCGGGACCCCGTGTTACTTGTATGGACATTTCCATTTCTCTGGGCATTCTCACATCACAGCTATGCACAGGTCCATATTCGAAGCACATGATTACTTTTAGCGGGATGCCAGAGCTTGTGCATATTGAAGGCTCGACACTGAAGGAACTCGTTACACGCACATCTCAAATCAATTGGGGTTTTAACACAAATATTCAATGTGTATTCCAACGTATTCTTGATTTCGCCAGTGATGTTCCAGAAGAATATCGCCGTGAAGACGGAATGCTTGACGCAAAGTATATGCCGAAGAAGGTTCTTATCTTCTCTGATATGCAATTTGACAATGCATTTAGTGACATACATGACTCTCCATGGGATACCATCAAGAAGATGTACGAAGAAAAGGGATATACCGCCCCTCAAGTAGTGTTCTGGGATCTATCTGTATCCAAGAATAAGACACCCTTGCCTGTAAGAGATAATGAGTTCAACGCGGTGATACTATCTGGTTTCTCTCAAGAACTCTTGAAGCTTGTGATGAATGATACACTACACAATCCCGAAACACTTGTAGAAGAAACCATTTCTAAGTACCCCGTAAAAGTAAATGACCGTGAAGCAAAGATGCCCACTGAATCTCCTAACTATGGTGCAGGTGTCATAACACCTCTCTATGTAAAGTAAATAATTAGCATTGTCTACAGAAGTATCGGTAAACAAAACAAAAAGAAAACGTTATCAAAAAACAGAAAAAGAATAGGCTATGTTTTTTTATTTTACTTGTTCGTGCTACCAAAACCTCCATCTCCGCGAACCGTGTCCACCAGTTCTGTCTTCTCTTCCACATTCATATCTACACGCTTTCTGGGAATAAGCTGAACAAGACGGTTCGGAAGAGTGAGTTCAGGAGCATTCGGGTCTACCTTAATCAGGGCCGCAATAATATCACCGCGGTAGTCTTCGTCAATAATACCAATGTTGTTTGCAAGCATATATCCAGATTTACTGATGCTGCTACGACCAACAAGTTCAAAGTAGTAACCCGCAGGTGGCTGCACAGCAATACCAGTACTAAAGAACTGAACGTTCCCAACCTCCTTTACCTTCTTGATAAGAACAAGATCAAATCCAGAGTCCGTTTCATGTGCCTTATTAGGTGCTACAGCAACGGGGTCTGTTTTCATAAAGGCAAAGGAAAGAGTGTTATGATGAGATGGGTGAGGAACATCCATTTCCATAGACATATTGGCACTCATAGTATAATCAAACACCCCTCGGCTTCCTTCTTGGAATACTATAATTATCAAAGTACCATATTGTTTCTTCAATTTTTGCGTCCTGCGTTGTATGGGACACCGCTACGCTTCGTTACATTCATAAACGTCTGATGACGCATAGAGCAGCATTTATCTTCGTCACATACCAAATAATTTTGCCATGAATTCTTTGGACACGTCGGCATTAAAAATGTACTCTTGGCAGCTTGTGCGTCACAGAGAGGGGAAAACGCTCCTCCCACTATAGCATTCCCTCCGCGTTTGTTAACAAAGTCATTGCAAAAAATGCGTTCTTGTACACCCTTGCCACCAAAGGTACTTTCCATACCAATGTCGCGGATATTCGTCGGTTTTGTCTGCGAATATTGTTGCATAAGAACATCATTGTCTCGCTGATTTTGATAATCGCAACGTTCCTTCATGTCTGTGCAAATCATGCAGTAAGAAGCCTTCCATGTCGTCATCGCAAGTTATATTGAACACTATTAATGTTTGCAAATAGAATTTTTCTTCTGTGATATTATAACATTAGAACCTGTCTAATACAATGTTAAAGACACTGAGTGACGTTAATAAGCTTAAAAAACGCATTCTTAACAGCAAAATGAACACGATGTTACTTCTACGTGCGAACTGGTGCATTCATTGCAATATGTTTGAGAGCAATTGGCTAACGATTATTAAAGACATGACTATGGGGAAAAATAAACATGCTGATTTGCAATTCATTAGCATTGAAGCCGACGATCTTCGTGTTATCCAGCAGCATGATCCAGCATTCTTCAAATACATTACAACAACTCCTTCTTCCAAAGAGATGTACTTCCCTAAACTGATGCTTCTCGCTAAAAAGAAAAAGACCCCGAAATCGTCTTCTACAACAGCACATATACGCTATGTGTTCCATGGAGAACGTTCCGTGGATGAAGTAAAATCGTTCATCGTCAAAAAAATATAATGCCATGAAAGTCATCAGGTGAAATCACGGTAGTCCGTTTTCGGAAGTTCCACAAACATATAGGGGCTATCTTTTAACAAAGGACTATTAAATTGTATGTACTCGGGTATGGTATAGATATCTCTTATTTTTTGTCCACCCACTACCATATTATCGGTAATAGGAATTTTGACATTCTCGTGTGTATTTGTCGGCATAATGTAAAATGTAGAATGACCGTTGCGGATTTCCTTTGCCATTAACTTCCATGTATTACCACCAATATCCTTGGTTTCACTCGCATCTTGATTTACCAGGTAGCCCACAAGACGATAACTATCACCCTTGGAAGAAGTAGGTACATTAAACATACGGCGGTCTGTGTATTGCATGGTTCCTGCTTCACCGCGAAGATCAATGCGATTGGTAGGGGGCTGCATCGGGTTTTCTAATACGTCGCGATCCTTCTGAAGAATACGCCGGGTATAATCTTGTTGCACAACCCACTCTTGAGGAATGCGGCGTTCCATTTGCACAACCGTTGGCGGTGTTTGTAATGCACCCGTTGTACCAGAAACCATCTTTGTTTTCTCTTCTTTCTCAACAGCTAAGGCATCGCTTTTCTTCCATAGTAAAACAAACAATGGTGCAGTTAGAATAATGACAACCGTCAGAGTAATAAGAACGGTTGACAAAATAAGTTGTGTTTCTTTTTTCATGATAGGATACTTACTCTATTCCAAGAAGATTATCCAAAAAGCAATGAAGCAGAAACAATACAAGCCAAAAGATGAACGCCGATATCAAACATCAACCAGAAGAATTTAACGCGGTCTTTCTCTTTACATTCCAAAGAAGACCATATCATTGTATCGTGGATAGAATTCTTTTTCACGTAATATAGATACATGGGCGTATGTATCAACACAGAGATTGTGAACAACCACATGATTGTTCTTGGTATAATGCCGTTACCGTAAAGCAATGCTAATGCCGCCACCGCAATCACCGGAAGAATACCAAACGTCTTAAAATATAAGCGATACGGTGAAGATAAGAGTACATCATACTTCAGAGTGTTGCAACATAACACACGGTAATGAGCCACTAAATTGAAAATTTCCAGACCAAAAAGCAATGCTATGCAACCGGTAAGAAGAACCGTTGCGTCTAATGATTTCATCATTTAAGGTTTTATTACATTATAATTATAGTGACATCAAGTATGAACCCTCCACCTAACGAAAGCTATGAACAAGGTAAGCAGGACCTTGTAAATCGTTATCTTGCTGAACAATACACAGAACAACAACACGCAATGATCGCGGCTGCCCCTTCTGTATCTTCGCGTTCTCAGTCCGATGTACCCTCCAATATTACTCTGGATCAATTTAAAGAGCTGGTAAAGAAGTGGTTTGAATTAGATAACTTTATCAAAAAGGGTCAGGAAACGCTACGAGAAAAGAAGCGTGCCCGTACAAAACTCGGGGATGTAATTCAAAACTTTATGCAAAAGTATGATATTGAAGATCTGAATACGAAGGAAGGGCGTATCCGTTGCAAAACCCGCAAGGTAAAACAACCTATTAGTGCATCTTCTATTAAACAAAAAATTACGGATCTCTTTGCCCACGATACAAACACCAAAGATATGGTACTTACGAAGATTTACAACGAAGAACGCCCTATGGTGGAGAAAGTATCTCTCCGCCGCCTCAAAATTAGTGGTGCAAATTAGCCACGTCAAAAATTGAACTCTTTTTTACACGACAATAGTAAAGACGGCTATACCCTCTGTAATAACTATGTCAAAGTCAAATATTCCATTACATGTTGTTATTGTGGAAAGTCCTGCAAAGGCAAAGACAATTGCGGATTATCTAAATAGTTCTGCCAAGTTACGCGATTATGGAAAATTCAAAGTGGTTTCCTCTATGGGTCACATCCGCGATCTAAAACCAAAAGAGCTTGGCATAGATGTTATAAATGACTTTACACCCCTCTATGCTATCACCCTTGCAAAAAAGAAACTCGTTGCGGAATTAAAAGAATGGGTTGTTAAAGCCAAGGCTACCTCTGGAAAAGTGTGGTTGGCAAGTGATCATGACCGCGAAGGGGAAGCCATTGCCATGCATTTGCGCGATGCCCTGCGTCTTAAAGAGGTGGATTATCATCGCATTATCTTCACGGAAATTACGAAACCTGCACTGGAACATGCGGTATTACACCCGCGTCGCATAGATACAAATCTCGTAGATGCTCAAGAAACACGACGCATTCTGGATCGCCTCGTTGGCTTCTCTTTATCTCCGCTTCTTTGGAAACAGTTTGCTACTACGGGTACACTGGGTCTCTCTGCCGGGCGCGTACAATCCGCTGTCCTAAATATTCTTGTAGAGAAGGAAGAACAGATTGAAGCCAGGGGCGTAGGCGAAGACACCTATTATCATCTCTTGGGAGACTTTGAAATCCAAACCCTCAAAAAGAAAAAGAAGGTGTCACTTTCTGGAACCCATCTTTATGGTGAAAACCATACGGTATGGAAGTCTTCTGGGAAAAAAGAGGCTGTTGCTATCTTGAAACAACTCTCGGGGGACTTTTGCATTACGCATTTCAAAGAGAGTTTATCCAAGAAGCGTCCTGATGCTCCATATATTACTTCCACGCTTCAACAAGATGCTTATTCCAAACTGGGTGTAGGTATGAAACAAGTAATGAAACTTGCCCAAGACCTCTATGAAAAAGGGTATATCACATATATGCGTACAGATAGCTACAACCTGTCTGATACCTTTAGAGATGCGGCAGTGAAATACATTGAGCAAAAATGGGGAAGTGCATTTGTACCGACGACGGCTCTAAAAACAAAACAACGGGCAAAATCCAAGAATGCACAGGAAGCTCATGAAGCTATCCGACCCACAGATGTACAAAAAGTAATGGTTGCTACCAGCGATGAACCCTCTTTCACTTCACAGCATGGTAAGTTGTACTCTCTTATATGGAAACGTACTGTTGCATCGTTAATGTCTCCTTGTGAAATGAGAGACACAGTACTACATGTTGTGGATACTAATAAAGCTGCATTGCCACCTAACTCTTACTTCAAGGGAACACTGTCTACCATTCATTTCTCCGGATACATGATTGTTTGGGGGGCAGCGGAGGAGGAGCCGTTCTTTGGTTCCAAGATGGCACTTGCGGAGGAGAACTCTCTAAGCGTTATGTGTAAAGAAATTACAGCGAAGCAAACATGGACTTCCCCTCCCGCAAGATACAATGAAGCTACTATTGTTAAGATGTTAGAGAAGGAGGGGATTGGTCGCCCATCTACATACGCGGGTATCATGACGAAGCTTTATGAAAAGCAATATATCGCAAAGAAAAACATCGTGGGTGTGGAGAGGCCTGTACAACATTATGTATATACTCCACACCCTCGGAAACGGATAACCATCCAAGAAAACACAACCATGGTGGGTGAAGAAAATGCACGCATTGTACCTACAGACATTGGTGTTGCGGTAAACAAGTTCTTGCGTCAATGGTTTGCGTACATTGTAGACAAGTCTTTTACGGCAAATATGGAAGCGGATTTAGATCGTATCGCCGGGGCAAACAAATCCCGTCTGGATGTACTAAAACAGTTTTGGACAATCTTGGAGAAGGATATTGACAAAGTGAAAGCTACCCACAAAGAAAACAAGGCGGCCCGAATTCCAAAAACAAAACTCCAAGCGGAGCAACATGTACATACAATAAATGGAGTAGAATACATCTTACGCATTGCAAAATTCGGCCCAGTTATTCAATGGTCTACATCTACTTCCTCTTCGGATAAACCTAACTACAAAAGCCTAAAACAATATTTAGCTATCACCAAGAAAGATATGAGCGATCTCACTGCCGATGATATTATCTTTGTTGTAAGTAGCCCCCATCGCATAGGCAATATAAACCATCCCACCTCGGGGGAAACACTCCCAGTATCTATGGATTGTGGTCCATTTGGTTATTACGCCAAAGTTGGTTCAACGAATGTGTCTCTAACACGCAAGACCGTTCTCAAGTATGTAAAGGATCGCACAATTGATATGGCAGACATTGTAGCCGCCTTTGAGTACAAGATAAACGGCACTACCACATCGTCGTCTAAGAAAAAGAAAACAGATAAAACAAAGTAAGGGACTGCAATGGCATTCCGAGATTACCAATAGTATGTTGTAGTAATCAGAAGATACGGAATAGCCATAAGACACCAGAAACTCGGCACTTCATATAGGGGCGCCTTCTTAATAATCATGACATAAAAGATAGAAACCGCGAAAGAAAGAGCCGCACCCATAAGTGCAACTACATTGATAGTATTTTTTCTCATTATCGCAAACCATACAAGGGGTGCAAATAATAATACCATGTATACAGAAGCACGATGAATATTATCTACAACTTCAATACCGGTACGCCCGGTGGAGAATTGCCACCACAAGTGTGACATTCCTGTGCGGGTACAATTTGCGGGTTTAAGATTTGGTATATGATGATTGATGCGTTGTGTCTGTACCATTGTATCGGGGTCATCTTCTAACCGGAAAACTTTTTTTGTTATTATCATATCAATAGCAAGTAGGAATACAACCAATGATACAATTGTCCATACTACCATTTGCGGTGTGTATACTCCACGGTTCTTCCAAAATTCTGTTACATTGAATAACAATGGTTGTGACCATATATACAACCACGCTACTTTGGTGAGAGCAATATTTCTCGGATCATTACACTTATCTATATATTTGTATTGTACATATTGGAGTATCTCCATCCCCGTGAAGAATGCCAACAATGCAACATGATACAATGGTACTCCATGGAGATAACTCCACACAGTAACAATGGTACCGGCGATGGCTAAGCCTAAAGATGCTTTTTCGTTCCAACACATAACTCTCTCTCTCTTTCTTTACATGGCGGTAAAAACACAACTAAGTACTTAAAGCAATGGAGTTATAATACATGTATCTACAAAAGACGGTCGTCTTTCAGAGACCATCGCAACCCAAGTATTTACAAACATCATGCAGAGTTACCCATCTAATAACCATCCGTTGCGTTCCACGACACTCCAACCAAAGACGCGAACGCACCTGCCTCCTTTTATTCTTCGTCCCCGCATTCACAAACAACGTACGCGTCAAAACATCACGCCTCCACCTTCGGCGTTTCTTGAAACTATGAATGCCTTTGCTACGGCAGCTGAGCCGGCCGCGAAAGCCATCACCCTCTTTGTCCTTTTCTATACAACACTCAATTGGTCATTTTACAAGCGTACCGTTGATGCCATTGAAGAAAGTAAGAAAAAGAAAGAAGAAAAGAAACGTCATAACCATGACAAAAAGAAAGCTGCAACTGTGGAAGAATACAAACACAAACAATGATACATACTATTCGCGTGGGATGTTACGCAAGTAGATACTTGCCGAACCAACCAACTTGTCTTTCTTTTTTTTCAAGAATGTATGGAACCGCTCTGTCCATACATTGCACCACTCCCCCTTTTTGTAATCTGACATCTTGAGTACATAATTCGCTCCAGAGATATAGGGCTTCCGCATTCCCTTGGTCCAATAATGAGACATCATGGCAATATTAGATCGCATCACCCAATCGTAAGCATCAATAGATACTACTTCCATGAACCATTTATAGATGACATTGATCTTGGTTTCTGTCAATACAAACATGTTCAAGAAAATCATGAGCCGCACAATGTGGTGAGAGAATGCATACTTCTTTGCTTTCTGGATCTCATTATCCAACGGTTCCACCCCCGTAGTGGCAGTATACCAGGAAGAGATATCTTCATTCGTCGCGTCAAAGTGATCCGCGTCCACAATTTCATCATAGTAATAAGAGTATACGTAATTACAATATTCGCGCCATCCAATAAGTTGACGCACAAACCCCTCCAGACTATTCATCGGAACCTTGTCTTTCACTGCCATCACCTCATCTAATACATCCCGGGGCGTAAGAATGCCGATATTCAGTGGGGCGCTAATGATAGAGTGAAATAGAAATGGTTCATCTTGAGAGATAGCATCTTGATATGTACCATAGTTTTCAAAACGTTCCTTTATGAAACCGCGAAGACGAGCGAATGCCTCCTCACGAGTATGTGGATAGATACAAACATTCTTCAAATCCTCAACCTCGCCAACGTGCTCTTGGAATGCCGGATGTGCCTTTACATACTTTATAGCATCTTGTACATACTTTTTTGTTTTTGTATCTCCAGACATCTCTTCCAGAGCAGGAATGACAATCTTATTTTTCTTTGGAAGAGGCTTGCGGTTTTCTGTATCTGTAGAAGCAATACCCGCCAAGACATCTAACTTCTTCTTCACAAAGTCATACAATGCTGCATTAGACTGTGTCTTACGATGCATGGTCTTACGATGATATTCCGCGAGGTCTTCTTCATTCATCAAGAAGTAGGGGGAAGAGATCTCTGCAGTATGTACTTGTGGATATTTTTTATACAAATCCATGTCATGGAGAGACCAACTTACAAATCCTTTGAGCTTCTGTAATTTTTTTTCTGCTTGTACATACTTTACATACTTTACCGATATATCTGGTCTTTTAGATGCCATATCCCCTTTTAAATAATCATAAAATGCCTTCATAGATGCTACATGATAGATTAACTTTATCTTGTGAGGGCGAATGGGTCGCCATACTTCATCATAAAAGAATAGGGGTTCTTCTACGATTAACACCTCTTTAATGCATTTTGCGTCTTGTAAATACTGAGATGTTTCTGTGTAAAATAATTGATGGGGAAAGATTACAAAAGTCTTCTTCGTCATGATTGGTATCCAATTATTTTTGCTATTGCTTCTTATTCATCAAGAGATGATATTTATGTTTGCTTAACCGACAATGAAAAAGCAGACTCAAAATAAAAAATAAAATTTTTTGTACATACTATCCAATCATTCTATGATACAGATGGACACAAACTCACGGGAAGATATCGTTGCAAAGATCGTTCTGCCAAATAACTTCTCGTGTAATAAGTTTTACAATATCATAGGGAAGCACATCCCCCAATGCTCCATACATCACGTTTGTTTGGTTTGTTTTCATTCGTTTATAGCTCCTGTCAGAGGCAATAACGTACGCTCCGTGAAATATTTTTCTTATCTTTTTTTGTAACTTTTTGTAGATGCTTTTTCCAAATTGTTTTTTGAAGTGGTGCATACATGGATAGATAGAGCGACTGTAATTCTGGTCACAGAATTCATCATCAAAGTATGTTTTCATAAACACTTCACGTTGTTCCCATGCAACATTTACAAAACTGCGGTCATTCTCTATAATGGCATCCATCGCTATGTCATCGCTATTAATACATGATTTGTCATACTCAATCTTTGTAAGTATGTATGGGCTATGACCGTGTTTAGTAAATGTCGCAAGGAAACTTCGTTTGGTGAAGATTTCTTCTTCAATGTCTTCTTCCGGATATGCCGGATGACTATATGCCCATTCGTATATGTTAATATACTTTGTAACATTTACCATAATTCTTACAGAGATTGCGGATATTTCTTCTTTTGTAAGACCATTAAATGTAGGTACACTTTGTGTCTCGAATACTTTTTTGGAAAAGTGATCATTGTAATATTTCAACATGCATTCTTTTGTTGCGAACACTTTGGGAATAGATGGGGCATAGATAACATCTGGACAATCCACGTAACTATTAATGTGAATAATTTTGTAGCATTCTACTGCTTCCGGTTTTGTTTTGTCTTCACTATCTTTGTAAATGATAAATTGGCACGGATACAGTTTTGTCTTCATTCTTTCGTATATATCATCTAAACGACCATCTATATTTTTAGAGATTGAGAATACGTATATGTTATATCCGCCACCAATATAACTATCAAGTAATTTCTTGTAAAAACATTGTGTATCGTCGCCCGTCATTGTAAGTCGGTTCGCCGCCTTGGTTGAAGTGTTCCAAAAAGAATTGCAAATGTATGTTAGAAAGCACACATGAAGCGATAAAAATCACGACACAATAATCAATTTTTCTTCTCGATTTTAGTCAACTTGTATTACAATTTTCTGACCACACCGGCAAATGCCATCTTCAAAATCATTCCCAGAGATGGGGGCAAATCGGTGACAAGAACACATGGTCTTTGGTTTTTTATAAGTAGAAGGAATGCACGTAATATTGTAGGGTAGATCTGTCATCTTGGGATTTGTAAAGACTTGGTGTCCGGTAAGAGCATTGTAATTATTTCCAGGGCGTGTGTTACCCACGTAGTGATATACCGCAGCATCTGGGGGGTTGGCGGTCCGCAGATTAACGTGGGTCATATAGTCTACATCGGGAACTGCGGGATAATTGCCCCATGGTGCTCCTTCCACAAACTTCTCTCCGGTGTAAAGACCACCGTTTAAAGCCCTCTTGGGAGGAAGAACGTACCCTTCTTCATTCGTAAGCACCTTAGAGTGTTCATCGCCTTCTATACCAGCAAAGGGATAAGTACCAAATGACATTTTACCAGTAGATATACCTGTAGTCATTTTACTATGAGAGTATAAAAAATAACTTAGAGCTTATACTTGACATCAGAAATAAAACGAGTATGCAGAAAGATACGCGGAAACAACAACCCCAGCGTATCGCAGAGAGTGTTAATATCCGTTCACAATTACGCGACCATCATTTGGATCGCATCCCGTTTGTTATAGATACACTTATTCCTGCCCTGAATGAATTTGCACGTGATGGCATAAGTGCAAGTGGTTCTGTCTTTCTTAAAGAGATTGACCGTAAATTAGAATATACACTTACCAATAACCCGCGTCTTGTTAGTTTCGTTCGCATTGTTGGTAGTTAAGAATACCATTTAAAGGAGAGACTTCTATCTTGAAGTAAATACCAATGCCGGCGATTACACCCACAGAACGTCGTGTCTTTCTGAAATACGCAGAGGAAATCCAAAATAGCGATCTTACTCCAGAGGCTCGTAAGCTTCATTTCAAAGAGAAATATAACACATTTGCCACCAAATTCCCTGTGCTTTTTGAGAAATGTTGCGAACCGGATCTTGATTTCGGCATGCTGAAATACATGATGAATATGCTCTCCCAAGATCAACACGCAGCATCTGTTGAAGTTGGTAAAAAACTATTTGATATTTATGTTACACCAAAGATTGGCGTTAGTTCATCTAATCTAACATACGAGAAGCAATGAACCATTGGGGATGGGGCCAATGCACTACTTGTTTTTTTCTGTTTTATCTGACTTAACTGAGTATGATATACGTTGCCATTTATTTGCATCATCTGTACACTGGTCTGCAGATGTTGTTCGCAGACTATTTGACCAATTCCGCTTCATGGGAATGTTATATTTCGTGCACCAATCCTTACATACTTTAATGTGTTTTTCGGTGACTGCATCCATCATAATTTGGAAACGCCCCTTATCTAATCCCTCAAAGAAGGAGATATAATTGATAGTCCTCTGGATATTGGCAATTTGACGCATAACATAATAGTGATTGTACAATACCATGTGGTGTACTACACTTGTCTCTACATCTATGTGTCGAAACGTCTTCTTGAAGAAGTCACAATCTTTCCCTACACATAGTTTTAATTGCGAAATCATATCTTCTTGTTTTTCTACCATCTCTTTGCGGAAACCTGTACATAAAACATACCTCTCTGAATTCGCAGGACGGCTCGTAAGTGGTTTAATAAAGTAGATATCTTTGTAAAAGATGCTCAAAATCTGGAAGAGAACAATGCTTTCGTGTATAAAACAATCAAACACTTTCAACAGGAAACAACCACCATCGGATTGCATCAATATCGCCGCCGTTACTTCACATAACAAAAGACCAAAGGATTGCTGTTCTTGATTATTAAAATCCGAGCTGAAATCAAAGCCCCCGTCCGCAGTAATAAAATCCACTTGTCCGCGCCCCGCCGTGTCCGCAAAGTGTTCAATGTTTTCCAAGTGATAGAGATTGCCAGAGCCGTCTTTGCCGTAGCATATCTTTAATTGCGGATATTTTAGTTTCCAATTAGGAATGCTTTTATTCGCACTCCATAGAGTAATACCGTAATATTCATCTCCCCAAAAACCATCCCTCTTTCGTATGAACGCTTCCGTAAACCCCCCGGGGCCTTCCGCCAAGAAGGCGACTTTCATTTTCCGCGGGAGGTGTAGTTCCTTCTCAAAATCATGGAGAATTTCCCACAGTTTAAAAAAAGACCGGCTCACCGGTGCAATAGAACAAATGTTGTTGAAGTTTTTAGATACAAAGATACGCTCATATTCATTGCTTATTTTTTTGTACTTATCCCACAAGTTATTCTCATAATATTCGTTAATTTTGTTTTTGTAAATCACAGACATCTGCCGGAGCATTTCATTGATATTCAAGAGGGTGGGAATGTCAACAGGGTGAACATAATTAGGGTCCCTTTCCCCAGTAGCGTAATGTAAAAGTAACTTCGTCATGGTGATAGTACACACCACACTCTTAAGTATCATTAACATCGCATGTCTGCCTTTTGCTGTCTTCTTTCTTCTTTCTTATTTCTTAACAACGACTGCTTTCTTCTTTGATACTTTCGTGGTCTTCTTTGCCGGTACTTGAACCGCTTCTTCTGCATCCACTACATCATTTTTCTTGTGGGCCTTGAATACAAAGTAGGAGTTCAAGAAGGAGTAACGCTTCTCTTCTTCGGAAAGGCGAATGGCTGACTTGCTCTCTTTCGCCATGGCTTCTTCGTCATAGAGTTTCTCAAAGCTTCCGCTATCTACCAAATGAATGTTGTGTTCCGCAAACTTTTTCACCAGTACGTCCATGTCTACGAGGCTTTCATCAATTTCTCTTCCGATACTCTCCATATAAATACGCACAGTGTCTCCATATTTCACGGCCTTATTTGCAGTGTAGCGTTTCTCAATATTCCACATGATGCGTCCTTGGTCATTTACGCCCTGAATACTCTCCCCCTTCTTCAAACCCGCCAGTGCCGCTTTTACCCTTTTCCCGTCCAGACAGGTTCCCATAAATACACCTCCATCTTTGAGGTTTGATACCACGTTTTGAATAAAGTTATCAAGAATATCCTCGGATTGGAAGAAGTAATGAATGGCAAACATACAGGTAATTGCATCTACACCGTCTTTGGCGATCCCCCAGTATTTCGGGGACCCCATGTCTTTCGCAGTCTTGAGACCCCACAAAGCACGTGCGATCTCACGATCACCCGCAGACATGTCATTACTGGTTTCAATATAATTCGCATCAATTGTCTTGCTCACATCCATGGTGAGGAATACGCAGTTCTTGAAATCGTCATTCGTGTCACTCTTCATGAGACGAGCATACGCGCCATCTACGGGGTTCTCAATGTTATCACGAGCATTATCAAGACCGATGACATTCTTAATCCCAGCACCCAACCATTTCTTAATATCTCCGCCCTTTCCACATGCCATATCAAGAAGTGTCGTTGTCCCCTGTAGATACTTCTGGATCATGTGTATGTTCTTTACCCAGAAGGTGTGGAAGTTCATCATTTCACGAGACGCAAACTTATCGCGCTTGATAGACCGCCTGTAATATACGTCATTGCCTTCTACGACGTCTTTCTTGGTGAGTTTCTTCTTTCCGGAGATAATTTGTTCGGATACAGGATAGTGAATGCTCCTCCATACACTGGAGGCTGGGCCGAAATCATTGGGTGCAACCTTATCTTTGCGTACACGCAGGGGTACCCAGCGGTATGGCATATCAATTGCATCCTCTTTCTCTTTGAGATAGGCAAATTCCACAATGCTATTCTCCGTAATAATGTCGCCGTTTTTGCATACCACTTTATCAGCAGAATTAATGCGTCCATAGAATTCACATACTTGGCTATCTACTTCATCCGGGGGAGTAAAGAGTTTGTTGACATATTTGCCGTCGGCACTCTTTGCATTCATCTTTTGACGGCCATTTCTAAGATACTCCTCTGCTGTGATAGGTTCCCATTGAGAGGGACGCATACCTACGTAAAGTTGGAACATGCGATAGAGTTGGCCGTCATGCGAAGTTGTCATTACTTCTTTGCTGGTCGCATCCCGCGTCATTCCCTTTACCATAAAGTCAATCGTGTTTTCGTGGGGCGGCTTCCATTTAAGGAGTTTGTTCCATGTCCCCATTGCTTCTATGGTGTCTTCCTTGAATTGTGAGCCAATAGCAAGAGATTTGGGGGTAAAGATAAGACCGTCAATGCGATAGGGGTAAGCACCAATCTTGTTTTGGTCAAGGACATGTTTCGAGAGAGCAAAGATATTGTTTTTGGTGTGTAGGCTCTCTTCGCCTTCAGTCCAGAAGAACTGTTTTTTGACAAATGTAACGGGTTGTGTATCCGATACAGAAAGGCGGGTGGAAAACTTTTTAAGGAAGGCATCCAGATGGTTATGGCGTTCAACGAGGTCCTTGTCCATAAGACTTACACCGTTATCATAAAACATGTCAAATGCGGCAAAGAGTTTGATGGGTTTCCCCTCCTTGTCCTGAGTAATATATTCTCCATCAATGATACACGATTTTGTATTTGTAAATTCAATATCTGTAGCAATTACGTCCAGTTTACTTGTGAGGAAATATCCCTTGTGGTCGGAATGTACATAGAGGAGATATCTTTCACCATCCGCCTTCTCTGTAACACTGTAATCTCTCAAGATGGTACTACTTACGTCTACGGCATCTACCACTACGTGCTTCTGTTCCAGAGTGACAGGCTGGGGTCCCAAGAACCAACGACGGGGTTTCGACTGGATGTAATGGAGGTTTTCAGGGAACCCACTGGATTTCTTCCACCATAGAGAAATATAGGTTTTAAGTACTTCCTCCATCTTGGATTTTGAAAGAGTGACAGCTCCTTCATTCATTACAACATAAAGTTCTCCCATATAAGATAACATCATGCGTGTCAACTTATCTACGGCGGTACGTTTGCTCTTGCATTCTACTTCTACTTCAAAATGCTCCTTTGAAGAAAGCGTACCAGAAGTTGCAAATGTCTTGTGTGCATGGAATGATTTATTTACGTCAACAGAACGTTTAATAATCGTGCAGTCAATTTGAAATCCCTTTTCTTTTGTAAGGAAAGAGAAACGCTTTTTAAAGCGATAGCCCTTCTTTGCACCATGCGATAGGAGGATGGCCTCTTCTACCATCGCATTTACCAGGGGTTCTTCACTACGAAGGTCAAATTTGCATGTATAGTCATCCAGTATCACTGAGCGATGTCCGGGGACAATTGTTTTAGAAACGACTTCATCTACATCTTCGTATTCCAGGTGGTTTGTAGAACAGTATTTTTGGATGGCATTTTTACCAGCAATGGAAATGCGGTAAGGACGGTTTTCTTCCTGAAAGAAAATATCAAGACTTTCTTTCACATCCAGACTGGTAAATGCATCCACACTCTTGAGATACGTAAGAAGCTTGGTAAACTTATCAATGTTGATAGATTTATATTTTAGCTCCAGCTCGTAATGTTTGTTCTTCTGGAATTGTTCAACCATGTTACGAATACCATGGAAATCCTGCTTAGATATTTCCATTTTTATAATAATGAAAGAGTTTAGTTTGGTTTATGTGCTTTTAAAGACGATGTTGTAGTTAGTGTTTATCAGATGCTGTATGAGTTTCTAATGCTGTTACGAGTTCTGCCTTTAGTAGATTGCGGCGTTTCCCTTCTACGACGACGGTAGTCACAACCCCAAGAGTTTTCGCAAGGTCACGGAGTTCTGCTACTTTAAGTGTTTTCAGAGAGGTCTTGGGGGCGGTTTCGGCAGCGGCAGGAGCTTCAGTAGGGGCAGGAGTAGATTTGATGTCATTGATTACACCATAAGATTTCAATTTTTCATCCATATTTTGTTTCATCAAGTCAGAGAAGCCACTATTGTACATTTTGTAGGAAATGGGGCCGCTACTTGTTTTATCCACATAAAGATATCCATCCGTGGCATCTTTCTGAATAATAAGATCACCGTATACCACATTTACATTCATGTCTAATGAAATATATTTCAACACAAAGAGAGAAAGAAGAGCGTCGTCATTTGTTTTCCCAGACAGCACCTGCTTAATTTCTTCCACAGTATATTTTTTCGTATAGGGGTCTTTCTTAAACAACTTGTATACATTCTTGTAATTGTCAAGGTCTTCTGTTTTATTCTTCATAAACGAAGTAAGTTTTGCACGAAGGGTATTCCCTGTAAATAAAGACATCATGGGATCAGAGAGACATGCGAATAGATATCCCCATCGTTCCATGCTTTCTGATTTATTAGAGGTTGGCATAGTAGCATTCCGATTAAGAGAACGCGTATCATTCTTTTCATGGGAACCGGTACCAAGTACACCGTCTTCTATTTTTAGTTTTGCAAAATGAACATCTACACCCAAGTTTTCATGAAGAACCGTAGTTTCACATAGCTCGTTTGTTTGAATAGGAATACTAATTTTAGTAGCTGTAAATAACTTCATAATAGTCTCCAACGACGGAGAAGCATGTGTTTGCGTCATCGTCATAGAAAAGTAATAGTAATCAGATAAATAACGCGTATCTATACTATGATATAAGCGTCGTGTTTAAGTAGTTGTTCGGCTTCAAATTTTAACTCTGGATGCACCTTCTTTCCATAACGCTTCCTTGCATTGCTATACTTCTGGTAGTTTTTCTTTTTCATTACGTTATCAGATGCTTCTGTATTCTTGTGTACAAACTTGACAAATTTATTTACAGACTCCTCATCCAGAGTCACCTTTGACCATGAAGCATTTTCTATATTATCACTAACTTCTTTGCCATTGATGTCCGACAACTTGTGCTTCTCTGGGGCAATAAGAGAGGAGATATTCTTGTTCATCTTGCACTCTTGAAGTTTCTGGTCATAATCATCCAACTCTTTTTTATTGTCAATGCAATACTTTACAAAGTGTTCAATGGCGGAAATAGTTTGGTCACTGAGAACAGACATGTCAAAGAAAATACCATTCTTATTCTTTGTGTGGTTGATATGATGGGTACAAATAATTTTGTATATTTCTTCATGTTCCGGGTTCCCGAGTTGCATAATCTGATCAGAAAGAGCCTTTCTTTGTGCAATCGTATATACTTCAGACATCATAACTACAGCTGTCAATAAGAAAAACAATTCAATCTATATTATTATTCACATCACCTCTTTAAGTGCTATGCTTGGCTACATGTCTTCGCCATCGTCAAGGTCATCATCCTCGTCACCACCCCCTACATCATCATCTTCATCAAAATCCTCATAGTCATCTACATCTTCTTCATCGTCTTCGTCAAAGAACCCATCTACATCTTTATCAATATCATCTTCCTCTTCCTTTTCTTCACCGTCATTACCTTCTTCGTCTTCATCATCTTCATCGTCTTCTTCATCGCCTTCATCGCCTTCGTCGTCTTCATCGTCTTCGGCTCCTTCATCTCCTTCATCGCCTTCAACGCCTTCATCGCCTTCATCGCCTTCATCGCCGTTGTCTTCGTTGTCATCGTTGTCATCGTTGTCTTCGTTGTCTTCTTCATCACCATTGTCTTCTTCGTCGTTGTATCCGATGCCAATAACCCCAGTAGATTTCTTTGCCGTCGTCTTTACAATCTTACCAATGATACCAATCTTAGTATCGTTTAATTCATACTTCTTTCCAATAATTTCAACATTCACCGTGTCCCCTGGTTTGATGATATCAAGATCGATGTCTTCATCTTGGATAATATTCACACTCGTCTTGGGAATGATAATTTCAAGAAGCACATGGTCGTCATTGTCTCTTACCTCTGCCAAGATACCAAATTTATTCACATTCACTACATTGGCACGTAGAATGTTGCCGTTAAGAGGGTTACATACATCAGCATAATACTCAATATCATAAACCACGTGTCCATTAAGCCCGGCAATATCTACTGTTCCCATGGAAACGCGATAAATTTCAATAGACCCTGTTTTAATATAACCATGACGTGTACAAAACCCCTCCTTGGACTTGCTAAGCTCTTCCAAGAGGTACTGTCTTACATTCTTGTTGATTTTGTGGGGCGGTAGTTTTACCTTGTCCCTCAGCAATTCGCGGTAGTATACATCCGAAATCTTTACCATGTTTCTCTAAAAAGATATCTTTATTACTACTTTAAATGATATTTTTATTATCAATACAACTGCGTGTGTTGCTTAGACATATACAATAATTACCATCTACTCATGCTCTTTCAATTTTTGCCACAGGTGTTAATATACAATATCACACAAATATACGCACCAATTGCTTGGTCTGACGCATCAAGATTTCGTATACATCGCATAGTTCTACTTTTTTGTATTGTTCCAATACACCACCGTTATCCAATAGCTTTTCATCTATAATTCCACCAGCGTCTTTATACATTTGCACAATGCGGTCTCTCAAATCACTTATTTTCAGAGAAGAAGTTTGTGTACATACATAGCCCTTCTTGCTTCCCCCGAGATCCACAATCTTGAATTTATTAGATACCGGTTTCGCCATCCCAACCCCCTTTGTAACATCCGCCTTCTTCACCTCAATAAGACCCGTCATGGGTTTTTTCTTCTGATCAGAGAGTACCTTCTCCATATCTTTTAGTTTATCACTCATTCCCGCAATATCAAGTGGCCCACTCTTCTTTATGGTGTATGTATCTCCCTGTTTTTTAACAGAATACATGTCGCCATCATAAGGGTTTTTGAAATGCTGAATAACAGCCAATGTTTTTTTTGCTTCGTTTCCGGATGAAGTATCTACAATAAATGTTCCCGCGGAGTATAGAGATTGAGCAATGAGGTCCATCAACGCCCGCCGCTTCTTATTCATAACCTCTTGAGCTTCGTTAGCGGATGTAGCTACTTTGTTTACATACACTATGATGGCAAATAACTCATCTTGGGTTAAGCGGTCAATTACCCAATCCATATACACACGGTCTTTAATAACCTTTTTCAGGTTCATAATTTGAGACATTGTTTCTTTTACTGCGAGATAACGCTCTTCTACAATGTCAATGATATTGGTAATCAATAACTGCTTGTCTTTTGCAGCGTCGGCCTCTCTCTCCTCTTGTCCTTTTTTATCATTGGGCATCTGCATGTCTTGTTTGTCTACCAAATGCTCAAATACCAAAGAGGTGCGGTTCAAACGTTGGAAAGCATCGTCCCACTCTTCTACGGTTATGCGTTTATTATATTTCAACATCTCCGAGGGTGTAAAAAGATATACATTATGTACATAGACGAGTTCCCCTACAACAATGTCTTTGCCAAACAACCCTTCAAACCGCTCTTGCTTATCAATCATTTCTTGAAGACCAAATGATACCACGGAGTGAATAGAGGATAGCGTTGTATCATCCAAGGACTTTTCGGTAAATATACCAGCATCTATCATATCTTGAATAACCAAATCGCATATCTGTTCAAACGTAAGTGCCATTTGCGTCGCACTATGTGCCTTGAAGATTTCTTTTATCCTCCTCTTGTAATCATCTATTTCCACTTCTACAAAAACAGGGTCAAAAGTAGATACATCTATTGCACTGGGAAGATGCTTGGAACTGTTGCCTGTCTTATCTACACACACCACAGAACACTTGCTGTAATCACAAATGTAGCTACCATCTCTATCACCCAGAGCGAAATCATTTACCCGCTTTTTCTGGGATGTATACAGGCGTATTTTTTTATTCAGAACCTCTGGAGGATAAATAATTCCCCCTTGGTTAAGATAACAATCTACGGCTCCTGATTTCATAATTTTTTGTACTTCCGCAATCTGCATTTGTTTTCTTTCACCCATGCGATAAATCCTTTCATCCACGCTCTCTCTACGTTCCGCAGACTTGCTATTTACAGAGGCATGCATATATATGGTAACATTGCGTTTCTCTAAGGGAAGGGAGATGTGAGAGCACTGACGCACTCCGCGACCAATAATTTGTTCCGCCCTATTTAAGTTAAACCATGGTTCCAAGAGATGCACTTCGCGTATATTTTTAAAATCAAGTCCTTCTGTAGCAATCTTTGATACAATAACGACCTTGATGATATCACCATCTTTGTTTTCTTCAGACTTGACCTTGATCATTTCTTTCACATTGTTTGCAGAGATATCTGTATCTTTGGAGAGTACGATGTAAGACATCGGCTTCTCTAACTTGTTATTTACCGTAATCCCGCGAGTGATGTTGGAACCACCGTACTTTGTGAACCCTATATGTTCAAGAGCAATCGCAAGAGGGAAGATACCGGAATAATAGTATTGACTGTATACAAAAACAATACCCTCGCTATTCAAAATGTAGTCCAGTATGCTCTTTATCTTTGGACTATATTCTTGTATGGTATCATAGCTCAAAAATTCCCCCTTCTCTTTTTTGATACTCTCTTTGTAGCGTATGCCACGCTTCTCAGATCTCGTAAAACAATTCATGAACCCGGATTTTCCCAGTACCGATTTCGCCGCCCCCGGTTCATTCGTGTGTTGTACACTGGGGTAAATAATATTAGAGAGTTGGATTGTATTCTGAAGGTCCTGTGTCATTTTCTCTTCATCTTCGTCGTTATTCCCAGCGTATTCCATGTCATCCTCCCCGTCTATCATTTGCTCCCCCTTGTTGCGTTTCACGGCCTCTTTAAACCACTTCTTTTGTTGTTCCGATAATACTGAACCCACCATCTCCACGTGCTTCATGCGTTCTCCGGGTGCAATCTCTTTACCGTACATGTCCTTTCTGGCATACGTCGTAAGAACATTCTTGTCGTTGTTAATGGATGGGAAGATACGCGAAGGAAAGGAAAAGGGGTTCTCGCCACGCATATAAGAAACATAACCATTCAACGCCTCGCGTAATATTTTCTTGCCATTTCTTGTAAAACCAGTGCGTCCTTTGCCACTCTGGAAAACATCCGAAGTCTTTAACAAAGGGCGGCGGTCATTGGTCAAGAGGGCATTCGCAATCCAAATAATTTCCTTGGCATCGTTGTACATGGGTGTCGCCGTCATCAGTACAAGACGTGTGTTTTCCGCGATCTTCAACATGTCCATAAATGTATTTGAAATCTGCTTCTTGCCACTCTCATCCGCCATGCGTAAGTTGTGGGCTTCATCCACAATAATAAGACGGTTGGAAAAAATGTCTCTCATCTTCTCTTCATAGCGTTGTTGATGTTTCTCGGGGTTCTTTTCGTGTTCTTTCACATAATGCATAATTTTATTAGTATACGCGACGAGTTCGTTATACCCGATGAATTGATACCGTTCTGCGATAAGGCGATCAATCTTCTTCACAAGTGCTTCGGGCGTTAGCTTATGACGCTGCATAACCATGTCTGGATATTTTGTTCCCGTACATAGAGAAGATTTGTGAAGCTTACGATTGTAACGTTGAATATCAAAAATCTCCCGCTTGAAGTTATCTTTAATGTTAGAACTCAGGATTACTAATACACGTTGGTCATGGCGATCAATATATTTCTCTGCAATTTGGATTGCTGTTGCAGTTTTGCCCACCCCCACTCCGTGAAACAAGAGTAGACTTTTGTATGGTGTCAGAGGGTGAAAGAAATTGGCAATGAATTTTTGGTTGGGGGTTAATTGGAAATCCTGAAATACACATTTACTGGTGGCAATATCTTCGTATTCTTTTTTGCTCATGACATTTTTAAGAGGCATAATGCGGTTGCGATGAAACTCCTCTTTCGCATAGATCTTTCTGGAAAAGTTTACATTCGTGGTTTCCGGATATGATATGTAGCCATCTTCTTCCACAGGTTCCCTTTTATCCATGTCAGAAAGTATCTCTGGAACCATAAGCGTCTTAGAGACTTCCATATACTCGTTTTTTTCAGGGGTTGCGTCTTTTGCGTATGCTTCTAATAACTTGTCATATACATGGTCTATATTTACAGCTTCTTCTTTTTCTTGTTTAACCATCGTGTATAATAAAGATAGTCTCGTTTTTACTATACCGTATAAAAAATATTATCTAATCTATAGATCCGCGATGTATCGTATCCGAACTACGATTGAGCCATACATTTTGAAAGAATATTCGCATGAAGACGTTTGAATAGCTCCTTTCTTTCCATGTTTGTGCTGCGGATCTTTTCTTGTGCTTCTTCATAGGTAAACCACTGAACATCTCTAATCTCCTTTTGTTGGTGTACATTATTTCTATCCACGGATACCATGACTTCATTTGACATTAGTTTTCCATTACCATTTACAAGATACGTAGGCACACATTGAGCGACGTAATATACATGCTTGTATCTAATCTTATTAGAGCCAGTAAATACTTCTTCCATGGGTTTGATATTGTAAAGAAGACGCATATTTTCGGTTGGGATATTTGTTTCTTCGTAAAACTCGCGAAGTGCACAATCTACGTCCAATTCATTAATGTTACGCCGCCCCTTGGGGAAACCCCATTCGGTTTCATCAAACTCACAATGACTATGTTCCATGATGTAATCCATATTGATAAAGATTAGACCATCTTCTTTCGTCTTCATATTATAACCGCTCCGGAGAGTTTCAAACTTCTTTTTTGCTACCCGATATTCTTTATTGAAATTACGTGAACCCGAGCCACTGCTTAACCTTCTATTTTCTGTGCTGTTCCTGGGTTTATATTTGTCCAGAGATTTTCTCCCCCGCTGTTTAGACAAGACGATATCGCTTATTTCGGTATCATAATTTGTATATTTTTCTCCTCCATCCGTGCTGCCACTGGCTGTTTCTATATGATTATAAACAGACTGTCTTGATGCCCGTGGTTTTACTGGTTTACACCATAATATATTCCACAAGGTTTCAAAATCATATTCACATAGCATGTCACGTTCTTTTTGCGTCATTCCGGAAACAAGTTTAATAAGGTACTCCCGGTTTGACAAATCATATTTACCCCGCATAAACTCTACATAACTAAGAGAGTCTTTACGTTGGATCATTAAATAAAGTGGGTAATTCATACCCTGTTCATCGGTGACCAATTTAAAACATATAATGCCACAGCTAATGATGGGGTGGTTACACGTTTTGTACATGTGACCATAACAACCACAGTTTACACATTGCATCCCGGCTCTTCCACCCCCATATTTATAAGAAGGGCTATGTGTATTTTCCACATCAATTGTGCGATTGCGCGGGAAGGGGTCATTGTCATCACTGCTATGTCTATCGTTACTGCAAGGAGTACCATGTGAATTCTCGTCGCTCCCTCCTACACCCTTTAAATCGTGACACATATCCCCTTCTTTAATAACTGCATTCTTGTAATTCTTTGCATAATAATCGTCCAATCGTTCATTTGTACCATAAATATCACTATTTGATCTGATACCTCTTTTAGGTATGTATTTTAGACGTGCCAAGGTGTCGTCGGTGCTCCCTCTGGATGCATCACCATTCCCTGCTTTCCTGTTCTTGCCAAATGTAGTCAATAATTGTTCCAGCATCTTTGTTACTTTTACTTCTATAGTATTATGTCCATATACGTTTAAGTAGTATGAGAATTTGTAGCAAGAGTATCTGAAACACGACGGTTAATTCGTATGAAATATCAACGCATCTATAGATGTATAACGAGTTGAAGATACTGCAGAAAACATGTCGTCCAAATGTACATACAAATAACTTGTATACAAATAGAAAGAAGAAAGTAATATACAGAAGGGAATTATGGCAACAAACTATGTGAAGAATTTTACAACACATTACGACTATATCTTAAAACAGTCTTTGAATGACTGCATAACACGGTATAAAGACACTGGGGAAGAAATCCTTTTTGATTTTTTGATGGTAAAGCGTGTTGGCGTTGAAGCAACTTCTATGGAAACCAGAGAATTACAAGAGTATGTAAAAGCATGGAACGAACCTGGTGAAAATGGGTCCGCTCAAGCAGAAATATTCCGCAAAGAAATCGGAGAGCGTTATCTTAGTACTGTCATTACAGGAGACATGTTTTTTGAAATTTGTATGTACTTTCAGTTAATGTATACAGTTAAGACGCTGTTAAAACATTCTGTCCATGTTCAACTCCAAAAACTGAGACACGATTGGAATGAATATAAACTACAATCTCAAACCATAGGTGTACATTCCTTCTCTATTGAAGATGATGTATCAGACGAAGAAGACTTGGCGCCTGTGAGCAAAAATATGGCCGGAGAAATACGTACTCTTACGGACGATAAAGCTGTAACCGCAGAAGACATTTCTGGTGTGGTGTATAGTAACGTTAAAACACAGTTGGAAACGATTTCGGAGACCCTCAATACACAAATAAATGCGTACGGAGATTACATCCTCCAATTTATTAAGCAACAGAAACGCCCTTCGCATTCTGAACATCTCTGGTTAAAAGATCTCCATATACAGGCTCTTCAGGAAGGAGGTACAGTACCGCCAAATGTTGTCACAGGTCTGAGTTCTCCCGACATGATCATCAAGCTCCTTAAAATGGTGGATCCCACATATCAAAAACACACCGCCCCCACAACATTCCAAACGTTAGTGACACCTACGCCATCTAACGTGCCTCCCATTTTCTACGCCCTTGCTTTCAAGGTATATAAAATACATCTTGCCTTTTTGGTAAGACTGTATGCCATCCGCGTATTGTACGAACAGGGAAAGAAGTTGGCTGGTTCGGCAGCATCACCACCCACAGCTGATATTGCAAAACAAAATATCTTCCTCTTTCATAACTCCTTTGTACGTCAACTCAACGAATTACAGTATCTGGAACCCATGGCGATGTCTTTCCAACCATACGCATTTGTACAGAAGAAGGTGGACACCTACGCCAGTAGCCTCTATATTAAATACGCTAATCTCACGCATAAAATCCTCCAATTCTTTACCAACGCCATGGACAAACCAAAGATACAGGAACGCATCGCAAAATATATTCCATCTATACCCTCATTATTTAAAACCAATATACCATCCTCCCCCTTTACACACTTCTCTGATATCTTGACAAATATCTATTTCGTAAAAGCAACCAGTGATAAGAGTATCTACAAACCAACATTGAAACATATCTCTAATGAAACCGGTATCGGTCTCCTGATAGAGAACTTGTCACAGTTGGCGATATACAGAGATGGCTTAGATAAAGAACGACGTATATACGATGTTCTCTTCTATAAGAGTGATGAACCTACTATTATTGAATTTATGAAATTACAGGGGCTTTCCGACGCCGACACAGAAAATCCAGAAAAGGCACAACGTATGTTGGATAGCATGAATAAGTGTACTGTTACCGCAGATCAATTTGCCTCCATGCAGAGCCAACTACAGGAGCATTATCTCACATTGGTAGAATTCTATGAAAACATGGCAGGGGCCGTGCGTGTATATGTTCGTCTGAAAGATAACGAGATACTTGCCAACTGCAAAGAGGGGGCAGAATACATCGTATCCAAGGAGTGTCCCATTGAATATAATAAACGAACAAGTACATGGACTTACCAGAGTGCAGATATCAAAAATATAGAAGATGCATCTATACAGATACGCGATGATATTACAAATAAAGAGAAGACGTATGGGCCATTCTTTAAGGTAATACCGCCATTCACTGCACAATTCCAACGCATGAATAATGAAATCATCGCCAACGAAATGGTGGGCGTTGAAGAAATGACAGATTTGCTTTCGCGGGGTTCCATGAACCTTGTTCTCTTTACTTATGGTTATTCGGGTAGTGGTAAAACGTATACATTATTTGGTGACGTGCAAAGGGGGAACCCGAACAATGCACTGGTCTATAAATATGTAGAACAACTGCTCAAGAAGGGTTGTGTCGTAACTCTATCTAATGTACACTCCCTCTATGGCTACTTGGATGCTACCCAGACATATCTTAATGTTGCAAAGCATACTTCCGCGATTATTGGTAACCAGATAAATGAAACTACGAATACAATTCCTTACAGCACACGTCTTTCAGAAGAAGGCTATGTTGACCAGATTAATAGCATCGTTAGTAAAATTATGGTAAATGATGTCACGTCTATCAATCTGGATGCTCTTATTAAAAACACCCCCAATAACCCTTCCAGTTCTCGCGGGTTCCTCATATTTGAATTTGATATCCAGAAGCCAGAGGACAAGGGGAAAAACAAATTGGTTGTAGTAGATATGGCGGGGAATGAAAGTCCCTACGATATCTTAACGAAAACGGTGCCTACCTTCTTCCTCCCTGGAATGCAAAATAGAGACACGAACTTCCTCACTTCCAAAAATATTGTCAATAAAGACATTATCTTCCATAATATTTACCATAAACTCCAAGACAGCATAGAAGGTGTCATCGGATATCTAACAACCAAAATGTTGCCCATTTTCTCATCTATATACAATCCATCCGGTTTTGTACGTCATAGTGCCACATTGAAATCAGACCTCAACCAGAAAAAAACTATTGTAAATATCTTTACAAAAGACATTGAAACACAAAACGGCATTCAAACCTATATAAAAGATGTGCTTCCTGACATAGACACCCGTGTCTCTCAAGAATATGAAAGCATTGTAAGATATGTAGAATGCTGTTTCCAAACACTACAATATGACATTCTTTACCGTTTCTTTGCTCAAGTAAAAACATTAAAGATTGACCAGAATATTGTTGCAAAAGAAGTGGAAGAACTTCTTGGAATACTTGGAAATAAGTTGGAGACACTTGTGAAAATATACAAGGTAAACGATACTTATGTTGGTAAGATAAAAGCTGGTAGCAAAAACCGACTACTTATCAAACCAAAAATGTCTATTTTTGACATAGTTGTAAACACAAGCGACAGTCGTACAAAACCAGTGACGCAACTGAACATAAACCTACGTGATAACGCTTACATTCACACAATCATGTTTATGGCGTATGCATGTAGGGAAGTTTATGAACAAGCTTCGTCAGCTGCCGCAATTACGGTAGGAGACCAAGAACTCACCAAAAACATAGAAATGAAAATCCTTCGCAAAGATACTCGTAACTTGGAAGTTCTTACCATGCAAAAGTACATTCTGGATAATCATAATCTGCTTATTGGTTCCGACACCTTTGTAAATGCGTTCTCAAATAAAAAGTATCTTATTGAAAACTCCACATTTTCTCTCGTAAATAATCAAGGAACAATAATACGTAAAGGTGCCACAGGGCTGAACGATCTCTTTGATAATACAATGCTCCATATCCAAGTATATGGCGAAACAGAGAGGATGATTAATGCACCCGCAGAGTACTTTGAGCGTATTATGCGGGAAGGGTTCTACATTAATCAAGTGAATTATGAACTCATGCGGTTCTTCTATCAACGAATGATGGGTACAGACTCTGATCGTAGACAAATGGTAGCAGAAGGAGGGGACCATCCCCCCTTTATTGATTACGAGACACTCATCCTTGAAAATTATGACCCTCTTGTACATACAAAGACCAGAGAACCCTACAATACTATTACCGCAAACACCTCTGCATCAGACCAGCCGTGGTGCATGACAAACATACTCCAAAAACTCGCTGATATTCTCGGCGATGACGAAGATAAAAATAAATACATTATGATTAGTAACATCCGTGTTGAAAAAGAAAAATTCCGTGCCGGTGCGATACAGACACTGGACCTTATTAAAAACTTGTCCTCTACGTAATATTCCACGCATAGCCACTCTTTTCCATACAGACATGTTTATCACGCAAACACAACAACACCATTTACCAGTTTCTTGCCCACAAAACGGGGACACCGTGCATTATTTGTATATACATTGTTTTCTCCATCTACAAGATATACTACATTGTCATATTCCATCTCTCTCACTTCAATATAGTCTTCGGATTGTTTTTTCTTACGCATAGTAGCAGTACTTCCCCCCGCCACTATGTGTTCCTTTGTCATTTGCAAAGCCACATCCCTTGTCACTTGTTTCATATCTCCATGCTCATTTACTACAGTTACACTTTCCTCTTTTTCTTCCTTTAACGTTACACCATCTGGTTTCATCTGTCCGTTGACATTCAATTGTATGTACTTGTTCTTTAGTGTTTCATAATCTACGTCATAGTTTTTAGAGATATCCGCGAGGATATGATGAATTTGCTTAGACATAGTTGCAGTTACAGTAACTTTTGCAATAACACTCGTGAACACCTATGTCTTAAGAAATCAAAATAAATAGTGGTATATAATCGTAATCGTATAATGTAGCTACTATAGAGATGAATACAAAACTATCAGATAATCAATTTTTACGATACTTAGTTCTCTGGGAGTGTAAACTCAGTCATTACCCCAAGGGAAGTATTCAGGAATTCAAACAACTGGTTCTTCTGTTTTTTCAAAATAGCGTTCTGCTCCATGAGCTTCTGTATTTCTGCAACTTTTTGAGCGTCTGAACCCTGGGAAGTTTGCACAAGTGCATTGTACTCTTCTTCTTTTTTCCTTAAACGCTCTGTGAGTTCATTGATACGCTGTGCCTTGGCATTCGCGTTAGAGGAGCGTTCCTGAGACAAGGCACATTCTTTTCCAAGAAGTGCTGCTTGTACATGAATAAATGCCACTGTGCATTTCTTCATCTTCTGATAATAAGAGAGACCAGTTTTAAAGGTGTTTAATCCATTTGCAATAAGAGCATTCATCTGATCTTGTTGTTTGTATGTGGAAAGGAAAGACGCATGGCGCTGCTTAAATACCCCAATATTCGTTTTTAACACCTCTTTAATAGCTTCCAGTTGGTTAAGCTCGCCGCCAACTTTGACAAGATTATTGATATCTCCTACCGTATTTCTATCATCTGAATTAATAAATTCTTCTACAAGGGTTTCAGCGTTCATAATAAATGTAAATAATCTTTACATGTATGACGATAAAAATATTTTCCGTTACTCACAAAGAATAACATTGGGACCTCCTATCCCCTTTGTTTCTTCCTTTTTAAAGATCTTCCGCATAACATCCCCGTACTTCTTTAGTTTTTCACAGTTGTCATAATTTACATGGAAATGAATAATGTAATCCCCCGTCTTGTTTTGTTTCCCACATGTAAGACCCTTTTCCTTTAAGACAATCTCTTTGGAAGGGTTAAACCATTCCGCTGCCCTTAATGTATACTCGTCCTCGTAAATCATAATTTTCTTTTCAAACCCACAAAGGACATCTTCAAGTCCAATCTCTACATCGTGGTGAATACTCATATTCTCATCAAGACGAAGGGGAGCTTTGATATCATAAACAAACTTGAATACAATATCATTATTGGTCTTGGCATCTTCATTGTAACTTCCCTTGCCGGGAACAAGTAATTCAAAGTCATCAGTGACACCCTTGGGAATACCAATCTCAAAGTGGCGTTTGTGATACTTCATTTTTTTCCCCTTGCATGAACTACACGCCTTACTCATGTTTACGGTCTTTCCTCTGCCACCGCAACTATCACATACAGACGTGGAAATCATCATTGGTCCAATCTGCATGTGTTTCGTTCCAGAACCCCCACACGATAGACAGTTAATAACGGCATCGGGATCCAACGTCCCCACACCAGAACACTGTACACACTTATCCAGCAATTCAAACTCCACCCTCTTGCGTTTCATATAATACAGGTCATTGTGGTTTACATGCAACATAATCATGTCTCTGCCCTTGCGGGTTCTTCCACCGCCACCAAATGGGAACTGTGGGCCACCACCGCCACCCCCAAACATTTGGGAAAAGATATCGTTAAAGTTGGGGGGACCCCCTGGTCCAAATCCTTCCATACCAGCTTCATTGCCAAATTGGTCGTAATTAGATTTCTTCTGAGGGTTTGACAAAACTTCGTGAGCTTCTGTAATTTTTTTAAAAATCTTTTCCTTGTTCTTATCTCCATCTGTCTTATCGGGATGGTATTGCATGGCTTTCTTTTTAAAAGCCTTTTTGATCTCTTCCGGTGAAGCATCGGGAGTTAAATCAAGAGCTTCATAATAACCGCTCGGGTCTGAGGCAGCCATGCTCTAATACTTTATCTTTTTAGAACAAGCGACTGCCTTATATCGTTTGATGTATATCTGTCCATTTATTGCTGCCATCACAAGTTGTGGTGAAAAATATTTTATACATTCGTGTTGAGACAACAAAAATTGAAGAGAGTGCATATTTCATCTTACATTCGCTATATACTCCTGTATTCCTCTGTATTATACACTTATGCGTCAATACGTTAAGGTCTATGAAGAAGGGTTTTGAATATATTTACGTGAATGGTGTACGCGTTACATCTCACGATGTTGATAACTATGACAAAGTGCAGAATGAAAAAGACCAACAAGATTATATTATGATAGATGGTTATTGGTATCTAAGTAAAGAGCAACCAGAGAGGTATGAAGATTACAAAGGTACAGAAATCAGTAAACAACCTGTAATTGTAACATCACAACATCCAAGAAAAAATACGTCAACAAGTACATGTAGTACGCGAACTCTTTATGTACATAGTACCTGTGTACCCTTTAATAAATATTATTTACGCAAACAAAAAACCAATGCGAAAGCACCAAAAGCCCCACAACAAAATATAGCAACGCCCGCAGACAAACCGAAACAGAAAAAGAAATTGGTTGTTATCAAGAAAGATTCGTAACGCTTACCACATACCACCCACAACTGGTCTAAAAACGCCCACCGCCCAGAAGAAGCATATTGAGACGCTCGTACTGTTGTACAGCCGCATCATCTTGCTTTCGCAGGGTCTCAAGGCGTTTTTTCTCCTTCAGCTCTTGTAGTTTCTTTTTCAATTCATACTCGCGCAATTGGTTTTCGTTCATGTGGTATTGTACTTTACTACGGGCGGCTTCTAACTCATCTACATTCCTGTATTTGGGCATGTTTTTAACCATTCTCGGGTCAGCAAGACGGTGTGTAGAATGTGCTACGCGATAATCCGTATATGTAAGATTGCGTTCGCTCTTGTTCTCGCCACTAAAGTCATCAATCTTATCTTTACCCAACTCCATAAATGCGATACTCTTTGCCATCTCAAGAGGTTCTGGTTCTTTATATACCACCAAGTCGCGGTTTACTTTAACATTCTTCTCAAAAAGCTGGTTGAATTTATCTGCACTTACTCCTTTCTTATTGCGTATCATGTCCTTGGTTTCTTCGGGAACTTGTTGTTGCATCCATTTTTCATAACCAGTATCGTAAATAGTGCTGGACTTATTTTCTTCGTATATGCGATTAAACTTATCAATATTGAAATGTTCCTTAGCATACCGTGCCATTGTCGCCTCATCTCTTGGTTGTGGCTGCGAGGTCCTTCCCTGTCGCTGTACAGGGTCTCCACCTCCCAGATGCAAGTTCATCTGTTGAAATTCTTTTTTAAGTTCGTGAAATTGTCTATCGGATACGCGGTTATTATAATCTCGTAACAACAGCTTAAAAGCTTTGGAGACCATCTTGAAAAGTTCTTCACTACCTCCGCGATCGGGGTGTACTTTCAGTACTAACTGTTTAAAGCGTTCTTTTAATTGTTCAAGAGTGAAATCATTGCCAATGCCAAAAACTTCATAGGGGTTCATGACGGAAAGTGTTACAATGTTTTGATTATACTTACCATCATAAGAAAAATAGTTAAGCCAATTTACATTTCACGTTCTTGTACTCTTACTCTTACTTTTTGTTAGCAACATTTCGGCAAGAATGTCTCCACAATTCCATGTAGATACATCCACTTCTTTATACCACCCTCGCAATACATTGAGAATGCCAATTTTATGGATGATGGGACGTTCCAAATTATCCCCTGACTGTTGTACATACTGTTTTTCATACATCATCTTGTAACATAACAGCTGTAAGATCCATGCTACAGCAATATCGTCGCGATTGGAAGATTTCACATCCACAAGTATACGTTCCTTCCCCGACGCATTTTCCAACCGAAGATCGCCTTCCCCGTACATACTAATAATACCATTTGCGTCATGTATTTTATATTCTTCTTCGGTGAAGGCTCGGTAATGCATACCAAGCCGTTCTTTAAAGAAGGTGGGTAATTGTTCTTGAATAAGTTCTACAAGACCTTCATATTCTTTCATCAAACTCGTTGAGTCAATTTCTTTATACAGCAATCTACGCCGATATTCCGCAACAATCTTTTTGCATTTTGAGAGTTCCCAGATATCCCCGGCAATTTCTGTCTCCCCGCTTTCTCTTTGGAAATACTTGCGAAGGCTTTGTTTCATAACTTCTTCAAACCCGGGTGGCAAAAACCGCTCCGAGAATACGGGAACTTCATGTACTGCTATCTTGTACGTCTTTGCATTTTGATACATATTATGGATGAGAGAGATGATGATGCCAACGTGGGAGGGTGCAATCTTTTTATGGGTGCTTGAATTCGCGTACAGCATTTTCATCATACTACTCTTGCGTTCATGAATGTTTTCAAACATCTTTTCTGGAATACAAGGAAGACCTTCTTGGAGAATACGTTTGTACATATTGTAAATTTTATAGGCACCAGCGTCCAATTTAATACTCGCTACACATGCACAAGCATGTTTATCAATCAACTCCATACCTTGTTCTCTCTTGAGTGTTCGCATTGCCACCTTCTCTACGAAGATGCCAAAGTCACTGTAAATATCATGCTCTACAATGCTGGGGCTATACGTCCATTCTTTCCAAAGAGTATGTGTGGTAACTGTATCGTTTGTAACATGGGGTAGGATGCCGCGTTCCCGCAATTGCAAGATATCATCCCCGTCCAGTTGTTCAATCATTTTTGTCACTGCACAATCCACGTAGGTATTTTCAGTATCTACAGTCTTTTTATAGAAATGCACGGGTGTCATGTTGTCAGAGAAGGTATATAATGCATCGTCATCCGTGGATGATTGTAACGGTTCGCGTACTTCACTAATATATCTGGAAACATAGGGTTCCTCTTTGATGTATACGGTATAGTACATACGCAATGCCCTCCGTGCTCTGGTAATGCCAACATAGAATAAGCGTCTTCCTTCTTCAATTGCTTCTTTTGTTTTGGTTCTCGGGAACATTTCATCATTCACCTGTATCATAAATACATTGTCCCATTCCAAGCCCTTTGCTTTGTGAATAGTCGTAAGACAGATCTTTCCGCGTTGCAGACCCATCTTTACATCTGCACGGCCATCCAGATATGTATTGGGGATTTTCTCCCGTGTCAACATCTCTTCTATGGGAAATAGAGCCTGATTGGTGGGAGCAAGTACGGCAATCTCATCTATATTGTTTTTCTTTTTCGCAAGGAGCTTTTTAATTTCATTAAGAATGCGAGTGTGCATACCGGGGGCGGTTTCAAAGTACGCTACATGAGGTCTCACAATATCTTTATCTTCATTGAAATCCACAGAGGAAATCATCTTCTTGGGAATTTGATTCTTATTGTGTTCAATACAAGCATTAGCAAACTCTACAATGTATTTAGAAGACCGGAAATTATGGGTGAGCATATATACATAACTGTTCTTGAAGTGTGTCTGGAAGTTTAAGATATACTCAATGTTGGAGCCACGGAAACTATAAATGTTCTGGGCATCATCCCCCACTGCAAAGAGAATTGTCCCTACTTTTAAAAACTCCATGATGATTTCAAACTGGAGATTATTAATATCCTGAAATTCATCCACAAAGAGATACCTGTACTTGCGAATAATCGTGGGGTCTTTTCTAATCATGCGAAGAAATAGCGGAGCATATTCTCCGACATCTTTTAGATGTGTATCGCGTTTATGCGTATGATGGTCTACGAAACCTTTGGCGATACTGTCTATTGTCCCTACTTTTACTTCGGATACATAACCCATAATGTCTGTTAGTTTATTTCGCATATCATTCGCGGCATCTCTGGTAAACGTAGTGAGAAGAATGGACCCTTCTGGTACCGCACTGCTCTCGCCCTCCCCCGAAGATACAATGCCATCTACGAGTGCCTTAATTCTACAGAGAGTAGTGGTGGTCTTTCCGCTTCCCGCACATGCAATTACCAAGTTGTGAATATTCGCGTCTCCGTATACAATTGCTCTCTGTTCTTCTGTAAGCCGCACTGCACGGTCTCCGAAGAAGAAAAGCGAGTTATCTATGGGAAACATTTTCTTGTAACATTGGAAACAATAGTAGGTATCAAACATGGCATTGTGGGCATTTTCTATTTCCTCGTCGTAAAGGAACTGGTAAAGCTCACCGAGCTTGGGATACTTGCGCGAGTGCATGATTTCTTTTCCTTTTTTCATTGTGCAAATCTCACGCATCGCATTCATCTTTTCCACGAGGTTGAGATATCTCTCTCTTGGTGCTCCTTCTTCCATGGCTCGGCGATAAAGCTCGGCTTTTAGAATGTGGCTGTCAAAGTCAATATTATGAGCCACGAGAGCATTACACGCACTGAAAGACTTTTCAAGTTCTTCTAAAATATGGCTAAAGGGGACACCATCGCGGTCCGCGTCTTCCATAGAAATACCGTGAATGGCTTGGCTTTCTGGAGAAATAACATATCCATCTGGTTTCACCACAAAATAGGACTGTTCTACAACCTTATCATGTTGGCTAATAATCCAAGAAATAGATACCAGTCTTGCTGTGTCATAGGCTTCAGTTGATGTGTATTTTGGGAAACCGTAACGACGACGCTTTCCATTTTTATCTGTTCCGAAAATGGGAAGCCCAGTGGTCTCGGTGTCAAAACAAATGTTCATAATTCACACCACCTTTAAGCATATACAGAGCTGTACAAGCTTCGTTATGTTTATTTATATTATGGTAATTTACACTTCCTCTTTAAGCATATACTGAGCATAACATGACGGTGTCAATTTTTAAAGTCAGGGTGGGTCATTGTTTATGTTTCAACAGGTGTTTCATCGTTTATAGCAACATCACCATTGTGAATTTCATTGTCGTAAAGAAGATACCATACTTTCAAGGCTTTTTCTCTTCCCATACGCTGTGCTCTACCAATCACTTGTTTCTCTACTTCGCTATCAAACTTGTGAAACATAATGATATCCGTGGTATTTTCCAAGTTCAAACCACTGCCATAGAAGCGCGAATTGATTGCCAATAAGTTTACTTCCTCACGTTTGTATCTATTCATGGCACAGTGTATTTGGTTTCCATTCCCACGGAGTTGTTCATATTTAATTCCGAGTTCCTCCATAATAGGCAACGCCTTGTAAAAAGACGTATCATAGTTAGAGAACAGTAGCACTTTTGCACACCGCCCTTTCATTTCCTCCAATAAGCGTTTTAGGTTCTCGTATTTATCTACATGAGGGGAGGGCGACAAGAAACCAGATGTGACGTTTCCAAGAGAGCCGTTGGCACCATATTCGTTGCTATCACCCATCATTGCATTTGTTGCACATGCAGTCCGTTCTTCAATTACGTACAAGTCGTTTTGATTAATCTTTTCGTTGCACATGGGACAACTGGAACGGTTCATAAACCATACATTAATGCACTTGAAACAAAATGCGTTGTTGCAACAATTTACCACGGACTTGTTTTGTATATCATCGCAACAGATGGGACACATATTCGTATCCGCAATGCGACCACGGATTGCGTCAATCTTTTGTTGCAGTTCATTGATAACTTTCCGCATCTTGTCTAACTCGTGGAGCTTGTCTTGTTCGCTATGGTATACCATTTGCTCCATCATGTTATAGCGAAGATGGTAATTGTGCATGGTATTCATATACCGTTCCACCATAATGTTAATAATGTTCATTTCGGAAGAACGATGAGAAGGATTGATGTGTTCTATGGCACCACCAATGTCATCTGCGTTCAAACATTCAATGATAGTCTTATCTACAATTCCATTCAATACATTAATAGAAAATGGAGTGCGACATCTCACAATATGGTATACAATCTCTGGAAGACGCATAGAATGCTCCACATATCTTTCGCTATTCTTAATAACAATCACTTTCATCATAGAGTGGGGAATATAAGATCCCAGGTCTATTAATAGACTGCGAATAAACCCTGCACACCGCATACCACTTGCGTACCATTCATAGCGTTGAAGATCCCTTACCCAACTATGATACCCTCTGGGATAGAGAAGGTTTCCGTAAGATGCAGTGACCAACCAATAGAATTGTGCGTCAATGGTTTTACAATTGGGGATATTCAAACTATCTACTTCATCATAAATCACTCTTTGGAAACAGAGATTATGTCTACATGTATATTGTGCAAATCTGTTATACATAGAGGACGTGATGACGATTAGCCGCTTATTACGAATGCGTGCGATGTCCTCGGGAGCCCCCGCATTGTCAATATAAGTATCTAAAATTCTATTCCGATGGATAAGAACCCAGTCATCTTCTTGAAAGATAATATCACACATCTCTACGTATTGTTTCCATTGTTTGATAAGAACGTGGGGGATTACTAAGATGTTGGTAGTAAGAGGAACCTTGTCACTTTGGAAGGTGAATTTCAGCATACTGTCGCCAAAGCTGCGGACCATGTCTCCATTTTTATGATGAATGTTGTTAATATGTATCAAGGCCATCAATACAAATGATTTTCCTGAACCCACGCGATCTCCCAAAATAGCCACGCGTGTACGTAATGTATCGCCTTCGCGAGCTACTTGTTGAAACCTCTTAATATCCTTCAGTTGTATACTTTTATTTTCAAAATCAATACACCGTTGTAGTATCGTTTTCTGATGTGCCTTTAGTTGTATAGTTTTAGAGAGGAAGACATCATTAGCAAATGATGGTGTATGTTCATCTAAATATTCTACCTCTATGTCATAGCCGCGATGTAAAGTATACTGGGCAGTTTGATTACCTTCTATATTATTGTATCTATGGGGTATGTTCAAGTCCATGTTATCTCTAACATACAAATAAACTTTTTTGTATACTCTCTACAATTTATTTTTCCGACGTTATGTGGTATCACGGCTTAAGATGTTTTTATTTTATCAGAGTAATATAGTGTTTCGTTTCTCTTATTCATCATGATTGAAGACGTGGAATATCTAATACAAAATAGCGAAGTTGACAATATTCCTTTCTTCATTGACAGTTCTATTCGCAACAAGGAATTTTACAATAGTGCTTCGGAATACCAGATAGAATTCTCTCAGCCATTCACCTATGTTACAGGGTTTGATATTCTTGATGCTACAATTCCCACGACGATGTATAACGTAGATATCAATAACAATACGCTCAGTTTTGGACAGTTAGAAATACTGGATGCAGTTAATTATGAACCCAAAACCCTCTTTCATGAACTCTCGGATACCAAAACGTTCTCTACCCTCTTTGAGATGAAAGACCCTGAGAAACATTTATTTGTTATACCAGAAGCAGATGCAGTTATCAATCCGGAACTGGAAGTAACAAACTTTCCATTCACGAGCTTGGGCGAAAATTATTATGAAGCAGTGCGGTATTCTATAGACATACCGGCTTCCTTATTTATTAAGGTTAGTGTTAAAGATGAACCGGAGAAATATGCTTACATGTTATACGATGGCGACATCTATGCCATAGAGCGTACCATTGCAAATTACATGTACACACTTGTCATTGACGAAGACAACTTTCATGTAAACAATATCACTAATCTCGGAGTAAATAACGAAATAAATCCCGTTCTTTCTATGTTTAAGGTATATTACTACAAGTTTTACAAGAGTCTCGTGGTTACGCCTCCCACTGGTAGCGTTGCCCACTATTATTTCTATTATATGACTGTGGATGGAGGGAACTATGATATCACGAGCATCAAGAGTGCGTTAAACTCTCTTATGAACCCCAAGTTTATCAGTGTGGAATCAACAACAACAGACAACCGTCAAGGGTTAATCCGGTTTAATTCAAGTAAAATGTTTATTATTAATGCAAAAACGGGGACACTAAGTCCAAACTTGGGGTTTGAAGTTCGTGATGCAAATACCGTCTCTGTGCGTGAGAACCGTGACGTATTCTTATCCAATGAAAGTAGTGGTATCTGGTCTATCACACCACCTGGGTTGGTAAATCTTCTCGGCGAGCGTTATGTTATCTTGCGGATTAAAGAGATTGAAGACCATTTACTGGGGGCGTATGCTCACATGAACCTTACAAGTGGTGTTGCTATGTTCAAGTTGGCGGCGGGAATTAGTGATGTCACGAACTTGCGTTTTGACTTCGTCAACCTTGTGCGAAAACCCTTCCATCCTATCGGAAAGCTGACCAAGTTAACTCTGCGGTTTGAAACAGCAAGTGGTGAGTTGTATGATTTCAAAGGGGTGAACCACCAAATTATGTTTGTCGTTAAAATATTGAAACCGAAACAACGCAACTCCTTCACCAAGTCAATTCTAAACCCTTCGTATGACCCCAATATTGTACAGTATATATACTCCGACAAGAATGCAAAATACCGCGAAGACAGTGACTTTGAAGAGGAGTTCTTAAATAATAAGTTTTACAATATGTACAAAAAGAAAATGGATAATCACTATTACGATAGCACGGAGGAGGAGGATACTACAGAGGATGAAGACTCGGATAGCGATGATGCCTAACTTTTCTTACGCGGTTCTATATTTTTCTTATGTCGTGTTTTCATATTCTCAAGACCACGGCGGATATCTATTTCCGAGGGAATGCATTTTAGTACATCGTTATAATGTACATTTTCATTGGCGATGATTTCATTGGCAAGTTCCATGTTCTGCTGATAGACATAGTTGCAGATATATTCCATAAAATCAATGTTCAACTTCATTATGTATGTGTATTGTTCTATCAAGTATAATCACAATACATGTTCTAAAAATAATGTGCCTGACAAATTTTTTTTACCGCTGACAGTTGATAATCTTTTTACCACATGTCATCGTACGCTTGTCAAATTTATTCCATTTATTCGTTGCAACGCCTCGCGCTGCATCGCCTCGCCTATACCATTTAGAAGACAGCAGAGTGAGCGTCGCCGTTTTCAAAAGGCTCGGGAACACCTTCCATCACATCTTCCTCGGGCATGGAAGGGGTCGCGTCTCCGGGGGCACCAGGGGCACCAGGGACGGCACCATCGGCACCGGCGGCACCGGGGGCACTGGGGATACCGGCCTCTTCGGAAACAATGGGGGCTGCTTCAGAGGCGGGGGCACCAAGGGTCTTCTTCTTCTCTTCTTCAGAGGGCTGCGAAGGGACGGGGGTGATGTCCTGAGCTTCTTCATAGAAAGGTTCCGTGGGGCGGATAGAACCACCGAAAGAGCTGAGAAGGACAAGGAGAAGGAGGAGACCGGCGAAAGTGAGGAGTGTTACCTTCATGTTTTTGCTTACCATGATTACTAAGTTTCTTTATGTTTTATAGTAGAGAAAATATTTTTTCTTTCAGAACAATAAATGTTGGATGCAGCAGATCTCAATGACGCGTACGGTTCAGGTTCTATGGATACAGAGCTAATGATACCTCCTGGTAGCGACAATAGTTCTTACCCTTCTCCCCTACAAGATAATCTTCCCAAGGGGTATGCCACGACTACGGATGAAACCGCTGTTCGCATGGGAGCAGATACTTTCAAAGCAGAGAACAATAATATCTCTAACCCCTCTGCAGACCCCCCGTCGCAGCCTCCTTCGCAGCCCTCCAACCAAATTCCTCAGGAGGTACTTCAGAAGCAATTTGAACAGGAAAAGAAAATCCAGTTCCTTGTAAATGAACTCAAGCGTCGGAAGATGCAGCAACAGCAGCTTAACCTGCCTTCAAATGTAGTGCCTCTGGCAAACTCGTCTTCGCCTGATACCTATTGGGACAGACTTTTCGGTAAGAAAAAAGATATGATGCGTTTCCTTCAGTCTTCACTTATTGTTTTACTTGCTATTAGCATTCACTTTATTGTACACCATTATCTTCAAGACTACATTGACAACAATGATCTTACACCCGAACGCCAACTACTTCTCCGTATTCTATACCCCGCCGCTATTTTATTTGTAGCATGGAATATCATCGCCTTTGTAAAATGACCGTAGGCATACAATTACATAGCGGCTGCCCTTCGCAGTGTTGACATGATTTTCACAATCTCTGAAGTTTTCAGAGGGTTATAATTGAATGCAGGAATAACCCCTGACCCTTCTGTGGTGTGTGTCGTCATTGCGGTCTTTTCATTCTTGGTATCCGCCTTTTCTTTTTTTCCTGACATTTCTCCCCCAGTCATAGTAGGAGTGTCCTCAGGAGGTGTAGATACATGCATCTCTTCTATATCATCCATGTCCATGGAACCCTCGGCAACGGTTGCTCCATGCAATGCAATAGCCGTCGCCCCTCCACCCATCTGTGCATTCTTACCAGATGAACCAGAAGCATTCGTTTTCTGTACTACGGAAGACAGGAGTTCCAAGTGAGCACGTAAAGCACTCATACTATCTACGAGCAAACGGATTTTCTCCTCTTGCATTTCCATACGTTGTTTGAGTTCTTTTACTTCATTTTTGGTGGCAGTGGAAACAGTCGGCATATTATTACCAAGTCGTATTTATTTAGTATAATAAAAAACCAAACAAAGCCTTATATCCATTGCGAGACATATTTATCTCTAACTACTACAAATAGAATAACAACATTGCTCTCCATGGAACCACCAACCAAGACCCAGAAATATCATTTTCAACCGTCATTGTTCACCCGTATTATACAAGCAGGTGGTGCATCTGAAGAAGGAAATGTGTCTCCGTCATCATTTAATCCCCATAACGCTCTGTTCACACTCATGCTATGGACATCCATCTTCTTCGCATCTTTGTACTTCGCCACTCTTATTACAAAAAGCCCTGTTGTCATTGACCACTTTTTCAAAGATGTTGATATTAATGACCCCACACTCACCTTTAAAGAGAGGTACGGAAAAATCATTCTCTTCAGCTTCTTCTTTATCGCTATGATTGTTGGGTTCCATATCCTCATTGCGGGAGGGATATACGCCATATTCTCGTCTTTTGATATGGCAAACCGCATTAACAATATTTTCTGGAAATATGGTGATACATTCCTTTGGTTATCGGTACTTAGTACGATTGGTTTATTTGTTATCTTCTGTTTATACTTCGCGATGGCTCCTTCTTATATTAGTAACCTTGCCTATAGCGACTATTTGGACCCTTCGGAAACAGACAAAGAGGAATACTCCGATGCAGTTAAATACATTCTTCATTTACGCAACATGATAGTGTATGTGTTCTGTTTCCTTCTTGCCTTATTTGTATACCATTTCTTTGTTCAACCTTTCAACATGAAGTTCTTTGCATACTATATGGCCTTCATTCTTGTCATCGTAATATTGAGTACATATCAAACAAGTTTTGAGTTGCGTAGAAAAGTAAGAGGGATGACGGCACTACTTATTGTAGTACCCATTCTTTTCCATATTGCACTTCCAAAATTGTTTGTCAAAAAAACATGAGCATCTCGCATCCGCATTTTTCTTACATCTTCTCTGAGTAACGGTAGATGAAATATACAAACGTAATCATAATAAACAAGACCATGAGGAAAATCATCTCGGAGTTTATTGTGAGCATTGTCTGATATTTGACATCAATATTCTTGTTTAGACCATCGGGATAATAAATGCGGAACAGATACATGAACGCGAAAGCAAGGAATGTAAGAGGGAGGAGAACTAAGAAGAAAAGGAAGAACCCTGGCATAAAGTAGAGACCGAAGATGCGAATAGAATTGTCAATCATTGCCTTGGATATCTTGTCGTATATAACTGTATATGCTTCTCCCGTGAGTGGGGCAAAGATATTACTTGCAACAATCACTGCAATGTGAATGATACAGATGAGGAGATAAAACATGAACATGTATGTGGTTACTTTTTGTATGTACCCCAGATATGCCCCTACATACGCAAAGAGATATCTGTGCCATGGGAGGGATACATTACTGGATACAATAAATTCTGTTACTTCCTTATTTGCTTCAATTAGAAAGACAAGGCTGTAAAGAAAGAATATCGTGATACTAATAACGACCAAGCCCACGTTTTCTTTTTGATATACTTGAGCGAGAATATCTGGTATTGCCATCGTTAATAACAAAGAAGAAAATTTTATATGGATATTATAAACCGTAGATTACATGTTGGATGGTCCCACAAATAGCGAACATAATACTGGTGGTCTGGATTTCTTAGATGCAGAAGGTATATTTGGTAATTATGTCAAGGCGAAAAATGCACAGACGGGTGGTGGCCCTGGTGACGAAACAGCCATAGTTCCCTTTACTGGTTCCGCGCCCCCCGCTGCTGTCCCCGCCACCACACCCTATACTGTAAAGGAGCCGGATAACGCAACGCCTTCCACCGCCATTGTCCCCGCCACCACACCCTATACTGTAGAGGAGCCGGATAACGCAACGCCTTCCACCGCCATTGTCCCCGCCACGGGTTCCCAACCCTCCATGTCTTTATTGCAAAAAGTAGAGCAGTTTACCAAAGGAGATCCCATTAATGCTCTCTATATCAATGGCAATACGACAAAAATCGCGTCGCGCAAATCGTTTGGTATAGGAGGTGCATTTACGTACTCGTTCTCTTCCTACATGGATATGTTAGAAGCGTGTATTGCTAAAACAGAAGACACGGACTTGGTTAATGTAATCATCAGTCACACAAACACGATTGACGAAATCACACTTCTTTTCACGAAAGCATTGCAACTTCCATGTTTCCTTGCTTCCGGTGAAATGATTACTTATGAAGAAGCAACGGTGCAATTTGACGGAAATGAGAAATCCTTTGTAGTACTCATGAACAACATTAAGTTCTTCCAGAGTATGTTTGCCACAATCAAACTTGCTACAAATATGGAAGATACGGATAGCAAGACATACAAGGATACACTTTCCAAGCTGGAGAAGGACCTTAAAAACCTTGGCAAGAGTGTGGAAAAAAATCCCGCCGTCTCCAAGTTAATGTATGTACTGCGTAATCTCTCTGACATCTATGCCCTCTCTACGTTGTTGAAAAATGATAGGACATTAATTGCCTTCTTGAAGGGTGAAGACAATGGAGAGATCATGGATACCAGTACTCTCTACAAGAATATTGTTGAATTTGAAATCACGGACAAACTTAAAAAATCTCTTCGTGATGTCCCTCAAGCTATCATCGGAAAACTTATAAGTAATACGAAGGATGTGGGCATGTTTGACTTTATTAAAGATGTCGGTGCATTGGATGATTTTATTGCCAAGTTCTCACCCGAAGGAGAAATATCCTCTGACCTCCAAACGGTTCTGGAAAACGTAAAGTATCAACTGGAGATGTATGATATAGCATCCACTGGTGGTTATACAGACATTCTTCATCCTTCAGATATGATCTTCCGTGTAGAAGCCAAGCCTAAACCCCCGAGGAAGAGGATTCTTGGTCTTTTTGGTGGTATGCAAGAGGGTGGTGCAGAAGCCGCCGAAACCAGTACAGTTGGCGGACACTATAATTTGTTGGCACCGCACATGAAAGAACTCCGTCAGCAACTAATGGCAAAAGGAGGTAATCTGAAACAATATGTACAAACTGGAAAAGGGTCGGGGATATTCTCGGGAAAAACGGCACTTACCGATTACCTTCTTGATATTGAAGAAACCCTTAAAGTGAAATATAATATCGTAAGTGCAAAGGACATTCGGACACAACTCCTCTCGTTTGCTGTATCCCGTGCCATGAACCCTACATTCATAAATGAAGTCGCCGAAGCTTATCAGAAACGCATGCGAAGTGCAACGGATGTACGTGCGTTAGAGGCGAATACCGAATACGAAAACGTTGTTGCGAATTCAAAGCCAGAGGACACCAGTGCATTTGATGCTTTTATTGCATCGTATGGTACTCACTTTGCCGATGCAATGAAACAAGATAGGATCGCTTACAAATACTTCAGTGCATACGTAAATGGTAAAACGAGTGACGAAGCCTTTACACTTCCGGAAGACAATGAAATTACTTATCGTTATGCCAATGTGAAAGAGATCCTCGGGGGAACCAGTTTTAATACAGCAAAAACCGCCGCCGCCATGAACACTGCGAAAGCGGGTGCAACCTTTGACATTGCCATGGCAGCATTCAATCACGGGTCTCAACTTCTTCAGGGTTTGACATTTGACAACAAGCAAAAGTCCGCAAAGATGAAAAGCATAGAAGATCAGATTGATGAACATTTTGCAGTCGCGGAAAAGGAAGATACGGCATCTAAGTATCAGCTTACCAAGGAGAATATCTTGCAGTACCGCAAAAACTTCTTTAACACCCTCTTACAACCCATTCATGTTTCTGTTCAGGAGCAAACAGGCATTATTGGCGAAAAGAGGAAGCTGATAGATGATAGCATTCTTATAAACATCCGTTCTCTTATTGACCGCATGAAGAGTAACAATGTTCCCTATCAAGATGTTTTGAACCAATATTTTGATTACATTAGCAAATACACCAGTACTAACAGAGATATAGATTTTGATATCCCTTATCTCAAATTAATCACGAATACCATCCAACAACACTTTGCACAGTCTCTCCCTGAAAGCTCAAAGGTGGAATTAACTACATATATTACTAATCTCAATGACCCTATGTTCATCAAGACTGAGGATGCCATTGGGAAAATATATACCTTCGTCGGCGGTCTCTTCTACTTTATCTTTGAGAAGGAACACAAGGTGATAAAGGCTATGGATAAACTCAAAAAGAAAAATATCAACCTTAAAAATCAGGCACAACCTCTTATTGACAAATACAATGCGGAAGGAACAACAAACATTACACAGCGGGATGTTAAACGTGCCAAAAAGCTTCTGGAAAACTTGGAAACATTGGAAGGTGAGATCACGGAAAAAATAACAATGGACAAAGTTCTGATAGCTGACTTTGAAGAACTCAAATCAGATGTTGAGAAAACAAAGGGAGAGATTGAACCCATTACAAAGATAGAAATCCAACCTTCGGCACCTGTGGCATCAGGACCTTCTACTTTCTCACTCGCACCCATCCCTTCATTGGGTAGACAAGATAGTTCTGGAAGTTTCGCAAGTGCCTCAAGTCTCGAAGTGCAAAAGGGAGGAGCAAAGAATAGGTTTGACATGACAAAGACGTTTGCCATGTTGTCTGCTTATACACATAGTGCCTCTAATGGTGTTACCCCATTGCGTGATCTTCTCAAGACAACCTTCCCTGCATTAAATTCCGAAGACGCACTCATATATGTAGGCATTCCTCTTGTCCATACTTGCTTACAAATTTTTGGCGAGACAACAGAAGGCGAAGATGCTACACCCGCGTTCAGTTATGCAACGGTGAATGCTCAGAATGCTGAAAAAGATCTCTACGACCGCGTAATGATGAACATTGATGAATGTATCACCAGAGATATGAGCATTGAATTTATTGTCCCGGTCCCGGTATATTTCCATCTGGAAGGCCATGACATGAATGAAGAAGCAGCAATTATTAAGAGTAGAGACCAACCGGATATTTGGAAAGAGATACTTCATATTTCCCTCAGGGAATTGTCAAAGGTAGAACCAGTATTTGCAGAGTTAAATAGATTATGGGATACCCCTGCTGTAAGTACGATTGTCTATTACTCCAGTAAGTACGAAGACAAGGTAGAGAAGATCCAAGATTACATTATTGATACTCTTGGATTGAAGTCCCAAGATGCCAGAGAGTTTGCCGAGAACAACTTTGTTCTTTTAATTGGAATGTACCCAGAGAAGGCAGTCGCTGCTCTAAAGGATTTCAAAGACATGCTTACTCCCTCTGTAAATCAAAAGGCGTTTAAAGAAGCACAGGGGATTTTGGAAAAGTTCCAAGCAGCGGACATTGATGCTGACACAAAAGCAAATTACATGCAACTTATTACCACAGGTCTAACTTCAATCAAAGAACCTACTGCCTACATTAAAACCTTCAGGGAGCGTCCCAGTGTGCAAAAACTCACAGATGTTTACAAACGTTTCGCGGTTACATCAGAAGTGTCTGACATGATTAGTGCGTTGTCTCCATCCGTTCTTCAAATTACAGAAATGGAAGGCGGTGGGAAATTCACCAAGGCCTTTGGTCAAAAGCTCACCAGTTTCAAGAGTAAGATTGCTTCTTTGAAAGAAGGGTTCCTCTCTAAACTTGATAAATTCAAAGAGAAGCGTATTGCAAAGAGGGATCTTAAGGACGAAACACAATGGGTAGACCGTATTCTTATTGGCAACAATAATGAACTACGTGGTCTTACAAAACGCGTAATGAAGAACAAGGCCCTTCAAGAAAAGGTTGATCTTAGTGGTGGAAAAATTGTGGAGAACAGTCTTCGCGAAATAATAGATCGTGCTCCCATTGTAGAGAAATTCCTGGGGGGCGATATCTCTACAATTTCAGCGACTATTCCATCTGATCCGAAGACCCTTGTATCTCTGGAAAAGATAGGTGCAACTGTTGAGAAAGATATTGCTAAGAACCAGAAGGCAGAGAAGAAACGCATCTATGCGGAACAACAAGCAGTGGAAAAAGCAGAAGCGGCCGCCGCCAAAGAAGCCGCTGCCGCCACAACTGTTTCAGGGCAATCCCCCACAGGTGTAGCAAGTTCAGATGGTGTTGTGCGTCCTGAAAGTACATACGCTACTCCGGAAGCATCTTCCGTTGTCGGGTTAAATAACACAGTTGGTCTCATGTCTACTCCTTCAACAGAAACGTCTGGAACACAACAAACAGCAGCACCTCCCGCCCAAGAAGAGTCAATACGCCCCTACTCTGAAATGATGACGGAAGCACCCCCTATGTCACAAGTAGAAGAAGAACCAGAGATGCCGAAATACGAAAGGAACACGAATATCCCACTTCCCTCCATGACACCACAGGTACCTCCTCCCCAACATGTGAGTACAAATGTCCCGCGTACGGAAGAAACAAATCATATCCAAATGTCCCAGACAGGGGTGAGGCCGGTACCCCAAGGAGTAATGATGCCCTCAACTGTTATTTCGGCTTCCGCTGTAAATCAAAAGATTAAGACCAGTGTAGATGAAACCATTGCACTAACGGAACAATTTGTAGAAACCATGAAACGGAAGAAGGATGCTGCCCTAAGTGACATTACGGAATTCCTGCGTCGGGAATACGGTTCTCTAAGCACACAGATGAAGGAAGAATATCCCCCTTCCATCAATCTTAAGAGTAACATGAAACGGTTTTACAACAAATTCGTAGATGTACTGGCTATCAATCTTGATGTGTACTACAAAACACAAAAGCGTTTCTTTATGCGTGACAACAAGATTGCCATCGCTCTTGTACTCCAACAGATTGAAAAGGATGGATACGAAGAAGAAAAAGAACGATACATGAAAGCAATGCAAACACTTGACCAAGTGAATGACGCATACTACAGGGAGATGACAACACTTCTGGAAAACTATTCTGGTAGCGGTGTCTCTGTGATGGACGAGGAATACGCGAAACCCATGACCAAAAAACTCGCACAATTAAGCGAAAGAATAGCAAAAGACAGTGCTAAAATAAAATCTTTCTATACCCTAAGATATAGCATTATCATGGACTTCCTTATGGATCCCCAAGTTATGACCATTTATGTTATCAAAGCACTGCGTATTGGGTTCGCGTATCTCGCAGCATATCTAACGACAAAGGTTTTCTCACCCATGTATGAAGAAAAGGTATACGATAAGAAAGAGAACCCTCCCTCACTTTTACAATATCTATTCCTCTTCTTCGCCTTTGATGCTTGTTTCAACGTGTTCATTCTCATTGTCCTCTATCTGCTCAAGTTTATCTTTAGTAACGATGACAATGCTTTCGTGATTGACAACTACCTCTTTAAGAAGTATGCGATAGATTACATCTCTGGTATGGTTATCATCCTCACGATTGGTTCTCTGGTGGGCAGTGTTATCACACAAAAGAAGTACTTCAAATACAAGTACGAAGGACTGAGGGCTATCCGTGCTTATCAGACCATCTTATTCTACATGGCAATGATTATTATTATCCTTCCTCTGTTTGCCATCTTCTAAATCGCCCATTGCAACCATTCTTTTTGTCTACAATATGCATTGTGTATTGATAATGAAAACAAAAATTTGAGAAGGCATGTTAGTACATCTTTCCAGTGTGTAAAGCCATACAAAAATAAAGTCGCGGTATATCTCAAAATGAGTGTTGCCAAGATATTTACCAAGCCGAATTGCAAGTACTGTACAATGGCGAAAGACTTTCTGTCTCAACATTGTATTCCATATACCACAGTGTCAATGAACCAAGAAGAAGACCCCGAAGGTTACGTCACAATGCGAGATGAACTCGTCTCTAATACGGGTCAGAATACATTTCCCTTTATCTACATCGGGGATGTATTTTTGGGCGGCTACACAGAGCTTGTGAATGCTTATGACACACTAAAGCTCCATGATCTATGTACTCGGGCAGGTTTTAATCTGGACATGGACTTCTAAATACCATCATAGTTGCGGCCACCTCCCCATAAGCAACCCACTTAAACACTACTAACATATAGTTTATCAAGAGGACATAGTCCACACCGTCTTCTTATTGTATTTAATACTCAACACACGATGTCACCACTGTCTTTTTCTCATTGCTTTCATCACGCACATGTTGTAGCACGTGGGCATCTGCCCATGAAAAAACCAACATTGCGTTCGGCAATGAAATGTTCTGCTCAAAGAAAGTCCGCTGCCCCAGGGTTTTCCGCTCGTACTCCTTGTCAAAAGAAGTACCTGGAAATTCTCCATGCAAAGAAGCCGGATATCGTAGTTGCTGCGGGAGTTGCAGGATGCGGTAAAACCCTGCTCGCCACGTATGTTGGTATTCAGAAACTCATGGCAAACGAAGTCCGCAAGATTGTGATTACTCGCCCTGCGGTTAGCGTGGATGAACAACACGGGTTCCTCCCAGGGTCTCTGGAGCGGAAAATGGAACCATGGGTACGCCCTATCTATGATGTACTTGAAACACAGTACCCCAAATCTAAAGTAGATAACATGATTAAAGAGCATATTATTGAGATTTGTCCTCTTGCGTTCATGCGTGGTCGCACGTTTGACGACACTTGGATTATTTGTGATGAAGCACAGAACATGACACCCAACCAAATGCTTATGGTGATGACACGCATCGGTAATAACAGTAAATTGGTTATCACAGGTGATCTTCAACAACATGATCGCGGTTACACCATCAATGGTCTCTCGGATCTTCTTGACCGTATGCGTTGTAATAGTGGAGGTATTCTATGTAACGAAAGCGAGGAAGACGCACCTTATTGCAACCTTGTAGATAGTGAAAACAATACTGTAGATATTCGTTCGTGGATCCAGCTCATTGAGTTTGACAAGAGCAATGTCCAGAGGAATCCCATTATCCCCCACATTCTTGACCTTTATGAGTAATTAATGGCAAACACTTGCAATTTACTCATTGATATTCTTTTTTATTGTACTACCGTTCTTGGTGTACGCTAATGCAATCAGAGCATCTATACTTTCTTTAGTCCCTTCGTAATCTACGCCGACAAACATTTGCCCACGAAACACCAAAAACATAGGCAACCGTTCTGCACACAACTCCTTTGCATCTTTTTCGGAAACACGCATCCATGTAATATACATCGCGTCAGGATCATGCATTTGTTTGCATAGCTGGGAAAAATAGTCACCGTAATCTTGTACCGTACAATCGCCGGCAACGCATTTTACCAAAATAATCGCATCTTTATTCGCACGATGTAATAATTCTACCAAGTTTTCTATCGTATAGATATATCTTTGCATGAATAAAAAATAATTCGGAAGAGCAACTCCCTATTACTTATTTGTTGAGAAGACAATTTACTCACTGTTGTCTGCCCCTCTTCCTCTCCCTCCAATAGATGTTTACCACGAATAATATTCTTGGAGAAACTGGGCTACATCAGGATGGTCTCTCCATTTCGCCTTGTATCTCTGTTTCCATATCCACAGGATTTCTTCCGGACTAAGACAACCATAATATAGATACTTCTTCACATCTGCGTAAGAATGCGAACCTTCCATAACCATTTCCAGACCGCGTTTTCTTCCACCAATGGTACTGGCGTGTTCTCGCAATTCCCTCTCACTCATCGGCGGCTTCTTGGTGTATATCGGTGGCATCTTTATACCAATGTGTTTTTCATGAGAATGAATAGCAAGACGCGTTAATTTAATGTATCGTTGTGGTTCCACAGGGGATATAAGACACTGTTTTACAAACATTTCTCCCGCAGTTTTAGAATTCGTTATTTCGCGGTCTGAACCCGGTGAAGAAGAGAGCAATGGACCTCCCTCGGCATTATGCCACTTTTCGCGGTAACTATCCATTTTCCCCTTGCCTACGACCATATCAATATTTCTTTTTCTACACCACGCCGTGATATCACCACTGCAATCTATCTCGCTTCCATTACTACTATTCCATCCCATTGCCCGTATTTGGTAAGCACTCCCACAGGATTTTGATACAATATTCAATATATCTTCCCACATCTTTTCGCCGAAATATAAAAGATGACCCCCGAGATCTTCATTGAGATCTGCAATGCATTGTAGAATAAACAAATCTCTTGTCTCGCCTTCTTTCAATATTACTATCGGCAATATGTGCATCAACGGTGCATTCCGCATCCCCATCTCTATATCTTGAAAACGCTCTGCTTCATTGTGCTTTATTAGTTTATAGAGACCGTCATTGTCTTGAACCCTCAAATCGCGCGTTGAAAAAAGAAAGAGACTAATGTCTTTCATTTTGTTTATGAGACCAAAAAAAATAGAGTGAAAGTAATAATCATTGCGTTAGAAGAAATTTATCAAAGAAGGTTTCCAATGTTTGCGGATTGTGGTATAGCCATAATTTATGCATACCAAGAGCATCGGCGTCCAGGATTTGTTCCACTGCAAACTTACGAGCCACGTCACCACTGGGCATTTTTGCTCCTCCGCGTTTCAACCACTTCACATAATAAACATCCTCTGGAATACGTACAAGATTATGGTAGAAGAGAGTAAGCCGTTCTGCTTGCCGTTCTTCGCAAATCTTCAGCATCCAATCCACTGAGCGTACAGAAAGACCACCATTCCCCACGAGTTCCGAGTTGATGTACTTCTTGATATAATCATTTTGAGGTGCATCCAGCCATGGAGCACCAATGTAATCCCATTCTAAGAACTTTTCCACACCCTTGTTCATTAAAAGACCATCATCTTGAATAGTAACTACCTTCTTTACCTCCTTGTCTTTTAATTTCTGCCACAATCCTGCATGCTCCAAACTTTCATTATAGACATCAATGTCAAACGCATCTACTTCCAGAGATGGCAATACCTCCACGTCCACAATCTCAAGAGGGAGGACCTCTTTATAATAATCTACGCATCGCTGTGTTGTATATACAATGCCTCTCCATGCCGCCAGATTTTCTACACGCGTTAGTGCAACCAACATAGAAAGGACTGTCATTTCGTTCGGGCGGTTGTCCAAACAAATAAACGCATTCTCAGGAGGTGTATCGTCTTCTTTCCTCTTAACATCCCATAGTGCTTGGATTTCTTTTTGCAAGGAATGACGGTGTCTCAGAATGCGGTCAATCCATACAAGCTTAGAGATCGCATTGTCTTGTCCTTCCGATTCTGAAAGATGCAACTTCCAAAACTCCTCTTCAAAATAGATCTGATATCTTCCTTGCGAATAAGAGGTGGTGGTGTCGGAACAAAACATTTTATTGAAACGCATTGTCTTTATCTGGGTAGTAGGTACATCTATCCTGTCTGGACACACTGACCAGAAAACATTATGGTTTTCATCTCTGGATAGACCAGTAACTTCCGGCATCAGCTCCGAAGAAATATGCATGTGGAAACGCCCAATCTTCGGGATAATATGCCACAGGTCTTCAGCGTAAGATACAAACATGCCCATTTGTGAAGGGAAGGTCGCATTTACACCACTGATGTCTTCGGTCGTAAAGATGATTGGACGCTTCTTAAATACTTTGGTAACGTGTTGAATTCCCAAGATAACATCTTTATCGCAACTAATGCCATCCCAGATAGAAATAGCGGGTTCTGAAAACAGTTTACGTTGGAAGTACCTATTCTTCATGTGTACATACTGAATGAAATCTGTCCAGAATAACCCTGGTGACGGGAAACATTCCACCAAGTTCCCTGTAATAATATCCACCGCAAATCCATCTTTTAACTCAAAGTACTTGGGATCATATTCCCTACGTTTGTTAAGAGCGTGTTTAACCATAATCTTGAAAGCCTCAAAAATATTCTTGTCTTTGGGGAACTCCATCATAAAGCGGTGGCTCCATTTTTTAACAATATACATCATGGTGCTATTGGGGTTGAGCATCGTAGAGATGTCTATGTGGTCAGCGGAGATTTGAAGATTTGTGATTTGACTAAGATACATAGAAATTTTGGCCACCATGTCTTTATTGAGAGCTGCTAACGGCAAGGGTTTCTGGAAAGAGCATTGGAAAGCATTACAACATTCTATAAAATCTTGAGTGGTGGGAAAGTTCCGAAACACACTGAACCAAATAGACCCAAAGACACTTTGGAATTGAAGAAAGGGGTTTGTAAAGATGTTTTGAATGGATACATTTCCATTTTCAGAGATGATACTACTCTTTATTTCATTTGTGATTGTGCAATCAAAAATGTGTTCAAGAAATGCTTGATCCATTATTATTGTGTCCGTATTATATTTGTGGTACTTCATTCTTAAGTCGTTTGGCCATTGATATCTTTACGACGAAATAAAAATCATTATCTATAATAAAAGAATTAACTACGCGACATGTTTAATTGGTTGACTGGAACCCCCTCCCCTGCTCCCGAAATGTCAAAAGAGAGTTTGGAAAATGTTAGGAAGTCTCTTAAAAATGGACAGCAAATGTATCTTGAAAACGCGGTTCGCCGCAAGATGAAGAACGTCTCCACCACCATTGAGGCATTCAATCGCGATGACGCAAATGGTCTTCTAAAACTGTTTGATGCATACAATGAAGCCGTGGGGTCTAATGCCGTGAATATCCCCCCTGAAGTTCGTAATACGTTCCTCAAATTCCACCAAAGTGTTCTTGCTCAAATCTCTTCAGACGCCCCCAACCGCAAAGACGAGATTGTAAAGCTACTCAAGGCCATGGCGGATAAAGACGTGGAAGCAAAACGCGTGGAACTGGAAACCACTGCCAACTTTACACAGTATTCCCCCGCAGCTAAAGACAGTGTTCTTTCCATCTTAAAGAAGATCAAGGATGCCCAAGTAAAGTACAAATACTTTGAATTCAAGTACATTGAGATGAACATTTTCCTGATGCTCTTTGTCCAGAAAGTATACCAAACCATGGATGACTTTATTGAGAACGTCATGACATTTAACAAGATACGCGACCGTTCGCGCAATGACCTCTTGAATGAAATGTTTAACACCATAACGACCATGTTTTCCAATATTGATAGTGCCATTGAACCCCAGCACTTTGAAAAGCTCACGCAATCCTTTGACACATTGAAGGAACGCATGGATGTGAAAGACAAGGAGTTTGAAGAAAAGTTAAAGAAGCACGTGGTAAACATGACAAACACCAACCTCTCTGAATTCATCAGCGGCTTCACAGACAATACCAAAAATAAACTGCTAACCGCTCTCTCAAAAAATACCGGGAGGGCCACATCCTCTGCCTCTGTCTCTGCAAACACGGATAACTCAAAAGGTACTATGACAATGCCAAAGGAAAACAATGCGAATGCGTACGTCGGTGGGAAAGCAACCAAAAAACGCCCCTCTATAAAAAATAATATGACCGGTGGTTTCCCCGTAGGTGTACCACAGGCTCTCTACAAACTCTAAGATGGGTGGTGAATTCTGTATCTCGTTAGATATCAATAGCCTCGTAAAAGAACATATATCCTTTTTTAATATCAGATAATACTTGTTTTGTATCTTTTATTTGTATTATGCGGTCATCGTCTTTGATACACCATGTATCATCATAATTTTTGCACATGGATACATAATGACCACCACCAAAGCTTCCAAAATGGTATCCTACGGAACGTAGTTCATATTTGGTAGGTGTACCGTTGTTGATTTGTATCGTATAATCACTCATATCCAATTCCAGAGGGATATCTACCAGTGTAGAAATCTTCTGTAGTCTTTCATTGAAACGCTTGATAGATATAACAAATACTTTGGGATTTCTCCATGCACGTATCGTCTTTACACTCTCTGCCTTTTTATCACAGTGGTCACATTTCCATACAGAGTTATCATGGCCTTCATTGCCATTTAACTTTTCATCTGCATAATGATGTTCCAGACATCCTTGCAATGTATAGGCCCCATCCTTATCTGCAACAATGGGTAACATCATATTCATCATAATCTCATAGTTATGGTGTATTTTATTACACCCCCCGCATACAATTTGGGTAACGCTCTGACCGTAAAACATATCTTTTAGCTCAGAATATTCTGCCTTATTGGACTGGTACCAACTCTGGTTAATCTTTTCAACAAACGAAACCTTCTTTTTATTTATTGACCCATCTGTTGAAAGAGCAGGAGGGATGGGCATGTTTGTCTTGATTTCCGCATTTATCTTGTCTATAAAAAACATGATGAATTCATTAATGTCGTTTTGTTCATAAATATTTAGCCAATCCCCCATCTCTTTCTGGAGCATCCGCAAAAATAAGACGGGGTTTGGCTGTGCATTCTTAAACCACAATTGAATATATAATTCTCGCAGTTCTTTTAATATGGGTGTGTCTTCTTCATTGTTTAACCGTTGTTTATACTTTCCACTAAGTATGAATTTCAGAAATACACCACAGTGCCCCAGACATTGCAAAATAGTATTGATGTAGCACGTGTTACTGAAATTTGGGATGCCGAAGCGGCCCTTGTCTTTCATAATGGTGTAAAAACCGGATGTCCGCATCTTTCTCAGTTTACATTACACATTAATACTTGTTCCATGTTTATGTGGTTGTACAAAGATGAAATAGAAAAACGATAGATGTCAAATTTCACGGGTACAATTCTTTTTTATCTTGGAAATATTTTACTCTATTCAAATTTGAAGAAGTCGGTAATCATACGGGTACCTTTTTTACGCTGTTCCATTTTGTTTAAGTATGGGTCAAAGAGGAGTTCTTTTACAATCTTTTCTTTTTCTACCTGCATTTTCTCTTCTGCTTTCTTAACATCCCCCTCTTTATCACGCAGGATTTTCTTGTACATGTTATTCAGATAGACGGCACCCTTTCTATATCCGTTCAACTTTTCCAAGTCCAGAGCATACAATTGTAACACAGGGTTCATGATTTGATTTGTAATATAGAATGCATAATCCGGTTTCAAGCCTTCTTGTTTAATGTAGTCCGGGTGTTCCACACGGTCTCCTTGTAGTGCCACCTTCTCCTTCGTCTCTATATAAACGTATGGGATGCGGTCGTTCACTTGCGGTTTGTTTCCAGGGTCTCTCTCACCCATGCGTTCCGCCAATACCTTGTGTGCAATTTGTTTGGGATTTTTGTAGTCGCCGCGCAAACTCTTGGTAATTACGAGGTCTTCAATAGGGCATTCGCCATCTACCATTTTCTGCAATTCTTTCTGTAAGAAGCCCACACTGTTGTTGATACTGTGTTCGTTCAGAATAATGTCTACGCAACCACGGAATACTTTTTTCACAATGTTGGCGTTATCACGACGGGTCAGAACTACACCCATATTCTTGAACTTATATTTCTTGTCATCATTCTCATAGAGATGCCCCACATATCTTTTCTTGCTGAAGAGGATAAAGGGATAGAAGGTCTTTTCATATTCCAGATCATGTGGCCACTTCAGGAGGGGCTTGAACTTTTCCGAGGCTTCAATCGCCTTCTCAATAGAAGGCATAAGAGCTTCCTTGCCATTCTTATCCGTAGGCAGAATAGAGAAGACACTATCTGTATTAGAGACAATCATGCTACCGACCCCCGCATGGAACTTGCCCTCGCTTGTCTCAATATCATATACATACACACCATCGGCCACATTCCCCAATTCATGCATTTTTGTAATCTTGTTCTTGTAACTACGTGTAATGATACCCGAGGAGAGGGAGTATTGTGAACAAGGGTTCGTGATATGGTAGACACCTTTTCTGTCCACAAACACTCTTACAATGCGTTCTTGCTCTTTCGCACACTCGTCCATTTCTACTTCCATAGTCTTCATGAGTATGTAGAGCTTGAGAGCTCCCACCTTGTTGTCACAGCAGTACTTCCCGTGCGTAATCATGACACCCTCTATGAAAGCCCTCTTTACATTTGGAGATGCGTACAGTGTTTCTGTTGGTACATGGCTACCATCGTACTTAATTCCCATAAGACGTGCAGTGTTGCGCGAAAGAGGAGTGTCCGAACCACCAGTAGTCCATTCTTCCGCTTTGGGGAAATAGTGCATAATATCTGTCTCCATTACGCCACATTCTGTTGGTTTCACCTTATTGCCGCGAATATCAATGAGTGAGTGGTCTTCCGTGACATCCACGCACCCCTGGAATGTATTAACACGGTATAGTTTCTTTGTGGTCTTATGGCGGATTACCCTCCGGATGTCTGCCCACTTTCCGTTCGCCCACACCTGTGCATTGAAACGCCCCTGTTGCTTGTCATAGCCATTGGGGTCGTCCGGCTTAAATTCACGATAAGCAAACCAGTCTTGTTCTGTACACAAACTTTGGATCGTCATCACTTCAATCTTACCATCACGTTTAATAAGAAGTGGTGTATCCCCGGTAACACTATCCCCATAGACTGTTTCGGCACCGTATTCCTTCTCCATAAACTCTTTCGCCTTGAGGATCATGCGTCGGCCAGTCGCTGTCGTACATGCGGCAATGTCCTTGAAATAGATCGGACTGGTTCTTGCACCAATCTGACCATAAAGAGAGTTTGCAGTGATCTTAAACGCCAACTGGAGACCGTCCAAAACCGCCTTCTGAAATTCATTGTTCGTATCCTTCACTTCTACAATATCGGCTTCGGAAACCTTCCATTCGTCACCATCCACTGTCTTAAGGGTCACCATACCGTCTTCTTCATTCTTGTTCATCATGCCTTCATACTTTTCTCCGCTCTTCGTAATCACGGTCTTGTACGTAATCTTCTTACGTGTATCTTTACGTGCCTTAAGCAGACGCATGAGAATACGCGGAATAACTCCCTTTTTGTTGTCGGGAGGCTGTACAAACCTACATACCTTCTCACCGACGCGAACTTTGTTTGGAGGCTTTCCTTCGTAGATATCATAAGTTACGTCCAGATAATCTACCCCTGGGAGATTATTGTACTTCTCATCAATCACAACCATGTCATGTGACAAGTTTTCGCTAATCATGGATGACGGATACAGAGATGCAAAGTCCCATACATTCACAGGCTTGTCCAGATAGATACCCTTCTTGGGTGGCAACACAATCGCCCCCTCATAACCCTCTTCTTCAGGCGTTTCTTCATCGGCATCGCGGTCGGTGACCTTTCTGATAACAGGGATCATCATATCATTTTCCCGACAGAACTTAGCTACCAGACTAAAGATCTTGACACCTTGCCCACGCATGAAGATATAAGACAGGGGTACACTGCATACATTCGCCATACCAATGTTATTCGCCATAATTTCCAACTTGATAATGAGCTGGTTACAAAGAGCACAGTCTTGTACACAGTATTCCGCCACCACCTTCTTGTCTTCAGGTCCACCTTTGTAAAGACGGAATATATCATTCGGTGATACATCATTCTTATTCATTCCCATAAAGTGACTTGCCACGGCATCCAGTTTATAACTCTCAAGGCGATGTTCCCGCTGCACAACTTTCATGAGATCAATAAGAACCCGGCCATCCATGTCTACGAACTTCAGAAGGTTGTCACCGAGAGCTGAGGATGAAAGTTCCTTCTCAACATAATTACATCTCTTCTCATGCTCCCTCCCCAATTCCAAGAACGCATCTTCGCAATCCAACTCTCGGCTACGGTCATACATATACGACATGTCAAAACCAAAGATATTGTATCCCGTGATAATATCGGGGTCAAGACGCTTGATAAGGTTACGCCACTCAATAAGTACTTCTGCCTCTGTAGCACACGATACTACATCTACGCCATCAATGGATGCACACTCTCCAAGAGAGATGATGTTTTTATAGATGCAATCCTTTTCTCCGTATCTGTGGACAGTGGTACCAATTTGAATAACGGGGTCACCTTCTACTTCCGGCATGATACCTACCCACACTTCTTCAATAGGCTTTCCGAAATTTCCTCCACCCGAAATCCGAACGAAGCACCCCAATTTACGCGTAAGACTGTTAATAATATCATTGGTGGATACACTGCGTTCGTCGTCTCTTGACACTGTAACAAAGGCCATGCCATCAATAGAAGCGGTTTGTCCCTTGCGTACATCCTTCCATCCACCACTTGTCTTCTTTGTTGTACCAGCTGTCGGACGTAAAACCAGACGCTTGTTAAGAATATTCAAGAGGTCATCTCCCATTACATAGAGTTTGGGTGCGAGAATAGTGTCAAAGTATTCGGCGGTGATTTCTTCCTTGGTATAGATGGCACTAAGCTTTACGGGTCCACAGAGGTCAGTGTTCTCTTTCCCCCTAAGATCAGTGCAAGTTGCAGCTCGGATACCATTCACTAATTCCTCGCATGTGTAGGGGGTCTCTTTATAAATTTGCGTGAGTTCAAATGCTACTTTCTTGTAATCTTTGCGAGCAACAGGGAAATCTCCGTGACTGCTTGTACATTCAATGTCAAAACTTGCGACCACGAGAGGGGCAATGGAATGGTGTTCCACACTCTTAACGTATTTCCAATGGCACGTAACATCTATCTGACAATCGCTTCTTTCCATTTCATCGGTGGCATAATAATTTCCGGCATCTACTTGGACCCACCCTGCAGACGAAATATCTTTTATGTGCATAAACCTAAGCATGGGTTCAATGTTGCTTTCATACAGCTTGTATTTTGTTTCTTTCTTGTGAATATCGGAGAAGAATACCGTGTTGTAAGAGAAGAAGCGGATAGCGGAACGATAAGCCGCCAGACAGCTGAACGTGAACCGCACAAAGGTAAATGTTTTTTCATTCGTAAACCCCCAGAACTCTTTTTTCTTTAAGATTTTTGCTCCTAAGAGATGTTCGCGCAAGTCCGTGGGCATCTTTCCTCGCAACGTATCCATTAGACGATCTATGAAAACCCCATTGATTTTGTGGGGAATTTTAATCATGAAGAAGGGAGTAAAGTTTGTTACATTGACACAGATAGACGCACCTGCTTCATTCACACCATACATCTTAATGCGATATTCATCATTGTAATCCTCGGCAACCCATTGCACTACTTGCATCATAATGGCATCCTTCTTGTTATCAACATCAATATGCACGTTCCTCCACGGGGGTATCACGGCACCTGCGTCCTGCTCGGCACCCACATCCTGCTCGGCACCCACGTCCTCAAGTGGCTGTACCGGTGTCTTCTTAGTGGTATCCGCCTTTTTCATTACAGATGCTTTCCCACGCTTAAGGGCATCCGCCTTTGCCTGTTCTGCCAATGTATCCATCGCATCTTTCACAAGTCCCCGCGAAGTCTTGACCCTCTTCTTAGTCACCACAATCTTTTTCCTTTCCATTATTGCCACCACCCTCTTAACTCTATCTATTTCACTTTACTTTATGTACCTGTGCAGGTTTGAAGTAGCCACTTTATGGAGTGTTTAAATAAGCGACAGCTACGCCGATTGAAGTTTAATAATTAGAATGTGTCATAATCAATTTTTTGTCCCCTAAAGATAAATGGCATTCGGATTTGTGGAATATGTAGTGGCAGCATCCTTTATTACACTTGCCCTCATGTATACAAAGAAGCAATATGGAGAAGTTGAATATGTACAATCTACCATAGATAACCGTTCTTATCTGGTCCGCAAACTTCCGGATAAATTACATGCTGCAAACATGATTGCATCTATGAACAAAGACCTTGAAGCACTTGTAAAGTCACTTATGGTCACTTACCCAGATAATGAAGATGTCCGCCGCCTTTATCAGAATTTCAATCCCGAAAATGTTTCAGAGGGGAGTTCCCATGCCGGGTACACCTCTTATTCGGTTAACAAGGGTGAAAAGATTATCATGTGTATTCGCCACAGCGATGATAGCATGGTAAAGAAAAACACGGTAATGTATGTCGCTATTCATGAACTTGCTCATCTTATGACGGAAGATGTTGGACACACGGATACATTCTGGGCAAATTTCAAATTCATTCTCTCACATGCAGAGAGCATGGGTCTTTATTCCAAGGTAGATTACGCCACGAAACCAGAAGAATACTGTGGTATCAAGATTACAAGCTCGGTTATCTAAACAATCTTTGTTTTTTCTTTGGTATTAGTAAACAAAAGCGGGACACGCAAATATGTATATACCAAAAATCGTACAATGGGATGCGAAAGGGGGTTTTACAGTGCATGTATTTATGACTAATGACTTAGTTGAACCACATAACGACCTCTTGAAAAAGATAGAGGTGTCTACCGAACCTTCAAAAATAAAGGTTACAAAAAAAGAGGAGACTGCTGTAATCAAAACATTTGGTGAAGACTGGAAGTCTGCTCTTGGAATATACGCATCCAGTGTTACTATTAATCAAAGTACAGTGCATGGCACATTAAAATATCATTCGCATAAGTATCCCCCCTTTCAACACGATGATACCATACAACGTATCACAGAGAAAGCTGTTTACTATCTCACCCATAGCAAAGAGTCGCAATCTATCAATGATTACTATTTCTGGTACGATACACATATTACTACTCCGATGAAAAGGTCGTTCGTGCATAACCTCTTTCGCAGCAATGTTGGAGACGGTCAAATCCCCTTTGCCACTTTTTTACAACAAGTAAAACTCTTCTTTGGTTCAGAAGCTGCCAAGATGATGGAGAAGGAAACATTAAATAGAGTTTGTATCCATGAAGCCATGCAATTGGTAAATGATATTCCAGAGGGTACCAATACCATCTCACGACCCCTTAGTTTCCATTACATGCTTGGAAAGAGTATGTTCCATTTCCCAGCTCACCCATGGAGTGAACTTTTCACAAACGGAGAATATGTACACTCTGAAGTAGCTACCGTAACTGCACATGACAATATGCTAATCAATTCCATAGAAACCGATACAATTTCTATGGTCTCCAAACAAACATTGATGAAAAGAAAGCACCCCGTATTATCGGACCCTTCCGTATTCTTTCCCAGGACGCGCCATCTTGCATTCACAGAAGAAGATAAAGAGATACTTCAAGAATATGAAAAGCGTGAGACAACCTTGCATACGATACAAACAGAAGAGTTGCTTGACATCCAATATCAAAGCCATGTGAATTATTTCACCACAAAACTGGTAGATACATGCAAGGAGCTTTCTGCTGTCTCCACTTCCCGCGAGATGATTACACGCATGACAGCTATTTTTGATGCACTCGCCGCCACTCGCGAAATCCCCTTTATCAAACTCAAGACACGGGACAACATCTACGTGAAGGTACACAAAGAAACTTTACCATCCATAAGCTCAGAGACCCTGGACAAACTTACCGCCGTCACCACTTCCTCTGCCAAAAAAGATTTTATGTACATACTGTGCAAAGTAGGGGACCATGCAATCGTGTTTATCAATCAAGACATGACTATTCACATTCGTGCAAATTACAGTATAAAAGAAAAGGTAACCATTGATGATTTCTTTAATGCATTGAAAGGACCCCTGGAAAATAATATCTTCCACACAATCCAGAGTTTGTATCCACATGTATACATTCCTCCTTTCCATCCCCAGCAATTTGAGAACACTCTTCTTGAAAATAAGGAGATCTTTGGAACTGCAATTACGAGTACCGCGATGCTCCAATTACCGGCGAATATCGGCAAAAATGCCATGAACCCTCATCGCCTACGCGAGATGCTCAACTCTTACCTCTCGGATTATTTCGTGTTACTTCAAGATGGCATTGGCGAAGAAGAAAATGGTACGGACAAATCTCAGATACCCTCTATGTACATACAATTCAAAAAAATAAATCATTATACCAAGAGATCTAATGTGGATGCATTTTTGTCTGCCCATATTGCCGCCGGAGCTTCCAAGGATCGGGTTATTAAGTCGCTCATGAAACATTACCAGATGCTTAAAATGGATGCTGAGAATGTATATTTGCGATGGGAACAAATGGAAGATGCAGATAAAGCAGGGTTATTGGGGAACCAGAAACTGCAGATAGGCCAATACGGCATGGCTTCCTCCTTGTTCGGCATTGATTTCGTGGGAATTAAGATACGTATGATTAGTCAATACGATATAAAACTCATGATCTCTGGACTAATGGATGTATATACTCATGACCGCATTCTTCATTTGATTAAATTATGGTTCTCTCTTTCCAATAGTAACAAGCGTAAGAAGGCGGTAGCAATTGCTGATGCTGCAGAGAATGCCGCCGTAGTTATCGCACCCATGGCATTTGATATTCCTGATAACATGGAACAGGCAAAGAACGCGGAAGAAGATAAGGAGGATATGCCTGTAGACATTTTAATGGACGAAGATTTCGGTGAAGAAGATTTAGATGCAGACCTCTTGGCTCTGGAAGAAGAATTTAAGCAAGAAGAAGCTGTTGCCGCCCCCGCCGAAGCCCCAGTAGCCCCCGAGGCTGTCCCCGAGGCCGCCCCCGAGGTCGCCCCCGTCGAAGCCCCCGCAGAAAAAGCACGTGGGAAAATTAAAGGACAAATCCTCAGCAAACTCCATGAAGCCGATCCCTACTTGTTTGATTATAAGCCAAAAGATCAGAAGCGGAGACGCACATATTCCTCTCTTTGTGGGTGGGTAGACCGCCGTCAGCCCGTGGTGGTAAACAAGACAGAGTTAGAAGCTATTGAACAAAATCACAAGGGGGCCATTTATGGTCATGTTCGCACAGGTAGCACTAAAGATAAGGCATCAAACAACTATTATATCTGTCCTTCTATATGGTGTCCAAAGTCCAGAACTGCCCTTACAGTAGATGAGTATCTCAAAAATAAAAAGACATGCCCTCTTGAAGGAGAAGAAGCCATAAAATTCACATCTAAGTCTTACTGGGGCGAAGGAGAAAAGGGTATGGAACGCCCTCACTACCCAGGGTTCCTTGACAAATATACACACCCCGACCACATGTGCCTCCCATGTTGTTTCAAGAAGGAGATGTCCAAGAAAAAGAAACAAGACCAGTGCGACACCGGTTTGAATGAAAACGCCGACGACGCCCAAAAAGATGTAGAAGCCGAGGTCACAGATGCCACCAAAGACAAGTATATCAAAGGAGAATACTATATCCCACTGGAAACAGGTAGATATGGTCTCGCTCCCCATAAACTCACCAGCGCCATTGGGTTAGACAAATGCGGCATTCGCCACGATGGCACAGGCATTATGATGGATACCCCCAATTGTCTTTTACGTAAAGGCATTTCGCAATCAAAACAATCCTTCTTAGACGCAATCGTTCATGTTATGGATAGAGAGGATATACGTACTCCCGAACATCTCATTTCGTACATTGTAGAACACATTACGATACAAGATTTTCTTTCTCTTGAAAATGGGCGTATCCTCAAACTCTTTGTGGATGATACAAAAAGTATATATAACAAGAAACACTACCAAGATTTCAGAAACGCATTCTTTAAAGAAAAGAAGTACATACACAAACTCTTTTTAGAATACTTGGTAAATGATTTGGATGAACACCCCGACGCATTTGACTATGATACTTTCAAACATCCAGAGGAAATCCTCCGCGAGTTTCTTATCTTCATGTCTTTCGCCAATTTCAAAAAGTATCTACATGATGATGCCATTGTAAAGACACATGATATTATGTGGGATCTCGTTTCCAAAGAGTTCCTCAATACACAAGGTGTGGAGATTATGATTTTGAGTAACGAAGGAGTATCCACGGGAGAGCGAATATTAGTACATTGCCATACAAACCGCAATAACTATTTTGTAGATACTATACGCCCCTACTGCATTCTACTTCTTCAAAATGGATACTATGAGCCTCTTCACTACATCCATCCAGAGAGAGGAGAGAACTTGTATCTTTACATGAACCAAACCATGCCAGAGAAGCTCAAGAAGGTGATTAAAAAGTATCACCAACAATGTGCAGTAAATATTACACAACCCACATCCTCGGAAAGCCTTATTATCTATCTAAGCTCCATTGGTTACAAACCCAAACTCGTTGTTATTGACTACGGATACAAAGCATGTGGCGTTATTGTTAAAGACAACTTATATATTCCCTTCATAGACCGTGAAAATACATTCTTCCACAAGAATATTAAATACACCTATTTACACGAAGTCCCAAGATACAAGTGTTTCCTTGCCCCTGAAACTGTAGCGGAGATTTATAGAAATATCGGTATCTACATGAATAACACCGCATTCTATCAGATTACCTCTTCCCCCTTCTACAACGGAAAAGAAGAGGATGTCGCCCCGGTATCTAAAATTACAGAAGAGGGTTTCTTTATTCGCGGCAACACGCGAACACCGGCATTCATTCCTCTTCGTCTTAAAAAAGAAAACACAAAACGCATCTACTTTAACATGGGCCTCTTCTTATTTACACAGGATGAGCGGGAAGACAAACGTTCGTACATACTCCAAGAAATGGTCTCTAATTCTCAATACCTTGAAATGTTATACACCGAACTTAATAAGTATATCGCTACCCCCAATAAAACCAAGAGTGGGATTGCACTATCCACGGAAATCGCCTTCTTAACAAGCAATAAGAACCCCCTTCCACTTTCCTACCGTCGCCGCAAACTCTTTGATATCCTCCAACCTATTATGAAAGAGCTTGTAAAGAAGAACCCTGTGCCCTCTTCCAAGAAAGATGTAAAGAAGTATCTACAACATGTGATGCGTAAGATTACGGACATTAAACTTGGTCATATTCACGGTCTATCTACCTATATTATAGACCGCCTCCATCATTTCCATGTATCCGAGGAAGAGGCGGTATTTGATTTGTATGACATTGGTTATGGTAAATTAACTCAACTGCGTAATTATATGGCAGAACCCTACAGCTTCTATCTTGAAGAAATTACCGCAATGCAAAAAGACTACATACAGGAGCCGGAGCAAAAGCCGGAGCGCGACCGCAACAACAATGCAGTGCCTATTGTAGAGGAAGGTCCCCTTCCTGAACAAGCAGGTCACTCGTATACACAAGAAATGATATCTACAGCCATTGCCGCAAAGCATATCAAAATACCTCCTGTAAAATATCGCACCATTATGCCTGATTTTAAAATACTTCAGGTTCCCGGCGCGGAGTTTCATCCCCATACCCTTTACCACATCTTTGTAGATACTGCATCTATCACCCTCTTAAACCAACGTGCTGCCCCGAGAATTACGATGGAAATACTTAAGGCAACCATACAAAATGAGATGATTGAAAAGATGACTTCCGCAGGGAATGATAAATATGTTGAAGAAATCCTTTCCAACCCTTACATTCAAGAGAAGCACAAAGCTATACGCAAAGACCAAAATAGAAATCGTGCGGAAGAACCCTTGTTACAAGATGTCATTCTTGCCTTTGAAGACCCCTTATACTACCCCAGCTCTTTTGATTTGAAAATAATGGCATCTCTATGCAATGTAAACTTGGTCATCATTGGTAGAAAGACACAAAGGAACATTGACGGCATAGAGATTATAGACAATAATTCGTTGTACTATATCATATTCCAGTATAGCTATGACAGAGTTCGTAAAATTGACAGATACGATCTTTATTTCCAAGAGAAGACACAGCGTGCAATTTATATCCGCCAAGATTTCTCTGATGAGTTTATGAAACTCGTAGAACATAAAAAGAAAACTATTCAACAACTATAATATTTTTTGTACATGAAATAAGATAACAAACCAGAGCGTGTACGATTATGTTTGGAGATCATTTGTTCTCCTATTTCGCAATTTCATTTGCAAGTAGTTTTATGATGGCGGTGTTATGTCACTGTGGAAGGCGTACACTTCAACGGCGTTTTACACACTATGTAAATAGTAGCAATCGTGTAAGTTCTTATCAAGATACAGTGAATATTTCAATACGTCTCTATGGTACATCTGTACATTCGCACAAAATGTACATACCAACAAACACGGTGCACGAACACGATGGCGATGAACAGACAAAACAACCACAACATTATCAGAGGCCGGAGTGTACGATTTGTTTTGATACGATACAGATGCCGTGGCGTTTGCCATGTGAACATGTGTATTGTTACTCATGTATTGCAGAATGGGCGCGGCGGTCTAACACATGTCCGTGTTGTCGAACAAAAATATATGATGAGCCCAAACGTTCCGGTACCAATCTTGTAGCACAAGCTATTATTGCCGTTCACGGATCTGTAACAAACGGTACTACTTAGCCGTTAATAAAATGCGTAGCATTCCGTTTTAAAAAGTCAAAGAGGATAAAACGCCCAGTAACTGCTAATGAAGTCATCGTAATGTAATAACACGTTTGCATAATAAAATACAGGTTCTTATTTGTACGATAATACCATCTCTCCATTTTGCGATAAGAATTGTACTTCATAAAATATAATATGGTAACGGAACAGATAATAATAAATAAAATATTTACACTATGGTATCGTGTAAACTCTTTTAACATGTTGTAAAAAAAATCACTAAAAGATTGTGTAACTTGTCTACCTCCGCCACCAAACATCTTTATCTTTTTAATTTACACATAGGTTATTCATTTTATTCTTGTAGCAATGTGTGTATTGCAAACAATTCCGATATAGCCACTTTAGACAATGTTGATTTCCAGTCCCTTCATCCGCTGTATCATTTGTGCTTCTGGTACTTGGAAGTCAATGGTAATATTGTCCATAGCACATACGAGTTCTCTCTCTGCATCCTCGTCTTCTTCCATTACATCCCTCTTTACTTCCTCGCGTTCATCAATGCTATAGAGTTTGTACTCGTCCATAAGAATGTCGCTCTCTCCCGTACCACAGGGGGCAATCTGCCCCAACATAATATTCGCGGATACACCCGTGACCTTTTCAATATCTGTAAAGATACCCGCCTTGATAATCATTTCTGTGGTTTCCTCAAAGCTACACTTTGCAAATGGTCCAATGTCTACGCGGTTGATACCGTGACGGTCAATAGACATAAGATAACCACGGTTCGTCATGATATCCACCAGAAGGGCAATGTGTCTGTAGTTTACATACAGTTCCGCATCCGCAATTACACCATTGAGTTCGTTGTACAACGCTTGACGTGCTGCTTCAATTCCAAAGAGTTCGTTAATCTCATTAATATCGTTGGAAATGGAACGCGTGGCATCAATGTCGCTCCTACCAAGAATATCCACAAGGTTGTTACCACTTGTGTCCAATACCCATTCATAGGATTGGTCAAATGCCAGGGTTTCCGCGTTGTGTACTTGGAATTCCTCTTTGTTCATCATGCAACGGTCTACTCCCTTGATGCCCTTAATGATGATATTTTCCAAGATGTTCTTTTCAAGGGCGCGAAGTTCTGTAATGTAATCCCTGTCGGCATCATCATTCATAGTAAGGCGAATGCGGAAGATAAGGTTCTTTGAATTGTCGTCACTGAAAAGGCACTGGATGGTATCGTCGTAGAAATTCTGCAAGATGTTGTAGAGATCCAACATATTAATACCTTCTTCCATCATCTTGAATTTGTCAAGTTCAAACCGGAGAACCCATGGGGATACATTGGTGCGATCCATCAATTCGTTCTCTACGAGTTCCGCATAGGTTTTTACAAATTCCGCATCGTCTGCAATGCTCGTCGTGAATTCTTCTGGTTCGTAATACACCTGGGAACGCGAAACCACATTCTTGAAGAAGGTGGTCTTGATGGATTTCATAATCTTTGTACACTCTTGCTTATCCTTTTGGAATTCAGGCTTGACATACACTGTCATACCCGGACCCTTGATGTTCTTCGTTACGCTTAGAAGTTCCTTAATACGAGGAACACCACGCACCGCCTTGGAAGCAGACGCCACACCACTGCCGTGGAAAGAGTTGAGTGTAAGCTGAGTAGCGGGTTCACCAATGGATTGTGCTGCGACAATGCCGACCAGTTCTCCAGGGTTTGCAATGCTCTCAAAGAAACGTGTACGCACCTGTTCCACAATCATGTCAAACATGGAGCGGTTAAAGCGACACTTGTGGATCATCTGCTTGGGAGAAAGATGGCAACGCATGAGAATTTGGAGGAGGTGGTTCCCAGCATTGTTCTTGTTAATGTAGAGGTCTTTGCAAAGTTCTTCAATCCTATCCAGAACATATGATACGTCCAGGTCGTTGCGATGTACATTGTTGTAGCGGTGGAGGGTATTCTTTGCATTGTTAATGATACGCCAGAAGGAGATGGGATACATAATAGTGTTGTTCCGGCGACCATTAAACATCTTGTGAATAACATAGTGGCGATCTTCCAAAAGTTGCTGGAAGTGTTTTTCCCATCGCGCGTACACCCCTTCATCTTCAAGAGGTTCAGGAGCATACTCTTTGAGGAGTGCGTTATAATCACAGTCAATGCTGGGAAGGCTCTGAGCCTCAATTTTCGTGGGATCAACTCCGTCTTCCCCATAGAGGTATTGGACAATGGCACCACTTGCATTACGCACAGTATAATCGTGAACAACCTTACTGTCTTCCATTCCCTTGGAGAGCTTCCTCTGGAGATAACCCGTGTCAGATGTACGCACCGCGGTGTCAATAAGACCTTCGCGACCACCCATCGCGTGGAAATAGAATTCCGAGGGCGTGAGACCGGCGATGAAGGAATTTTCTACGAAGCCGCGACTTTCCGGACCGTCGTCAAATTTGGAGAAGTGGGGAAGCGTGCGGTTTTCAAAGCCATAGACGATACGTTTGCCATCTACGTTCTGTTGACCCAAACAAGCGATCATCTGTGCAACGTTAATGACGGAACCCTTGGAACCAGATTTAATCATGTTAATCATGCGGTTGTCGCGATCGTTGATTGTTCCAAGACCCATTTGTCCCGTCTTTTCACGTGCTTCGTTCAGAATTTTGTTAATCTCTTCCTCGAAATATTCATTGTTGTTCTTGATGCTGTTGTTTTCAAACTTGCCCACATGCACGTCTTTAATCATGTTGTACGCCTTTACCTTCATGTCGCGGATACTTTCACGAATAGTAACATTTGTTTCCGTGTCCAAGATGAGGTCACTCACGCCGACACTAAAACCACTCTGAGCCAACCAGTTGCAAATGAGACGCTGGGTGTTATCAAAGAATGCACATGTTTCTTCTGGCGTGTAGTCATTGTAAATTGCATGTACCAGTCCGCGTGTACGGTTCTGGTAAATCTTCTTATCCAGAGTTCCTTGCTTGAGTTCTCCATTTTCAATCACAACAAAGTTTTCGTACTCATCGGCGGCACCCTTGTTCTTGTAAGAGTTGTTTGCGGTACGCACATTCACGTTTTCGGGAATAATCAGGGAGATTGCCTGGCGTCCCGTATATACACCTTCTTTTTCACTGTTCATTCCCTCGCGCTGACTAAGACCAGCAATCGTCTTGGGAATTTCCCCATAGAAGCGACTGTTGTTACTCATCAGGTTGAAGAATTGTTTTTCACTGATGCGTACGTGTCCTTTTGTGAGACGGTAGATACCCAGAGCTACATCCTGAACCACGGCGATAATGGGTTTGCATTCCTTGGGAGAAATGATTTGGGTTGGTACAGATGCAATGCCGCGAAGTTCGTGTTCTGTTACAGCGGATTGCGGAACGTGGGTGTTCATTTCGTCACCATCAAAGTCGGCGTTATAAGAGACACAGACAAGGGGGTTCAAACGGAATGTGTAGTATGGCATAACCTTAATCTTGTGTCCCTGCATTGACATCTTGTGAAGAGAAGGTTGACGGTTGAAGAGAACATAGTCACCATCCAACAGATGCCTCTCAACAATGTCCCCCTCCTCCAAAACAATGGTGCTACGGTCAATCTTCTTGAGCCACTTGGTCTGGTTATTCATACTCGGCTTTCGCACAAATTTGGCCCCCGGGTATACATCGGGTCCATTACGTACATATTCATAGAGTTTCTGTTTATTGTACTTGTTGACTACCTCTGGGAAGGTGAGGTTCATTGCAATTTTCAGGGGAACACCGAGTTCTTCAATGCCAATATTGGGGTCGGGAGTAATTACGGAACGGGCAGAGAAGTCTACACGCTTCCCCATCATATTTCCTCGCACACGGCCCTCCTTTGTCTTAAGGCGTTCCGAAAGACTTTTCAGGGGGCGACCTGTGCGTTGTTGTGCGGGGTTGATACCTGGAATACTATTGTCAATGAATGTCGCAATGTGATATTGAAGGACTTGACCCGCAATATCTACCTGTTCCTTGTTAACACCCTTTTCTATTTTAGCACGAAGACTATTGTTGTTCTTGATAATATCACAGAGTTTGTGGGTAAGGTCATCTTCACTACGCTGTCCTGTATCAGATCGTACCGATGGACGTACCGCAGGGGGTGGCACCGGCAATACGGTGCAAATCATCCATTCAGGGCGATTGTGTTTTGGCGAGAAGCCGAGAATATTGGCATCCTTGTTACTAATGCGCGAGAGAATGCGATGAACATCTTCTGCATACATTGTAATCTTGCGGTCCTCTTTCTCAATATCTGCGTCTTTCCATTCCATCGTAATTTTAACAATGGGTTCACGAGTGATCTTGTCTGGTTGTTTCGCCCCACAATCCCAACACTTCTTGGTCTTGGAGAGGAGTTTGTAAAGCATCTCCCAACGCTTTTGACGTGAATACTTCTTGGCAACAATGGCAGCGATTTCGGGACTATTGGGGTCAAGTAGCATCTTGCTACATTTCCAGCATACACACTTTAGGATTTTCTTCACCACATCAAAGAACTGAATGTAGAACATGGGTTTGGCAAGTTTGATATGACCAAAGTGACCAGTGCAGAATGTGTTTTTCTGATGACATGTCTGGCATAGTTTGTTGTTGTCAAGTACTCCCATGCGTGGGTCAAAGAGACCATGAACAACGGGTTCATTGCCAATGAATGTGTCTGTCTTTTGGATTTCTGCAACACTTGTCCTCTCAATTTCATCAGGACTCATCACATAGAAAACAATGTTGTCAATCTTACTTACAAGTGTGTAATTGAGAAGTTCTTTATAGAAAGACATTGTGACACTTGCGACGTTTTATGATATAGAAAGATATTAACTTATATAGGTATGAGCCCAACAGTAATAGTTTAGGCACAAAATTTGAAATGAGAAATCAATTTTTGTGGTTTAAAAACATCGTATACTAACTACTACATTATCATGTTCAGCGTGTTTCTAAACCATCTCTAAATGTTCACACGTGGGGATAAAATCGCATATTATTCACTTCGGTCTAAATATATCACAGGTTATACCAAAGAGATGTCCACCCAAACAGATGAGTCTTCTCTTGGCATGGATGCCAAAAAATTAGAGAGCATCCTCGCATCTTACAAGGGAGGTCCGCGTGTTCTTCCTACTACCAATCTTGGGGAAGGGGAACTTCGGAACCCTTCCACAGATGCCAATATTGACAATCGTCCTGTTGTTGCTGAAGTTACAGATGCTGATGCGGCCCATGCATCAGACAAGACACATGTAACACACCGGCACGAAGGCAAGATTGTCATTATTAACCCACAGAACGTAAATATCAATTCCACAGGTCTCAACGCAAATGGAAGAGGCATGTCTGCCCCCTACACAGAGACAGCGTCACAGCGTCAAAATATTCTTCCGCGTTATTTGAAGGCGTTTGCAAAGTTGCGTCAAGACGATGATGGCAATTTCATCTACGAAGACACCGACGATACAAAGGAAGACAGTGATGTTGACAGCGATGACGTAGATTGCGAGACTTCCAGTGATATTACAGAAGACACTGACAGAAATCCGGATGATATTGAAGAATTTTCTGACAGTGACACGGAGTATAAACCACGCAAGAAGAAGCAGAAGAGCCAAGAGTTTTGGATTATGTCTCCAGATGAAAAAAAGTATTATCAGACCATGACGAAGAAGGAACGGGCAAAGGTAATGAAAATTGCCAAGGATATTCATGCCAATTCAAACATTGGTGTTCCCTATCGTTTCCAAATCTTACAGAGTGGTATGTCTGATACTACAAAGGCGTTTATTCTTGACCGTGCAAACAAGCTGCTTAGTATGATTGCGAATGATAGTGAATACCACAAGCTTTCTACGTATGTAAATGGTGCTTGTAAAATCCCCTTTGGAAAATATGTGGACATGCCCGTTAACGCGAGTACCCCTGTGCCGAAGATCGTGGAGTTCCTTGACCAAACACGCGAGCGTCTAAATGCATGTGTGTACGGTCATGACAAAGCAAAAGATCAGGTTATCCGCCTTCTTGCACAGTGGATTAGTAATCCGCAATCCAAGGGTCTGGTTATTGGCATTGAAGGAGCACCCGGTGTAGGTAAGACACAACTCGCGAAGAATGGTATTTGTAAGTCACTGGGTCTCCCCTTTGGTTTCCTTCCTTTGGGTGGGGCAAGTGATGGCAGTTATCTCCTGGGACACTCTTATACCTACGAGGGTGCTCACTGGGGACAGATTGCAGACATTCTTATGAAGGTGAAGTGCATGAACCCCATCCTGTACTTTGATGAACTGGACAAAGTGAGTGAAACCAAATATGGAGAAGAGATTATCAATACACTTATTCATCTTACAGACCCTTCTCAGAATGACAGTTTCCATGATAAATATTTCGCGGGGGTCCCCATTGATCTCTCACGGAGCCTTGTAATCTTCTCTTTCAATCATGGTGAGTTGATTAATCCAATCCTTAGAGACCGCATGGTTATCATTAAGACGGACGGATACAATCAAAAGCACAAAACCATCATCTCTCAGAAACACCTCCTTCCTGACATGGCTTCTCAGTTTGGTTTCTCCCCCCAAGACATTGTGTTCTCCGATGAAGTCATGCAATATGTAATTGCCAACACCGCAGATGAAAAAGGTGTAAGAAATCTCAAGCGTTCTCTTGAAGAAATCTATAGTAAGATTAACTTGGCACGTTTGCTAAAAGAGAATATTAAAACGCCCAAGGGCGATGAAATCCCTGTAGTGTTCCCGTTTTATGTGACGAAAGAGACTGTAGATGCATTGCTATCTAAACAAGCCCCAGTAAATACCTCATTGCAAATGATGTATATGTAAAACAACATTACACCATTGCCATAAAAATAATTATAGTTAGGCAACTCTTCTTTCGCCCATCTTCTTTTTCTTTGCTTGACCATCGTTATCAGACATCAGAGATCATAGATGCGGCTATCTTCGTAAACTGGTTCGTTCTCGTGATAGAATGTTTCGTACATTTCTTCCATTGCAAAGTTGTACTTCCACGACAAGTCAGACAGAGTAACGCACATCTCTTCAAGAATATCATAAGCAATATTGGTAGCAGCTCCCGACTTGCTCATTTCAATCTCACGCTGAAGTTTCTGGATGTCCTTACGAACAATCTCCATGTTGCGACTAATGCGAACCACTTTTGGCGAATTTACGCGATTGCGAGGAACATAAGAAGAAACACGGGTAGTGGTATCAAGGTAGGAACGCTGCATTTTTTTTGCTAAACTCTTCTACTCTATTAAGTGTAAGATGAATTAAATACTTATATGATTTTTTTTCATGTACAAAAAAGAATGCACCACCAATCCGGCATTTTAGTTTTTTGAGCTGCGTCCGCGGTTCGCAATGAACTTCTTTTGCTCTTCCGTCATGCATACACAGCCGTGTCCACAGGAAAAGGTACTGGGGCAACACCCGGGGTCGCATTTGTTGTAAGCCATCATAAACATTGCCTTGGGGGCATCCGATGTTCCATCTACAGAGGGAAGACTGGGGTGCTGGTCAAAATTAACAGCGGTAGGTGGCACAGGGGGATATCCTGTTCCCATGGCGACGCTGATTTTAGACTTATCAAGAAGACTATTTGTGGAAGCTTCTTTGTTATCTGTGTATTCTTCGCTGACTTGGCTCTTCTTCCATATAGAGAAGCCGTATATCAATACAATGACGAATAAAAATACGAGGAGTGCAGCAACGATTTTCCACATTTCCATGATGCGTATATTTTTATTGTATATTACATATATTTTACGAGACGCTTGAAATCATCAAGAGATAATACGGGGATGTTGTTTGCCATAGCTTCCTTAATCTTGCCCGACAACTTTCCTTTGGGGTCTTTCGCAATTACGTGTGTAATTTTTTTGCTCATAGTGGTCTTGACTTCTGCACCGCATTTAATAATGTATTTTTCAAGGTCCGCATCGCGTACCCCCGTGAAAATTACCACATAACCCTTGCAGTCCATTTTTGCATCTTCGGCGGCACCGTGAGCCGGGGAGTTACCATTTTCTTCTTCGCTAATTTCTACTGCACACTTCTTTAATACGGCAGTTAGCCCATTTTGTTCTAAGAATGCAAATACAAGAGGGAGTTTTTCAATAAATGCAGCCGCCGTCTTTTCTTCCACTCCATGAATTCCCAGCATCTCCTCCAAGGTGGGTATATACTTTTTGGTGGCAATCGTAGGGATTTCTTTCAAAATCATTTTAACTTTGCGGACACCAAACCCACGACCCAGTACATTGGAGCCGGAAATGACAGTAAGACAATTCATATCTTCACGAGCCTTCTGGATAGCTTGATAAACCTTTTCGCTCATTCGTTGTTTAAATCCTGGGATCGTAAGATAGTCCTCCACCTTCATATCAAAGATATGTTTTGCAGTAGTATAACCAGCATCATACAGTTTCTCAATCGTCTTTCCACTCACACCATCTACTTCAATCTTCTCAAAGAAGTGGACCAGGTTCTTTTTTGCCATGGCCGGTGGAAGAACAGGAAGTGTTACCACTCCTTGTTTCTTTTCTGCGGCTGCGGCTGCGGCTGCGGCGACCGCTTTCTTAGTTGTCGCCCTCATAATCTTCTTGGGTTCCGGTGCAGCAACTGGGGCGGCTTTTGCTACAGGGACTTCAAGATCCACCATAATGTCCACACCTGTCTTTCCCCATACATATTTCTCTTCGGGCATCTGTGGACCCGCTTCTGCACCGGAAAGTACTTCTACGATGTGAGGAATGACATCCCCGCTCCGCATTAAGATAACGCGGCTCCCTGGACCAATCTTATTTTCGTAAATGAATTTGCCATTAAATCCCGTAGCCCGTTTCACAGTAACACCTGCAAGATTTACAGGCTGTATAAGCACAGTAGGTTTGAAGTACCCATCTTTGCTAATATTCCATTCTACACCAAGTACCACCACCTCGGCTTTGTCCATGGTATGGATATTCTTGAATGCGAATGCATACTTGGGATTTTCCCCAGACTTTCTCTTGTGAATAGAATTATGGGCGACTACAATGCCATCACATTCAAATTCATTTGTGTCTCTGGCAACTTTCAGTATTTTAGAGAGGTTTTCCATAGTGAGGGTGTCCTCGCTAATAAGACGATGTGATACCGGCTTAAACCCACAGTCCTCTAAAAGGCTCATCTGTACCTCTGGAGTTTTTGAAGGTTCAATCATTTCGTATGCAATAAATTGAACTTTTTGGGCAAGATAGAGGTCGGGTGTTTTCGCATTGATAATTCCTGCTACCATATTACGGGCATTTGCACCACGATCTGACACCGACGCAAAGTCCTTCTTGGACATGATAAGTTCGCCGCGAACGGCTTTTGCAACACCTGCGGCATCTATACTCGGTACATGTTTAATAAATGGCACAAGGTGCGAGATATCTTGACCCTCTACACCATTGCCCCGTGTATAGAGTTTTACTGCACCGTCTTTATTATACCAGAGTGCACTGTTACCATCAAGCTTGGCACTCACCATATAAGAGCAGGTGTAATGAGACCGGAATTTATGCAGTTCATTTTCATTTTCGGTTTTAATTTTGTCAAGACTACCCATATAGTAGGGCAGTTTTACTTTGTCACCCTTTACAGCGGCCCCTACTGCCCGTAACACGGGATGTCCTGGGTTCCGTTGTTCAAGTGTTTCTTTAATAATGTCAAAGAGGTCATCGGACATGGCAGGTGTTTGTGTCTGATAATAATCATAGTTTGCTTTCTGTATAATAATGGCGATTTCATCGTCAGAAAGACCGTTTAAAACGGCAACAGGGTTCTTTTTAAGTTTTAGTAGCAACGCCTTTGTTACCTGTGATGCTTTTGTGATATTTCCCATGGCACAACCTTCTCTTATTTATGTATAGTGATATAAGGATGTCTTTATATCAAGTATTCAAAGAATAATGTTTCAAACTCTCCTATCACATTTTTCTAATGGAATTCTTAAGATAGCGGAAAGCTACTTCAATGCAAGTGAATGCTTCTATGATTATTGTGACCGTCTCAAACATTATACGCTGGGAACAATCTTCTATGATAAAGTCGCTTTCCTTTCTATCTACAAGAATGGTGTCCTTGATGTAGTGTATGAATACGATACATTCCCCAACATTCTCTTCTATATCATGGGTTATATATGGTACTATGATGCTCTTTATTCCGTACACGACATTGAAAAACTGGCAGACTACTCTTATATCACGCGTTATTATGAAGGCGGCAAATGCATTGTTAATAGCCACACCCCTCATCATCACGAACAACCGCCCAAGAAACTACCGTACGCTTATGTTATCTTAAATGACAAAGAGGATATTACAGACGAATGTACGGAAATTTGGAATTTTATCCACGACGATAAGCCTATTACGGTCTCAAGCGTCCTCCATATTCTCAAGGTTTATCATCATCACAAGTCATGGGTGTTAAATCTGGAAAGCAATGACATCTTCCTAAAGGTATTGCACAGTGAAACGCTGGAAGAACATGTATTTAAAGCTAACGACCATCTATTACTGTAATAAGTGCCGCAGTGGCTTTGGATCTTTGTTCTCCTATATACATGACGATGATTGAAGAGAGAGTTTGCGACCCCTTCCATTATTCGGCTGCTGCGGAGACATCACTAAATGCGGATGAAGAAATTTTCTTGAATGATATATGGACGGTTTATTTCCATGACCCCTTTGATTCCGATTGGACAAATAAAAGCTACCACAAGATTGGTGACATTAGCACGATTAATGATTTCTGGAACCATATCATCGGCCTGGGTAAGAATGTGCAGAACGGTATGTTCTTCATCATGCGAGAGCATATTTTCCCATGTTGGGATGACCCCGAAAATCTCAAGGGAGGTTGTATGTCTCTAAAAGTACTAAAGGATGAAATCCAAAATTTCTGGGGTCATCTTGCAATGCAATTGGTGAGCGAGTCGCTTTTAAAGGAAGAACACAGGGAGACGCTATGGAATAAGATTAATGGCATCTCTGTTAGTCCCAAGAAGAACTTTTGCATTGTAAAGATTTGGGTTGCGGATTGTAAAGCAGGAGACGCGGAAAAATACGATATTTTGAAGGTTTATCATGGCGATATTATGTTTAAATCTAATCAAGAGAGCATTGAATTGGATACGGAAAAAATACTTCACAACGTTGCACCCGCTCTTCCACAAACCCCACAATAGCTTACATGTACTACAAAAAATATTTTTTTACAATAAAGGCGGTGTGCCGTTGCATCATCACTACCTTTTCATACGACAACTTAATCGTAAAAGCAACTATCTATAACAAATACATACATTTATTGTGATTTCATGAGGCCACAATATCTTATGGACACCATTGCGAGTGAACACCAATACACGAAACGTTTACCGGTCCCCGAACTTTTGGAAACACAGAATGTATCATCATCTTTGGTGAATTATGAGAATTTTTTGATATTCACACCGCCCTCAAGTATTCACGGCGAAGACACGACGAATTGCTGGGAGTATTCACAAGGTGCCGTTGAAAAACTACACCAGTATTTATCTGCGTCTTCCACGGGCGGAAAGACCGGTGCTCCAATGCATACTATGCTCTATCACGAAGATTTCATCTGTGATAATTGCACAAGAGACAAGCGTCCGCATTTTTGGACACGGAAAATTGTAGTACTTACATGGTCGGATCTGTCTTCGAGTTTCCTGTCTAAAACACTCTATACATTTATTAGCCGCGAGACGTTTTACCCAACATCCATGATGGATATCGAGTTGCAGATAAGAAAGATGTTGTCATCTTCCCCTGTAGAAAAGAGAGATAGTAGTAGCACAACATCATACAACAATCAACGTTCGCGCTCTTCAACCATGAGTCCAATTATGGAGTGATCTGGCAACAGATATAATCACCGGTTCAAATAAAAATATTTTTTGTATGTACATTGTCAAAGATGGTACAGAAGATACCGCCAAAGTATATTCGCATAGAAAAAAGAAGCGGAGATGTTATTATTGCTCCACGCTTAGTAGAATTTCTTTATCCGTGTACTATATTTATTGCTTATTGTTTTGAAGACGGTGTTTATGATGGTATTATATGCTATGTAGCACAAGATGCCATAGGAAATATCCCAACGAACCATGTCTATTTTCGCGAATATGAAATATACGCACAAACATCAGAACAACTCTTGTCATTTATCATAAGTACGTGGCCGGATATGATGTTGCCAACTATCATGTAAGGCTTTCTCTATTCACATCTATCTGTGGGAGCCAGGGCAAGTTTAATTTCACCGAGAGAGGCTACGGCATACTTAATGAGTAGCGGATAGTCGTTCTTGAGATAAATCTCTGCCATGCTGGAAAGGTTGGTACACTTCGTAAATGTAACAAGGAACTTGAGGTTGAAGATGCCCTGCAGAATTTCGTTTGTGTTTTTATTTACAATGACATTACCACTGTCGCTGTCTGAAATAATAGTCTCTTGATTGCAGAAATCCCCTTGGCAACTGAGAATAAGCTGGTTTGAGATGTTCTTGATTTCCACGTAATCCGCGATGTTGTTCATGTCGCGACAAATCTTTTGGAAATCCACGGAGGGAAGGGTAATGACAGAATAGAATTCTTCGGGGTCAATGCTAATCTTGCGGTCATCAAGGTCAAGGAGGTTCAGCTTGTATACCGTTTTCGTGTTCTTTTCACAGTTCTCAATGCGAATTCCCAGATGGTTCATGTCGTTTTCTTCCACAAAGAGAGTGAGGATATCGTTGTTGTTGATGCAACGAATAAGCTTGTACATATTCAGCATGTTAACACCAATGTTGGTCTTTGTTTTGCATTGATAGTACTCGAATTTACTGGCATCAAGCTTGAGATGTACCAATACCGTACGGGTGTTGTCCATGGTAATAATTTTCATCCCCGTGTCATCAAATTCAATACTAACATCAGTAAGTAGTTCTTTGAGGGCTTCAATCAACACCTTGAATGGTGTAGACTGGATGGTGCGGACTTCAAGGGCATATTGCGTTTCCATATTTTACGGGAGTTCTTGTGCGTTCCTTTTCTAACATTGGAGAGACTGGCTTTATATCACTTTCGGTTGGTTTTTTCACGTAGTTTGTAATATCCGTATCTATGCACTATCCGTTGTCTTTTCTGTAACATTTGCGGCTTCTGCCATCATCCGTTGGTACATTGCTTCTTGGAAAACTTCATTATAGACCGTGTCTTTAGCATCAAATACTTTACGAGCTTCTGTTATGCCGACGTGGGTATCTACTACAGTGTTCTTTGGCTCCTTTACTGTAATGTTGCAGAGCTTCACAATAGCTTCAATAGGATCATCTCCGCATTCAGCGAGGGTTTGTTTTATAAGTTCCGCAGATACATCTTCGGGGACTTGGGTGCGTACAGTTTCAAAATTTGAAGACTTAACACTGGACATTTTTATAGCTTGTCTCTTCTCTTTCTGTACATATACATTTCATCTATTAAGTTCTTACCGCACTTCTTCAAAAGAAAGGTATATAAAGAATAGCCTCATTACTATTTCAGAGTACATCACTTCTGGTCTTTTAATGTCGTCTGACTACATCATGGAGCAGCTTAAGAATGAGTTGGCGGCAAAAGATAAGCTTATTCAAGTCTATGATAACTTTCTTTCCAATCAGACATTCCTTATTAATCAATGTAAATCTATAGAGACCCTAAAGAAAGAGAATGAAGAACTACGTCTTCAGCTAAAGATGTACGAGAGCATGGTAGATATGAAACACATTATGAACAATTGGGGGAATGTAGAACAGCCTTCAAATGATACCAGTGATGCATCCTCTGAAGAAGATCATGATACAGATGAAGGCGAAGTGGATAATGAAAGACAAGATACTCCTCTGGCACCGAAAACCGAGGAGGTAGTTCCCAGTGCAGATAATGTAGAAATGGCTACTCCTGTCAAGAACAGTTCTTTGAATACTTCCCCTGAAGTAGAAGTTATCACACCGGCACATGAAGAAGGACCCCCGTCATATAGTCCATCTGTTTATGAAGATGAACAATGCCCCGAACCCGAGGAAGAACCCGCCGAAGAACCCATGGAAGAACCCACCGAGGAAGAACCCACCGAGGAAGAACCCATCGAGGAAGAACCCGCCGAAGAAGAACCCATGGAAGAACCCACCGAAGAACCCGAGGAAGAACCCGAGGAAGAACCCGAGGAAGAAACTGAAGAGGAAGAAGAACTTGATGTTGTGGAAAAAAAGATTGGTGGTAAAATGTACTATGTATCTTCAAATGAAGACAAAACTATTTATGAAATTGTAGAAGACGAGTGCATTGGTGAAGCACTCGGTCGCATTGAAAAAGTAGACGGCAAGTCTAAAGTAAAATGGTTCAAGAACTAAATATAATTACCTAAAAAGGCTTCTCATAAATGATTTTTTTACAGTAGTTGTTTCAGTTTCTTTTTCAACTACAATCTCTGCAGTAGGTTCAAGTACAGGCTCGGGGGCTGCTACAGGCTCAGGAGTAGGCTCAGGGGCTGCTACGGGCTCAGGAGTAGGCTCAGGAGTAGGCTCGGGGGCTGCTACGGGCTCGGGAGTAGGCTCAGGAGTAGGTTCAGGCACGGGCTCGGGAGTAGGCTCGGGGGCTGCTACAGGCTCAGGAGTAGGCTCAGGGGCTGCTACGGGCTCGGGAGTAGGTTCAGGCACGGGCTCAGGAGTAGGTTCAGGAGTAGGCTCAGGGGTAGGCTCAGGGGCTGCTACGGGCTCGGGAGTAGGCTCGGGGGCTGCTACGGGCTCGAGAGTAGGTTCAGGCACGGGCTCGGGGGCTGCTACGGGCTCGGGAGTAGGCTCGGGAACAGGCTCGGGAGTAGAAGCAGGGGGGTTGGCAGCGGCAGCAGCGAGACGGGCAGCTCTTCTACGTTCAGTAAGTCTTGACATGATAAATATTACTATACCAAAATAAAAAAATAATAATTAATGTGACGAATAGGCTGAGATATGTGAGACGCGAATGGGTATATATCATGCTTATGATTTAACCATAATCTTACGCCTTGTTTGTCTCTCGCTTTTCTTAATGACACCATAATTAATATCATTATCCCCCTTCGGCTCTTTGATAGTACCAAACCGCAAATAGTCTTCCAACCACAAGTTGTAATGTGTCATACAAAATTCATTATTCTTTGCCGCCCGGGGACACTGACATATATCTTTTTCCTTTTTACAATAGTACCTTGCAATACACCTATCTTTAAGAGGGATAATGCGACGTGCCTTTGTTTTTACGATTTTATAAGACGTGTCTGTTTCCACATCAATGGGCGTATACATTTGCTTACCGACATACTCTTTTACTGCATCGTTATCAATCTTAAACTTGTTACACACTTTATCCAATATTTCATCCAACTCTCTGTGTAACTCCGCCTCAATAATTTTAAGAATGAATTCAGGAAGCACCGCAGAATTCATAGTTACTCAATCTTCTTCTTTGTCACCTTCTTCTTTGTTTTTTCCTTGGTCTTGTCCTTGGTCTTGTCTTTGGTCTTGTCCTTGGTCTTCTGCCCCTCGGAATTTTCTACGTCGCCCTCGGACTTCTTCTTTTCCCCACTCTTCTTGCTCTTTTTACTCTTTGATGCCGATTTGCCTTTTGTTGGTTTCGCGATATTAATATCGTCGTTATCATCATTGATGCGGAGATTTTTGACATTCAAATTTTCTTCCACGCCACCGATGTTTTTGATGTGATCATAGAACATCTTACCGATAAGGTTCCAGCCATATTTCTTCACAATCTTATCGCGACATGCTTCCCCGTGTTTCTTCCTAAGCTCTGGATCTCTGTAGTATTTTTCAAGACCATCTGCAATATCCTTCCAGTCGCTGAGTTGTGCCTCGCCTCCCACACCATCGCGACCACCGTCTACATAAAATGTCAGCTTTGGCTTTACAACCATGGCACAGTCTTCGTCAAAGAAGTCGCGGAACCCCCCAATATAAGGAACGACTTGGGGAATACCAATCGCAGCCTGTTGGAAGTTGCAAAGACCGAACCCTTCTCCGTCACAAGTATTAATGCCTACGTCAGCAACGTTGTAAAGAATGTTGATTTCTTCGTCCGTCAGCTGCTGGGGATTGTCAATGAGAATAAGATGTTTCATTCCTTCTTCCAGAGTGATACCACGCTTTCCCAATTCCCTTTCATATACTTCCATAAGGTTCCAAGCCCCAGTAATGCTTGTAGCAATCAAAAGTTTTACAGGTTCTCCACGGCAGCGGCTTACGAATTCCGCAAACGCCTGAAGACATGTGTCCCAACGCTTACGGGGCTGGTTACGATTAAGGTTCAATACAATAAACTGGTCCTGGCGAATACTGTAATATTGACGTGCCAATGGCTTTGCCACAGGGTAATTCACCTTGGGGTCAAAACCGTGCTGCAAGTATCCCGTAGGCTTAGTGATGCCCAGACCCTTAATAATCTCTTCCCAGTAAGGCGTGAAGCACATCACAAAGTCCGCCTCATCATTCAGACGCTTGATGTATTCCTTTTTCTGGTGGAGATATACCTGGTCTACATATACAATCACCTTAAAATTGCGATTAGGTACCTCTTTCAGTTTGTTAAGAACATTGCTTACCACAACCATGTCGTTGTAAATCACAATAACATCTGGCTTATTCACACTAACAAAATCAATGATCTGTTCAAACCCGAAACCCATCTTCTTCGGGTTCTCATTTGCCCATGCATCGTACACTGTTACATTACTGGGAAGTTGGCGAAGCTTCTTGTGTTCTTCGTTGTTGTAGAAGTTTTGAAATCCATAGACGGTAAGATTAACATCAGGGTACTTCGCCATTTGTTTGGCGAGGTTGTATGTCACAATGCAGTATCCATTGTAGCAAAATGGGTGGGTTCCAAAAAATAGTACACGCGTCATAGTCTATACCTACATATTAGGGTACTCTTTCTTAAGTAATTGTTTCACATTCACATTCACATACACATATACATACATATTCAAATTTGGAATTCGCCCAGATGTTCTATTACATCATCTATGTTTACAGAAAGCTCTCTTATTTTATGACGGCGTTTTTGTATCCGTTTTCTACGTTTATCAATAACTTTCCGAACAATAGCAGATGGAGAGATACCATCCGCTTCTTTACACCATGAAATCATTTCTTGTGTGACCGGAAAACCAAAGAAACCAAAGTGATATAATAACTTGGACCATGTGTCAAACGATTTTTTACAACACATGCATATACGTACATGGGCCGCAGTATCTGACGTATCACGATGCACCCGTACACTCTTATCCAGAATGAAATCGCGAAGACGTATGAGATCCATGATGCCATGAGTATTCTGATGGACTTCCGCCGCTAAGTGTTTGATGGAAGAATGCACGGTATCATCGTACTCTGGATTGTTCTCCTCGTCTTTATCAACAATATATACATACTTCCTACCATTGTAGGGATTTGTTTTACAGAGTATTTTTTTGCACATGCTAATGAGCGGACTAATCTATTATGTAGCATGATTTTTCACACAGAGATAACGAATTAGATGTTGCCAAATTTTCTACAGATGGACCAGATGCCGCCGCCCCATAAACGCATATAAACGATAAAACACTATTTTCTATATGATATGTAAGACGATACCAATAATATGAAAGCTTCCCAATCATTGAACCCCACGAAAGGGGTCAATGCAAAACCTGCAATAAAAATGGCATCATCCAAGAAAGGAAAGATAGCCAAAGTAGCATTTCTTGTTACAAAGTTGAACTACTTAAAGCACGTGGAGAAGAGAGACGATACTTACTTGGGGGAGGTAACTGCGGATACTCTAAAAACATTAAGCCCCGTCTTTATTAAGATTGGACAATTCATATCTACACGATCAGATGTTTTTGGGAAAGAGTATACTGCGGAATTAGCCAAACTTCAGGACAATATCCCTCCTTTTGATATCTCACTTCCCACATCTATTAAAGATGCATTCGCCTATATTAATGAAGAGCAACCCATTGCGACAGCTTCTATCGGTCAAGTTCACTACGCACGTCTAAAAACGGGTGAGGAAGTAGTGATTAAAGTGAAACGACCTAACATTGAAGAGCTTATTAGAGAGGACTTTTCTATTATCATGACGGTATTGAGTATACTACGCTCATTTAATAAAAGCAAAGAGTTGGAGGACACCGAGACCCTCTTGAAACAGTACCAACTTTTTTTAATGGAAGAGATCAATTTTGAGAAAGAGGTGTCAAATATGCAACTATTCCAACGCATGTTTGCACGCACAGACACACAATACATCAAGGTTCCTAAGACGTATCAGAATATTAGTGACAATGATCACATTGTTATGGAGTACCTCCCCGCGATAAAGATTAATGAGAAAGAGAGGATTACGAATGCCGGTATGGATACATCTAAAATTAGTCGCAAACTTATTGAGTGTTTTCTTATTCAGATTATAGAATATGGATATGTACATACTGACCCACATCCCGGTAACGTTGGAATAACAGAGCGGGGAAAAATTGTGCTATATGATTTCGGCATGGTCTTAAAATTAGACCAGCGATTGAAAGAGAATTTTAAATGCATATTACTGGCGTTATACGATCAGGATATTGAAGAAATGGTAAGACTGTTGGTGGATCTTGACATTGTAATTGTGGACCCCAAAAACATCCCTTATCTTAAGCGTTTTGTGGTGTCTTTTATGACGTATATTAATAACCTTGATTTAGATAAGTTTAAAGAAGAGTACATAGATAAGATTGATCAGAGAGACGTGCCATTTATTTTGTCATCCAAGTTTTTCATGCTGCTTCGAGGGATGTCTATTCTGGAGGGCGTATGTCGCGATTTGGACCCTGAATTTAGCTACCAAGATGTTTTGAATGATTTTGTAGGTGAGTTTGCTTTTGACATTGACTATTTTGAGAGACGCGGAAACAATGACATAGAACAGTTCCGCAATACACCACAGAAGGTGTATCTTAATGAGGTATCCCTTGGAATTTTAGAGAAGAAAGTAGATAGTATGGCGAACAAGAACAAGCTTTTGGAGAAGGCCGTTGGTTTCATGAATATTTTCGTTCTGGTAGATCCGGATATCCCCCTCCCGCTTCCTGCAAAGTTGGGACTGGCCGCCGCTACTTTTATATTGTTATATACCAGATAGAACTTGCGTTCTCGTACTCTATTGAATATGGCAGAGACTTCTTCCCTATTTCAGAGTTCATGGTATTATATCGTTTTTGGATCGTTCGTATGTATCATGGGATTGTATTACTTTATCATGAGCATTCTTACGCAATACCAGACAAAGCCAATCTCTCTCACCATGGATGAGTACATACAAGAGCGTGGTGGGTACATCGCATACACAAAAGATACAAAGGCTTTTAAAAATATGAGCCTTAAAGATCAGGTGGGATATGCATTGTATCTACTGCAGTTTAATATTTTCAGAGGTCAAAATGTTATGCGGGGTCTTGAGAACATGAGAAAAATAGAGACGGTGACGGGTATTTTTAAAGTAGATACTCCGGAAAATACCTTGGCGAGAGTGAAGATGTTGATTGTCTACATTGTCACCACGATATTCTTCTTATTTTGTATCTTGGCGATTGTCTTTTTAATTATCATGGGGGTAATGATTGCGATGAAAAAAGATATCACGCAAATGCTATTAAAACAGACAATCGTTAACTTGACGATAGGCTATATGTTTATGAGCATTGCGTTAGTTTTTTTAATCAATAAAATATCTGACAAAACCACGGAGCGTTTAAATGACATCCAAGTGTCGTTGCAACAATAGTACATTTTTTTTGATTATGATACGGAACGGTATCAGAATAACAAAAGTATCTATAGATAAAGTAAATGTTATACGGTTGGCTTGAAATAGGGGTTTCAAATAACCTGTTTTTTACGGAACAAAATAATGAAGATTTAATATTGCGAACAATCACTGCTGCATCAAACAATAAGATTATTCTTGGTAATACAGATGGTTTTGATGTATCTGGTGGTATGTACATACAAGATAATAAAGTGGGTATTCATAGTACACTACCCCAGTCTCTTCTTGTATATCATTCAAATGCAGCATTGTATGTAGATGGAACCGCGGGGTTCAAAGATACAGTTATTATTGGTACTTCTAACCCACCCTCTTCAAGTAGTAACTATAACATGTACATACATGGTGGTGCTCGCATTGAAGGTGATCTGGTGGTGAATGGAACCATGACCAACGTTGATACTGCAGTTCAAGTGACAGACCAGTTAGACATTACAAATGATGGTACAGGCCCTGCTATCATTGTAAATCAAACGGGAATTCAACCTGTTGCTTTGTTTAAAGATGATAATGTTCAAGTTATGAAAATCGTAAATGGAGGGAATGTTTCTGTGGGTTCTCAAGAGCCTGTGGAACGTTTGGATGTTGATGGAAGTATCCGTTCCACTTCAAATTTGTATGTACAAAGAGATACAAGAATTTTGGGAAAAGTTATTCTTGGACCAGACCCCACTGCTTCCAATCTAAACCAAGAAGTATCTTTGGATGCTGTATCTTTGGAAGTACATACAAAAGATGCAATTCTTATTCCAGTGGGTACTGTAGAAGAACGACCATCTTTACCAAAGGCAGGTCATGTTAGATACAATACAACGACGGCACAGTTTGAAGGGTACGGTGCTGGGGATGCATGGGGAAGTCTGGGAGGTGTGAAAGATACAAATAATGATACATGGATTGCTGCGGAGGAATATCCTACCAGCAATGATGACACACTGCGTTTTATTACTTCAAACTCGGAGGTTATGCGTATTACAAAAGATGGGCTTGTAGGCATTCATACACAGTCACCGGTTTCTGTTCTTGATGTAAATGGTGTAATTACAGCTACTGCAATCACGGCAAATATAGATGGTAGTAATATTACCAGTGGTGTCATAGATGTTGACCGTCTTCATACATCGGTATGGATAGAGGGTGATTTCTTGAGGTATTCTTCCAATAATCAGATTGTTACGGAACATTTAGACATGACACTCTCTAATAATTTTTACACCTTTTCAAATTACGCGACCAATGCGATCGCTACCAACGATAGCAACCAAACCGCAGCCCTGTTATCTCTTTCCAACGATACGGTACAAAAGTTCATTGCCCAGTCAAACTATGATGCCACACTTTCCAACCATCTTACGGACCTCATCGCTACCAATGACAGCAACCAATCTGCGGCCCTGTTATCTCTTTCCAACGATACGGTACAAAAGTTCATTTCCCAGTCAAACTATGATGCCACACTTTCCAACCATCTCACGGACCTCATCGCTACCAATGACAGCAACCAAACCGCAGCCCTGTTATCTCTTTCCAACGATACGGTACAAAAGTTCATTGCCCAATCAAACTATGATGCCACACTTTCCAACCATCTCACAGACCTCATCGCTACCAACGACAGCAACCAAACCGCAGCCCTGTTATCTCTTTCCAATGATACGGTACAAAAGTTCATTACCCAGTCAAACTATGATGCCACACTTTCCAACCATCTTACGGACCTCATCGCTACCAACGATAGCAACCAATCTGCGGCCCTCAATGCATTCTCTAACTATGCTATAGACCTCGTAAATACCAATGATAGCAACCAATCTGCGGCCCTGTTATCTCTTTCCAACGATACGGTACAAAAGTTCATTGCTCAGTCAAACTATGATGCCACACTTTCCAACCATCTTACGAACCTCATCGCTACCAACGATAGCAACCAAACTGCGGCCCTGTTATCTCTTTCCAACGATACGGTACAAAAGTTCATTACCCAGTCAAACTATGATGCCACACTTTCCAATCATCTTACGAACCTCATCGCTACCAACGACAGCAACCAATCTGCGGCCCTGTTATCTCTTTCCAACGATACGGTACAAAAGTTCATTACCCAGTCAAACTATGATGCCACACTTTCCAACCATCTCACGGACCTCATCGCTACCAACGACAGCAACCAATCTGCGGCCCTGTTATCTCTTTCCAACGATACGGTACAAAAGTTCATTACCCAGTCAAACTATGATGCCACACTTTCCAACCATCTTACGGACCTCATCGCTACCAACGACAGCAACCAAACCGCAGCCCTGTTATCTCTTTCCAACGATACGGTACAAAAGTTCATTGCCCAGTCAAACTATGATGCCACACTTTCCAACCATCTCACGGACCTCATCGCTACCAACGATAGCAACCAAACCGCAGCCCTCAATGCATTCTCTAACTATGCTATAGACCTCATCGCTACCAACGATAGCAACCAATCTGCGGCCCTGATATCCTTCTCAAACTTTACGATAGACAAGATAGATACCCATATACAAACGTTTGTAGCTACTTCAAACGATACATACGGTAATATCTTTACGATCAAGTATGATATTTTACAGATAGCTAATTCAGTTCCTGAGTTATCAAATAGTATTATTAGTGTATCAGACGACGTATTTTTACTGCAAAGTGATCTGGATGCCTTCTCTAATTACTCAGTGTACTTAATTACATCAAATAACAATGCACAAACGGATGCCCTTTACGCATTCTCCAACTATACCATAGACATTGTGAATACTAATGATAGCAACCAAACTGCAGCCCTCAATGCTTTCTCTAACTATGCTATAGATCTCGTAAATACCAATGATAGCAACCAAACTGCAGCCCTCAATGCTTTCTCTAACTATGCTATAGATCTCGTAAATACCAATGATAGCAACCAAACCTCAGCTCTTCTGTCTCTTTCCAATGATACGGTACAAAAGTTCATTGCTCAGTCAAACTATGATGCCACGCTTTCCAACTATCTTATAGATACCATCGCAACTAACGATAGCAACCAAACTGCGGCATTGCTATCTCTTTCCAATGATACGGTGCAAAAGTTCATTGCTCAGTCAAACTATGATGCCACGCTTTCCAACTATCTTATAGATACCATCGCAGCCAACGACAGTAACCAAACTGCGGCATTGCTATCTCTTTCCAATGATACGGTGCAAAAGTTCATTGCTCAGTCAAACTATGATGCCACGCTTTCCAACTATCTTGTGGATACCATCACAGCCAACGATAGCAATCAAACCGCAGCTCTTCTGTCTCTTTCCAATGATACGGTACAAAAGTTCATTGCTCAGTCAAACTATGATGCCACGCTTTCCAACTATCTTATAGATACCATCGCAGCCAACGACAGTAATCAAACTACGGCCCTTAATGCCCTTTCTAACTACGCCATAGACCTCGTAAATACCAATGATAGCAACCAAACTGCGGCCCTGTTATCTCTTTCCAATGATACGGTGCAAAAGTTCATTGCTCAGTCAAACTATGATGCCACGCTTTCCAACTATCTTGTGGATACCATCACAGCCAACGATAGCAATCAAACCGCAGCTCTTCTGTCTCTTTCCAATGATACGGTGCAAAAGTTCATTGCTCAGTCAAACTATGATGCCACGCTTTCCAACTATCTTATAGATACCATCGCAGCCAACGATAGCAACCAAACTGCGGCATTGCTATCTCTTTCCAATGATACGGTACAAAAGTTCGTGGTGCAGTCAAACTATGACGCCACACTTTCCAACTATCTTGTAGATACCATCGCAACCAACGACAGTAATCAAACCGCGGCCCTCAATGCCTTCTCAAACTACACCATAGACCTCGTAAATACCAATGATAGCAACCAAACAGCGGCCCTGTTATCTCTTTCCAATGATACGGTACAAAAGTTCATTGCTCAGTCAAACTATGATGCCACGCTTTCCAACTATCTTGTGGATACCATTGCAGCCAACGATAGCAATCAAACCGCAGCTCTCAATGCCTTCTCAAACTACACCATAGACCTCGTAAGTACCAATGATAGCAATCAAACCGCAGCCCTGTTATCTCTTTCCAATGATACGGTGCAAAAGTTCGTGGTGCAGTCAAACTATGATGCCACACTTTCCAACTATCTTGTGGATACCATCGCAGCCAACGACAGTAATC